>Ga0114129_10017358_pt1 | contig 10248 bp, 11 predicted proteins | sample RhiMetdeltSRZDD1_FD_80071 | JGI IMG/M metagenome (GOLD analysis project Ga0114129, IMG submission 80071) | Populus rhizosphere microbial communities from Tennessee, USA - Rhizosphere MetaG P. deltoides SRZDD1 (version 2) (version 2) | ecosystem: Host-associated > Plants > Roots > Rhizosphere >... | reverse complement strand
GAACGCCGTCCTCGGCCGCGCCAATCTCCAGCCCGAGGATCTCGCGGTAGCCGTCAGCGTTACCGCCGGTGGCCACCAGCGCGGCGGTGTTGGCGACCCGACCACCCTCGCGGACCTTGACCACCAACGCGTCCAGCCACACGAACGCGTACGGGCCGGCGTCCATGGGCCGGTTGCGCCACGCCGCCACCACATCATCCAGCTCGGCGCACAGCCGGCTCGCCTGGCTCTTGCTGATCCCGTCGATGCCCATGGCGCGGGCGACGTCGTCGACCCGGCGGGTGGATACGCCCTCCACATAGCACTGGGCGACCACCGCGGTCAGGGCCCGCTCGGCCCGCCGGCGCGGCTCCAGGATCGACGGGAGGAAGCTCCCAGAGCGCACCCGCGGGACGCCAGCTCGATCGTGCCCACCCGGGTATCCCAGTCCCTGGGCCGATAGCCGTTGCGGTGGGTGCTCCGCTGCGGGGTGCGCTCGCCGTGCTCGGCGCCGATCTGGACCGAGACCTCGGCCTCCATCAGCGCCTGGGCCAGCACCCGGACACCCTCGCGCAGGAAGTCGACGTCGCCGCCCTCGGCCTTGCTCACAAGCTCCAGCAGCTCCATCTTGGACACGGCCACTGCGTGGCTCCTCTCGACGTGACGATTGGCCTCTTCACACCGAGAACCTACGCGGTGGCCACCTCGTGTTCAGCACCGATGGCCTGCTCTTACACCAACCCCCGGGACGCTACTGACGATCGCAGTTCGCCGCGCTCGAACTTACGCAACTGGGATGCTGCGAGCAGGGGATTCGGGTCATGACCCCGAAGGTCGGGCTTGGCGTATCCGGGCAGCAGACGGGCAGCAACCGACCGCCGTAGGGACCATCACGACCGTTGGAGAATCGTGGAGAATCGTCGAAGGGCTCGGGCGCTGCCACCTAGCCTCACCTGCGGCTTTCCAATGGTCCTTCGCAGTCTTTGACCCTCCGATGTACAAGCCGACACTGGCACGTTGGATCTGACACGGAAGGGGTCACAGGTTCAAACCCTGTCGCGCCCACCACATAGCGGCTGACCAGCGGAAACGCTAGCGAGCCTTGCTTGTCGTTGCGGCCTCGACGTGAAGAGAACACTTAACCGTTTGGGAAGTGGTCTGCAGGTTGGGGATTCCTGTGCCGGTGGTTCGGCGCTCTGACCAGTACGTTGTCCGCCTGGCTGCGACCTTCGCGGTGGCATGCGTGGGCGCACAGCGGTCGTAGAGCGCTTCCCTTTGCCGGGTGGGCTGTCGAAACGAACGAGGGACGGCCCCGATGCGTGGCCTCGCTTGGTCGTGCTCCAGCGATATGGCGCCTCCGCCGCCGACGCCCGCTCCAGCGATACGGCGCCTCGGTCGCCGACGCCTGCGCCCGCGGCGCCTATCCCTGCCGACCGGTTGTGACCTACAGCGACTCGCCTGGCGCCCCACCGGATGAGGCGAGTCGTGGCGTGTCTCATAGCGACCGCGGGCGAGCAGTTTGATGGCGCAGTGCGGGTCGCCTGACCTGCGGCCTGCTCGATGAACAACCTGCTCAACCGCCAGCGTTTCGCCGTGCCTCCACGTCGCGCACGCGGGTGCTGTTCGTCAGCACGCCGGCCACTCCCCCGAGCCAGCTGTCCACCCTGCGGACTGGGTGATCTTGGCCATCGCTGTCCGGAACTGCTCGCGGTCCTGGGGTGCCAGCGGCGACAGGAGATGGCGGAGTTTTGCGGTCACCTCGGCGTGGAACGCGGCCGCCGCCAATGGTTCCGGTACACCATCGACGCCGTGCTGGCCGACGGAGCCCACCGCACCGCAGTCGTGGAGGGTCGCGACACGTACGGCACCACCGCGGTCGTCGCGGTGGAGAGCGCCCGCGCTAGCAGACGATACGGCGCCGGGCGGCGTCCTCGCAGCGGCCGAGGCCTTCGACGCCGCCGATTTGCTGGCCTTCCTCGGCGGGCACGGCGTCACCTGGCGGACCGGACTGGCCGAAGCCTGAGCGCGGGCCGTCCCCTACGATGTGCCAGTCAGCAAGATCACATGCACGCTCATCGGCATGAGCGTCCGTTCGGCGCGTCGGCCTGCGAGCGCCGAGCCGGTTCATGCCGCGATCGATGGCGAAGCACGAACGTGATCCCTACTCGTGTCGCAGACGCTCACGGACGGCTATGACCGTCAGAGGCGGGCCCTGAACTGTGGGAACGCGGTTCTTATTCTGACAAGTACGGTCCACAAGATGTTGTCACACGGACTCACATTCCCAGGTCAAGGGGCCTCCTAGAGCTACGGGCCTGCGCGGCCGGTCGATCTCACCAGCACAGCTCGCCCTGCCGATGCGAGCGGACCGCTTTGCCAATCATCCGTCGAGACCGCCCGACCCTGTTCCGTTCATGCTCGCCGAGCGACCTCAGCTCGGGCCGAAATCCACAGGGTGTGCGGTTGGTCGCGTTCGCCGTGGAGTTCCAGCATTCCGTGGACGAGATCCTCGACGGTGCCACCCCGATTGGCGACCGTGGTGAAGTCACGCAGGTACCGCTGGCTGGCCGCCAGGCTCTCAGGCAGATCAGGAGCTCCGACGCTCTTGTGGCCGGCGACCACGATCTTCGGGTTGAGCGCGGCGACCGCGTCGATGCTTGCGATCCAGGCTTCACGCTTGGGCTGGTCGGCCTCGTACATCATCATGTGTACGTTGTTGTAGACGACGTCGCCGCAGACGGCGGCCTGTGCCGACGGCAAGTGGAAGATGGTCGAGCCCTCGACGTCGCCCTGCCCGGCGTGGATCATGTTGACGACCTGCTCGTCGACAAGGATCTCGTCGCGTTTCAGCACCTCGGGTAGCACAGGCGGCTCGGGGAGCTCGCCCGGGAAGCGCGACGTCCAGTACTTGGTGGTCTTGTTGAATTCTGCTTCCCACGCGGCGCGGCCAGCGACTTCCGGAGCCGCATAGCCGCGCGCTTCGGGGAAGTGTTCGAGGAGCCGCGCGAGTCCGAGCCAGTGGTCAGAGTGTCCGTGGGTGATGTAGACGCCTGTGATCTTCTTGCCGAAACCCTTCGCCCAAGCCGCGATCTCGTCGGCATTACTGAACGTCAGCAGGGCATCGATCAGGATCCCCTCGGTCGGACCCGAGATCAGCGTGGAACTGCTCGGCGCCCAGGTGGCCTCCTCGCCCTCGCCCAGCGGATCCGGACTGTTGTATGGGCGCATAGGGCTGACGTAAACGTCAATCGAAAGCCGACTGGTGCTCATGGCGCGTTCTCTCCTTTGTGGTGTTCAGGCCTGCAGCTTTGCGTCTCCGCACGAGCGGCGGTGACGAGTGTGGTTCAGGTGGGCGTGCTCCCATCGCTGGCTCGAAAGCACCCGTGGATGTGGTCGTTGACCACACCGACGTTCTGCATGAACGCGTACACGCTGGTAGGGCCGACGAAGCGGTATCCCTGCGCCTTGAGCTGGCGCGCGAACGCTTCCGCTTGCGGGCTGGATGTCGGCACGGCGGCGATGGATCGCGGTGGGCGTTGGCGGGTGGACTCGTAGGATTTCGCGAGTTCGGCGAGGCTCGGCGAGGCCGATAGCATCGCGCGGGCGTTGTCGAGGGTGGCCTGGATCTTGCCGCGATTGCGGATGATCGAGGCGTCGCCGGTCAATCGGTCGACGTCCTTGTCGGTCATGGCGGCGACCTTGGCGATGTCGAAGCCGCGGAACGCGGTGCGGAAGGCGTCTCGCTTGTTGAACACGGTCGACCAGCTGAGCCCGACCTGGAACACGCCGAGGGTGAGTGCCTCGAACATCGCTTGTTGGTCGTAGGTGCGCTGGCCCCAGACCTGGTCGTGGTAGCGGCCGAGCGGCGTGTCGGCATCGCCGACCCAGGCGCAGCGTGACCTGCCGTCGCTTCCGATGATCACATCGTGGCTCATTGCGGGCCTGCGTCAGGAGCGAGCCTGCAGCTCGGCGATCTGCGCTCGGGCTGCGTTGACCAGCTCGTCGTTGGTGTGGGCGTGGCCCTTAAGGCCCCAGCCACCGGGGATGGCTTCGGTGAGCAGCACCCAGGTCCGCTCGGCCAGCGTCGGGTCACCGGCCGCGGCGGCGACTATCTGGGTCAGCCGCTCAACGACGGCCAGCTGCTTGTCTCGGTCGAGGGCGCCGGCGTTGGTGAGCACCTGTACGCGGACGTAGGTGTTGTCGCTGTCGACGTTCGACAGGCTGTCGGCGGCAAGCTCATGGACGAACGCGGCGGTGTTCTGCCGAAACATCGGGATGTCCGGCACACCTTCGACGACCATGACGGCGGTCGCCAGTTCGGCGGCGAGCTGGTGTTTGTCGGTGAAGGTGCCGACGGTGGCGTACACGTCGATCATGGGCATGGCTGCGGCTCCTGTCCTCGGGTTTCCCCAGGTCGCTCCAGTAGAGCGTGAGATCAGTAGATCGCGAGACGGAACGCGGTTCCATCACATGAATATGTGAAGGATCGCCGCTGGTGGCGACGGCACTGTGGGCTGGTAGACGACCTCACGGACAAGGGGGTGGATGATCATGCCTGGTTCCATGCAGCCGACGGTCGTGCTGGTACACGGCGCGTTCGCCGACGCTTCCGGGTTTGGCGGGGTGATTCGGGAGCTGACGACCTCCGGGTACGAGGTGGTGGCGCCTCCCAATCCGCTGCGCAGTCTTGCCTTCGACGCGAACGCGGTCGGTGCCTACGTGCGGGCGATCGATGGGCCTGTTGTCCTGGTGGGGCATTCGTACGGCGGAGCGGTGATCACGCAGGCATCCGCCAATCTGGACAACGTGGTCGGATTGATATATCTCGCCGCATTCGGTATCGATGTCGGTGAGAGCTGCGCCAGTGTGCAGGGCCCGTTCCCGCCATCGATGCTGGCCTCGACGTCCGCGCCTACCGCGTACGACGCCGCGGGCGCGCCCGGCGGCCCCGAACTCTACATCGGCAAGGATCAGTTCCGGGAGACGTTCTGCGCGGATGTGCCGGTCGACCTCGCCGCGGTCATGTGGGCGACGCAGCGGCCGTTGTCGATCGCGGCGCTAACCGAGAACGCCACCGCCGCCGGCTGGAAGACCCAACCATCCTGGTACCTGGTGTCCGAGCACGACAACGCCATCCCGCCAGACGCCGAGCGGTTCATGGCCGAGCGGATGGGCGCGACCACCGAGTCGATCGCCGGCTCGCACACCGCGTTCATCGCCCAGCCGGCTGCGGTGGCGTCCTTCATCAGAAAGGCGCTCGCCGGCTGAGCCGACGCTGAGCACTCAAGCCCCGGACGCTGAGGCCTGACCGCTGGCCAGCCTCGGCCCGCCGCCGTAGCGGCTCGTCCTGCCCACCGTAAAGCGGTTCGTGACAGAGCCCTTGACATGTCCTCGAATGGTGAACTGAGCATCAATGTTCATGTCGCGCCGATGCGCGGTTTCGTCGCCTCGGCCGCTCCGCCGGCCGGGATCCGGGCGATGTGGTCGCCGTGGAGCAGTACGCTCATCGCCGGCGAGCGCAGCGCGATCCTGGTCGACACGACCATCAACTTCGATCAGGTCGATCGGTGGCGGACTGCGTGGAGCGGTTCGGCAAGCTGGTCGTCGGTGTCGTGATCATACATGGACATTCGGACCACTGGTCGGGCTTGCCCGACTGCAGGAGCACTTCCGCACGCCCGCGGCCTGGCGACGAGGGACGTGCTCGCCCGCGCCTGGTTCGAGGCGACCGGGCCGTCGTCGCCGGTGATGTGGTCTACATGTTGACCGCTCTTGCCGACGCGGCCCGCGCGTGAGGCGTGGATCGCTGGCATCGGCTCCATCGCCGCCCTCGATCCGGACAACGTCGTCGCGGGCCACAAGCGGGGCGGTGCCCCGGACTCGCGCGACGTTATCGAGCAGAGCGAGCAGTACCTGCGTGACTTCTCGCGCGTCGCCGCCGAGAGCGACACCGCCGAGCAGATCGTCGCCGCGATGCTGGAACTGCACGGCGACCGGGACAACCCATACACGCTATGGCCTCCGCTCAAGCGGTCGCTCGACACGACTAGGTGGTCTCGGACGGTCATCGGCACGAACTGGCGGCTCCCGGGTGGCGAGCGCGGTCAGCGTCGCGCGCCGGGGGTCGCCAGATGTCGATGCCGGGGCGATGGCGGACGCCTGCCCGGTGAATCTTCGCTCAATAGGTCCAATCACTGGACTTGATCGACCAACTTGTGTTGTGCTGTTGGTGTGCTGCCCAAGACCTACGCCGGGCAGGGCGACTGCACGATCGCCCGCGCGCTGGAGATCGTCGGCGAGCGCTGGACGCTGTTGATCCTGCGTGACGCGTTTTTCGGCGTGCGCCGGTTCAATGACTTCCACGCGCACCTGGATGCCCCGCGCACGGTGCTCAGCACCCGGCTGCAAGGTTTGGTGGACGCGGGCATGCTGGAGCGGCGGCCCGACCCGCAACATGCGGGCCGAACCCTGTACGAGCTCACCCCGGCCGGCCGGGCGCTGTGGCCCGCCGTCTACGCCCTCGGCGCCTGGGGCGCTCGTTATGCCTGCGGCGACGACGGGTCGCGGGTGTTTTTCCGACACGAGGTGTGTGGGCAGCCGCTGGCCGACACCGCCAGGTGCGAGACCTGCGGACGGGTCCCCGACCCCAGCGAGGTGAGCATCAACCCGGTGAACCCGGCGATACCACCAGCGCGGCGCGATCCAGTTGCCCGCGGGCTGGCCCGGCCGCACAGGCTGCTCGACCCGCTCCCACCGGTCGAGGCGGGCAACAGATGAGCGGGCCGCAGCCGCTACGGGGGCGCACCGAGCCGCTCGGACGCGCACTTTCCGTGCTGCGCCGCGCCCGGCAGCACGACTCAGGCGGCCTGCTGCTGATCACCGGGCCGGCCGGTATCGGCAAGACCGCCCTACTGGCCGAGACCATCCGCCAGGCACGGGCGATGAGCTACCGGGTTGGCAGCAGCAAATGCGACGCCATCGAGCAGATCTGGCCGGCCGCACCCATCATGGCCACCCTGCGGCAAGGCCGCGAACCCCTACTCGCCGCCGCAGACTACGAACAGCTGCACCCGCTCACACAGCAGCCGCTGCTGCTGGCCGAGCGGGTCGCCGCCCATCTGCAACAGGTAGCAGAGCGTGGCCCGCTCATGATCGCCGTCGACGATGTGCAATGGGCGGACCGGGTCAGCCGTTTCGTGTTGCGCACCCTCCTGGCCCGGTCTGTCGGCCTGCCCATCGTGCTCGCGTTGGCGGGGCGCGATCCGGCGATCGCCAGCGAAATGGCGCTGCCCGAAACCGGCGCCGTGGAGCACCTGTCGCTGGATCCGCTCGGCTTCGCCGACGTCATCGCGGTGGCCCGCGACCGTCTGGGCCGGATGCCCGACGAGTCCACCTCGCGCCTTTTGAGAACCGCAGACGGCAACCCGTTCTTGATCATGCAGCTCATCGAGGGGTCGCCCGGTACTGCAGCGCCCGCGGCGGGATTCGCCGTGACGGTCCACAACCGGCTCCACGCCCTCGACCCATCAGCCGCCGCGCTGGTTCGGCTGGTAGCCGTGGCGGGGCGGCCGGTGCTGCTCGCGGACCTGCCGTCGCTTTCCGGCGGCGTTGACGCCGAGGCACTCAGCCGGGCCGTAGCATCGGGACTCGTCGACGTCCGCGATGGCACACTCACTTTCCGCCACGACCTGGTTCGCGAAGCGGTCTACACCGGCATCGGCGACGCCGAACGCCGACGGCTGCATCAGCGGTTGGCCACATTCCTGATCACTGCCGGCTCCGATCTGCTGGCCGTCGCCGTCCACGCCCGCGCGGCGGCGGGCGCCGGCGATACCGCCAGCGCCGACGTTCTGCTGCAGGCCGCGGAGAAGCTCGCGACGGTCAGCGCCGACGACGCCGGGGAGTTGGCCATGCTCGCGTTCCGGGTGCTGCGGCCCGCCCACCCGCGCTGGCTCGCCGTCGGCCGCCGATGCCTTGCCGTTCTTGCTCGTACGCAGCGAGCGGCCGACGCCCTCGCCATCGCCGACGTGCTTCTGGCCCGCGTGGACGACGGCGACCTCGCCGGGCAGATCGAGACCGACATCGCCCGCGCCTTGTGGCTGGCCGGACGCCCCGATCAGCTCATCGAACGCATCGACGGCCGGCTGCGACGGCGAACCGAACTGCAGCCCGCCGTCGCGGCCCGGCTGACGTCAGCACGAGCCCTCGCGCGTACCAGAACGACCTTGGGCGCCGTCGCGGCGGCCGAAGCGAGCGCAGCGCTGGACCACGCCCGGACCGTCGCCGACACGGAGGCATTGGAGCTGGCACTGCAGGCGGCCGGGGAGGCGGCCAAGAACGAGGGCCGCCACCACGACGCGCTGCGTCATTTCCGGGAACTGCGCGCACGCAGCGGCGCGTCGTATCTCGCTGAGGAGATCATGGCCTTGCAGCTGGTGGACCGCTATGAACACGCTCAGGCGCTGCTTGAGAACGCTCACGCCGACGACGCCGGACATGTCGAAACCGCCCTGCCGTCGCTGCTGTACGCCCAGCTGTGGCAGGACTTCAACCTCGGCCGGCTTGACGAGGCCGAAGCCGGCGGGCAGACCTTGATCGACCTTGGCCGGCAGACCGGCACGAACATGCACGCCCTGGAAGCGATCATGATCCGAAGCGCCGTGTCGGTGCTGCGCGGCGATCCGACCACCGCCGCCCTGCGCCTGCAAGCGGCTGCCACGCTGACCAGCGCCGACGACAACATCCGCCTGCCCGGATTGACCCTGATGCGGGGCTGGCTCGCGGCCATCGACGGCGATATCGAGACCGCTTACGCCACGCTGCGGCCGATGCTGTTCACGGCGCGCGAGTCGCGAACCCATTGGGCCTGGTGGCCCGGTTGGATGAGTGTGTTCTTCCAGATCGGACTCGCGGCCGGTGATCCTGATTTTGCTGCGGAAGCCGTCGCGATCGCCGAACTCGGCGCCGAACGCAATCCCGGTGTCGCGAGCTTCGAGGGACTGGCGCTGAACCTGCGTGCCCGACGTGACGCAGATCTAGGACAACTCGCCGATGCCGCGAAGATGCTCCAGACCAGCCCCCGCCCGGCGTTGCGTGCTCTCGGCGCGGAGACCTACGGGAAGGCGCTGCTGGCCACCGGGGACCGCAAGGCCGCGCTGCACCAGCTTGATCAGGCGTGGGATGAGTACGACCGCATGGGTGCTTGGGCCGGGCGTGCGAGCGTTCAACGCGTCATGCGCGAAGCCGGCGCCCGGCCGGAGAAGTGGACAGCGAATCCGGAGGCGGCAAAGACCGGCTGGTCGTCGTTGAGCGAGGCGGAGCGGCGGGTGGCCGCGCTCATCGCCTCCGGGCACACGAACAGATCAGCTGCGAAAACGCTGGGCGTGTCTGTCAACACCGTCGGCACTCAGCTGCGCTCGATCTTCGCCAAACTGGGCATCCAATCCCGTGTTCAGCTCGCCAATTCACTCCACGAGAATTCGGCATCCCACCCGGTTTGAACCGGCTGCAACGGCCTGCTCGTGATCGGCTACTGCAGGCTCACGACCTACCCACCGGCATCCGCTACGCCGTCGAAGGACGGCGTAGCGGGCCAGGTGCATCGCCGAGCGCAGCATCTCGCCGCTGCGCGTCGGCGATGAGGTCGACGTCGTCGGGATGGCCCCGAGGAGTAGCGCAAACACGAGATGCTCGTCCTGATCGGCTGGGACCGCCGAGCCCTTGCGGTTCCCTTGGCCCAGCTGGAGGGCGTCACCGTGGACAAGCAGACACACCCAGGCGATCGAGGACTGGCAGTATTGGGTCGCTCAGGGTTACGAGCTGTGAGCGACGCTGACCTCGAAGGAGGGACCGCCCACCAGCTGGCCACTCCGCTTCTCGGCTCCCCTCTTGTCTCAGGAGAGCGCTTAACTGAACGCGAAGAGAACGCTTAACTTCGACCCCTACGGTCGAGCGTGACCTGCAGCAACGGCGCTTAGCACAGCGGTTCCCTGCAGTTTGCTGACACGGAAGGGGTCACAGGTTCAAACCCTGTCGCGCCCACCAGCAAGCCTCTGACCAGCGGAAACGCTGGTCAGGTTGGCGTTCGGGGCTGGTTCCGCGGACCGTGAGCCCAAGTGGAAGGGATGGTCGATGGGCCGTGCAGCGGATGAGACCACTTAACCTGTTAACCAATTGAGGTCAGATACGCCGATCGTGGCCACTCCGCTGGTTCGCTTGTGCGAGCGGCACCCGCGCCGCCGCGAGGGATTGAACCCAGTACCACCTCCG
>Ga0114129_10017356_pt1 | contig 10249 bp, 9 predicted proteins | sample RhiMetdeltSRZDD1_FD_80071 | JGI IMG/M metagenome (GOLD analysis project Ga0114129, IMG submission 80071) | Populus rhizosphere microbial communities from Tennessee, USA - Rhizosphere MetaG P. deltoides SRZDD1 (version 2) (version 2) | ecosystem: Host-associated > Plants > Roots > Rhizosphere >... | reverse complement strand
GCAGCCGCGGGTGTGGAAGGACGCGCTGGTGCTCGTCGTGCTCGTCTACGCGCTGCTCGCCAACGAGCTCGGTCTCCTGCTGTGGGTGTGCATCGCGTCGGCGTACCTCGTGGGGTTTCGTGGCGTGTCGCGCAACGCGGTCATGACCGCGACCGCGCTCGTGGCCGTCTACTTCTACGTCCGCTTCCTCGCGCTGCACGTCGGCACCCCGTCGCTCGACGAGCGGAGCTCCGGCTTCGGCTTCCGCGTGCGCAGCGCCAGCGAGCTCGTGCAGATGTTCGGCGGCAACCCGCTGCCCTTCTACGCGTACAACGTCGCCGCGTCGCTGATGATGGTGCTCTTCTCCGAGCCGCGCGCCGGCGTGTTCGCCTTCGTGCGAGACCTGATGGAGGCGAAGCTGCAATCCGGCAGCGTGCTCGCGGTCTCGACGTCGGTGCTCTCGACGGCGGTGATGATCTGGTTCGTCACGCGGCGATGGCGCCGATGGCTGCGATGGGATCTCGCCTACGACGATCGACTCTTCCTCGTCTCCGCCGCGGTCATCGCCGCCAACGCCACCATCAGCTTTCCGTACGTCAAGGACGTGGTGATGAACATCGCGTCAGTGTTCTATGGTCTGGCGCTGTGTATGGCGATGCGCGAGCTCGTGGAGGTCATGACGCTGCGCGCGCTCAGGATCGACCGCGCGGTGCTCGCCTGTGTCGTGCTGCTGCTCCTCTCGATTGGATGGACACTCCGCGCGGCGTCGTTCTACGCCGATATGCGGCTCCGCGCCTTCAAATCGCAGGTCGACTGGGTATTCGCCGACGACTGGCTGCGCGATCAGCACGTGACGTTGACGTCGCCGCGCCAGCGCGAGCTGGTCGAACGGCTCCGCGCGCAGATGATCGCGATGCCGGTGCCGAAGGTGTACCTCGATCCACCGTGGGTCCGGAATCTGCTCACGCCCGATTGACAGGGGCTCTCTTTCAAGCGACCATCTCAAGTCCTGCAGTATCAAATGGTTCCAAGGCGACAGCTCGTCAGCATCGTGCTGCCGGTCTACAACGAGGCGGCGACGCTTGCGCAGTTGATGGAGCGTCTCGACCGCGTGACGCGCACGATGAGCACGAAGTACACGTTCGAATTCGTGCTCGTGGACGATGGCAGCCGGGATGAGACGATTGACACGGCCGAGCATCTGGCTGCCGTTGACGAGCGCGTCAAGGTGGTCGCGCTGCGCCGCAACTACGGGCAGACGGCCGCGCTGCAGGTCGGCTTCGACCACGCCGACGGTGACGTCGTCATCTCGATGGACGCGGACCTGCAGCACTTCCCGGAAGACATTCCGGCGTTTCTCGACCGCATCGAGGAGGGCTACGACGTCGTCTGTGGATGGCGGTCGGACCGGCGGGAAGGCCTGGCGCGACGCTGGCCGTCGAAGGCCGCCAACTGGCTCGTTCGCAAGTTGACCGGGCTCACCATCCATGACGTCGGGACGACGTTTCGCGCGTATCGAGGCGATGTCGTGCGGCAGCTTCGGCTGCTGGGCGAGCATCACCGGTTCATTCCGGTGCTCGCGAAGAGCTTCGGGGCGCGGATCACCGAAGTCGAAATCAGGAACATCGAGCGTCCCGTCGGTACGTCGAACTACGGCTTGTCGCGAACGTTGAATGTCCTGCTCGACATCGCGTTCCTCGTCTTCTACGTCAAATACCTCGATAGGCCGATTCGCGTCTTCGGCCGGCTAGCGCTCGCGTGCATCGCGCTGGCGGCGATCATCCTGGGCGTGCTCGGCTACATTGCCGTCGTCTATCACGTCCCCGCCGTGCGCGAGCGCAGCGGATGGTTCCTCCTCGCGCTCGTCCTGCTCGTGAGCGGCGTCCAGTTCCTGCTCTTCGGTCTCGTCTCGGAAGTCGTGGTGCGGATGTACTTCTATCCGGGCCAGGCGAAGCCGTACCTCGTTCGCAGCGTTTCCAGGAGCGGTGTCTCGACTGGCCTTGCCCCGAGCGAGCGCAGCGAGTCGAGGGGCATCTCAACCGCGCCGCGGTAAACACGCGTCATGTGCGGGATCTTTGGATTCGTCGACGCGGCGAAGGCCCTTCCGCCAACCGCGCAGCTGTGTCGTCTCACCAACCTGCTCGGCCACCGCGGACCTGACGGAGGTGGCTACTGGACCGATCACGGCGTGTTTCTCGGCCACCGGCGGCTGTCGATCATCGATCTTGCCGGCGGCGACCAGCCGATGGCTTCGTCAAACGGCCGGTACGTCATCACCTTCAACGGCGAGATCTACAACTACCCCGAGCTGCGGGATGAGCTGAGAGCCGCAGGCGTCATCTTCCGCACGAAGTCCGACACCGAAGTCATCCTCGAGGCGTACGCGCGCTGGGGTGCCGAGGCGATCTCGCGCCTGGAAGGGATGTTCGCGTTCGGGCTGTACGACTGCGTCGAACGCACGCTGCTGCTCGCGCGCGACCGGTTTGGCGAGAAGCCGCTGCTGTACGCGGCCGAAGGGTCCCGCATCGTGTTCGCGTCGGAGCTGGCGCCGCTCGCGGCCGCGGGCGTGGCGGGCCGTGACATCGATCTCGACGCGCTCGGCGGATATCTCTGTCTCAACTACGTCCCGGGACAGGCGACGCTGCTGCGCCACGTGCGGCGGTTGGCACCCGGCGAGTGGCAGCTGTATGGTCCGGAGGGGTTCCGCACCAGGCGCCAGTACTGGGCGCTGCGTCCCGGTGTCGCGGACATCGGCGGGCGCACCGACGAGCAGGTCCTCGATGAACTGCAAGCACGTCTCGACGGAGCGGTTCGCATCGCGCTCCGGAGCGACGTGCCGGTCGGCCTGTTTCTCTCCGGCGGTGTCGATTCGTCGATCGTCGCGCATAGCGCGGCTCGCCTCGGCCGCCTCGAGCACGCCTTCTGCGTGGACTTCGCCGAGCAGGGGTTCTCGGAGTGGCCGCGTGCATCGGCGGTGGCGCGCGCGCTCGACGTGCCGATCACACGCGTCGGCCTCGACGCCGGCGTCCTCGGCGAGTTCCTCGAGGTGGCGGGGCATCTCGACGATCCGCTGGCCGATTCGTCGGCGATGGCGGTCTGGACCGTCGCGCGTGCTGCGGCGACGACGGTCAAGGTCGTCCTGAGCGGCGACGGCGGAGATGAACTGTTCGGCGGATATCTGACGTATCCCGCCTCGGCGTGGCATGCGCGCCTCCATCGCCTGTTGCCTGCCGCGGCGTGGCGCGCGGCGACGGCCGTCGCAAGCCGGCTGCCGATGGACGACGGCGTCAAGGTCGGCGCCGATTACAGGCTGCACCGCTTCCTGCGCGCGATGCCGATGCCGACGAGTACCGCGCACTTCACGTGGAACGGCACGTGGCTGCCGGACACTGCGGCGACGTTCGTGCGAGGTGACGCCGCTCGCCGCGCCGCGGCCACCGCGCTCGAGCGCGTCGCGCGCGCGCACGGCCTCGACCCGCATCCATCGCTCACCGCGCTTCAGCTCGCCGACGTCCGCGAGTACCTGCCGAACGACATCCTGTCGAAGGTCGATCGCGCGACGATGGCGCACGGGCTCGAGAGCCGGGCGCCGCTGCTCAACGCCGCCGTCGCGGAGCTCGCGCTGTCGCTGCCGGACCGCTTGCGCGTGGACGGCACGCGGACGAAAGTCCTTCTCCGCCGTCTCTGCCAGCGCCACTTCGGCCGGCCGCATGCCGCCGCGCCGAAACAGGGCTTCAGCCTGCCGATTCACCGCTGGCTGCGCCAGGAAGGCCGCGACCTCATGACGAGCCTGCTGAGCGCCGAGCGTGTCGGCGCGCTGACCGTGCTCGATCCCGCAGCCGTTTCGCACGCGGTTGACGCGCACCTCTCTGGTCGCGCGATGCTGGGGTGGGAACTGTGGGGATTGATGGTGCTCGTCGCGTGGCACGAGCGGCGCGTGGCCTCGCCGCCCCCACTGCCGGATGCCACAGGCCTGCAGCCGGCGCAACTGGTGATTGACGGATTTACGAATTGACGAATTTACGAATTTGAATTTGCAATTGAGCGATCGGGCGATTGTCGACAATCACAATTCGTCAATCCAATTCGTCAATTCGTAAATTTGTAAATTCGTCAATCAGGTAAAACTGCTGACCGCCTGCTCGACCGACGCGTAACTCGTGAACACCCGCTGCAGGCGAATGATCTCCAGCAGCGCGACGACGGGCTGCTGCACGTTCGCGAGCCGGATATCGCCGTTCCGGTCCTGTGTCTTCAGCGCTTTCAGCGCCGAGACGAGCGCGCCAAGCCCGGAACTGTCGATGAAGTTCACCTCGCTCATGTCCACGACGAGGCTTCGATGTCCCTGCTCGACGAGCTGCAGGAGCGCGTGGCGGAACTGCGGCGCGACCTCGATGTCCACGCGCGACGCGTTCGGCTTGATCACGACCGCCCGATCTGCAGGCACGACCTCGAACCGGCTGGATGGCTCGTATCCGCGATCACCTGGCACGGGTTCCCTCTCCCTGTTGTTCAGCATGCATTCAGCCTGAGGAAGTCGATCAGCGTCCGTTGATCCTCCGTCCATCGACGGCGCTCCCGCGCGTCGTCGACCACGAAGGTGTACCCGGCGGAGGCGAGATCGATCGTCGCGCCTCCACAATCCACGCAGAACTGCCCATTGACAATCTTCTCGAACAGGTTCGCGAACCCTGAAATCCTCGTGTAGTCACCGATGACGCACGATTCGACGCGCGCCCCAGACTCGATGACGCTGTTGCGGCCGATCACCGCGGGACCGATGATGGTGGCGCCCGGCTCGATCCTCGAGCTCGATCCGATGCTGACGGGCCCACGGATGTTGACGCGATCAAGATCGACCGCGAGGTTGATGCCGCCCCAGACCCCGGGCGCCATCTCGCGGCCGTTCATCCGGATGAAGTTCATCTCGCCGTTGAGAATCATCCGCGTCGCGCGCCAGTAGTCGGCGATGCGTCCGATATCGATCCACGTGAACGGCAGCGGCAGCCCGTAGAGCGCGGCCTCGAACTCGACGAGGCGCGGGAAGAACTCGTACGCGATGTCGAATCGCTGCCCCGACGGGACGAAGTCGAGCGCCTGCGGCTCGAACAGGTAGATGCCGGCGTTCACCGTGGTACTGCGCGCCGCTTCCGGAGACGGCTTCTCCTGGAACGCGGTGATGCGGTCGTCCGCCGCCGTCTCCACCATGCCGTAACGGGTCACTTCGTCGCGCGGCACCTCCTTGAGGAGCATCGTCGCGATGGCTCGCTTGTGCCGGTGAAACTCGAGCGCGCGGGTCAGGTCGACGTCGACGATGACGTCGCCACAGACGACGGCGAACGTGTCGTCGAAAAAGCGCGACTGGTCCTGGATCTTCTTGAGACCGCCGGCAGCGCCGAGGCCGTCGGGAACGGGCCGCCCGTCTGCATGGTAGCCCTCGAACGAGTAGGCGATGTCCACGCCGAACCGGGACCCGTCGCGGAAGTAGTGCTCGATCTCCTTCGCCAGATACGACGTCGAGACAATGATCTGGTCGAACCCGTGCTGGCGCAGCAGGTCGAGCATGAACTCCATGACCGGCTTGTTGATGACCGGAATCATGGGCTTCGGCACGCTCTCGCTGAGCGGACGGATCCGCGTTCCCCTGCCCGCCGCCAGAATCACCGCCTTCATGCTCAGAACACCTCGCGAATGAGCGTGAACGCCTCGGCGTATTCCGCGCTGATGGTGGATCCGCGGAACCGCGCGAGGGCGCGGATGGCCGAGGCGCTGCGCGGCATCGGCTCGGGCTGCACTTCCGTCGCGTAGAGCGCCATCACCTCGAGCTTTCGATCGATGTACGCCGAGATGTCGGAGTAGACGTTCGGCACGAACGCGCGCTCGACGCGCGGCGGCGCCGCATCGGTCGACGAGAGCGTCTCGTAGCCGAGCACGCGCCGGACGCCGCGACGGTTCATGTAGAACGGCTTCAGCACCGACATCGACGCGTTGAACACCGCCAGGTGGTCGGTGTGGATGTCACCACCGCTGACGACGTACACGACCTCGGGGCGGATCTCGTCGATGCAGCGTTCGATCGGCGCCATGAGGTCGCCGACCGGCACGGTGTCGAGCCGCGCGTTCGGCAGCCCGAGCGTGATGGGCCGCGCGCCATAGGCGTTCGCCACGCATTCCACTTCCCGCGCTTTGCGGTCGATCACGCTCGCGGACCACCGCGGCGGGTGGCAGATCGTCGCAACCAGCCAGAAGATCGAGTCGCCGCGCTCGCCATGCTTCAGGAGCGTCCCCCCGCAGCCGAGCGTCTCGTCGTCGGGGTGGGCGCAGATGGCCAGCACGTTCACGGCCGTGTCAGCCGCATTGGCGTCATACCGCGGCGAGCTCCCGGACGGCGCCGCCGGCAGACGGCTGGCCCACCGACAGCCCGGTCCACCGATCGAGCACCAGCGGATATTCGCCGGGATCGAAGTGCGTCGCGCGCAGCTTCCTCAGCACGATGGACCGCGTCAACGCGCGCCCGGACGGCGACAGCTTCAATTCGAGGACGCCCGACGCAAGGTACTCCGCCATGTGTCCGCTCCAGAGCGGATCGTCGGCGGGCTGCGTCCGCCACGTCATGAGCGTCGTGCAGCCGAAGTTTCCCTCGAGCGACTGGACGATCGAGCGGAGATGGTTCTGCGCGTCGGCAAGGCTCATGTCCATCGGGATGAGCGACGTCAGCGAGTCGATCACGAGCCGGCGCGCGCCGATGGCGCGAATCTGCTGGATGAGATCGGTGGACACCTGCCGTGCGTCCACGCCCGACGGTCCCCACCCGCGCCGCCGCGTGGCGGTGAAGAAAGGAGAGGCATCGAGGACCGTCATGATACCGGCGCTGATGGCACCAGCCACGTCCCAGCCAAACGAATCTGCATCGGCGATCACGTGCTCGGGGCGTTCGTCGACGCTCACCAGCGCGCCGCGATCCCCGTTGTCGAGACCATCCTTCAGGAACTGCAATCCGAACATCGTCTTGCCAGTTCCCGGGGCGCCACGCAGCAGGATCGCGCGGTGCGACGGAAACCCGCCGCCAATCAGACGATCGAGCCCGTAGACTCCGGTGCTCGTGCGAGGCTGAGGCATCGTCACGGGGATCCCGCTCACAGCCTCCGCCAGACACCGATGCCAAAGTACGGCCCGTTCTGGGCGGGTCCGAACACCGACCATGAATGCTTGAGGCCAACCACACCCGTGATCGACATCGACGAGGGCACGTGAACCAGTTCGATCAGCGCGCCGACGGAGGTCGCGTGCACGTCCCTGTTGCCTTCGGCGATCCCCTGGATCCCCACGGACGGCGTAATCGGACCACGCCAGCTGAAGTTGGCGACCTGCTGCTTGAACTGCGCCATGCTCCACGTGTAGTTGTCCGCGGTGCCGAAGTGATACAGGCCCATGATGTTGTTGACCTTCGAGGGGTTCACGTAGGCCATCGCGTTGTAGTTCATCTCGGCGCGCATATCGTGGGTCGTGGACATCGTCGCGCCCGTGCGGTCCTCGATCCGCACGTTGCGATTCTTGAACCCAGGGCCGAGCGCGAACTGCACCCAGTTGGTGTCGCCGAACCGCAGGCCGGCCTCCGTGTTCAGGCCGGGCGAATGCACGGTCGTCTTGCCGCCAAAGCCGTTGTTGAAGCCGTAGTAGAGGTAATTGACGTTCGCGCCGGCAACCCACGCCACGTTCGGGCGGAACGGGTGGACGTAGGACGGGCCCAGGTACCCGTAGCCGGTGTTCTGCGAATCGCCGCTGAACCCGGCATTGGTCGCCCAGTACGCCGGCTTGATCTGCGGATTTGGTGCGGTCGGAATCGGCGGCGTCGGCGTCTGCGCCGGCGCGGACGGATCGACCGCGGTAGTGTCGGTGGTCGCTGGAGCCGACACGTCGACGGCCGTGATCGACGAGCTGTTCAACGTCTGGTCCTGCGCCTGTGCCTGTGCGGCTGCCGGCAACAGAAGGCAAAGCCCCGCGGCGAGCAGCCCGCGCGTGAAGTCCTGGGTGGTTGTAGGTTTCATGCCATTGCTCCTTAGTTAGCGGATGCGCTCGTCGTCGAAGGCATGCGGTTCGCCTCGAACAGGGTCGTGATGGTGTGTGCGGGAGCCGTGAAGCTCGGGAACGGGTCGGTGTAGCCAACGATGATGGCCGACGGCTTTGCCGACCGGCGCGCCATGTCGGCGACAGCGCGTGCGGCCGACGTGTCGCCTCCCCGCAGAGGAAGGACGTCGAACGGGACGGCGTACTTCGTCAGAAGGCCGGCGGCGTCTTCGCTCCAGACGCGCTGCGTCGGGTCGTCAGGATCGAGCGCGAGCGTGACGTGCCCGACCTGGCCGGCCAGCAGCTTCGTGAAGAACTCGCTCTCATTCGGGTACGGCAGCAGCCAGACGTCCTTTTCCAGCTCGCGCAGATTGCCGCGCTCGAACGCCGTGTCCTGCGTGACCTCGAGCGTCCGCGGAACCATGTAGCCGGCGCCGCTGGCCACCCGCGCGCCCTCGCGCTCGAGCATCCGCTTGACGACGTTGGTGCGATCGCGGCCGAGGCCGCAGTGGATGTAGTACTTGCCGTGTCCGCTGGCCGCGAGGCGCCGGACGATCTCCAGCGACTCCTCGTTCGTGCTGATCCACGGGAGCATCGGCGCGTGAATGAATTCCAGCCCGACCTCCTGCGCCGCCTGCTTTTCGTCCCTGATGCCGATGGGCTCGAACGGAAGCACGGCCGGGTGCTGCAGCGACACGACGCCGACGAAGCCTTCCCGCTTCAACTGCTCGAGCCGCTCGCGCTCCGGGTAAGCGCCGAACACGAACTGCGCGCCGTTGGCGGAGATGCTGTCGCGGTCGTCGATCGCCGCGGCCCCGAGCAGGTGCGCGGGATTGAGCCAGCCCCACAGGCAGATCGCCGCGGCCATCGTGAGGACCGACGGCACGGCGATGCGGATGCGCGGGCTGCACCGCGACGTACGCCGGACGAGCCATCGGGCCAGCAGCGCCGAGGTCGCGACGTAGAGGAGGATGACGCAGTCGACGGCGATATTTTCCGTGGTCTCCGCGTAACCGCGGGATCGGAGGATGTCAGTGAGCCACCGGACCGGCCCCAGAAGCACCAGGGTGCCGGTCAGGAATCCGAGCATCAGCCAGACGTAACAGAACCAGGCCGTGCCCTGGACGGATGGTCGGGAGAGTCTCACCATTCGTTCCAGACCTCAGCGCAAACATCGCAGCCTCAGTGCAAGCGAAAGACCATGTCGCTCGCGATTTAGAGCATGAAAATTTAGAGCAGGAAAAACGCCGCGGCGGCGGCGGCGACCTGCACCGTGAGGTTGTCGAGGCCGTGCGTGCTGAACGCTTCGACAACCGCTCCCGTCAATCCGGCCGCGAGCGCCACGAGCGCCGCGGTGATCGGTGGTACCCCCGCGATCGCGAGACCCAGAAACGCCGCGGCCGCCCCCGCGAGAAACACCGCCGAGCTCCCTTCGAGGCTGCGTGTGGCGGGAACGCCAGCGAGTGAGGGCACGCGATACCGATGTTTTCCCCACCGGGTACCGACGGGCTCGCCGAGCGCGTCGCCCCAGCCGCAGACCAGATATCCGACGAAGGCCATCCGCGCGAAGAGCAGGTTGGCGAGCACGCCGCCGAGCGCCGTGGTCAGCAGCGGGATGACGATGAACAGCGTGCGCCGCGGCCGATCGGACGGGCGCGCCAGCGCTTCGTACAGCGGAAACGAGTCGCCGCGATAGATCGCCCAGAGCACGGCGGCACTGACGACGCACCCGAAGATGACGACACCCGGCAGACCGACCGTCAGCTGAATCACCCCGGCCATCGTGAAGATGGCGAAGTGGAAGACCTTCCGCGTGTACGGCGCCGCGACCCCTTTCACCGTGCGAAGCCACCCGGCAAGCGCCGCCGCACCGATCGCGTACGCCGCGACGAGCGGCGTGAGGATCAGGATGAGCGCCATGCTCGGGAGAAACGGCCGGATCAGCACGTCGATCCCGTCGAACAACGGTGTCATGCAGCCTCCTCGATCGGGCGCGTGAACGCACGGCCGCTGCTCGCCGGCATCGGTAGGCCGGCGACCGGTTCGAACACCGGTTGCCTCGGATGGATCGTGACCGGCTGGTTGAAGTAGAAGAGCAGCGTGCCCGTCAGCGCCGCGTGATACGCGGCCCAACTCGCGGTGACGACGTAGGTGAGGTCGAACCGTTCGTCGAGCACGATGTGCAGCAGGCCCGAGATCACCG
>Ga0114129_10017355_pt1 | contig 10249 bp, 8 predicted proteins | sample RhiMetdeltSRZDD1_FD_80071 | JGI IMG/M metagenome (GOLD analysis project Ga0114129, IMG submission 80071) | Populus rhizosphere microbial communities from Tennessee, USA - Rhizosphere MetaG P. deltoides SRZDD1 (version 2) (version 2) | ecosystem: Host-associated > Plants > Roots > Rhizosphere >... | reverse complement strand
CTTCACGACGACCGTTACGCGCACATCACGCCGCTCGCCGGGACGCCGCCGCGTGTGGCGTGCGAGACAAAGGCGGGCAAGCGCTACGAATCCGACGTACTGCTGTACTGCGTCGGGCGCGACGGCAACACGAACGACATCGGTCTCGCTACGCTCGGGATCACGCCCGGCAAATACGGGCTCCTCGAAGTGAACGATCATTACCAGACCGTCCATCCCCACATCTATGCGGTCGGCGACGTGATCGGCTATCCGGCACTCGCCAGCACCGCGATGGAGCAGGGCAGGCAGGCGATACGGCACGCGCTTTCCATCGCCGGACCGAAGGGCCGCACCGAAGTGCTGCCGTTCGCCGTGTACTCGATCCCTGAGGTCGCCTACGTGGGCGCCACCGAGGAGGCGCTCGTGGAACAGAAGGTCGACTACGTCGCGGGCCGCGGCGACTACGCCATGAATCCGCGCGCCCAGATCCTCGGTGACTCGGACGGGCTGCTGAAGCTCTTGTTCGAGCGGCCCTCGTTGAAGCTCGTCGGCGCGCACGTGGTGGGCACCTCCGCGAGCGAGCTGATCCACATCGGCGAGGCGTTCCTCCAGCAGGGGGCCGTGGCCTCCGAGATCGCCGAGACGATCTACAACTATCCGACGCTCTCGGACATGTACCGCCACGCCGCCGTCAAGGCGCTCGGCGAGGACCGAAGGCGCAGGGAGCGAGCCCGGTGAGCGAGAGACGCCGATTCACATCTCTTCCCTTGACGCAGGCTGGCACGAGGCGCGATCCTGCGGCAGACTCCCGGGAGGTGAATGTGCGCCGAGCCGCAGCCTTGTTCGCGATCGCCGTGGCGAGCGCCAGCCCTGTCTTCTCCCAAACAAGCCCCGCGAACCGGGGTGCTTTCGCGGTGGACGCGATGATCGCTCCGACCAGCGGGCTCGGCTTCGCGTATTACGTGACCGACGGCCTGAGCCTGCGGCCTTGGCTCGGCCTTGGCTACTCGGGCTCGCAGGGCTTCTTCGCGAACGTCGGTGCGCAGCTTCGCTACGAACTGGCGACTGGCTGGACCGTCTCACCATACCTTTCCGGCTCGGCCCAGTACTCCCACAGCCAGGCGTCGGCGATCGTGCCGCCCGGTCCGTACCGCGCCGGCGGTAACCTCGAGCCCAGGTTTCAGGGCAGCGGCGGCCTGTTCGGTGTCGGCGCCGGACTGCGCTTTCGTGTCGCGAGCAGCGTGTCGCTGTTCGCGGAGGGACGCGTGCTGCACGCGACCTACCCGATCGAGGAGCTGAAGCGGGGCTGGAGCACGTTCGACATCAACGATCGCACCCGCGGTGAGGTCGTGCTCGGCGCGTCCTATCTATTTCGTTAGGGGGGCGCTGCGTCGCGCCCCCCTCTCACCCCCCGCTCGCTCCCGGTCCTGCGTCCGCCGCCGCAGGCGGCGACGTCTTCTGCAGCTCAGCCTGGATCTCCTGGAGATCTGCGTCGGTCAGGCCAGGCGCGAAGCGCTTCAGGCGCGCGACGATGTCGGTGGTCTCGAAGTAGCCGCCGGCGCACGGCACGTGCAGGGAGCCGGCCGGTGAGAAGCGGCCTTCCTCCCAGAACACGAGCGCGATGCGCCAGGCCCCCTTGTCGATCTTCTGCCGGCAATGACGGCATTGCGCCCGGCCCGACGGGTCACGCTCGGCGCCGCTGATCCGGGCGACGCGCGGGTGCTCCACGCCGCCGCGTGCCAGGCCGGCGAGCCGCTCCGCGTCTGCGATCGTCTCGGCCTGCGCGGACAACGCCTCCAGGAAGGGCTCGGGGCGCTTCAGGGCGCCGCACTCCAGGTGGAACCAGTGATGCGTCTCGCCTTCGGCGAACGGGTTGGGCAGGCTCTCCCCGAAGCGCAGCTCGCCGGCGCCGATGCGCTCGCCGCAGCCGCGGCACTTGGCGCGAGCGCTGGCGGCGGGTTCGATGATGTGGGGCATCGCTACTCCAGTCGTCGAAGCACGAAGCACTTCAGATAATACGTCTCGGGCACGCCCAACACGATCGGGTGGTCGCGCGCCTGGCGGCGCTTCTCGACGACGGTCGCGGTCACGCGCGCGTCCGTCGCGGCCTCCGTCAGGATCGCCTCGAAGTCGTCCTCGTGGATGTGGTACGAGCAGGAGCAGGTCACCAGGCAGCCGCCCGGCTTCAGGATCCGCAGCGCGCGCCGGTTGATCTCGTTGTAGCCGCGCGCCGCCTTCGGGATCGCCTCCCGGCTCTTGGCAAAAGCAGGTGGGTCCAGGATCACCAGGTCGAAGCGCTCACCGCGCTGGTCGAGCTCGTGCAGCAGGTCGAAGACGTTGGCGTCGCGCGTGGTGACGTTGGCGATCCCGTTGCGCGCCGCGTTCGCCTTCACGCGTTCGAGCGCCTCGGCCGACAAGTCGACGGCGGTCACCTCGTCCGCCTGGCGTGCGACCTGCAGTGCGAAGCCGCCGTCGTAGGCAAAGGCGTCGAGCACGCGACCCCGGGCATAGCGGCGCGCGGCGAGGTGGTTCTCGCGCTGGTCGAGGAACAAGCCGGTCTTCTGCCCGCGGCGCAGGTCGGCGCCCAGGCGCACGTCTCCTTCGCTCACCTCGACGACGTCCGGCACCTCGCCGTGCAGCACCGAGACGGTCTGCTCCAGCCCCTCGAGCGTCCGCACGCGCGGGTCGTTGCGCTCGACGATGCCTCGCGGCTTCAGGAGCTCCACGAGTGCTTTCACGATCTCGGGCTTGGCCCGCTCGGTGCCCTGCGACAAGGTCTGGAGCGCGAGGTAGTCGCCATAGCGGTCGACGACCAGCGACGGCAGGCCGTCGCCCTCGCCGTGCACCACGCGATACGCCTCGGCGCCTGCCGCCACCGTATCGCGCCAGCGGAGCGCACGCTGGATGCGGTCGAAGAGGAAGCTGGGGGCGAGTGTCTCGCCGCGCTCGAGCATGCGCAGCCGGATCTCGGAGCTCGCCGACCAGAAGGCAAACCCGAGCGGCTCGCCACGGACCCCCGCGACACCCACCACCGCGCCAGGCGATGCCCCGCCGTCCTTGAGGACGTCGCTGCGGAACACCCAGGGGTGCCCCCGCTCGATTCGAGCCTGGCCTTTGCGGCTCACCACGACCGGCCCTTCGACGGCCAAACGCCCTCCTGAAACCGAGGCTCCGCCCCCGACCCCAAATTCCCTTCCCGACGCTCGCCCCGTACGAGGTCTGCAAGTGGCGGGGCTCGAAAGCATACCTCGGTGCCGCCGAGCGCCCTTTCAGAACGGAAAAACCCAGCGAGCGGCAGAACCTTGTGCCGGGTTCGAGCGTCCTAACGCCAAGTGCTACCCTGCTCACGCTCTGGAACGCAAAATCGAACGGTTCGCTTGCGGGACGGAGCCGTGCCGAAAGCGAACACCGGGAGGGTGGGTTTCGTGGAGGGCCAAGCGGTTCAAATAGCTGGCAGTCAAGCCCTTCCCGGAATGCTCGACCTTGGCACGGGCCTTGAGTAAGGAAGTGACGTGGACATCGCACGGCCGGACCTCCTCGAGAAGAAGAAGAAGCGACGCCTGGTGTGGATCGGCGTCGGCGGGGCGGCACTCCTCCTGCTCACGCTCGGCGTCTCTCGCCTCAAGCCGGCGGCCCCGACCGTCGAGCGCGCGACCGTCGTGATCGACACGGTGAAGCGCGGCGAGATGGTGCGCGAAGTGCGCGGCCTCGGGACCTTGGTGCCCGAAGACATCCGCTGGATCCCGGCCCTGACGGAGGCGAGCGTCGAGCGGCGTGTCCTGCTCCCGGGGACGATCGTCAAGCCGGACTCGGTGATCCTCGAGCTCAGCAACCCGGAGGTGCTGACCCTGGCGCAGGACGCTGATTCGCAGGCGCGCGCCGCCGAGGCGCGTTACACGGAGCTCAAGGTGCGGCTGCAGAGCCAGCTGCTCGACCAGAAGGCCGCGGCCGCTCGCGTAGCGGCCGAGTCGAAGCAGGCGCGGCTGCAGGCCGACGCCGACGCGGAGCTGGCCAAGAACGGGCTGATCGCCGGCCTCACGCTCAAGCTCTCACAGAGCGCGGCGGGGGAGCTCGAGCACCGCGAGAGCATCGAGCAGCAGCGGCTCGCGATCGCGGGCGAGGCGATCGAGGCGCAGCTCAAGGTGCAGCAGGCCGAAGTCGAGCAGCGGCGCGCGCAGGCGCGGCTGCGCCGCTCGCAGATGGAGGCGCTGCACGTGCGCGCCGGAATCGACGGCGTGCTGCAGGTCGTGCCGGTGGAGGTGGGACAGCGCGTCAGCCCCGGGACGAACCTGGCACGCGTGGCGCGGCCCGAGAAGCTGAAGGCAGAGATCCGCATCCCGGAGACCTTGGCGCGCGACGTGGTGCCGGGGCAGAAGGCCACGGTCAACACGCGCAACGAGGAGGTTCCCGGCCGCGTGATCCGCGTCGACCCCGCGGTCCAGAACGGCACCGTGACCGTGGACATCGCACTCCTGGGCGAGCTGCCCAAGGGCGCCCGCCCCGACCTCACGGTCGATGGCACGATCGAGCTCGAGCGGCTGGCGGACGCGCTCCACGTCGGCCGTCCCGCCATGGGTCAGCCGCAGAGCACGGTCGGCCTGTTCCGCATCGTCAAGGGCACGAGCGAGGCGGTGCGCGTGCGGGTGGTGCTGGGCCAGGCCTCGGTCAGCACGATCGAGATCAAGGAAGGGCTCGAAGTCGGGGACGAGGTGATCCTCTCCGACACGTCGGCGTGGGACTCGGCGGACCGCATTCGACTGAATTGAAGCGAGGCAGAGCATGAACGACAACGCGTTGATCCGACTCGAGGGGCTGGGCAAGGTCTTCTACACGGACGAGGTCGAGACGCACGCGCTCTCCGACATCCACCTCGAGATCAAGAAGGGCGAGTACATCGCGATCTCTGGGCCCTCGGGCTGCGGAAAGTCGACCTTGCTCTCGATCCTCGGTCTGCTCGACTCGCCCACCAGCGGCAGCTACAGCCTGAACGGCGGGGCGGTACAGGACCTGGGTGCCGCGCAGCGGGCGCGCATCCGCAACCGCGAGATCGGGTTCATCTTCCAGAGCTTCAACTTGATCGGCGACCTGAGCGTGTACGAGAACGTCGAGCTGCCACTCACCTATCGCGGCATGCGTTCGGCCGAGCGCAAGGAGCGCGCGATGAAGGCGCTCGAGCGGGTCGGCATGGGCCACCGCGCCAAGCACCTGCCGAGCCAGCTCTCGGGCGGTCAGCAGCAGCGCGTGGCGGTCGCGCGCGCGCTCGTGGGCGAGCCGTCGATCCTGCTCGCCGACGAGCCGACCGGCAACCTCGACTCGCGAAACGGCGAGGCGGTGATGGAGCTCTTGCGCGACCTGCACCGCGCGGGCTCGACGATCTGCATGGTGACGCACGACAACCGCTTCTCGCGCCACGCCGAGCGCAGCGTGCACCTCTTCGACGGCCGCGTCGTGAGCGAGGAAGAGGCGGCGCAAGCGGCGGCCGAGACGACGACGGGCAAGGCCTGAAGCGCACGCGTAGCAGCTGGCCCTCGCCCCAGGCGGCGGCGGGCGGTTCTGAAGGCGACGAAGCGGAGGATCTGGCCATGGCGACGTTCACTCTCAGCGAAGACATTGGCGCGCTCGCGCCGGAAGTGCCGGTCGATCTCAAGTCGCGGCTCATGGCCTACGAGCGCGAGCTGATCACCGCAGCGCTCGCCGAGTCGCGCGGCAACCAAAGGCGCGCCGCGCACAGCCTCGGAATCCTGCCCACGACCCTGCACGAGAAGATGAAGCGCCTCGGGTTACGGGCGGACGTCTTCCAGCCGGGCGGCCCGCCCGCCGGGGCGGCCTTGGCCGCCACTCCGCGGGCGCCAGACCCGACGCCGGCCGGCGAAGCGAGCGCCTAGGCTCCCGAGCCCGCGGGGCCACGTGCGAACCTCGCTCGGTCACGCCGTCCGCCACCTGCTGCGCGCCCCGGGGTTTACTGCGCTCGCCGCGGGAACGCTCGCGCTCGGGATCGCCGCGAGCACCGCCATCTTCAGCCTGGCCGACGCGGTGGTGCTCGCGCCGCTGCCCTACGAGGACCCTGCGGGCCGCGTGATGATCTGGAATCGCTGGCTCGGGTTCGACAAGACCTGGGTGAACCCGGCCGAGATGCGCGCGTACGGCGAGCGCTGTCCGAGTCTTCAAGCCGTCGCGAACTGGAGCATCGATCGCCGGAACTTGACGGGGGACGGCGAGGCCGCGCGCGTGGGTATAGCGCTCATCACGGCGAACGGCTTCTCCGTGCTCGGCGCGCGCCCACTGCTCGGCCGCGGCATCCTGGAGCAGGAGGACCGAGCCGAAGGCCCGCACGTGGCGGTGCTCGGTCATGCGCTCTGGCAGGGCCGCTTCGGCGGTGATCCGGGCGTGCTCGGCCGGCTGGTCGAGCTCGACGGCGTGCCGCACCAGGTGGTGGGCGTGATGCCGGCGGGCTTTGCGCTGCCCACGGACTTCACCGAAGACGCCGCCGAGCCGACGCAGATCTACGTCCCCCGCGCCCCCGACGCTGAGGAGCTCAGCGAGTTCGGCAACCACGGGGACTACGGGGCGGCCCAGCTCAGAAAAGGCGCGAGCCCGGCGCGCGCTAGCGAGGAGCTGCGCGCGGCGACGCGGCAGCTCACTGCGGAAGGTCGCTACGACACGCGCGCCAACCACAATGCCTTCGCGGTGTCGCTGCCGGACGAGATCCTGGGCCCCCAGCGGCCAGCGCTCACGGTGACCGCCGGGGCGGCGATCCTGCTGCTGCTGATCGCATGCGCCAACGTGGCGAGCCTGCTGCTCGCGCGCGGCGCGGGCCGCCAGCGCGAGCTCGCGCTCCGCGCCGCCGTCGGCGGCGGCCGCGGGCGGCTAATCGGCCAGCAGCTCGTCGAAGGGCTGCTGCTTGCGCTTCTGGGAGCGCTCGCCGGCCTGCCGCTCGCGTCCGCCACGCTGCAATTGCTCGGCGCCACGGTCACAGCCAACATGCCGCGCGCCGCCGCCGCGTCGATCGATCCGCGCGCAGTGGCGTTCGCGCTAGCGCTGGCGGCCTTGACGACGCTCGTGTTTGCCCTGGTGCCGGCGCTCCAGGCGCTCAAGCTCGATCTCACGGGAGCCCTTCGTGAAGGCGGTCCGCGCTCGGCCGGGGGCGTGTCACAACGGCGCTGGCGCCGCGGTGTGGTGGTAGCGCAGGCGGCGTTCGCTGCGCTCCTGGCGGTGGGCGCCGGCCTCATGGGCAGGAGCCTCGGCGCCTTGTCGCGCATCGATCTCGGCTTCGAGCCCAACGGCGTGCTGACCCAGCGGCTGTCGCTGCCGGCGCGCGCCTATCCGAAGGCGGAAGACGTGATCCGCTTCTACCGCGCGCTGCTCGACGAGACGCGCGCGCTGCCGGGCGTGCGCGGCGCCGGTCTGCTGCGCTCGCTGCCGCTCGGCGAGTCGATCGGGGACTGGGGCATCGACGTCGAAGGCTACGACGAGCAGGCGCTCGGCTCGGCCAGTGCCGACTGGCAGGTGGCGTCCGAGGGCTCGGCCGAAACCCTCGGCGAGCGGCTCGTGAGCGGACGCTGGCTGGGTCGCGGGGACGACGAGAACGCGCCCGACGTGGCCGTCGTCAACCAGGCGATGGCGCGGCGCTTCTGGGCCGGCCAGGACCCGCTCGGGCGGCGCTTCCGGATCGGACCGCCGGAAAGGCCTTGGGTCACGGTCGTGGGGATCGCCGGCGACGTCCGGCACAACGGCATCACCGGCGTCGTCAAGGCCAAGTTCTATCGCCCGTACACGCAATTCCACCGCTCGCGGGGCAACCCCACGCGCGATCTGGCGCTGGTGGTGAAAGCGGACGCCGACCCGCGGGCACTCGCGGCGCCGATCCGCGAGGTCGTGAAGCGCCTCGACCCTGCCGTCCCCGTGTCGCGGGTGCGGACGCTCGAGGACATCGAGCACGGCTCGATCGCTGCACCGCGCCTCGCCTCGCTCGTGCTGTCGCTGTTCGCGGTGCTGGCTATGCTGCTCTCCGCGGTCGGGGTCTACGGTGTCCTGGCGATGGGCGTCGCGGAGCGCCGCCAGGAGATCGGCGTGCGCATGGCGCTAGGGGCGCGACCCGGGAGCGTGAGCCGCCTCGTGCTCGGCGAGGGACTCGCGGCAGTCGGCTTCGGCCTGGCGCTGGGCCTCGTTGCTGCAGCCTACCTTTCGCGCTTGCTCGGAGGCCTGCTCCACGACGTCCGCCCGCTCGACCCGGCAACCTATCTGGCGGTGGCCGCAGCGCTGGCTTCGGTCGCCCTCGTGGCCGGCCTCGTGCCCGCGCTGCGCGCCGCTCACACCGACCCGAGCGTCGCGCTCAGGAACGAGTAGCGGCGGCGAGCAGACCCTCGATGGGCTGGCCCTGCTCGAGAGCGAGCAGCCGCTCTTTGCGCCAGAGCCCGCCGCCGTAGCCCCCGAGCTTGCCGCTCTTGTTCACCACGCGGTGGCAGGGCAAGACGATCGAGATCCGGTTCATGCCGTTTGCCTGGCCCACCGCGCGCACGGCCCCGGGCGATCCCACGCGCTTGGCGATCTCCTCGTACGAGCGCGTCTCGCCGTACGGGATCAGGGCGAGCTCTTGCCACACGCGCTCTTGAAAGGGCGACCCCTTCACCTGGAGCGGCACCTCGAACCCGCGACGCCGTCCGGCAAAGTACTCCGCGAGCTCGGCCTTCAGCTGTGCGAGCGCCTGGTTGTCGCCGGGCACGAGCGGCAGGCGCAGGCGGCGTGCCAGGATCTGGAGCTGCGTCTCGAGCATGCGCCGGTCGGTGAACTCGAGCAGGCACACGCCGGCGCTGGTCGCCGCCGCGATCATCGGTCCGAGCGGGGTGCGCAGCCACGCCGCGAGCGCGTACTCGGAGTCGCGCGCCTGGCCCGGAGGCCGGCCGAAGTGCTTTCCGAACGCCTCGCGGAAGCCGCTCTCGGACTCGTAGCCGGCGTCGAAGGCGGCCGTGGCAAGGTCTTCGCCTTCGCGAAGCCGCGTCAGGCCGCGGCTCAGCCGTCGCGCGCGGCCGTAGGCGTCGAAGCTCATGCCAAAGGTCCTCTGGAAATAGCGGCGTGCGCGCTCGGGGCTCACGCCCAGCGCGCGCAGCTCGGGCGCGCGGAGCCGCCGCTCGGGCTCCGCGTCGACGATTGCTAGAAGCCGCACGACCCATTCCGGGGGCTCGCCATCCGCCTCGAGCGGCCGACAGCGCTGGCAGGGCCGGTATCCCGCGAACAGGGCATCCTTGACCGAGGCCAGGAACTCGACGTTCTGGCGCAGCGGCTTGCGGGCAGGGCAGGAGGGACGGCAGAAGATTCCGGTCGTGCGGACCCCGGTGACGAAGACTCCGTCATAAGAAGCGTCCTGTTCGTAGAACGCCCGCTCCATCTCTTCCGGTCGGAGTGCGCTCGCGGTGCTCGTTTGAGTGCTCATGTCACTTGAGAATAGTCCGGGCCCGGCGGGACCGCCACCGGAATTGCGATGCCGAATTTCGCACGACGACTGTGACACGAACTGGGCTGGACGCGAGGGAGCAGGAGTAACGAAAGGGCGTGACCGAGTGGGGGATGCTCTGCCGCCGCATCCCCCACACCCCCTGGGCGGAGCGTGTGTCCGCCCCTGGGAAGCCGCGTTCCCACAGGCGAACAAGCGGATCCGTCGCGCCGCTTGCCATCACGGGCCGAAGCCCAAGAGGCCAAAGGCGTTCGGCTCGCCTCGCGAGCCTGGCACGGGTCGTGATTCTCAGGAGAGGCATGGACCTCGTCCGCGGCCTCGCCGACGACGTGCGGCTGGGCAAGAATGAGGGCATGCAGGATCCAATGATCGAACTGCGCGGAGTCGAGAAAAGCTATCCCCAGGGCGGCGGGCAGGTGTTCGTGCTGCGCCGGGTCGACCTCAAGGTGGACGAGGGCGACTTCGTCTCGATCATGGGCCCCTCCGGCGCGGGCAAGAGCACGCTGCTCCACATCCTCGGGCTCCACGACAGCGACTTCGCCGGCGAGTTCCACCTGGTTGGTGAGCCGGTGCACAAGCTCTCGCGCAAGCAGCGCCACGAGCTGCAGAAGCGCGCGATCGGCTTCGTGTTCCAGAGCTATCACCTGCTCGACGAGCTGACCGTGGCCGAGAACCTCGAGCTGCCGCTCTCCTACCGCAACCTGAAGAAGTCCGAGCGCGAGGCGATCGTCGCCGACACGCTCGATCGCTTCCAGATCGTGGGCAAGAAGGACCTTTACCCGCGCCAGCTCTCGGGCGGGCAGCAGCAGCTCGTGG
>Ga0114129_10017354_pt1 | contig 10249 bp, 5 predicted proteins | sample RhiMetdeltSRZDD1_FD_80071 | JGI IMG/M metagenome (GOLD analysis project Ga0114129, IMG submission 80071) | Populus rhizosphere microbial communities from Tennessee, USA - Rhizosphere MetaG P. deltoides SRZDD1 (version 2) (version 2) | ecosystem: Host-associated > Plants > Roots > Rhizosphere >... | reverse complement strand
CGTGCGGTTGAGCGTCATCCACCGCCCAGGCAAATTGGGCTTGGGCACGGCGTACGTTCAAGGCTTCCGCCAGGCCCTGCAAGCCGGCGCTGACGTCGTGATCCAAATGGACACCGACTTTTCTCACTCGCCGGATTATTTGCCGAAGTTTATTTCCCAACTCAGCGATTACGACGTCGTCGTCGGCTCACGCTACGTCCCGGAGGGGAAACTGGACGAGCGCTGGGAAAAAGGGCGCGTGCTGCTCTCGGCCTGGGCCAACATCTATGCCCGGACGATTCTGGGCATCCAGGCAAAAGACGCCACCGCCGGCTTCAAAGCTTGGCGGCGCAGCACGCTGTTCGGCATCGGGCTGGAGCGCATTCACTCCAACGGCTACGTCTTTCAAGTTGAGATGGCGTACGTGACCGAACGGCTCGGCTACCGCGTGCGGGAAATGCCGATTTACTTTGAAGACCGGCGCATCGGCCAATCCAAAATGACGATCCCCGTCAAATTCGAAGCCGCCTGGCGCGTTTGGGAAGTTGGACTGCGCCATCGCCATCTCACCCCGGCTGACCGCCGCCCCATCCAAGAAGCTCATGCGTAACGCACAAAACTTTTTAACCGCGGAGAGCGCGGAGTCCGCAGAGAATCCGAGGGTTTGTTAAAGTATAATTCGGCGGTTTGGTCAGAGTGTTGTCACTCCCGCGAAAGCGGGAGTCCAGAGCCCAAGACCTGGATTCCCGCTTTCGCGGGAATGACATTAAGAATAAAACTCAGCGCACTCCGCGCTCTCTGCGGTTAAATCAACTTGAGACTCATGCGTAGATATTTTCCCCGTTTCAAATTCGATCTTCTCATCGCTTTCGGCTTGCTCTGCCTGCCGCTCATCCTATTCTGGCCGGTCACGCTGGGCAACCACACGCTTTTGCCGGCGGACAATCTCTTCGCGTTTCAACCGTGGCAGAGCGCCACCGCTCAGTTCGGCGCGAGCACTCCGCACAATCAATTACTGTCCGATCTCGTCCTCGAAAATTACCCCTGGAAAAAGTTCATCCTCGAGTCGCTTCAAGCCCGGCAACTGCCGCTCTGGAATCCTTACCTCTTCGCCGGAGAGCCTTTCCTCGCCGCCGGACAGCACTCAGCGCTGTATCCTTTCTCCATCATCTTCTATCTTCTGCCACTACCGCGCGCTTACGGACTCTTCACCGTCTCGCAGTTTTTCCTCGCCGGGCTGTGGACTTACCTCTTCTTGCGCGTGCTCGGGCTGCGCCGGCTGGGCGCGACATTCGGCGCAATTGCCTACGAACTCAGTCTGTTCATGGTCGTCAGCGTCGTCTTCCCGATGATTAGCGCCGGGGTTGTATGGCTGCCGCTCATCCTTACCGCGATTGAATTGATCGCGCAACAACACCCTGCGCTCGGTGGTCGGCCAGCGACTATTCCGTGGTTGGTCTTAGGCTCTGCCGCCTTAGGGGTACAAATTCTGGCGGGCCATGTGGAGATCACGTATTACACGTTATTCGTCTCCGGCGCTTACTCACTCTGGCGGCTCATCGTTTTATGGCAAGCGTCCACCGAGACAACGGTGCGTGAACGTTTCCGGTTGCTTCTGCGGCGTAGCAGTGCCCTACTGGCATTGGCCGTCTGCGGCTTAGGTTTAGGAGCCATTCAACTCATCCCGCTCTACGAACTGGTGCGCAATAACTTCCGCAGCGGCTCGGCCAGCTTTGAGCAAATCATCGGCTGGGCCTATCCGTGGCGACATGCACTGCTCTACCTCATCCCCAACTTCTACGGCAATCCGAGCCATCACGGCTACTTCGACCTCTTCACCGGCCACTGGACTCCGGCCACCTTCAACGCGCTCGGCCAATCCATCAACACCATTGACTGGGGCATCAAAAACTACGTCGAAGGCGGCACCTACCTCGGCCTCCTGCCCCTTCTCCTCATCCCCCTCGTCGCTATCCTTTGGCTCAGACTCTTAATTTCAAAACAAAACTCATCTATTCTCCACAACCTCCTTCCTTCATCCTTCATCCTTCATCCTTCATCCTTTAACCTTCTTCCCCCTTCCTTCTTCCTCCTCGCCCCCTTCTTCTTCCTCCTCGCCTTCGCCTCCCTCGCCTTCGCCTTCCCGACTCGCCTCTACGCGCTCATCTTCTGGCTGCCGGGCATCAACCAACTCCACTCACCCTTCCGCTGGGTCTGGCCGCTCGCCTTCAGCGCCGCCGCCCTCAGCGCCTACGGCATCGAATATCTCCAACGCACTCATCTCACCGAAAATCAATCCACCCCCTCCCGCGCCCAACGCCACCGCGCCACCGTTCTAGCCAACACCCTCCGTCCTTCGTCCTTCGTCCTTCGTCTCTTCTTCCTCGACTCCTCTCCATCCACCACCACCTTCCTCGCCGGCCTCGCCGTCTGGAGCGGAACGCTCATCCTCCTCAGCCTCATCGCCGCGCGCATTGCCTATGCTCGTATCGCGCCGCTCATGGATCGGCTTGTCAACGATCTCGCCCTTGCCAACCAAGCCTTCGCCGATGGGCGGATGTTCTTCTCCTACGAAGCGCGCTGGATACTCATCTTCGCACTCATGCTCATCGCCTCGGGCATCGTCCTGCGCGTCAGCCGCTGCCCCATCTACGTGCGTGGCCGCGCCATCTGGCAACCGCTCGTCCTCGGCCTCATTGCGCTTGATCTCCTCGTTGCAGGCGCGGACTTTAATCCCGCCGCCAATCCCGCCATCCTCGCGTACACGCCGCCCTCCGTCGAATTTCTCAAGCAAGACACCGACCTATGGCGTTTCACGACTTACGACACGCAAGGCCACAAGCCCTTCAACGCCAACCTCGGCTGGTATTTCGATCTTCAAGACGTGCGCGGCTACGACTCCATCTTTCCCAAGCAATATCGGGATTACATGGAACTTATCCAACCGCAGCACGAACTCGACTTCAACCGCATCGCGCCGATCAGCGATCCCCTCGCGCTCAACTCGCCGCTGCTCGACCTGCTCAACGTCAAATACGTCATCACACAAGAGACAATTGATAACCCCAAGTACACCCTCGTCTACGACGCCGAAGTCAAAATCTATCGCAACGAAACCGTCATGCCGCGCGCCTTCACCATTCCATTCGCCGCGACAGTCACAACCGATGATTTTGGAAAAGCGATCCAAACATTTGACCCGCGCCAATACGTCATCGTGGCCCCGACCATTGTCCCGCCCGCCGACCATCCCATCCCGACTTGGGCGGCTCCCGTTATGAAGACGTTATCCACCCCCAACGAAGTCTTCGTCACCGCCGCCGTTACCGAACCCTCCTGGCTCGTCCTCGCCGACTCCTACTTCCCCGGCTGGAAAGCCTTCCTCCGTCCCGCGGAGGGCAGCAAAGACGACGAGCAAGAAATCTCCATCGCGCTCGTAGATGGAAATTTTCGCGGTGTGCAAATCCCCGCCGGGAACTGGACAGTGCGCTTCAAATACACCCCGCTCTCGGTAAAACTCGGCGGCATCATCTCCTTCACCACGGCCATGCTGCTGCTCTTCGCGTTGGGTCTTTGGGTCTGGCGTTACTTCTATCAAGAGAGCGCCGTGGACTCCACTGCCCGGCGCGTCGCCAAGAACTCCCTCGCGCCGATGGCCTTGAACCTGATGAATCGCGGCATAGACTTAGCCTTTGCCGCTTTCATGCTGCGCGTACTCGGCCCGAACGACGCCGGCAAATATTACTTCGCCATCGTCATCTTCGGATGGTTTGAGATCATTACTAACTACGGCCTCAACACGCTGCTCACCCGCGATGTAGCCCGCGACCGCGAAAACGCCAACCGCTATCTCTCAAACACGACCATTCTGCGGCTGCTCATCGGCCTCGCAGCAATTCCGGTGCTCGCTGCGCTACTTGCGCTGCGCCAAAGCCTGCCTTCTTTCTTTCTCCCCTTCGGATTCGGCGCGTTTCACCCCGATCGCCTGACGGCCGATACGCTCTGGGCGATCACGTTACTCGTCATCGCGCAAATCCCGGCTACCATCTCCACCGGACTCTCGGCATTGTTCTACGCGTACGAAAAAGCCGAATACCCGGCCGCGGTCGCCACCGTTTCCACGCTCGTCAAAGTCAGCCTGGGAACCATCGCCTTAGTCCTGGGCTTGGGGTTCGTCGGACTAGCCGGAGTCAGTGTGATCGTCAATCTCATCACCTTACTAATTCTGGGATTGCTCTCTTGGCGTTTATTCTTCAAACCGCGCTTTGAGTTTGACCCAAGCTTTCAACGGCACGCGCTGCGCGAGAGTTTCCCGCTTATGCTCAATAACCTGCTCGCTACGCTTTTCTTCAAAGTAGACGTGACGCTGCTGGAGCCGATTCGCGGCACGCGCGAAGTCGGTTGGTACAGCACAGCCTACAAATTTCTCGACGCCTACAACATCGTCCCCTCCCTCTTCACCTTTGCACTGTTTCCGGTCATGTCGCGGCAAGCCCGTGATCCAGAAGGCAAAGCCGCGCTGCAACGCAGCTATGCCTTGGCGATAAAGCTGATGGTCGCCATCGCTCTGCCGCTCGCCGCGGTCACTGCCTTTCTCGCGCCGGTCATGATCGGGCTGTTGGGAGGTCAAGAATATCTGCCTGGCGCACTCGCGTTGGCGATCATGGTCTGGTCAATTCCCTTCGGTTGGATCAACAGCGTGACCAACTATCTGCTCATCGCCCTCGACCTCCAGCGCGGCTTGACTCGCGCCTTTGCGATCTCGCTCGCCTTCAACGTCATCGCCAACTTGATCTTTCTTCCACGCTACGGTTATCCGGCCGCCGCCGCTATCACCATCGCCTCCGAAATCTTCGAGGGCGCGGCCTTCTACTGGTATCTGCGCCAAGGTCTTGGCCCAGTCCCCTGGTTCAGCCTGCTCTGGCGCTTAGGCCTGAGCGCGGCCGCCATGACAGGGATCACCTACGTCCTGTGGGGAATGCAACCTTTGTTGGCGCTGCTGGCCGGACTGGGAATCTACAGCGTGGGAATCATCTTCTTAGGCGCCTTCACCGCCGAGGAACAAGCCATCCTGGCAGGCATCTTGCCCGCTCGCCTGCGACAGAAGAAGGCATGAATCGGATTTGTTTTCTTTAGTACTTGGGTGTAGATTTGGAAGGGCAGAAGCCAGGAGACAGAATACCTATGAACACTAACCCCAACTCCCCCTTCTATACTGTCGTCGGCCTCGGGCCTCTAAAGACTGAATATCCTTATCCCAGCGGCAGGAAATGGGCTGGCCTAATTTTTGGCTTAATCTGCCTATTCGCCTCGCCGGTGCTGCTCTTACTGGCCGCCTACTTAGGGTACAACGCCTACAACCGGTATGGCATCCGCCGGGTGGATGATGAGGTCATTGTGCCGCTCGTCTTCGCCGGGATTGCCTTTCTCGTCGGCGCGCTGCTCATCTTCAACGCCTGGCGGAATTGGTCGGTGGCCGCGGCTTTGTATGAAAATGGCTTCGCCTACAATGATCGCAAGGGACTCCAGCAAGTGCGGTGGGATCAAATCGAAGCCGTCTGGCAAAACATCACCAAACACTATCGGAACGGCATCTACGTCGGCACCACGCATGTCTACACCGTGCGCACCAACGATAGCCAAAAGATCGTTTTAGATGACAAGTTCAAAAAAGTAGAAGACCTGGGCAACGCGGTGCTCAAAGGCTCATCGGCCGCGCTGTGGCCCAAATACTGGCAGTCCATTCAATCCGGCCAGCGCCTGACCTTTGGCCCGCTGGCGATGGACACCCAGAAAATATACGCGGGCAAAAAAGAACTACTCTGGAGCGATATCAAAGCCATTAAGATCCAAAGCGGGATGATCTCGGTCTCCAAGAAAGACGGCGGCTGGTTCGCCTGGACGACCGCCTCCGTCCCGCAGATTCCGAACTTCTATATTTTTTACGAGTTAGTGGGGAAGTTTGCGAAGATCGAGTAGGATTTATCCGGCGACTGAAGTCGCTGCAATGCCTGCGAAGTCGGCCTTCGCCGACTCATTCTCCAATTCAACCCACCTCGACTTACAACTAGCCCGCGCGGGCTTTGCAATAGTTGCGGCGAATTTATTCGCCAGGCAGGGCCTTCGCCGACTCATTCTTCAAGCTCAGGTTTCTCTTCAATCCAACTGTCCGGCGATTGAAATCGCGCCAACAGCTGCGAAGTCGGCCTCCGCCGACTCACTCTTCAATCTGAACTTCATCCTCAATCATTGTTTGCTCCAAATCAGCCGGAAGGTGATGTTCAGAATGGTGCTGTTTTTGATTCTCAATGTAGGCTTTCACTTGCGGCACATCTTCCTTGCGCAACGTGAACGCGCCGTAAGCGCCCTGCCATTTGAAAAACTCGCCCGGCAGAATTTGGTGAGTAACCAAGTGTGACGACGAGCCTTTTATTTCCTTGACCAACTCAGCCACAGCAATCGTTGGATGCAGCCGAGCGAGCACATGTACATGATCTGCCACCCCGCCGATGGCTAACGGTAGACATTTAAGTTGGCGACATTTCTCCGCAATGGCGGCATACAAGCGATCTTCAATTTGATCAGTAATCAAGGGCAAACGATCCCAGGTTGCCCAGACTAGGTGAACATAGAGTTGAGTATAAGGTGCGCGCATGATTTTATCTCCCCTCCCATAAAAAATTCAGCCCGCGCAGGCGGGCTTTGCAACCGTTGCGGCGAATTCATTCGCCAGCCTCCCCCACCAACGCCTTGAACCTCGGATCATCCCGGATAAACTCAAAGTCCGGGTCGCGCCGCACCCACTCCAGACTGGACTGCTTCTTCTCAAGTGCGACTTTGAGCAGCGTCAGCGCCTCATCTACATTTCCGCAAATGCACTCAAAGCAAGCTTGGTTGTACTCGTTTTCCTTTGCTATCAACTCGCGAGCAACTTTGATCTGGTTAGCATACTCAGCCTCACGGCTTAATTTGCGATAGCAAGCTGCAAGAGATGCGTGCGCGGTAGCCAGTTTTGGATCAAGTTCAATTGCCCGCTGGTAGGCCGCGAGCGCTTCATCGTGGCGACCTAAGGCACTATATGCATTGCCCAACCCGTTGTGGGAATAGGCACCTTGCGGATCAAGTTCGATCGCCCGCTGGATAGCAGGAATTGATTCAGCCGGTTTACCGCTGAGTCTTAAAACAACTCCCAACATATGCCATGCACCTGGATTCTCCGGCAACCATGCTACAACTTTTGGCAAAATATATTCAGCTTCAGAAGAATATACGACATCATCTCGACCTTCGGGCCAGAGTAACTTGTCTGCCGGTTCATATAAAGCCTCGCCCAACTGTTTCTTCAGCGCCTCGCCTTTCTTTAGAAGCCCTTGCTCGGCTTTCTCATACATTGCGAGAGCTTCAGTATATTTTTCTCGGCGATAAAGCAATTGGCCTTGATGTAGATCAAGAATAGCGCGACGCTCGTCAGTGCAAACATCATCCAGCCAACTACGGGCTGAGGCCTCCAGTTCAGTCAGTAGAACAGCCTCCTGCTCAATACCCGACTGTTTGCCTTTATTCCCAAGTATTTCTTCCAAAGCTTCCAAAGGTGATTTGGAGCCGCGGGATCGCCTGCCCCCAAGACCATCCTGGAGAATCTCCAGCCGCCGCTGTCCTACTTTCGTGAATGTAGCTGCAAAAGGTTCAGCCGTTTCGATGAGCGAACGCGCAAAGCCTTGGTCATATGCCACCGCGCCCACCAGCGCAGGCATCAGCACCGCCCAACCATCATCTTCGTCCAGCCAGAAACCATGATGAGCTAATCCCAAAATAGCCGACGTCCAACGCTCGTCGGCGAGGCGCGCTTCAAGCGTTGGCGTAGTTTTTTCTCGCGCAGCCTGCCGTGCTCGCAGGTGCGCGACGGCGCGTTCGTTGAGACCGCGCACTTCCTTCGACTTCCGGCGGAGGTCTTGCAGCAAATATTCACCAAAGAAAGATGCGACTGAATTATGCAATTTCATTTTGTCTACAAATACGAATGAATACCGCCGTTCAAGGCCGCTCAGATCACGCTCCAAATCATCGCTCTCAAACATCGCCGCCAGCAAGTCCGGGCCAGGCCTATGGGCAAGTGCCAATGCATACAGCCACAACTTATCTTTGCTATGCTCGGGATCATTGAAGCAATGCAAAAGAAACCGCTCGGACATCACTTTCACAACAGCTTCACGTGCCGCGCGGGGTGGCACATCGCTCACAATATCATCAAGCGGAACACCCGTTTTCCAAATCGCGGCGGACTCACGCACAGCCAACGGGATGCCGAGCGTGGCGTGATGGATTGCCTCCGCCGCTTTCACTTCAAGCGGACGCTCCGGCGCGCGCCAGGCAAAGTAATCCGCTACATCGTTGACGCTGAACTCGCCCAAAGGAAAAGCGCGCAGCCGATCAGACGAAAACTCGGCGCGATAGCCCATGAACGATCCTTCCCCATACTTGCTGCGCGAATCCACCAAGTTGTCGCGCCCGGCAACGATCCACAGCACCCGCGGCCCGACACGCTTCATCACGATCCGCACCCAGACGTCGGCGCGGTCGGCAATCTCGTACGTGTCCAGAACAAACACAATGGGCTTCTTTGAAGCTGAAGCGCGAATGCCATCCGCCAGCCGCCGGGCCAGCGTTTCGTTGGGGGAGGTAAAGAGATCAAATTCATCGGGGTTCAACGTCGAGCGCAGGAGATTCGTCGCCGTTTCGCGGGCGCGGGCTAGCGCCTCTGCTCCGCCGCCAATGACGGACTCAAAAACTTTGGCGGTCGGCTCTTGGGGAACGGGGATCGGCGCGCCGCCAACCAACCCACTCCGCACTAGCCATACCAGCCCTTTACCACCTAAATCGCGCAAAACGGCATAACGGTCTCCACCTTCTATGGTTCGGTCAAGCGCCTGCGCCACTTTCTTTTCGGCCTCGGCGCGATCTTTCACCGCCTTTTCATAGGGATCAAACTCGCGGCCAAAGCCCTCGTCGCGGAAGATGCTATAAAGATGGTAAAACACGGTCTCCAGGCTGACCGAGTCGCGGGCGACAAGGCGAAAATCTATTTCCTTGCGTTTTTCCCAATCGAGCCGGATAACGCGAAAGCGGTCTTTGAAGACATCATCGTTTAAAGCAATATCCCCCAAGCGGCGGGCGAGGCGGGACTTGCCCATACCACCTTCGCCATAAAGCAAAAACACAAACGGCAGCGTGGCCGGGTCTTTCTCCGCGACCCAATCTTTGACCTTCTCGACCACATTGGACTCACGCAGAACAACGCGCAGCGCCTCGCGGAAGCGATCCTGCTCCTCCACTCGACCGAGGAAGATTTCAGCTTGTGATTGGTCAGTCATAGAGAGACTCCCCAGAGAGATGATGTGCTGATTGTAGCCCGCGAAGGCGGGCTTCGCAAATGTTGCGGCGAATTTATTCGCCAGTGTTCGCCTCCTCCGATCCCAATCCAATCTTACGCAGCATCTTCTTTAGTTTCCTGGTCATCGCAATCGCGTCTATCAACTTGCCCTCATCCGGCTCGCTGATGTCTTCCGGCATAACGGAGCGCGCATCGCGGAGAGCTTTTTCCATCCGGTCGGTGTGCTTCTTGAGCATGTTGGCAATGTGCTCCCGCGTAATCTCGCGCGATTTCAACTTCACCCGTGGGCCGGAGAAGTAGCCCAGCTCTTCCATTCGCTGCTCATGCTCCGCTTTTTCCTCCAGGGTAGCTTCTTCCAGACCTCGGTTGTGATCCACACTCGCCATGTGTTCCACCTGCTCATCAGCCAAGATCGCGGCGGTGAACTCATCGAGCGGCGACTCGGGATGGCTGATATGCCACTCATTCCACATCTTCTTAATCGGAACAACAATATCTTCGTCGCGCTCCAGGTAAGCCCGAACCCAATCCAGCATCTCGTCTGACATAATCACCTCATAATGGGTAGATAAGCAGCCGGAGTCTAATCGCTCCGTTTATATTTCGCAATCCATCCTAGTCACGCTATAATGCGGGCAACCCCTTCCCGCCCCCTCCCCCATTTCGGCGATCAGCGCATTGGATTTACAAGTAGTCTTTCGCCGAAATGGCGCGCAAGCGGGGCCGGGGAGGGGGTCGGCTAAAAAGAGGAGCCCTTATGCCATCTATCTACAGCATCGTCTACCAGCCCAAAGACCAGAAATATATTGACCGTCAGGACGCTTTTATCCGTGCTCCGCTTCAGCAGGCCCAGTTAATCGCCGGCTATGGGATTGAGGG
>Ga0114129_10017353_pt1 | contig 10249 bp, 11 predicted proteins | sample RhiMetdeltSRZDD1_FD_80071 | JGI IMG/M metagenome (GOLD analysis project Ga0114129, IMG submission 80071) | Populus rhizosphere microbial communities from Tennessee, USA - Rhizosphere MetaG P. deltoides SRZDD1 (version 2) (version 2) | ecosystem: Host-associated > Plants > Roots > Rhizosphere >... | reverse complement strand
GCGTGCTTCGAGCAGGCGCTGGGCGCTCTGCAGCATCTCCCGCAAAATCGTGAGATTATCGAGCAGGCTATCGATCTCCGGTTCGACCTGCGCAATGCGCTCTTTGATACCGGCGAGCATGGGCCGCTCCTCGAACACCTGCGCCAAGCCGAGGCCCTCGCCCAGGCGCTGGGCGATCAACGTCGGCTGGGGTGGGTCTCCTCCTATATGACTCGCCATTTCTGCCCCACTGCGGACTATGAACGCGCCATCGCCGCAGGCGAGCGCGCCCTGGCCATCGCTGCAGCTCTCGGGGATTTCGACCTCCAGGTTGCGACGCATTTCCATTTGGGGCAGGCCTGTTATTTCCTGGGGGACTATAACCGGGCAATAGACTTCCTCAAGAGGAACGCGGCGTCCCTCGAAGGCGAGGTGCACCGTGAGCACTTCGGCTTACACGTCCCTGCCTCTGTGTATTCTCGTACCTTTTTGATCGTGGCACTGGCCGAGTTGGGCGCATTCGTCGAGGGTATCGCCCGCCACGAGGAGGCGGTCCGCATAGCCGAGTCCATCAATCAGCCATCCAGCCTGGTGCAGCCGCGTTTCAGTGCTGGCCTGCTGTACCTCCGCAAAGGGGACCTCGACAAGGCCATCGCCGCACTCGAACACGGTCTGGAACTCTGCCGGGTCTGGCACATCGGGGGCTGGTTCGGCAACTTTGCTTCACACTTGGGCTATGCTTATGCCCTGTCCGGGCGTGTCGCCGAGGCTGTGCCGCTGCTAGAGCAGGGTGTAGGGTCGAACGTGAGCACAGCAGGGATGCACTTACTCTGGAGGATCTATCTGAGCGAGGCCTATCTCCTGGCTGGATGAAGGGATGAAGCGAGTCAACTCGCCAGGCGTGCCCTCGAACTGGCTCGCCAGCACAACGAACGGGCCAACCAGGCATGGGTCCTGCGCCTCCTTGGCGAGATCGCCATGCAGAGCGATCCCCCGGAGTGCGAGCCCGCCGAAGCCCACTACCACCAGACTCTGGCCTTGGCCGAGGAGCTGGGCATGCGCCCGCTCCAGGCCCACTGCCATCTCGGCCTCGGCACCCTGTACGCCACCACAGGGAGGCGAGAGCAAGCCCGCACTGCCCTGGCAGCCGCCATTGCGCTGTACCGCACCATAGAGATGACCTTCTGGCTGCCCCAGGCGGAGGCAACGCTGGCAGTGGTAAACTGTAATGACAGTTGCAGCAAGGCTGCTGAATAAGCCAATGACTAGGCGCGGTAAATTATGAGGATCGTCAACAACGATGAGTAAGAGCATAGGTTCATATACATCTGTGAGACAAGAGCTAAAGTCTAGGCTTACGGGTGTATGACACGGGGGATCACGTATGGCACAAGCCATCACCATTCACATCCCGGACACGCTGTACGACCAACTCAAGCGCACAGCAGAACTATCTCAGCGCTCCATCGACATGATTGTCGCACACAGTCTGTCGCACAGTATTGCACCGCTGTTAGAAGATATTCCTGCAGAGTATCAAGCTGATGTCTATCCGCTGCTGGAGATGGATGAAACCGCATTACAAGCCGAAGCCCGGCGTATCTTTCCAACAGATCGCTGGTCTACATATGAGGCGCTGCTTGAAAAGAAAAAAGAAGGACGATTGACAGAAAAAGAGCATGCAAAATTAGATGCACTGCGCCGTGAAGCCGATGTATTGATGTTCCGCAAAGCCTATGCGGCTGTATTGCTGAAGCGCCGTGGCTCTCATCCACCATCTATCCATGAACTACCCGCAGTCTCATAATCCAGGTAGACCTGTTTGTGATTACAAGAAATCAGCGTAGACAAATCGCTGAAGAGGCCAAATATCGCTGCGGCTACTGTCAGACCCAGGAGGTGGTGAGTGGTATTCCGCTGACAGTCGAACATATTACCCCTAAGGCAAAAGGCGGCAGTGACGATAATGCAAATCTTTGGCTCTCCTGCCGTCTATGTAACGAAAAGAAGGGGACATTAATCGAAGCAATGAACCCAGAGACTGGGGGCCTGGTTTCCCTTTTCAATCCACGCACACAAATGTGGGCTGATCATTTCACATGGAGCGAAGATGGCATACGTATCATTCCCAAAACGGCTGTCGGACGGATGACCATTGACGTGTTATCTCTCAATGATGAGCTACGTGTCCGTGCCAGGGCTATTTGGGTAAAAGCTGGATACCACCCTCCGGCTTGAAGGGTTTGCGTTAGCGCGCCACAGCCCGAGAGCCGCTGGCACCATATGCGGCTGGTGCACCGCGGGCTTTGACACTGCTGACCTCTAGGAGGCCATGCTGCTGCGGAGTGAACCTGTGTGCACGGGAAGATGTAAGGAGAGTTCCCATGCCTGATCTTGATTATGCCGCCATGTTACAGATTGCGCTGGAGGAAGCCCGCCAAGGACGGGCGGAGGGCGGTATTCCTATTGGTGCCGCCCTGTTTCACCGGCAGGGGCAGCTCCTCGGGCGTGGCCACAACCGCCGTGTCCAGGAGAACGATCCGTCGGCACATGCGGAGACGGACGCCTTCCGCAAGGCAGGACGGCAACGCCGCTACCGCGACACCATCATGGTCACGACTCTGGCGCCATGCTGGTATTGTAGCGGCCTCGTGCGTCAGTTTCGTATCGGTACCGTCGTGGTGGGAGAATCGGTCAATTTCTCTGGTGGTCTGGCGTGGTTACGCGACAACGGCGTTGCCGTCTATGATCTCCATGACGCCGCTTGCATCACACTGCTGGCCGAGTACATTGCGGCGTATCCGGAAATCTGGCATGAGGATATTGGTGAGGAGTAGCGCCTGGCCCTGGAGTCTTTTAGACGAGAGGGGGTGGCACATCGAGATCGAGACACCAGGCCTGGGGGACGTGCTGGGCGACCACGGCAGCGGCCAGATCAAACCAGCACACCGCCGCATCGAGGATCCCACTATCTGAGGTAGCGACAATCGCCTCCGTCTGGCGCAGCACTGCATCTGCACTGGGCACCAACAGGACGTGCCAGGGCCAGGTATGGGTCGCGGCTAGAGCACGCATCCGGCTCGCCAGCCGTCCGGCGTTAGAGACCTTGGCATCGAGGAAGATGTGCACGGCCTGCAGATGTAGTGGAGCGAGATAGGTGCCCAGGGCCTGCAGGGCCGTCGGGGTTTCGGTGATGGTGCGGTAGGTGCCATGCACGCTGGCGAGGTCACGGAGGACGCCATCATGCCCTCGGAGTACCAACCCACCCGAGAGCGCGACCTCGATGGTGATAAGCTGATTGAACCCATCCACATATAAAGACATGCCGGCCAGCGCGGCGGTCGGCACTTGCCGCTGCCGGCGCGCCCGTACCACAGCCGGTGCGGCGACGGCGCGCGCCAGGGCCTGGCGTTGCCGTGCGTGGAGCTGATAGTGATTGCCCACCAAGGTCAGCGCTGCGGTGGGGGCATACTGCCGCCCCAGTAACCAGGCCAGATCTCCAGCCGCCAGGCGTAATGTGTGCAGGACGTCAGGCCGTCCAAAGAGGGCGGCATCGTCGGGATGGGGACCGCGGTGCTGGCGACGATCAGGCATCAGCAGCCTCCAGAGGCACGCACCGGAGCCCGCCTCCCTCAGGGCTTGTGGGCGACCGCCAGGTAGTGCGGGCCTTGCGGGATATGCCGCACAAAATGGCGCTCGATGGCGGCAAAGCCGGCCGCCGTGAGCATCTGCTGTTGCTCCTGCCAGGTAGGGTGGACTGTACCCCAGCTCATCTCGCGATACTGATTGTCCACCCCAGACCAGAAGAGCGGCTCACGAAATTCTGCCAGCGTATCAGGATAGGCGAAGTCCAGGTTCAGGAGGACCCCAGACCGTTTTAAGGCGCGGTAACAGGCACGGAAGAGTCCCGAGCGGCTCTCCACGGGGATCTCGTGAAAGACGCGCGTGATGAGAACCCCGTCAAAGGCCTCGGCATACGTCATCTGCTCAGCCGGGACGCACTCGACGTCAATCCGATGGTCAAAGCCGCGCTCACGGATCAGGCGCCGTGCGGTTTCCAACCCGCCGAGTTCAACGACATCAACCCCTACAAAGGTGGCATTAGGGTAAGACGCAGCCAGTTGCAATAACATCAGACCCGGTCCACAACCTACATCGAGGACGCGGCCACCGTTGTGCAACGCCTCGTCCAGGGCTGGTACACGAGGCCGCATCTCGTCTTGCCACAAGCGCTGTTGCAGGGCCTCCTGGTTGGGTGGCGGATCAAGGCGTGTGGGGTTTGTGCCATATGCCTCCGCATGAGACCCCACGGCGCCACTGTGCATATAGTCAGCCTGCCGCGCCAGGCGCAGTCCGGCCTCCCTGACAGCGTTGAGGAACAGCACTGCCTGGCTATCGGGATGCGCGCGGCCCGCCAGGAGACTGTCCACGTGTGGGGCCAGGACGTACCGTCCATTGACCGTGTCCACAAGCTGATAGCGATAGGCGCTGCCACACCAGATCGCCACATAGGGAACATGACAGGCGGTGCGCTGGGCCAACTCCTCAGCCGTCAGCCCCTGCGGATGGGCAGCCAACTGATCGAAAAAGCCGGTCTGTACCCCAGTCGCGATGACATACACGGCCTGGAACCCATCGCGCCACCCTCCCAGCCTGTCGGCCTGTTGCTGCAAGGTGAGAGTCTCGGAATCCGCCATGGTCGCTCTCCCTATCCACAGTGATGCTTGAGGTTCCCAGATAGTTGGGCCGCGCCACCGCCTCCCAGGTTGCCTTTCCCACCTCCTACGTGAGGCTGGGCTCTAGCGCTAAAGGCTTGTTTGTCCCACCGCCCTCGCGCAGGACTTTTCTTCCCTCTTCCGGGCTCATCTTCTCGGCAAAAATCTCCAGGCGATTGCCGTCGGGGTCGAAGAAGTAGACACTGAGGGTCGTACTGTGTTCAGTGGTCCGGTCAATCTGCGCCCCTGCTTTGAGGAGCCTGCCGTAGAGCTGACTGAGCTCCTCGGCGCCGCCTTCGATCTGCATGGCGATGTGGTTGATGCCCAGAACACCGCGCTCCGATCCTGCAGGGGCCTGGAAGAGGGCGATATCGTGATGCTGCGTGCCGAAGGACAGAAACGCCATGTGGCGCTCCTTGTTGTGCGTCATGAGCTCCATACCCAACGCCTCAGTATAAAATGCAAGCGAGGTATCGAGATCGCTGACGTTCAGGACAACGTGTCCGACTTTATTGATCTTCGCCATACCATCCCTCCTGTGCTGTGTGACGTGCCATGGGGCTGCATCTCGCCCGCATAGCGTAGGGCGCATGAGGCTCTTAGTCACCATGTACCTCTACCGATGTGGCTGTCGCAAGGATACTCCCCACCCAAAGGCAATGCAAGCGAGGACGCCTGGTGACACTTTTCTCAGTAGCATGGCGTGTATGCGCTGCGCACGCCAGATCGCGCATGCTACACTCACAGAGGTGAGGGCTGAGAGCAGGATGATCTCTCACGTTCTTCTGGGAGGTTCTATGCACAGATGCCTATGGTGCTTGGTTGGACTTGTATGTACTCTGCTGGTGATCGCGATGAGCACCAGGCTGGGCCACAGGGCGCGGCTGGCGACGGCAGAGGCAGCTCCTCCCACCCAGGCATCCCTTCAGGTGGCACAGAGCCCGGCGCCGGAGGGCAGCCGTGCTGACGGGACCGTCCATCTCAACTTTCGCAATGTTGATATCCTACAGATGATCACCCTGATGAGTGAACTGACAGGCAGGAATTTTCTGGTGGATGATAAGGTCCGAGGGCACATGACCCTCATCGCCCCGCAACCGGTGACGCGTGCCGAGGCGTATCAGATCTTTCTGGCCGCTCTGGCGATGCAGGGCTTCACGGTCGTATCGCAGGGGCCTATCAGCACAATTGTTCCATTGCGGGATGCAAAAACCTCTCCGCTCCCAACAGTGACAGACACCACACGTCCGCACCAGTGACGCCGGTGTGCCCTGTCTCGGCGAAGCATTTGCATGCCACCATGTGGGCCACTGTGCCTCACGCGGCTCTACTACGCCCTTCAAGCTCTGCTAGTCGCCGACGCAATGCCTGCTCCTCCTGCCAGCGCTCGGTGTCATCGCGCACGATGGCAGCAATGCCCGTGAGGTGACCGTCAGAGGTGTGGAGCAGGGCTACAGTGAAGGCGATCGAGAGGCGCTGGCCATCTTTGCGCAGAGCAGGCACCCGCAGGACGTCGGCATGGTAACGCGTCTGACCTGTCTGCATCACGGCGTGGTACCCCTGCCAGTGCCGCTCTCGGAAGCGCTCCGGGATAATCAGATCGAGAGAGTGGCCTACCGCTTCGGCGGCCGTGAAGCCAAAGAGACGCTCGGCGGCCGGATTCCACAGCACAATCAGACCCTCGACATCGGCGACAACGATCGCATCCCCGGCCGCACGGACCAGGGCGTGCAGATCCACATGAGTCTCCATGCGGGTCTCTCCTCAGGGGCACCAGATGAGTCACAGCGTGCCGTCCCCGTGTCTAGTGCCACGGGTCTACTCACCCAGCTCAGGGGGTATACATGGGTTGCCGGTCGCGCAGACGTAGCCAGCCGCGCCCGATGCGATACATCAGCCAGAGCGTGAGCGCGATCAGAATCGGCACACCTACCACCGCGCCAATAATCGTGATCACCAGCGCCCAGCCGATGAGCGCCCACAGCAACGTGAACCAGAACGTACGGATCTGCCAGCGGTAGTGCGAAGCGATCCATGTGCCGCGTGCGTCGCCGCGCTTCACGTAGTTGAAGATCACGGCCGCGATCGAGGGTAGGCCACCGACGAAGCTGCCGATCACGGTCGCCGCTCCCACGATGCCGACAACGATAGCAACGGTATGCAGCGCATAGACGAGATGCGCGACGCTAAGCACAGAAGGCATCGGTTCGCCACTGCCCTGCTGATCGATCATGGCCATACAAGATCCTCATCAGTTACGCTGCTGGCTCCACACCTGTGCTGCGGGGCAGGAACCATTTGGCCTGCTCCTGCCCCACCACGCTGAGCGCTGGCGCGACGCAGATTTAAGGGCTAGGGCTTAAACAGCGCTAAGCACTTGTTGGAGTTATTGGTCCAGCTCTCCACCCAATCGACAATCTCCGGCGTCCGGCCCAGCGCCTCCATAGCACCAGCCAGACAGAACCAGTTGAGCATCTCCTGCTGGCCTGAGGCTTCGACCTGCTCCGTCGTCAGCCGTCTCCAGGCGTCCCACTCGGCGTTGCGGAACTCCGCAAATCTGGCCCGGTCAGCCTCCATGTCGGGATGCAGCCAGCAGGTCTTTTCCGTCAAGAACGCATGGGACCAGCTCGAGGAGGCAATTAGGGCCACGCGCCACGGGGTGTCCTGCAACACGCGGGCTGTAGCCGCGCCGACTTCCATGCAGCGCTTGGGGGACGGGCCCGGCGGGTCCGGCTCTGGTGAAAACTCCTCCGAGCCGCCGTGATTCCGGATGACCTTGCTGCCATAGCAATTCACCTGGAAGGGCAGCACGGGGTACGGCAGGCCGGTGCGATCATAGTCCAGGAACAGCAGCGTATTCACGAAGGCATGTCCCAGCCCATCCTCCTCGTGCAAGGGTTTGTAGGCATAGGCCATGTCAATGCCCTGTTCGAGGAGCTTGCCGGCTAAGTAGCGCCCCTGCTTGGGACAGCCAGTGTAGCGGAACACAGTCTCCGAGGGCTCTCCCCACGGGTTACTCCGGCGCCGCTTGAGGGGCTGGCACGCGATATCATCCCAGGCCAGCACACAGAAGGGCGGAATAATGTCCTCCTGAAAGTTCTCGTACTGATCATCGCCCCAGATTAAGAGGAAGTCCGGCTGGAAGGCATCAATTTCAGCCCGCAGCTTCCGAAAGCCGGCCACAAGCCGTTGCCGATGCGCAATGGCGGCGGTGAAGCCCTCATCCTCGCCAAACTCATCTCGCATGGTCTCGGGCCAACTGCGGGGGTCTTTCTTGGCCGCGGGAATCCGCTGGTTGTGCTTCAACACGCGCGCCAAGCTGGCCCCGCCGCGCTCATCCGTGCCAACCAACCCTGGGAAGTGGGTCATGCCAACGCCAAGAATGTCTGCCATGGCAACCTCCATAATACAAGAAACCGCCTGCGTCTCTCTCACTCCGTACAGTCTCTGTGGCACATTATAGATCTTCGCTCGATTTTACCCAAATGGGCCCACGCATGTTCACATACGCTCGCACTGTGCTTCCAAGAGTTGGAGCAGGACTTCGATGGCGACCCAGGCCCGCCGCGGTTGGGTGTCGAGCGCCTCGCTAAGGTTGGCCACCACAGTTGCCAGCAAAAAATTCTCGAGTAAGATCAGGAGGTCCTCGCGTATATGTGGGAGAAAGGCCCCGGAGCCTGCCGTGGCGAGATAAGCGCGCACAAAAGCACTGCCGCTCCAACCGTACCACAGATTCGCCCAGGCCGCGAGGCGCTTGACCTCCTGCCAGGTGCTGGCGTCGCCCTCTCGACCGTGGATACGTGCCATGTAGGTGGCATACTGCAACGACCACAGCATGCTGGCAACATCCCGCAGGGGCGAGTGCTTGAGCTGGCGCTCGCTCACCAGTTGCTGCGGCTGCCCCTCGAAGTCAAAAATGATCAGGTCGTTGCCGGTATAGAGTACCTGGCCCAGGTGATAGTCACCGTGACAGCGGAGGCGCTGAGCGGGGATAGCCTGCCGCGCAATCTGTTGGAAGCGCTGCAGCAGGCACTCCCGCAGCGTGAGGAGACGGTTTGCATCCTTCTGGACCTCTGCGGGCAGTAGCTGCAGCTTCTTATGTAGGGTAATAAAGACTCGCCCAACAAGACTGCGCTCGGACTGATACAGCGCGCGCTGATAGAAAGGGGTAAAGGGCGTGGGCGCAAACGCCGTGGTAGTCTCATCAGAGGCCAGCGTCAGATGCATCTCTGCGGTCCGTTGGCCGAGCAGGTGGGCCAGCTCACGGCATTGTTCCAGGTCTGCCTGTACCTCTGGGGGTGGGGTGATGTCTCCAAACGCAAGCAAGGTCCGCGCGCACAGCGGCGGCACCTTCGGCGCGGTGCCCCGCACACGGGCGAAATATGAGCGCAGCGCCGCCTGCATGATATCCCACAATTCGCCTTGGTGGGGGACATAGCCCTGCACAATGGCCAGTGAGATGGGCTCGCCGCGCTGCGGTTTATAGGCCAGCGCCCCAGCGACCGGTGGGGTATGCGTGAAACCATGCTCGATTAAAAAGCGCCCGATCTCGAGGTCGGGATTCAAGCCCTCATCGATGCAGCGGAAGAGCTTGAGAATCAGTCGGTTGCCATAGACCACCGAAGTGTTGTTGTGATCCACCTCGATAGTCGCGGGTGTGAGCCCGCGTCTCGCTGCGGCCTGATACGGGCGCATGCGTGCGTTAGCACGCACGAGTACGGATGTGGCTGTCGGTTCGAGCACACCAAGCTGGCCTTTCCATCGTCTGCGTCCAGTAGTGGCATTGAGCAGCACCCTCGTGAAGGGAGTCGACCACATCGGGTCGTAGAGGTACCCTTTGTCATGGTGCGCTGCGCCCACGCGCCGTAGCTGTGCGATGACGGCGTGCGCCGCTGTCTCGCACAGGCGCTTGGCCTCCACACCAGTGGCATAGGCAAGGGGCAACGTGTAGAGCTGCGACTCGCCTTCGGCGTACTGCACACGCACTATGGTGATATAGGCGCTCTGCTTGTGGACAGGTATGGCAATACTCTCCGCAATGGTGGTCGAGAGGATAAGGACACCCTTTCTGCCAAACCAGGCAGTGGACTGCAGATAGGCCGGCAAGATCTCTTCCAAAGCACCCCGGGCCTCGCTGCGCACGACGTCTTCCCAACCAGCGGTCACAGCAATGAGTAGCAGCTGCCGCTCTGCGATACGGGTATGTTTCTGTGCCACAGCCGGCGCTTCGAGCGCGAACCAGTGGAAGCTGTGCGGCCCCACTGTGAGCTTGTAAGGGCGCTTGTCGATGGCTGGAAAGGCGCTGCGCCCGAAGACCTCCACCGGAATGCATCCCGCAAAGGCGGAGAGGTCGCACTCGAAGTGCTGGAGAAACTGTGAGAGGTTGGCGACGATCAAAAGCCGCTCGTTCTCATAGCGACGGATGCAGGCCAGCACCTTCTGATTCTCGGGATACAGAAACTCCAGACTGCCGCGCCCAAAAGCCTTGTAGCGTTTGCGCAAGGCGATGAGACTCCGCATCCAGTTCAGCAGCGAGTGCGGGTTGTGATGTTGGG
>Ga0114129_10017350_pt1 | contig 10250 bp, 6 predicted proteins | sample RhiMetdeltSRZDD1_FD_80071 | JGI IMG/M metagenome (GOLD analysis project Ga0114129, IMG submission 80071) | Populus rhizosphere microbial communities from Tennessee, USA - Rhizosphere MetaG P. deltoides SRZDD1 (version 2) (version 2) | ecosystem: Host-associated > Plants > Roots > Rhizosphere >... | reverse complement strand
ATTGGTCGCGCCAGTTCCGATGTTGAAGCCGTTGCCGGTGACGCTGACGCCCATGTAGCCGGGCTGCAGGCTGAAGATTCTGCTTCCGAGCTCCGTCGGCGTGAAGTATTCCGGCAGCGGACGGTCGTTCAACGTCCGATTGAATGTCGCGTGAAAGGCGTTCAGCGACGACGCGGAGAGGATGTAGTTGTGGCCGACGACGACCGAGTGGGCCTCGTTCGTCTGGCCGGTTCTGCTCAGCGTCAGCACGTTCTTGCCGTCGTACGTCCCGGGGTTGTCGTACATCGCATAGAAGTACCGGACCGACAACGACTGGTTGGGACTGATTGTGTAGTCACCCTTGGCGAGCGTCTGGTGCTCGGTGTTGTTGTCCGGGATGCCGTACTGGATCCGCCCGCACGGGTCGTTCGACACCGGTACGTATTTGAGGAAGTTGAGCGCCACCTGGTTGAACTGCGCGGGATCGAGTCGGTTGCCGCTGCCCGCGAACGGTCCGGTCAGCGTGATCTGGCGTCCCGCGTTGCACGCCGGAGACGTGATGGCCGTGAAGTCGCCGCTCAACATCGCGGAGGTCGGCACGAAGCGGATCGTGGTGACCGGATCGCTGTGCTCGATCCGGCCCTGATAGCCGCCGAACACGAACAGCTTGTTCTTCACGAGCGGCGCGCCCAGCGTCCCGCCGAACTGATTGCGCGTGAGGCTGTCGCGCTCCGGCGCGAAAAAGTTGCGGGCGTTGAGGTGGAAGTTGCGGATGAACTCGAACAGGTCGCCGTGCACTTCGTTCGTCCCCGACTTGGTGACCACGTTCACCGCCGAGGCGGCGTGATGGCCGTACCGCGCCGGCAGCGCGCTCGTTTCGACCTTGAATTCCTGCAGCGCGTCGGGGAACGGCGTCGGCAGGTTCAGGTTGTTGAACGGATCGTTGTGCGTCCCGCCGTCCATGATGTAGGTGATGCCGTTCGCCTGTCCGCCCGCGACGGAGATCGTCGCCGTGGGAAAGTTCTTGTTCGTGTTCAGGTCGCCGGCCGGCGCGGAGGTCGCGAGGCCCGTGAGGTAGATCAGCTCGGTCGACGCGCGGCCGTTGAGCGGCATCTCCATCAGGCGCTGGTTGTCGATGACCTGCCCGACGCCCGTGTTGCGCGTCTCCACCAGCGGCGAGCTCGCCGTCACCGTGATCTGCTCGCTGACCGCGCCGACGGTCAGCGTCACGTTGATTTCCGGGTTCGTGCCGACTTCAAGGATGATCCCTTCGCGGACGTAGGTGTTGAAGCCCTGCAGCACGACCTTGAGCTGATACGGACCGACCGGCAGGTTCGGAAACGCATACGCGCCGTCCTGCGGGGTGAAGACGGTTCGCGTCATCCCGGTATCGGTTTTGGTGACGGTGACTTCGGCGCCCGGAATGGCGGCATTGCTCGAATCGCGCACCACGCCGGACAGTTGCGACCCGGCGACCGCCTGCGCCGACACCGGCGCGGCGGCGACAAGGCCGAGAAGGACGACGCCAACGACCGATTGGAGCACTCTCACTACCGCACCTCCATTAGCCGGGGCTCCGCCCCGGACCCGGTGCGCCGTGCGCGCCTTGGGCCGGCAGAGACTTGCCGTCGGACGTTAGCATCCGACGCGAGCAACTGAAATGGAGTTACGGTGCTGCTACCGTTACATCGCGCCCGGGAGGCGCCATGACACGCAATAATTCAGACGTTCAACACATGGAGCCGTGGCGCACGTCGATCGTCGATGCGGGACCGACGCACATCAGGGTGCGGGGGCACGACGTGCTCGACCTCATGCGTGAGGCCTCGTTCACCGATCTGATTTTTCTTCTGCATCACAACCGCCGGCCGTCAACCGGCGAGCGGCGGTTGCTCGACGCGATCCTGATCGGCTCCGCCGACCACGGGGCGGGCGCGCCGTCGTGCGCCGCCGCGCGGCTCGCCGCGTCCGGCAATCGTCAGTCGTTGTCGGCCGCAGTCGCCGCGGGCGTGCTGACGATTGGCGACGAGCATGGCGGCGCCGGATCGGGGTGCATGGCGCTCATCGCCGACGGACTCGGCCGCGCCGCACGCGACGGCATGACGTTCGAGGCGGCCGCGCGCGCGCTCGTGGACGAGGCACGGGCGCGCGGATCGCGCATCCCCGGCTTCGGTCATCGCGTGCATTCGACGATCGATCCGCGAGTCGCGGTGCTCTTTGGGCTCGCGGAGCAGGCGAATCTCGCCGGGGACGGCGTGCGCTTCGCGCGTGCGCTCGAGGACGCCGTTCGCGATCGGATCAAACCGATTCCGCTGAACATCGACGGCGCGCTGGCGGCGGTCCTCGTCGATCTGGGCTTCCCGCCGATGGTCGGCCGGCTGTTCTTCATCATCGGCCGGGTCGCGGGTATCAGCGCGGAAGTCCTCGAGGAGCACGCGCGCGAAAAGCCGATGCGGATCAGGATTCCGGTGACGTACGACGGCGTCGCCGCGCCGGCAGAGCACGTCCGTCAGGAGCAGGAGTAGCCGCATCATGGCAGTGGCCGTTGGCGGACCGCGCGCGATCACGCCCGACGAACAGGCGGACGCGCGCTCGCTTCTCGAGCGTGCGCGCCGGGCAATGGCCGCGATCGCCGGCTACGACCAGGCGACCGTGGATCGGCTGTGCCGGGCGATCGCGTGGGCGGGTGGAAACGAAGCGACCGCCACCAGGCTCGCGAACATGAGCGTCGACGAATCGGGAATGGGCAGCCGCGAGCCGAAGCGCCGCGCCAAAGTGCAGGGCATCCTGCGCGACGCGCTGCGGCAGAAAAGCATGGGCGTCATCGAGGAGATTCCCGAGCTCGGCATCGTCAAGTACGCGAAGCCGGCCGGCGTGATCACCGCGCTCATCCCGGTGACGAGCCCGTACGTCACGCCGGTCGGCATTGCGATTTACGCGATCAAGTGCAAGGACGCGGTGATTTTCTCTCCACATCCCGGCGGCCGGAAGACCACGACCGAAGCGGTCCGCGTCATGCGCGCGGCGCTCCGCAAGCAGGGCGTCCCCGAAGACGTGCTGCAGTCGGTCGAACGGCCGAGCATTCCGCTCGCGAATGAACTGATGGCGACCGCGGACCTGACGATCGCGACGGGCGGGCCGGCGATGGTCAAGGCCGCGTACGGATCGGGCAAGCCCGCCTACGGCGTCGGCGCCGGCAACGCGACGATGGTGGTCGACGAAACGGCGAACGTGGAAGACGCGGCACGCAACACCCGAATCAGCAAGACGAACGACTACGGCTCGGGCTGCTCGGCGGACGGCAACATGCTCGTGGACGCGTCGATCTACGACGCCATGCTGAAGCAGCTGCAGATCGAGGGTGGATATCTGGTCGACGAGCACGAGAAGCAGCTCCTCGAGCGCGCGTACTGGGACGCAGACGGCCATCGCACCGCCGACACCATCGCGCGGCCCGCGCAAGCCGTCGCGGCAAAAGCCGGCTTCTCCATCCCCGATCACAAATCGTTCCTGCTGGTCGAGGAGCGGCGCATCGGAACAGCGCACCGCTTCTCGACGGAGAAGCTCGGAACCGTTCTCGCCGTCTTCAAGTACGAGGGGTTCGACATGGCCCTCGACATGGTGGGGCAGATTTTCGAAACCGGCGGCAAGGGCCACTCCTGCGGCATCTACTCGTACGACGACGACCACATTCATCGCCTCGCGCTCGCCGCGCCCGTCAGCCGCATCATGGTCCGTCAGGTGCAGTCGGCCTCGAACGCCGGCACGTTCACCAATGGCATGCCGATGACGTCGAGCATGGGCTGCGGCGTGTGGGGCGGCAACATCACGAATGAGAACATTTCACTGAAGCACTACATGAACGTCACGTGGGTGAGCCGTCCGATCGCGGAAGATCGGCCGTCGGAGCAGGAGCTGTTCGGCGAGTTCTACGGCACCGAAGTCTTTTGAGTAGGGCGGCAGATTCCGGAGCGAAGGCTCTTATGAGCACAGTTGCGCCGACCCCTGTCAGTCATGACGAGCGGGACGCGAAGAGCACCGACACCCGCATCGCGGCCTATCAGATGACGGAGTATCTCGAGCGCCTCGGGGTCGAAGTGATCTTCGGCCTCTGCGGCCACACCGTCATCGCGCTGCTCGACGCGCTGGGACGAAGCCGGATTCGGTTCGTGTCGACGCGGCACGAACAGGTCGCCGCGCACGCGGCTGACGGGTACGCGCGCGCCAGCGGCAAGCCGGGCGTGGTCCTCACGCATCTCGGTCCGGGGCTCACCAATGCCTGCACCGGCGTGGCGAACGCGGCGCTCGACTCCATTCCCCTGGTCGTGATCGCCGGCGACGTCCCGTCGCACTACTACGGCCGCCACCCCCATCAGGAATTCAACCTGCACCAGGACGCGGACCAATTTCAGATCTACCGCCCGTTCTGCAAGCGCGTCTATCGCGTCGATCGGGCCGACGATCTGCCGCGCATTCTGGAGCGCGCATTTCACCTGGCGCAGACAGGACGCCCCGGACCGGTTCTGGTCGACGTCCCCATGGACATCTTCTCGGCGGACCTTCCGATCGACGCGTTTCACAAGGTTCCGGCCGAGATCGCGCGCCCGGCGCTCGATTCGGAAACGGTCGCGCGCATCGTCGATGCGCTGGCGAACGCGGAGCGGCCTGTGCTCTATGCCGGGGGAGGCGTGCTGTCGGCGCGGGCGACCGGCGAGCTGGCGGCGCTTGCGGACGCGCTCGAGATCCCGGTCGCGCACACGTTGATGGGAAAAGGCTGCCTGCGCGAGGATCATCCGCTGCTGCTCGGGCAGACCGGCTTCTGGGGGACGCCGATCTCCAACGAGAAGTGCCGCACGGCCGATCTCATCGTCGCGGTCGGCACACGCCTGGCCGAGGCGAACTCGAGCTCGTGGGATCCGCGCTTCACGTTCGCGATCCCGCCGACCCGATTGATTCACATCGATGCCGACGCCGCGGAGATCGGCCGCAACTACCAGACGGAGCTGGGCGCCGTCGCCGATGCGAAGCTCGCGCTCGGGGCGCTCGCGGAATTCGCGCACGGCAAATCGCACCGCAGTCGTGGACGGCTGCGCGAGGAAATCGCCGCCGGCCGGCGCGCGTTCGCGGCGAACTGGGATCACCAGTGGAGCTCCGATCAGTTCCCGATGCGTCCCGAACGCATCCTGCGGGAATTGCGCGAGGCGGTGCCCGAAGACGGATTCATCGTCACCGACGTCGGCTGGAACAAGAACGGCGTCGGCCAGCAGTTCCCGATCACCGTGCCGGGCACGTTCATCACGCCGAGCGGGCTCGCGACGATGGGGTTCGGACCGGCCGCGGTGCTGGGCGTGAAGATGGCGCAGCCCCGCCGCGCGGCGGTGTCGCTCATCGGCGACGGCGGATTCAGCACGAACCCGTCGGTGATCGCCACCGCGATGGAAGCGGAGCTTCCCGTTGTCTGGCTCGTGATGGACAACGCCGGCTTCGGGACGATCGCCGGCCTCGAATCGATGCACTACGGCTGGAGCTTCGGCTGCATGTTCGAGCGGTGCGGCGCACCGTACCGCGTCGACTACGCGGCGATGGCGCGCGCCTGCGGCGCGAACGGCGTGATGATCGAATCGGCCGGCCAGCTCGGACCCGCGCTCCGCGACGCGCTCGGATCGAGTCTGCCGACGGTCATTCAGGCGCCGATGGAAAACGCGCCGACGCCGACACCCGGACATTGGAATATCAACGACATTTACCGCAAGGGTGAATAGGACATGACCCGCGGCGTCGGTCGGGCCAGAGGCCGACGCAGTAACATACGGCCGATGGCCGTCCCGAAGTCCGCGTCCGCCGAACCCGAGCTCGACAAGCCGGTCCGCGAACAGCTTCAGCGGGTGCTCACGAGCGCGACGTTCCAGCAGGTGGATCGTCTCAAGCGATTCCTGACCTTCATCGTGAACGAAGCGCTGTCCGGCCGCCGCAACGAGCTCAAAGAGTACGTGATCGGCGTCCAGGTGTTCGGCAAGGAGGACTCGTTCGATCCGCGAACGGATCCGATCGTGCGGGTGCAGGCGCGGCGGCTTCGCGCGAAGCTGGTTCGCTATTACCGGGAAGAAGGCCGCGCGGACGAATGGATCGTCGAGCTGCCGAAGGGCGGCTACGCGCCGACCTTCAAGCGGCGCGAGGCGCCGGTCCTCGTCAAGCGATCGATCGCCGCGGCGCTCGCCAGCCGGAACACGATCGCCGTCGTTCCGTTCGCGGACCACAGCGCCGCCGGCGATCTCGACTACTTCTGCAAAGGCCTGCGCGAGGAAATCGTCCATCATCTCGCGCGCTTCCCGAACCTGCGCATCCTCGCGGCCGATGCGGGAGAAACGAGCGGCGCGTTGCTGATCACCGGCAGCGTGCGGTGTTCCGGCCGCCGGCTCCGGATTACGGCGCAGCTCGTGGATGGAACGAGCGGCAGCTACGTCTGGTCCGAGTCAGTGGACGCCAGCCTCGACGATGCGATTCAGGGTCAGGAGCTGGTGGCGGACCGCATCGTCAAGAAACTGGAGCCGGAGCTCGGCGACCGCGGGCCATCCGGCGGGTCGAGGCGGCCGACGGAGAATCTCGCGGCGCACAATCTCTATCTGCAGGGCCGCTATCACCTCAATCAGCGGACCGAGGAAGGGCTGCGCAAAGCGCTGGACTTTTTCGAGCGCGCGCTCGTCGAGGACGCGCAGTACGCGCTCGCGCACAGCGGCATGGCCGACGCGTATGGGTTGCTCGCGCATTACGGCGTGCTCGGTCCGGCTGCCGTCTGGACGAAGGCCGCGTCGAGCGCGGCCGCCGCCGTGATGCTCGACGAGCACTCGGCGGAAGCCCACACCTCGCTCGCGCACGTGCGGTCGACGCAGGATTGGGACTGGCTCGGCGCCGAGCGCGAGTTTCAGCGCGCGATTGCGGCGAACCCCCGGTATGCGACCGCCCATCATTGGTACGCGATGTCCTGTCTCGCGCCGCTCGGGCGGCTCGATGAAGCGCGCGACGAGATGATGATCGCCCAGTCGCTGGACCCCGTGTCGTCAATCGTCGCGCGCGACCTGGCGGTCATTCATTTCTACCGGCGTGATTTCGAAACCGCGCTCGAGCAGTGCGACCATACGATCGGGCTGAACGCGCACTTCGCGCCCGGCTACTGGATTCTCGGCGTCATCCAGGAGCAGCGGCGGGACTTCGACGAATCGGCCGCGGCGTTTCAGCGCGCCGTCCATCTGTCGCCGGAAACGCCGCGGATGCACGCCGCACTGGGCCGAACCTTCGCGTTATCGGGCAAGCGAAAGCAGGCGCTCGAGATCCTGCGGAAGCTCGAGGCGTATGCGAACGAGCGCTACGTGTCGCCGCTCGAGTTTGCGTGGATCCAGTTTGCGCTGGGAGAAACCGATCTCGGTTTCACCTGGATCGCAAAGGCCGGCGAGGATCGCACGTTCGACATCCTGAACATCAAGGTCGATCCGCGCTTCGATCCGTTCCGCGACGATCGCCGCTTCATCGCGCTCGCGAAGCAACTCGGCGTCGAGTAGGGGCGGACACATGGGTCGGCCCCTACGATGGGGGTGTGGACATCGGTCTCGGCGTGGCGTCGCCTGGCGTGAGACCCAGCGACCATCTGATGGCTTCGAAGTACATCTGCGCGACGTCGCGGTTGTCCCACGTCTCGGAGGCGTGGCCCAGCGACGAATAGAAAACCCTGCCCTTGCCGTACGTCTTCGCCCACGCCAGCGGGAAGTCCCGATCCGTGCGCCGCATCTGAGGACTCGCCGGCATCTTCGACACATCGAGCCGCAGGAGGACTCGCAGTTTGTCCCGCGCGAATGCCTTTGGCTGATAGAACTCGTCGACGAACGCGAATGACGGCGGAAAGTGTCTCGTCGCCGGGAACGTCGGATCTTCGTTGATGATCGTGCCGCTCGCGACGTTCCACGGGTGGTCGTCGTAGCGGCCGCCGAGGAGCTCCCCGAACTCGGGCCACGATTCGAACGCGGTCAGCGCCGTGTGCGCCGCGACAAACCCCTTGCCCTCATCACGCACGAACGCCGCCAGGTCGGTCCGTTGCTGCGCGTCGAGTGCCACTTCGCGATGCCCGAGGAAGAAGATCGCGTCGACGTTCGACAGGTTCGGCCCTCCGCTCGCCGGTGCGCCCGTGGTCATCAACGGCTGCTTCGCGACAATGTTCGAATCGGTGCGGATGTACGTGTCGTAGGCGCCGGACTCGTATCCCAGCCGCTCGATGACGGCCAGCGCGTGCGAGACGGAGTCATGCTGCGCGATGCCGTTCCGCGTGTCGGCCCAGGCCAGTACAGCTTTTCGAGTGCGTACTCGTGACGGACCGCCTCGTCCACCGCGTCCACCCGGCGGCTGATCCGCGAAGACAAGTGCGCCGAACAGGACCACCGTGAGCGTCGTCGAGCCGAATCGCATCGTTGACATCGTCTGCCCTCTGCGTGTGTTCGCGCGGCCGCCCGCGCACGCGCGAACGTACCAGCATGAGGGCATGTTTGCCACCGTGTAACCGTATCAGTACGTTTCACAGTAGTGTCATCGCCCCTGCGCATCACCTCCGTCCGGTGAGCTGACGACAGTCGTGATCTCTCACAAGATGTCGTGACTGCAGAACACCCGTGTGCGCGTGCGCAGCAGAATCGCACCCCTTTCGGCCGCCGCGAGTGGCATTGATTGTGTTGCGTGTTTGCATTTTGCTCGAGCCGTGCACACGCGAAGAATCGAAGTGAAATCGCCGCTGAAGGTCGTCGCCTTGCGCAGACGAGGCTACGCGTCGACGAGTTCCGCTTAAAGGAAGGAAGTATGAGCACGCGTGTTTTTGTCTTGGGAGTCATTGCTGGTTTGGTGTTGTGCGCGTCACAAGCGTCCGCCCAATCGGCTTCACCACAGTCTTCTCCGGGAGAGTGGCAGTTCGAGTTTGTCCCGTATCTCTGGGCCTCCGGTATTGACGGCGAGGTCGGCATCGGGAACCGCACGGCCGATGTCGATGCATCGTTCGCCAATATACTCAGCCATCTGCACTTTGCCGCGATGGGTCTCGCTGACGTGCGACGGGACAGGCTCGTGGTCGTGACGGACGTTATCTATACGGACGTTCGCGGCCAACGTGCGACTCCAGGCCCCTTGTTTTCCAGCGTGAACCCCCAGCAGAAACTGTTTCTCCTCACGTCGGAGGGTGGCTTCCGGGTTCTGAACACCGACGGCGCCTCAGTAGATGCTCTCGGCGGCATTCGGCTCTGGCATTTGAACTCGGAACTGGAGTTCCGGGGCGGCGTGCTGCCCGGCATTGACATGCAGGCCAGCCGGACCTGGGTTGATGGCGTCGTCGGATTGAGAGCGAGGAGAGTCCTGCCGCGCAGCTGGTGGGCGAGCGCCTACGGCGACCTCGGTGGCGGCGGGTCGGGCTTCACGTATCAGATCGTCGGAACCGGCGGACGCGATATCGGAACACGCTACGCCCTCGTCTTTGCGTACCGCTATCTCAGTGTGGACTACGACAACGATGGCGTCCTGTTGGACAACGCCATGAAAGGGCCGCTGTTCGGTTTCACCATCAAGTTTTGAAGCGAAGCACAGGCAGCTAGTCACTGTCGAAAGGCGACGCGCCTGGTGATGCCCTCTCCTTCGACGATCGTGATGACCGCGCCTGCCGGAACCTGGCGGAAGATTTCGGAGCGTCCGCTGGGCCAGCGGACTTCGAGGCGATCGGCTCGAGGCGCCGTTCCCAGGCCGAAATGGACGCGCGTGTCGTTCTGCCCCAGGTAGCTGGATCCGGCTTTGATCTCGCGAACCCAAGTGCTCGTTCCGGCGGTGATGAGCACTCTCGCGCCAACGGCGTCGCGGTTGCTCTGCTTCCCCACCAGACGAACCTGGAGCGCGTTGTTGCGAGTGCCGCCGTCGTTCCGCAGCAGGTCGGCGGACTGACCGTTGTTGGTCACGAGCAGGTCGAGGTCCCCATCATTGTCGACATCGGCGAACGCGAGCGTTCGACCGACCTTCTCGGGCGCGAAGCCGCTCCCCGACGCGCCACCTTCCTCGACGAAGCGGCGTCCGCCGGCGTTGTGGAACAGCAGCCGGCGCTGCGCGTATTTCGATCCGGCGCGGACCTGCGCGGTGTTGTCGACGACGTGGCCGTTCGCGATGGCGACGTCGAGCCAGCCGTCGTTGTCGTAGTCGAAGAGCGCCGTGCCGAAGCCGACGAACGGCAGCGTCGGAAGTCCGAGGCCGCTCTCGGT
>Ga0114129_10017349_pt1 | contig 10250 bp, 10 predicted proteins | sample RhiMetdeltSRZDD1_FD_80071 | JGI IMG/M metagenome (GOLD analysis project Ga0114129, IMG submission 80071) | Populus rhizosphere microbial communities from Tennessee, USA - Rhizosphere MetaG P. deltoides SRZDD1 (version 2) (version 2) | ecosystem: Host-associated > Plants > Roots > Rhizosphere >... | reverse complement strand
GGGTTGATCGCATTTGCCTCGGTAGCAAAAGCAAAGGAGTTTGAAATCTCTCAGGAATTTGTTCTACCTGTGGCAACAGTGACAGTTTTTGTGCCCGAAGGTGTGATAGCAGAAAACGAAAAATTGAGTGATCTCGGTGTGCAGGCAATCCAGGATCTCAACTTCCAAATTTATGAATTGGATGGCGTAGGCGCTCGAGAGAAGGTCATATTGAAAATTTCAGGCACGCCAAAAGAATCGGCAGTCGCATCGACATCAGTCCCTGCCGAAACGACTTCGACTAAGAGTCTTTTGATTGGTGCCAGCGCCCTTGGTATTGCCCTTATCCTTGCAGGCATGTGGATGTATTTACGTGACCGTGCCAAAGATGCCAACGGCGACGAAGGCGAAGAGGATGAATTCAAATCCTCGGAGGAGGTGATTGATGCAATCATTGCGGTTGATGATCTGCATCGCACAAAGAAAATTTCTAATGAGGCTTATCAAAAGCGCCGAGCAGAGTTGAAGGAAATTTTGAAGGAAAAGATGTAGGCTTTCATTGCGAGCTACCGTTGGTCAAGTACATATCGAGACCAAGTGGCGTGGTAATTTCCCTCTAAATTAGGAGATTGCTTCGTCGGGATTAGCATCCTCCTCGCAATGACATGATAAAACTAATCATGATCATTGTCAAAAAGCTTGTGAAACGTTTCGGATTAAAGACCGTCTTGCGCGGTGTGGACTTTGAAGTCCAGCCGGGTGAGTTTGTCGCGTTACTGGGTCCGAACGGCGCGGGAAAGACAACGTTCTTGCGAATCCTTGCTTCATTATCAAGACCCACTTTGGGAGAAGTAAATATTGCTGGCTATAAACTTCCTAATCAGGCTTCTCAAGTCCGCTCGCGTCTGGGCGTTGTCTCACATCTCCCATTACTGTATGGAGACCTGACTGCTGAAGAAAATCTGCGCTTCTATGGTCGCATGTATGGCATCACCGCTCTAGATGCGCTAATTACAGAAGTTCTGGAGATGGTCGGCCTTGAAGCCAGACGGCATGATTTAGTCAGAACATTTTCGCGCGGAATGCAACAGCGTCTTACCATTGGTCGCGCAGTTCTTCACGACCCGGATGTAGTACTCTTTGACGAGCCTTATACGGGTTTGGATCAGGATGCATCGTCCATGCTGGATGAAGTATTGAAGACCGTTGCAGCGAAGGGACGCACCGTGGTGATGACTTCTCACGATCTTGTGCACGCAGAAGATTTGGCGACAAGATTCGATATACTTTCACACGGCGTTATCGCCGCATCTGCTTCACGCAAGGAACTTAAAAGAACCAATCTTTTGTCTTTCTACAAACAGGCACTGGCGGCTTAGCATGGTCAACAAAGCAACTGAAATGAAATCAATGACCGTCGAGCACGCAAAACCTGCCAGCAATTTCATCAAAGTTGTTGCTGCTGTTGTTTGGAAAGACCTCAGGGCCGAATTGCGTTCGCGCGAACTCTTCTCTGCTATGCTAGTCTTTTCACTGCTGATTATTCTCATCTTCAACTTTGCGCTCGAATTGGATATCAAAACGCGTCAATCGGTGACTGCGGGCGTGCTCTGGGCAACATTTGCATTCGCAGGGACACTCGGTTTAAATCGTTCAATGGCAATTGAGAAAGATCGCGGTTGTTTGGATGGCTTATTGCTAGCCCCCGTAGATCGTTCTGCAATTTATTTCGGCAAGGTCATAAGCAACCTGGCATTTATGCTGATGGTTGAAATTATTGTTCTGCCAATTTACAGTGTTCTCTACACAGTTAATCTGTTCCAGCCTGGATTACTATTAGTGATTCTGCTCGGCTCGATTGGTTATGTGGCAGTCGGTACGTTACTCTCAGCTATGTCTGTGCAAACACGGACGCGCGACATTCTCCTCCCCATTTTATTATTCCCAGTTGTGATCCCCGTTTTGTTGGCAGCTGTCAAAGCCAGCAACGGATTTCTCGCCGGCGCAGAACTGGCAGACATCCTTTTGCCAATTAATCTTCTCATTGCATACGACATTATTTTTATCGCAGTCGCATTTATGGTTTTTGATAATGTTGTTGAGGAATAAATCCTCATCCCGCCTATTTCCCAGATAGAGTGTATCTATAGGAGTATCTGTGCAACCTAAACCTTTAACGCTAAAAAGTCTCGATATTGCTTCCATTATCGTGTTGGGAATTGCAACGTATCTTGCCCTGGTCTATGCACCAACCGAACTTGTCATGGGTAATGTCCAACGCGTGTTTTACTTTCACATTGGTACTGCCTGGACAGCATTGCTTGGCTTTATCCTTGGGGCAGTATTCAGCGTTGTCTACTTGATCACAAAAGATTTGAAATGGGACCGACTTCAGGTTGCTGCGATTGAAGTGAGCCTGGTCTTTTTCCTGATCACCATTGTTCTCGGCTCCATCTGGGCGCGCCCTGTGTGGAACACCTGGTGGACCTGGGATCCGCGTCTCACTACAGCCGCCATCACTGAGTTAATTTACATCGCCTACTTTATGCTCCGTCAGGGTATTGATGACCCTGAAAAACGCGCCCGCTTCGGCGCGGTCTACGCCCTGATTGGCGGACTGAGCGCACCCATTACCTTCTTTGCCATTCGCTTGTTTCGCACGATCCATCCCGTAGTTATCGGTGGCACCAATGCTGCAGCTCAAGGCAGTTTCAATATGACTCCTCACATGCTCACAGCATTCTTTTTCGCGCTGTTCGCCTTCACTGTCATTTTCATCGACCTTTTCTGGCACCGCATTCGCTTGGGCGTTTTGCAGGAGAAGGTCGAACAGCTTAAATTACAAGTTAACATGTAAACGGAGACTGATATGTTTTTCCAGGAAGCTACTCCGGACACGTCGGGTTATATGATCGCTGGATACGCAATCGCTTTCATTTTAATGGCGCTCTATGTCTTAAGTATTTATCTGCGAGGCCGCAATCTTAATCAGGATATAGAGATATTCAATGAATTGGAGAAATCCGTTCCAGCTGTCGAAACAGCCAAGCCGAAAAAGAGTCCGACGAAATCTTCAGCCACGGGTAGTAAATCGGCAAAACCTGTAACCAAAAAGCTCAGGAAAAAATAGCCGAAATAAAAAGGAGTCCGCTATAATGGAAGCGGACTCTTTTTTTTATGAAATTAGATAAGGAGAATCAGGTTGGGTGGAGGAACCGGCTCATCACGCTGAGCCTGCTTCTGGCCTTCACGGGAAACGCATTCGCGTCTCTCCCTCAAAAAGCTGCCTCGCCACCTTATGATCCGCCTGGCCCGGATAGATTCTCCGTCACAGTTGTTGATTACAACAAATATTATTGGTGGCTCATCCATTGGGGCGAGAGTGATGTCGAATGCGAGATTGTCACTGACCATGAAGGGCTGCCAACTCCAGGGGATATTTTTGTAGATTGTGGGGAAGATCTGTACAATAAGTGGATAAAACAAAAACCCTGCCAGGAAACGGATGTGGCACTATGCAAGGGGTTTTATCTTTTTTTGGCAGATACCAAACCCGCCCAAAAAGAGGTTTCCACAAAACTTCCTCCACCCACGGTGCAGGTCACATTAGAAAATTGTGACCCAGTGTATACATCATCTACAAGTATTTGCGAATCTGAACCCGTCTTGGTGCTAACAGGCATAGAACCATTGCCCGATTATCAAATCATCAGTATCGAAGGATTATATGAAGGTCAACCTTTTGTCTGCGATGCAATTTGCAGACTGCAAATTCCTGTAACGGATGCCGATGGGTTTGTGATTCAATTCTGGGCAAATTCAAGTTATGGGGACACCAGCGAGATGTTCAATGCTTTGGTGCGCGTGGCAGTGACAGACGCGGGCGACCCCGATCGCTCCTTTTGGTATGTAGACGTATTGAGCAGTCAATGGATAGGCGTGCCCGTTGCAAGCTGTGTGGAAGCCTGGGGAGCATTGCCGCCAGTGGGTGGACCACCTGAATGGTTGAGCACTCCTCCGCAAAGCGAATCGTTAGGGACAGATATACCCTACAATTATCTGGCCGCCCAGTTAATTCGCGCCGGTGCTGTGGATGTGAGTGGCTGCCCGGATGGTGGTTTGCTGCCCGAAGGCGGCGCATCTACTTGTGGAATGGAAGCGGCGCGTGGGGCAGTCACTGCATGGCAAAATCAGTTCGACAGCATCATTTTGAATGTGGCAAAAGATACCGGTGTTCCAGCCCATTTGCTGAAAAACCTGTTCGCGATTGAGAGTCAGTTCTGGCCTGGGAGAAGCCTGCGCAACGATATCGGATTAGGACAGTTGACTGAAAGGGGTGCCGATACAACGCTATTATGGAATCCCCCGTTTTTTTATCAGTTCTGCCCCCTGGTGATGGATTCAACAGAATGCAGTAAAGGTTACCTTCATCTCGACGAGAAGCAACAGGAATATTTACGGCTGGCTCTAATCAGTTCCGTGGATGGGACCTGTGAGACTTGTCCTTTAGGAATTGATCTGGATCGCGCCAATTACAGCATTGGTGTTTTTGCTCATACCATGCTGGCAAACTGTGAACAAGCCGGTCAACTCGTGGAAAATATTACTGGAGGCACCGCAGGGAGTGCCGCCTCCTATGAGGACCTGTGGAAGTTTACACTCGTTAACTACAATGCGGGACCTGGCTGCTTGGGCAATGCATTAGATGCAACTTCTGGCGAAGACCAGGATATGACATGGGAGAATGTCTCTTCACACCTTGAACCAGCTTGTCAGGGCGCGATCACTTACGTGAATGACTTAAGTAGATGAAGTTGTAACAATTGTTAATTTCGAAACCAGCGGAGGCATGTTTATCCTCCGCGTTTGTTTCTGTGCTAAACTTTAGCGACCCCTCCCGCCTCACCTGCGCTTGCGACAGGTGCAAGTGTCGGCACCCTCCCCAAATCCAAAGGATTTGGGGAGGGTTAGGGTGGGGCGTTGGAGGAACTGTGCTTACCCTAATAGAAAAAATCCTCTTTGCACTGGCTGTTCTCGTCTCGTTATACTTCACTTACCGTGGTGTAATGCGAATCATTGGCCACATTTCGAGTGGACAGGGCAAACCCGATTGGAGTCTTATTTGGAAGCGTTTAGGCGACATCATTACCAAAGCAGTTTTCTTCCAGCCCGTTTTTCGTTTCCGTCCGTGGGTTAGCTTTCTCCATGCATTTATCGGTTGGGGCTTATTGGTATATTTACTTATTAACTTGACCGATGTAATTTATGCGTACACAGGATTTAAGCTTCTTCATCACCTCGGCGCATTTGGCGATATTTACAGACTTCTCGCGGATTTTTTCGGCGTCGCGATTATGGTGGGAATGGCATCGCTTGCATTTCGGCGTTATGTACTTCGACCTCCGCAACTATCCACCCGTCAAACGACATTGCTTGACCCAAAAGCGCGAACTGGTATTCTGCTAGATTCAGCCATCGTTACTACTACTTTCTTTACACATAACTTGATGAGAATGTTGGGAGAGTCCTTCTACCTGGCGCAGCGGGGACAGGTTGATCGCTGGCAGCCATTTATCTCAGCGGCAGCACGTTTATGGTCCGGCGTGGATACGAACACACTGGTGATCGCCGAACATGTTGCATTTTGGCTGTCTATTGGCGCAGTAGTCGCCTTCCTTCCATGCTTTCCCTATTCCAAGCACATCCATTTGTTCTTAGCGCCAATCAATTTCGCGTTGAAACCAGAGCGCAAATCCATTGGGCAATTGAATTACATCAATCTCGATGATCAATCCATTGAACAGTTCGGCGCGGGGACAATGAAAGACCTGGGCTGGGAACAAATCATGGACAGCTACGCGTGCATCCAATGTTTCCGCTGTCAGGAAGTTTGTCCTGCCTATAACACAGGCAAGGTGCTCTCACCCGCTGCGCTGGAAATCAACAAACGTTATCACTTGAATTATGGCGGCGGGACGGATGTACCCATGCTGAACTTGATCTCTGAGGAAGCTGTCTGGGCTTGTACATCCTGTGGCGCCTGCGTCGATATTTGTCCAGTTGGTAATGAGCCGATGCGCGATATTTTGGAAGTGCGCCGCAATCTCACTATGATGGAAAGCAATTTCCCAAAGCAACTGGAGACCGCATTCAAAGGCATGGAACGCAATGCCAACCCGTGGAATGTTTCACAGGCGGATCGGATGAAATGGGCACAGGGGCTGGAAGTCCCGACAATTGAAAAGAATCCTGAACCTGATATTTTATGGTGGGTCGGATGTGCCCCCGCTACTGACTCTCGTGCACAGAAAACTGCTCAAGCCTTTGCGAAAATATTGAACACAGCAGGAGTGAATTACGCGGTGCTGGGACAAAATGAACAATGCAATGGCGACTCTGCACGCCGCGCGGGACGTGAAGATATTTTCTTCGGACTGGCTTCAGCAAACGTTGAGATATTGAATGAAGTGAAGCCAAAACGGATTGTCACAACTTGCCCGCATTGCTTACACACGATCAAGAATGAATATCCGGCTTTTGGCGGAAACTATGCAGTGATCCATCACACACAATTCATCAATGAATTGGTTCGTGAGGGGAAAATTAGCTTGGAAGTATCCAGTGATCAGTACACAGTAACTTTCCACGATCCCTGCTATCTTGGAAGACATAACAAAATCTTCGATGCGCCGCGCGAAGCATTGAACTCGACTGGAGTGAAAACTATCGAGATGCCACGCAATTCAGCCAAGTCATTCTGCTGCGGCGCGGGCGGCTCGCAGATGTGGAAGGAAGAAGAGAAAGGCACGATGCGTGTGAATGCTGCGCGCTTCAAAGAAGCCAAAGAGACAGGCGCAAATACGCTGGCTGTTGGTTGTCCATTCTGCATGGCGATGTTAAGTGACGCATCTCGAGCGGATGGCGACTCAATGCAAGTGAAGGATGTAGCGGAACTGGTCGCAGAACGAATGAAGATTGAGTCATAAACATGATTGACCTTACATCTAATTTTGGGCGCGCTGTAAAAGAGCATCTTGACAAAGAGTACGTCATTTGGCTCACGACTATTGATTCAAATCTTGCGCCTCAGCCGCGACCCGTTTGGTTTATTTGGGAGGATGATTCTTTTTTGATCTTTAGTCAGACAAAAGCATATAAAGTCGCGCATATCAAAAAGAATCCAAAGGTTGCGCTGCATTTCAATACCGATGAAACAGGCGATAAGCATGTGATCGTTTTTGTCGGAGATGCTTCGATTGACGCAAATTGTCCTCCTGCACATAAAGTATACAAATATTTCGAAAAATATAAGGAAGGCATTTCCAATCTGGATATGACTCCCGAAGGGTTCAGCGACGAGTATTGCATTGCGATCAGAATTCAGCCCGCAGAAATACGCGGATGGGAGTAAAATTGCCTCCCGCCAAAGGAGGTTCGCATGAAAGACATGATTCGTACGCTTCACCCGGAAAAGAAACAGGGCGTGAATATCAGCAAGGAAAAATATGAAATTATTCGTAACGCAATTTTATGTACATTACAGTCCCAGAAGGAAATGACTTTTATGAATTTATCGCGTGCAGTAGAAAAGGAAGTGAACGGAAATTTCGAAGGCTCAGTCACATGGTATGTCACTACGGTCAAACTGGATCTTGAAGCGCGCGGGCAGATCAAGAGAGTTCCCAAGTCGAGGCCCCAACTTGTAAAGCTTGCATAGATTCTTATAGGAGTAAAAAGTAAAAAGAGATCGGATTTCAAAGATCGATCTCTTTTTTTGTTTTCATGTTGAGCAGGGCGACTCACGGAAGCGCAAAAGCAAGGGCATTTATAATATTTGCAACAACTCATAGACATGAATTTGTAGTCAGGAGCAGAAAATGCAAATTGTCCATGTTCACATAAAAGTCAAGCCTGAATTCATAGAAGCTTTTAAACAGGCAACCATTGAGAATGCCAGCAATAGTGTTAAGGAAGCAGGGATTGCGCGTTTTGATGTAATCCAGCAAACTGACGATCCAACGAAATTTATCCTGGTAGAAGTCTATAAAACAGCGGAGGCTCCCTCGGCACATAAGGAGACTGTCCATTATGCGCTCTGGCGTGATACCGTCGCAGAGATGATGGCTGAACCGAGGCAGGGTATCAAACACACCAATATCTTCCCCGCCGATGAAAATTGGTGAGCTCATGCTTTCTTTCGAATTCGCCACAGCCAATCGAATTATCTTCGGGGCAGGGAAATTAAATGAGTTGAGCGAGCATATTAAGGGAATTTCAAAGCATCCGCTTTTAGTATGTGGGCACTCCTCAGACGCGATTCCGCGCTTAAGGGAGATGCTTTCTACAATGTACACTCCATTCACAGAATTTCAAGTTCATGGCGAGCCAACCGTAGAAGTTATACGCGCTGGAATAAAAGCGGCACGTGATTGTGACATGTTGATTGGTCTAGGTGGCGGAAGTGTATTGGACACGGGCAAAGCGATCGCTGCACTGGTAACCAACCCTGGGGATGTGTTCGATTATTTGGAATTGATTGGCAAGGGTTCTCCGTTAGTCAAAGCGCCGCTGCCTTATATTGCGATCCCAACGACAGCAGGTACTGGCTCAGAAGTGACACGTAATGCAGTGATTGAGTCACCTGAGCAAAACGTGAAAGTCAGTTTGCGAAGCCCATTGATGCTGCCGTACATTGCTCTGGTTGATCCAGAATTAACATACAACTTGCCGCCTGGGATCACAGCAACCTCTGGACTAGACGCGCTCACACAGTTGATCGAGCCTTTCGTTTCAGTCAAGGCCCACCCGATAACGGATGCGATTTGTCGTGAAGGGATTTACAATGCAGCACGGACACTGAGACGCGCCTACGAAAATAGCACAGATAAAGAGGCACGCGAGGGGATGGCATTGGCGAGCCTTTTTGGTGGGCTAGCGTTAGCAAACGCCGCGCTGGGAGCCGTGCACGGATTTGCAGGTCCGCTGGGAGGCATGGTGCACGCGCCACATGGAGCACTTTGCGCACGCCTTTTGCCACTGGTTATGGAAGCGAATATCACGGCCATGGAATTACGCCAGCCTGGACATCCAATACTTGACCGTTATGTTGAGATCGCTCAAATCCTAACTGGCGATAGAGATGCGACGGCACTCGGTGGTGTAAGGTGGGTGAGTGAATTGGTAAAAACATTGAAAATCCCCCAGCTTTCCAAATATGGAATGAGACCGGAGGATTTTCCAGAAGCAATTCACAAGACACAAAACGCAAATAGCTTCAAAGGAAATCCAATTGCATTGAATGAAAAAGAATTAACTATGATTTTGGAACAGGCATTATAGTCATACAACCGGATTCGATGTGACACCTGCCATCTTTAAAGCCGAACGGATCATCAGAAACTCCGTGATGTTCTCTGTGGTAATCAAACCCACAAATTGACCACCATGCACAACCGGAAGTGTCTTTGCACCTACTTCCTGCAAACGCATGAGTGCTTTCTCGACCATTTCATGGGAGTCGACGCTGGGTAGATCACGGCGAATCACATCAACAACTGGGACGCTTTGCCCGCGCTGAGAAAGGGCATTGATAAAGGTATCACGTTCCAGAATGCCGATCACACTTCCGTTCGCATCCAGCACAGGGAAATCATGTTGTGAACCGGACAGAATTAAACCTACAACCTGAGCTAAAGTATCCTGAGGTGAGAGAGTTTTGAAATCCGTAAGCATCGCACGCGTAACAGGTATTCCACTGAGAGAGTTTCTCATTTGCACCATACTGGCTTCCTGTGAGGCCCCGATCCACACAAAGAAAGCGATGAAAAGCAGGAAGGGATTGTTGAACAGACCTATAAAGCCGAAAAGAAACGCAAGTCCCTGGCCAACATTTGCAGCTATCTGTGTAGCACGCACATACTCCATACGCATCGCAAGCAAAGCACGGAGCACACGTCCACCATCCATAGGGAAGGCCGGGATCAGGTTGAACAACACGAGTGAGATATTTACCGTCATAAGGCGGGCCAGGAAAGAACCTGAAGTGATGGTCAGGTTTGTTATCGGGGCCGGACTGCCGCTTAGATAAAGAATCGTAAAGAGAACTGCAGCAATAACGAGATTAACCGCAGGTCCCATCAAGGCGACCCATAGCTCCTCGATTGGTTTATCTGGCAGGCGTTCCAGGCGCGCGACCCCACCAATGGGATAAAGAGTAATATCACGAGTCTTGATCCCGTACTTGCGCGCCGTGAGAGCATGTCCATATTCAT
>Ga0114129_10017348_pt1 | contig 10250 bp, 10 predicted proteins | sample RhiMetdeltSRZDD1_FD_80071 | JGI IMG/M metagenome (GOLD analysis project Ga0114129, IMG submission 80071) | Populus rhizosphere microbial communities from Tennessee, USA - Rhizosphere MetaG P. deltoides SRZDD1 (version 2) (version 2) | ecosystem: Host-associated > Plants > Roots > Rhizosphere >... | reverse complement strand
GACGACGCGCGCGCCGGCCTCCGCGAGGGCGCGGACGATCTCGCGGCCGACGCCGCGCGCCGCGCCGGTCACGATCGCGACCTTTCCGTCGAAGCGGAACCGGACCTCCGCGCTCACTCGGGCTCCGAGACGACGTAGGTCATCGCGCCGCCCTCGAGGCGCGACATCGTCGGCCGCAGGAGCAGGAGCGCCGTTCGCGGATACGGCGCGCGGAACTCCTCGATCGGCTCGTGCGTGACCGGATCGACGAGCGTCCCAAGGAGGGTGCCCCCGTCTACCAGCGTTCCGATCTTCGTGTGATCGACCGCCGGAATGAGCAGGCCGCCGCTCGACGGGCGCAGCACGCGTGTGGGTTTGACCGGAATGGTCTTGTGCTTGGGGGCGGGGAGGGACGGGTCGGGCCTGAGCACGCCGATCACGCCGAGCGCTCGGCGGAGACCCGTCGCGAGGTGTTCGGCCCAGCGAGCCTCGTCGGGACTGCGGCCGCCGAACTCCACGCTCGTGGTCTTCGCGCCGAGGCTCTTCGCGTGACCGCTGATGCCCATGCCGCGCATCTGCGGCGCGCGCGCGCCCTGGTCGACGACGAACGGCGCATCGAAGGCGTCGGCGATCTCCGGCGCCTCAGCGTTCCGGAAGACGAACGCGTTGACGCACCAGCTGCCGCCTCCGTGAAGGTCGATCAGCACATCCGCCCCAGTGACCGCGTGCTCGGCGAGGAGGGCGGCGAGGCGCTCGGTGTGCGAGCCATTCGGGTTGCCGGGAAAGACGCGGTTGAGATCGAGCACGTCGAGCGGGGCGCAGCGCGCGTCCGCCTCCATGGCGAGCGGATTGCTCACCGGGACGACGCGCAGCGTTCCGACGAGGTCAGAGAGCGGCGTTCGCTCGAGGACGCGGTGAACGGCTCGCGCGCTCCACGGTCCCTCGTCCCCGTGCACGCCCGCGGTCACGGCGACCACGGGCTTTCCCTCGCCGACGGTGCCGATGCGGAGGTTCAGTGTCCCGGCCGCGGCACCGACCGCGAGCGGGTAGTCCCGCCACACCACGCTTTTGCGCAGGTTGGCCGCACTCACGAGGGCGTTCCGTCGAGCGGCAGGTTCACCCAACGATGTTCGCGATGGGAGAGCGCTACGGCGTTGATGATCTCCTGCACCTTCGCGCTCTGCGCGAAGTTTCCCTGGTTTTCCTCGCCGCCGTCCGTGATCTCCTGCATGAAGTTATGGACGAGGTTCGCGTAGAAGAGCGACGGCCACGGCTCACCCGGCGTGTAGCCCGGCGGGAAGAAGCGCTCAGGTATGTCCATCGGAACGAACTCGACCGCGTCGGGCTTCGCTCCGCGTAGGGTCTCGCACTCGCCGAACTCCTCGACCAGGCGGCAGATGAGCGCGCCCTCGGATCCGTAGATGCGCGCCTCGATGCCGGGATAGTTCCCGACGGTTACGAAGCTGGACTGCAAGGAATAAAGCGCGCCGTTCGCGCACTCGCCGATGAACATGTCTGCGTCGTCGATGTTGATGCGAACGCGCTCCGTGTCGAGGTTCGTCGGGCGGCGGAACGGGACCATGTTGCTCAGGATGCCGACCACCTGCGTCAGGTCGCTACCCACGCAAGAGAGACCGATGTCGATCGTCGGCGCGCCGTATCCCTCGAGTGAGGCGACGGCGATCGCCTCTCGTCTCGGGTCGGCGCCGCGCTGAGGCTCACCCACCGGCCGGATACGGTGGATCCGCTTGTCCATCGGGTTGTCTGGGTCGAGCCACTGCGAATTCTGCTCGTACCCGTTGAAGACGAACGGCTGCCCGATGAACCCTTCGCGGATGAGCTCGTACATGTACCGGACCGCAGGGGCGTACCGGAAGGTCAGGCCCACCTTGGTCTTGAGGTTCTTCGACCGCGCGAGCTCGTGTGCGCGCCAGACGTCCTTGTAGTCGTGACACACGGGCTTTTCGACCAGAACGTGCTTTCCCGCCTCGAGCGCCGCGAAGGTCAGCTCCTCGTGGCTCTCACTGCCGCCACGCGTGACCACGTCGATCACGTCGATGTCGCGGCGGCCGAGGACCTTCTCCGGATCGGTGACGGCCTCGGGAATGTCGAACTTCTTCGCGGCCGCATCCGCGAGGTCCTGATGGAGGTCGCAGACCATGACGACCTCGCACAAGGGCGAACGCGTGAACCCGGGCAAATGCGCGCTGTTCGACCAGCGGCCGGCGCCGATGACGCCGACGCGCAGCCTCTCTTTGATCAATCGATTCCCTCCAACGGGAGGTCGACCCAGCGGCGCTGGCGGTGCGAGAGCGCCACGGCGTTGATGATCTCCTGCACCTTGGCGCTCTGGCCGAAGTTGCCCTGGTTCTGGGGGCCACCGCCGACGAGCTCCTGCATGAAGTTGTGGACGAGGTTCCCGTAGAAGAGGGACGGCCACGGCTCATCCGGATGAGCGCCGGGCGGGAAGAACTCGGGCGGGACGGTCATCGGCACGAACTCAACGGCATCAGGCGTCGCACCCCGAAGCGTCTCGCATTCCCCGAACTCTTCGACCAGCCGGCATACGAGAGCGCCTTTCGCTCCGAAGATGCGCGCTTCGATGCCCGGATAGTTGCCGACCGTCACGTACGAGGACTGGATCGAGAGCAGCGCGCCGTTCGCGCACTCGCCGATGAAGATGTCGGCATCGTCGACGTTGATGCGCTCGCGGTTGGTGTCGAGGTTCGTGCGGCGGCGGTACGGCAGCATGTTCTTGAGGGTCCCGACCACGCGGTCGACGTCGCTTCCCACGCTCATCATGGCGATGTCGATGATCGGCGCGCCGTAACCCTCGAGAGAGAGCACCTGGATCGCTTCGGGCGCCGGGTCGAACCCCTTGATCTCGGTTCCCTCGGATCGATCCTTGAGCGGTCGCTTGTCCATCGGCGTGTCGGGGTTGATCCATTGATAGTTCTGCTCGAAGCCGTTGAAGATGTATGGCTCGCCGATGAACCCGTCGGCGATCAGCGCCTGCATATACATGATGGCCGGCGCGTACCGGAAGGTGAGGCCGACCTTCGTCTTGAGATTCTTCGACTCCGCCACCTCGTGCGCACGGCGGATGTCGCGGTAGTCGTGGCAGACCGGCTTCTCGCAGAGGACGTGCTTCCCGGCCTCGAGCGTCGCGAACGTGAGCTCTTGATGGTTCTCGCCGCGATCCTTCCCGCGCGTGACGATGTCGATGACATCGATGTCGATGCGGCTGAGGAGCCGTTGGTAGTCGGTCTCGACCTCGGGGATGCCGAACTGCTCGGCGCGGGCTGACGCGAGATCGCGATCGAGGTCGCACAGCACGACCACGTCGCAGAGCGGTGAGCGCGTCAGGCCCGGCAGATGGGCGGAGGTCGCCCAGCGCCCGGCGCCGATGACGCCGACGCGCAGCCGTTCGGTCAGTCGCCGACTCCCGGGTTGAGCGGCAGGTCCACCCAGCGCCGCTCGCGGTGAGAGCGCTCGACCGCGTTGATGATCTCCTGCACCCGGGCGCTCTGGGCGAAGTTGCCCTGGTTCGCCTCGCCGCCGTCGCAGATCTCCTTGGCGAAGTTGTGCACGAGGTTCGCGTAGAAGAGAGACCGCCACGATTCGCCCTTCTTGTAGCCGACCGGGAAGTACGAGGCCGGCACCTCGACCTCGACGAATTCCACCGCTTCGGGCGTCGCGCTCTTCAGCACCTGGCACTCGCCGAACTCCTCGACGAGGCGGCAGATCAGTGCGCCCTTGGAGCCATAGACGCGCGCTTCGATTCCCGGGTAGTTACCGACGGTCACGTACGACGACTGCATCGAGCAGATCGCCCCGTTCGCGTATTCGCCGATGTAGATGTCGCCGTCGTCGACGTTCGTCCGGACCCACGAGCCGTCGGGGTTGATCCGCTTCGGCACGAAGTTCTTGAGAATGCCGACGACGCTGGTGAGCCGCGATTGCACGACCCAGAGGCTGATGTCGATCGTGGGGGCGCCGTAGCCCTCGAGCGACCCGACCTTGATCGGTGCGTCTCCTGTGTCCACTCGCGGGAAGCGGCTGGGCACGGCCGGGTCGATCCACTGCGAGTTCTGCTCCCAGCCGTTGAAGATGTAAGGCGTTCCGACGAAGCCGTCCTGGATCAGGTCGTACATGTACTGCATCGCCGGCGCGTAGCGGAACGTCAGCCCGACCTTCGTTTTGAGCTTCTTCGACGTCGCGAGCGCGTGCGCGCGCCAGACGTCCTTGTAGTCGTGGCACACCGGCTTCTCGACGAGAACGTGCTTGCCGGCCTCGAGCGCCGCGAACGTCAGGGGCTCGTGATTGTCGCCGCTCGTCACTATGTCGACCACGTCGATGTCGCGACGGGAGAGCACCTTCTGGTAGTCGGTCTCGAAATCCGGGACATCGAATTCCTTCGCGCGGGCCTGCGCCTTGTCGCGGTCGATATCACAGACCACGACGAGGTCCACCAGCGGAGACCGTTTCCATCCCGGTATGTGGGCCATGCCCGCCCAGCGGCCGGTGCCGATCACGCCCACCTGCAGCTTGTTCTTCACGTTTCCCCTCCCCATGCCGTCAACAACGTGCGGGCTCTTGATGGCGGTGTATTTGTAGCGCTTCCCGGCTGGGGGGCCGCGGCGCCCATCACGAACGAAGCGTCGGGTCGAGTGCGTCGCGCAGACCATCGCCCAGGAAATTGATGCCCAGGACCGTGATAAGAATTGCCATCCCCGGGAAAATCGTCAGCCACGGACGGCTCGACATGGTGCTCTGCGAATCCTGCAGCATGTTTCCCCAGCTCGGCGTCGGCACCTGCACGCCGAGGCCGAGGAAGCTCAGCGAGGATTCGGCGATGATCGCGCCGCCGACGCCGAGGGTCGCCCCGACGATGATCGGCGCGAGAGCGTTCGGGAGGATGTGGAGCGCCAGGATGCGCGCGTCGCGAGCGCCGACGGCTCGGGCCGCTAGAGTGAAATCACGCTCGCGGATCGACAGCACCGTTGCGCGAACGATCCGCGCCGTCGACATCCAGCTCAACAGGCCGATGACCAGGATCATCACCGGAATGGCCGACTTGGCATACGCGCTCAGGATGATCAGGAGCGGAAGCGATGGGATCGAGAACGCCACGTCGGTCACGCGCATGATCACGTTGTCGATCGATCTGCCGTAGTAACCCGCGAGCGACCCCATGAGCGTGCCCACACCCGTTCCGACGAGCGCGCTGAAAAGGCCGATGGCCAGGGAGATCCGTCCGCCGTAGAGGAGTCGTGTGAAGAGGTCCCGGCCGATGTCGTCGGTCCCCATGATGTGCGCGAACGACGGCGGTTTTCTGAATTGCGTCGTGTCGATCGCATCGAACGGATAGGGAGCGATCCAGGGCGCGAGTGCGACCAGAGCGGCGAGGAAGAGAAGGACAGCGGTGGACACCAGAGCGAGCTTGTGACGGCGAAACTGGAGCCAGAACAGCCGCTTCTGGGAGATCGCGGCGCCCGATCGGCCGACCAGGCGGCGTGCGGTGCTCGGGTCTGGTCCCCCGCGTTCGGCGACCGCGGGCCCGCTCATTTGTAGGAGATCCGCGGATCGAGCCAGCCGTAGGCAACATCCGCGATCAGGTTGAAGAACACGACAAGGAACGAGCTCATCATCAGGATGCCCATGAGGAGCGGATAGTCCCGTGAGAACATCGCCTGCACGAACAGTCGACCGATGCCGGGCCATGCGAAGATCGTCTCGGCGATGACCGCCCCGGAGAATAGGCCCGCCAGGTCCAGGGCCATGATCGAGATCACCGGAATGAGCGCGTTCTTCACGGCGTGCCTGGTGAGCACGATCCGCTCGCCGAGACCCTTGGACCTCGCCGTTCGGACGAAGTCAGCGCGAATGACCTCCAGCAGCGACGACCGCATGTACCGCGACCAGCCCGCGATGTGGCGAATCGACAGCACAAACGCGGGCAGGACGAGGTGCTTCAGCTGATCGAGGATCGAGCCGTCGCCGATCGTGTCGCGGCCCGAGGTCGGGAGCCAGCCGAGGTTGACGGAAAACACGAGCTGCAGGATCAGCGCGAACCAGAACACGGGCATCGCGATGCCGAGGAACGAAGCCGTGGTCGCGGAGAAGTCGAAGAGGCTGTACTGACGCACTGCGCTGTACACGCCGAGCGGAATGGCGATCACTGCCGCGAAGACGAACGAAACCGACATCAGCTCCAACGTCGCGGGGAGCCGCTCGAGGATCATCTCACCGACCGGCCTGCCGGTCGTGAAGCTGATCCCGAAATCGCCGCTCAGCACAGCTCCAAGCCAGCGGAGGTACTGCACCGGGACGGGCTGATCGAGGCCGAGCCGCTGGCGGAAGGCGTCAATCACCTGGGGATCGATGAACAGGCGATTCTCGAGGAAAATCGCCTCCGGACCGCCAGGCGCGGCCTGGATGATCAGAAAAATCAGCAGCGAGATGCCGAAGAGAAGCGGCACCATCTGGATGAGGCGGCGACGGACATAACGGCCCATGCGATCTCCGTGCGGGGAAGCCGCCCGAAGGATCGGGCAGCTTCCCCTTAGAGCTCGTTACTTATTCAGGTACCACTCGTAGACGTTCCAGAAGCTCCCGAGATTCGTGCCGCTTGCCTTGAAGTTGCCGAGCTTCTTGCTCGTCACGATGGGGTTGACGTTGTAGTAGATCGGGAGCGAGAAGGCGTTCTCCGCGAGGAGCTCCTGAGCCTTGAACAGGTACGCCTTCCGCTTGGCTGGGTCGAGCTCCTCGTCGGACTTGATCATCTGCTCGTCCATGACCGGGTCACAGAACCCGGTCATGTTGTTCGAGCCCTTGCACGAGTACAGACCGGTGACGCTCGGGTCCGCGGGCAGGACCCACCGTGAGATCTGGATCTCCCACTGCCCGGAGCGCCACACCTGCGAGCGTGCGGCAGCGTCCTTCGTGTCGATCTTGATGTCGACGCCCGCCGACTTCATGTTCTGCTGGATGACTTGCCAGTAAAGCGTCCCGATCGCGTCGGCGGAGCTCAGCAGCGCGGTGAGCGAGAGCTTGTCGCCGGCCTTCTCGCGGATGCCGTCCGCACCCACCTTCCAACCTGCGTCGTCGAGGAGCTTCTTGGCTGCCGTCGGATCGTATGTGTACTTCTTCACGTTCGCGTTGAAGTAGGGGCTCGTGGTGGGCGCGACGGTGTCGGCGACCTGAACAGTGCCCTCGAGCACGCCGTCGACGATGGTCTTCTTGTCGATGAGCATAAAGAGCGCCGTCCGCACGTTCTTGTCGCCGAAGATCTTGGCGCCGCGTTCGGTCTTGATGCTCATGTCGAAGTGCTGCCACGAGTTCTGCTGCACGAGCGTGAGGTTGAAGTTCGGCAGGTCCTTCACGTCCTTGACCTGCGTCGGCGTCATCTGCGCGAAGTCGACCTCGCCCGACTTCACGGCGTTCAGCCGAGTATTGATGTCGGGAATGAAGCGGAAGACGACCTCATCGGCGTAGGGATACTGGGTTCCGCGCCAGTAGTTCGGGTTCCTCTTCACGCGGACGTATTCGCCGGCCTTCCATTCAGAGAAGATGAACGGCCCTGTTCCGACGGGGCTGCGGTTGTAGCCGTCGTACTTGACGATGTCCTTGCCCTCGAGCATGTACTTGGGGAGGATCGCCTCGAACAGCCCGTTGTAGATGGCGGACGGCTTGTCCCAGACCATGACCGCCGTGTACTTGTCCTGCACGCGGCAATCGCTGATCGGCAGGTACGAGTTCCGGTTGTAGACCTCGGAGCCGGTGCTGACGACGTACTTCCATGTAAAGCACACGTCCTCGGCGGTGAACTCGTGGACCTGGTCGTGCCACATGACGCCCTGCTGCAGCGGCCAGGTCAGCTCGAGCTTGCCGTCCGCGCGCGTCTTGACTAAACCGTTCGCGACGGTCGGAACCTGCTTCGCGAGGACCGGGATGTACTCGTTCTTGTCGTTGCTCACGATCAGGCCCTCGACCATCGTCAGCTCGATGTCGGTGAGGAACTGGCTCGTGAACGCGTTGAGGTTGTCGACTTCTGCGCCGTAGCCGATGCGGAGGACGCCGCCCTTGGTCGGCCCGGCCGCGGCGCTCGCACCGGCACTGGCGGTGGGGCTGGTCCCCGCCGATGGTGCCGCCGGCCCGCACGCTACGACTGTCGCGACAAAAAGGACCGCGAGTGCAAGCCTCAATTGGGTCGTCAAACCTCTTCCCCTCCTGCTCGCGGCGTCGTCAGCCGGCGCCGATGTGCGCGCGTCGCGCTTTGGCGGAAGGATATTCCAGGGTCGCCTCGTAGGTGTGCTTGACGCTCGGTGAACCGGGCGCGACCTGTCGCGCCGAGCGCTGCCGACTTAGAGCTGGATCTGTTCTTCTTTCGCGCTTGGATCGCCGGGCGCGCCGCGGCGCTTCACCACGAACGAGCCGGGGTGCGTCACGGCCTCTCGGATGATCCCTTCGACGACTCGATAGAGGGCGTCCGCGTCGGGTCCGTACATGTACCAGGCGCATTCGCCGGCCCCGAACTCGTTGCCGTCGAACTCTCCGGCGCCCGCCTTCTTGATCGATTCCTCGAGCCGGTCTTCGAACTCCATGAGTCTCTGCCGCTCGGCCGGCGTCCCGAACCCGCCGCTGGACAGCCGCAGATGCGCGATGACCGCCTGCTCGGCCACCGGCTAGAGCCGCTTCTCGAGCGCGGTCACGGGCGCGGGGGCGAATCCCATGGCCGCGATGAACGCGGCGATGTCCCTGTCCTGGGTGGCGACCATCGTGCGCGCAACGTGCGCGCCTCGCGATCGGAAGTGGCCGAGCAGCGCCTCGATGAGGCGCCGTCCGATCCCCTTCTCGCGCGCCGATGGATCGACGCCGAAGAACTCGACCCATCCCGTCGGCTCATCCAGACCGAACTCGCCCCCGCGAACCTCGCCGAGCATGAAACCGACGACGCGCCCGTCGAGGTCGGCAACCTGTGACGAATCCGGATCGCGCCGGATGTAGTAGGCGGCACGCTGCTCCCAGACGTCGGGCCGGTAGCGCCCGGTGATCTTCTCGTCGATCCGGCAGATCGCCTCGATGTCCAGCTCGTTCATCGGCCTGATGCGAACGTCGGTCACCGCCGCGACGTCTCGGCGGGCGCTCGTCCCTCATACGCTTCCTTGAGCTCGTCGATTTCGATCTTGCTCATCTGGAGCATGGCCTTCATCGTCCGTCCAGCCTTCTCGGGATCCTTGTCGTTCAGCATCTCGCTCAGCACACGCGGGACGATCTGCCAGGACACGCCGAACTTGTCGGTGAGCCAGCCGCACGGCCCGGGCGAACCGCCCCCCGCCGACAGCTTCTCCCAGTACGAATCGACTTCCTCCTGCGTCTCGCACGTCACGAGAAGCGACATTCCCTGCGAGAAGGTGAAGGACGGCCCGCCGTTGAGCGCGACGAACGGCTGTCCCTCGAGCTGGAACTCCGCGGACATCAGGCTTCCCTTCGGTCCGGGACCCGCATCGCCGTACCGGCTCGTGCTCACGATCTTCGAGTTCTTGAAGACGGACGTGTAGAGCTTCACGGCCTCCTCGGCTTGATCGTTGTAGGTGAGGAACGTGGTGATCTTCTGCATCTTTCGAAGCCTCCCCTCGGATGTGCTTCTAATTGCAGCACGTTTGGCGCGCCTACGTGGGCTGAGGCGCCCTCTCGGCGCGGACACGACCGCGAGGATCGATCCGATCACAAGTGCCGCGCCGTTGACCGCCCATGCCCAGGCGACGAGCCCATCGTCTTGAGTGCCTGCCGATGCGATGACCGTCGGGAACACCGACCCGAGCAGCCGCCCGATGGCGATCGACACGACGCACGCGGTCGAACACGAGAAACGCAGCGTCTGGCTGCATGGATCGAACGCAAAACAAAGACCCCGTCGAAACCGACGGGGTCTTTGCGAGCGAGCGGGGCTTGCTTAGGCGGTCGGCGCGGTGGGAGCCGCGGGACGGCGCATCCGGGTGGTGGCGAAGACGACCACCGCGAAGGCGAGCAGTGGCAGCCACCCGAACACGATGAGCCAGATCACGGCGTCGGCGAAGACCTGGAGCATCGCACCGAGCGCGGCGAGCGCTCGGCCGACGGTCTTGGCCGGGTCCCAGGCCTTGGGCGTCGTGTCGCCGGGAAGGGCCGAGAGCGTCGAGATGGACATCGAGATCGTCGAGAAGTCGGTGCGCTGCTTGATGCTGTTGATCTGACCGGTGAGCTGCTCGATCTGCGTGCGTACGTTG
>Ga0114129_10017347_pt1 | contig 10250 bp, 10 predicted proteins | sample RhiMetdeltSRZDD1_FD_80071 | JGI IMG/M metagenome (GOLD analysis project Ga0114129, IMG submission 80071) | Populus rhizosphere microbial communities from Tennessee, USA - Rhizosphere MetaG P. deltoides SRZDD1 (version 2) (version 2) | ecosystem: Host-associated > Plants > Roots > Rhizosphere >... | reverse complement strand
TCGCCGCCGGCGCTTCTTCACGCGGTCGGGCGAGCTTTGCGAGCGGAGCTTTCTTGACGGCGGGCGGGGAGACTCCGGACGTGCCGGCCGACCCGGGGACCTGAAAGGCAGCGATGCCGCGTTGTCGCGCTCCACTCGTCGATGCGCCGCCGCCGACATCGAGTCGCTGGAGGTGAACGAATACCAGGACCGCGATCGCGTGAACGATGAACACCGCAACGTAGACGCCGCTCGTCAGGCGGCGATGAGGCGGAATAGCGATGCTGGAGCCCTGCGCGAAATTCAGCTCTCCGACTGCGCCGGTTGGTGTATCACCGTCGACATCACTCGACATCATGGCCAGCTCTTACGCTCGAAAAAGAGCAAGGCAGATACCAGTCATCAAATGTGAACAGACTTGCGCTGGACGAGTTGTCGCGCGGACCGTCGGCGAATGCCACTCGCATAGCAGGAATGACCATTCGTCGACGCCTGTCGACCGCTGATTCCCGACGACTGCCGCCATGCTGATGCGCCACGAGCGATCGCGCACAGCGAGGACACTGCGACATCTAGAGAAGCCGTGTTGGCAGAGAGACGCACAACCACGTGTCGCCAGTCCGCGTGTTTCGACTGGCATTCGTTCTGCTTGATTCGAGCATTTCGCCTCGTCGCGGAAAAACTATGAGGCACTGGTTACGAACGACGCGGGTTGTGCTCGGAGTGTTATCGATCGTTGCGACGGCTCGAGCGCAACATCCGTCGATCGGCAAACCGAATTTCTCCGGTGCCTGGACGCTCAACCGCGATCTCGCCGATGCGCCCTCGCAGCCGGACTCGGGTGCGAACGTCTCGCGCCAGGAAAACACCCGATCCGATCCTCCAGCCGCCGTCCGGCCGAGCGAGTTCGACCGCGCGATCGGCCGCGGTCCACTGCCGTCGGGCAGGTCCGCGTCGGCCAACGCAGTCGACGAACTGATCGGCGAGCTGAAAGATCGGTCGCGATCGCTCACGATCTCGCACGCGGACCCGGTGCTGACGGTCACCGATGCACGAGACCGCACGCGTCTGTTCAGGACGAATGGTCAACAGGATCCGCACCAAGTCGGCGCCGCCACGATTCCGAGTACGACACGATGGGACGGCGATCGCCTTGTCACCGACTACGATCTTGAAGCCGGACGGCGACTTCGGATCGCGTACTCATTGATACCGGCCACGAGACAGTTGGTCGAGCAAGTCACCTTCGCGAATGGTCAGACGATCAAACGCGTTTACGATCAGGCTCGACCGATCAAACGACGATGATCCGTCTGGGACGCGAGCGCGCCGTTATCGCGGATCGACGAAGACCGCTCCGTGGAATGCCAGATCGTTCTCGCGAGTGTGATCGTGGAATCCGCACGCGCGGACGATCGTGAGCGCGTCGGACGCGCGCGATTGTCCCGGCACCAGGTAGCCGACCGCGTTCAGTTCCGGACAGTCGGTGTGTAGATGAAGCGGATCGGATCGGATCTCGTGATTGATCACGTCTTGGTTGACGAACGTGACACGCGATCCCTGATACACGCGGACCTGCTTCGGGGCGACGCCGGCACTGGTCAGCGTGACCGTCGCGCCTTCGGTGGGCGAAATCGGCGGCGGGGCGCCTGGGTCGCTCGCCGGCGTCGGACTGGATGTCGCCAGTGGCGGTGATGCCGACGTGCAGCCAGCCACCGCGACCGCCAGAATCATCGTCCCGACTGGAAGCCTCATCTCTCAAAACTGTACATCGGCGCGACCCGTCCCCGTCCGCACGCCGGTGAAATCGCAGCAGGCTCCGAGGCCCACTCATCCGTCTCTGTCGCCCGCTCGTTGAAAACTCGAAGCATCCGCCGGGTCTCTCCGCAAACAGTTCGGCTCGTGGAGGACCCATGCTGGAGGCGGTCGACCTCTCGAAGCGCTACGGTTCGCAGACCGCGCTGGATCGTCTGAACCTCAGGATCAGCCGCGGCGAAGTGTTCTGTCTGCTCGGCGCGAACGGCGCCGGCAAGACGACCACGATCAATCTCTTTCTGAACTTCATCGATCCGTCGAGCGGCACGGCGCGCATCAATGGGCTCGACGTGGCGAAGGCGCCGCTCGAAACGAAGAAGTACGTCGCGTACATCCCTGAACAGGTGATGCTCTATCGCAACCTCACGGGACTTGAAAACCTCGAGTATTTCACGGCGCTCGCCGGGCACGAATACCCGCGCGCGACCTATGTCGATCTGTTCCGGCAGGTCGGCCTCGCACCGGGCGTCGAGGATCAACGCGTCGGCACGTACTCGAAAGGGATGCGCCAGAAGGTCGGCATCGCGATCGCGATCGCGAAAAAAGCGGCTGCGCTCCTGCTCGACGAGCCGACCTCCGGGCTCGATCCGAAGGCGTCGAACGAGTTTTCGGCGCTGCTCAAGCGCATGAGCGACCAGGGCGTGGCGGTGCTGATGGCGACCCACGATCTCTTTCGCGCGAAGGAATCCGGGTCGCGCGTCGGCATCATGAAGCACGGCCGCCTCGTGGCGACGTTGAGCACCGCCGAGATCGGACATGCGGATCTCGAGCGCATCTATCTGGAGCACATGCATGATTAGACGCATCGCAAGAAAAGAGCTCACCGAGATGATCCGCGACGGGCGCTTCCGCGTCCTGGCGGCTGCGGTGCTCGGCGTCTCGGTGCTGTCGCTGGCCGTCGGCTGGAAGCAGTACGCGGACATCTCACGCCAGCACCAGGTCGCGCAGGCGGCGACGCGCTCGCAGTGGCTGCATCAGACGACAAAGAATCCGCACTCCGCCGCGCACTACGGCGTCTACGCGTTCAAGCCGAAGAGCCCGCTCGCCATCGTCGACACGGGCGTCGACCCGTACATGGGCGTCGCCGTGTGGCTCGAGGCGCACAAGCAGAACGAGTTCAAGTACCGGCCCGCCGCGGATCGGACCGCCGTCGAGCGGTTCGGCGAGATGACGGCGGCGGAGACGCTTCAGGTCCTCGTGCCGCTCTTCATCGTCCTCATGACCTTCTCTGCGTTCGCCGGCGAGCGTGAACAGGGAACGTTGCGGCAACTCCTGAGCCTCGGTGTGAAGCCTCGCGATCTCGCGCTCGGCAAGGCCGCCGGCGTCGGGGCTGCGCTCGGTTTGATCCTGTTGCCGGCCGCCCTTCTCGGTGTCGCGGCGCTGGCGCTCACGTCGGACGGTGGATTTCTCAGCGGTAGCGTGTGGCGCACGATTCTTCTCGTCCTCTTCTATCTCGCATACTTCGCGACGTTCGTGGCGATCTCACTGGGTGTCTCCGCGCGCGCGCGCTCGTCCCGTCTCGCGCTCGTCCTCCTGCTGGCGTTCTGGTTCGCCAACAGCCTCATCGCCTCGCGCGTCGCCGCCGACGTGGCGTCGTGGCTCCACCCGACGCCGTCGGCGGTGGAATTCCAGAAGGCGATGGAAGCCGATCTCAATCAACCGCAGGAAATGGAGCGGCGTCTCGCTCTGCGTACCGCGGAGCTGATGCGCCAGTACCGCGTCGATTCGCCCGAGGCATTGCCCATCGCGATGCAAGGCGTTTCGCTGCAGGAAGGCGAGAACCACGGCGACGAGGTCTTCGACGCGCATTACGGACGTCTCTTCGACACGTTCGAGCGCCAGAACACCGTCTACCAGGTCGGCGGTCTCGCCGCGCCGATGCTCGCCATCCGATCGGTATCGATGGGCCTCGCCGGCACCGACTTCAACCAGCACCGGCACTTCATCACCGCGGCCGAAGCGTACCGGCGACTCATTCAGCGGACGATGAACGACGACATCATGGCGCACCCGGTGAAGGGTGGCGGCACAGCCGATGCGGAAAGGCGAGGACCGTACGTGGCGGGTTCCGAGCTGTGGGCGAAGGTGCCGCCCTTCGAGTACGAGGCGCCCGCCACGTCATGGGTGCTCGCCAACACGCGGTGGAGCATCGCGATGCTCGCCGTCTGGCTGATCCTGGCCTCCGTCTGGATGTCGCGGCCGATCGCGACACGCGCGATCTGACATCGATGATCGCGCGGCTCCTCCGGCACGAGTGGCGCGTGCTGCGCGCCGACGCCACCGTTTGGGTCGTCGGCGTCGTCTTCGCTGCCGCGATTGGCTACGCGATGGTGAACGGCGTGCGCTGGGTGGCGTTCGTGCGCCATGCCGAGAGCGCGGCCACCGCCGAAGAGTCCGAACGGCACGCCCAGATACAGGCGCAGATCGACGCGCTGCAGCGCGATCGCAAACCGGTCGCCCCGTTCGGCGATCCACGCAATCCGACGATGTTCGGCAGCCGGTTCGGGCCGCGATACGCGATGCTGCCGCCTGCGCCGCTGGCGGCTGTCGCGATCGGCCAGAGCGATCTGCTGCCGTCGTACTTCAAAGTGTCGACGGACGCGCGCGAGACGATCGTCGGCGCCTCCGAGATCGAAAATCCCCACCGGCTGCTCGTCGGCCGCTTCGACCTCGCGTTCGTGATCGTCTTTCTGTATCCGCTCCTGATCCTGGCGGTCACCTACAACATGCTCTCGTCGGAAAAAGAGCAGGGGACCCTGGCGCTGGCGCTGGCGCAACCGGTCGGGCTCGGCACGCTCACGATCGGGAAAGTGATCGTTCGCGCCCTCGTGCTCGTCGGCGTCGTCGTCGGCGTCTCCATGATCGCGCTCGTCAGCGGCGGAGCGAGCCTTGGCGCGCCCGGCGCCATTGCGCGGATCGGACTGTGGATGGCCGTGGTGGCGGCGTACGGCGGCCTCTGGTTCGCGCTCGCGGTTCTCGTGGCCTCGTTCGGCCGGCCGTCCGCGACCAACGCGACGATCGTGGCGACGCTGTGGCTGCTGCTCGTCGTCATGCTGCCGTCGCTGTTCAACCTGCTGGCGACGACGATCCATCCCGTCCCGTCGCGCGTGGAAATGATTCAGGCGGTGCGGGTCGCGTCGGATGAAGCGGCCGGCGCGGGCAGCGCGCTCCTGGCGCGGTACTACGAGGACCATCCTGAGCTCGCCACGGGCGGCGCCGAGCAGGCGATGAACGACTTCAACATCATCCGCGTCGCGGTGGACGACGACGTCGCGAAGCGTGCGCGGCCGGTGGTCGACCGGTACGAACGGCAGCTCGCGCGGCAGCAGACGATGATCGATCGCCTGCGGTTCCTGTCGCCGGCGGTGCTGATGCAGGACGCGCTCAACGACGTCGCCGGCACCGGCGTGCCGCGCCACCGCCACTTCCTCGCCCAGGTGGATCGGTATCACGCGCAGTGGCGCGGCTTCGTCGTGCCGCTGATTTTTCAAAAGACGCGGGTCACCAACGCCGATCTCGCGCCGCGATTCGAGTATCAGGAGGAGGCGACGGCGGCGGTCGTGCGCCGCGTTTTGATCGCGGCGCTCGGTATGGTGATCCCGGCGGTGCTGATGGCGTTCATCGGTCTTCGCCGTCTGCGTCGATATCCAGTCGTGGGGTAACGAATGCAGCTGGCAATGTCTCCGTGCTCGCGGCGTGGTGTGCCGCGGTCGATTTTACGGGCGCGCGGCGGGCTGGGACTCGTGGATCCGGAGGCATTCGGCCAGATCGAGAAAGGCCTCGTCAGTCTGCTGAGGCACTTGCGCATGCTGCCGGGGACGGCTTCGCCCGCCGAACGCGCCATCGTCATCGGCTCTCGATCGAATGTGTCGAGCGACTTCGACGGCATCTTCTACCGGCAGGTCAGAGCTGGCCAGCATGTCGAGGCCGGCGCGGCGCTCGGCTACATCACCGATTTTTCGGGCGCGGAGTTCCAGGGCTTGTGGGTCGGACCGCATCTCTTCACGCGCCTGGCCGACGTTGATCGCTTCGCGAATGTGATGGTGGAGATCGCACGAACCGGAGTACTGGCGTGAGGGCGCGAGGCGTGTCGCTACTGGCCGCGATCTGATTCGGGAATCGCCGGCGCCGAGGTCGGCCAGATCCGAGAGAGCTCGAGCGCGACGGCGTCGAACGGCTCGGCGTGAATCTCCTCCTCGCCGCCGTGCGCGTCGATGAGCACCCAGCGACCGGCTTCGAGACGCAGAATCTCGAGCGTGCGCGAAATGGGATTGACGAGCCAGACCCATGACACGCCTTCGCGCGCGTAGATCTTCAGCTTGCGCTGTCGGTCCATCTGCTCGGTAGATGGGGAGAGAACCTCGCAGACCCAATCGGGTGCCAACGTCATGAACAGGGCGTTCGGAATTGCCGGGAGCCGTTCGCGACGCCATCCGCCAAGATCCGGTACGAGGACGTCCTCAGCGAAATGAAGCTCGGGTTCATCGAGAATCCACCACCCGCCGGGTCCGCCGCGACCCTGGCCGAAGGGACCGCCGATTTCTACGCCAAGCACCGACGCGGCATGGGAGTGCGGCAACGCCGGCCGGGGCGTCGCGAACAGTTCACCGTCGAGGATCTCGGCGACCATGTGATCCGGCACACGCTGGAGATCCTCGTAGGTCGCGCGCGGTTTGAGCGCGGTGGACCGAGTCACGAACGCAAGAGTAACACGGCGCCTGACCCTCAGCGAGCGACTGCCGTCCTGACGCCGTCGTCAAGACGATGGAGCAGCGGATCGACGAGTCGTTGTGGCAGGAGCGCTTGTGGGGCGTGATGTTCACCGTGTTCGCTGTACTTGCGGTGGTGCTCGCGTCGGTCGGGCTGTACGGCTTGATGGCGCATACCGTCGCGCAGCGGACGCGGGAGATCGGAATCCGCGTCGCGCTTGGCGCCGGGCAGGGAAGCGTCGGCCGGATGATCGTCCGCGAAGCGATGGCGCTGGTCAGCGTTGGCGTCGCGATGGGAAGTCTCGCGGCGGTTGCGGCGGGCCGGCTGATTCGAGGATTGCTGCACGGCGTGCCACCGCACGATCCGGCGACCTGCGCCGGCGTCGGCGCGGCACTGTGCGCCACGGGTCTGATCGCCGCGTGGATTCCGGCCTTTCGGGCGGCGCGCATCGATCCCATCCGCGCGATGAAAACCGAATGACTGCTCATCGTCGCGCGCGGCCGTCGCAATGGCCGCTTCGACCGTTCATTGAATTTGCGTACGAGCTCGCCTCCATTCGCTCCCACTATCTGCCGCATGAATCTTTACGGTTTTCTGAGTCGCGTCTGCACGGTCGCCTGCGTGCTCCTTTTCGCCATCACGGTGAGCGCGCAGACGCCCCTTTCCATCGAAGGCACCATTCGTGACGTGACGGGCGCCGCCGTGCCGGGCGTGCGTGTGGAAGCGCGCACGTCCGGCGCGCCGCGATCCGGTGTGACCGACGCCAATGGCCGCTACCGGATCGACGGGCTCGCGCGCGGGCAGTACACCATCCGCGCCGAGCACGTCGGGTTCAGGCCCGAGGTGACAACCGTGGAGCTGCTGGAGTCGAGCGCGATCGCGGACATCACGCTGAGCACCGTGACCGCCGTCGAATCGGTCACCGTGGCGGGCGTGGGCGCTCCCGCGGCCCTCGACGTGCCGGCGCAGGCCGCCAGTCGCGTCGGCCTCACCGCGCGCGAAACGCCGGCGATGATCGAAGTCATCACCTTTGCCGAAGCGCAGGAGCGCGGTCTTCGCACATCGATCGAAACGCTCTCGAGCGTGGCGGGCGTGTCGTCGGCCTTCCTGCCGAGCGCGCAGGGCATCACGCAGATTCGCGGATTCACCGGCGGGGCAGTCTCGATGCTGTTCGACGGCACGCGCGTGACGACGTCGACGATCGTCACGCGGAACTACGACAGCTGGAGCTTCGAGCGCATCGAGGTCCTGAAAGGGCCGGCGTCAGTGCTGTTCGGCGAAGGCGCGCTCGCCGGCGCCGTGAACTACGTGCCGAAGCGGCCCGACTTCGGCGCGCGAAGCGGCGAGGTCCTGGTCTCGTACGGATCGCTCGAGACGAGCCGCCTGGCCGCCGGCGCGAGCGGACCGATCGCGAACGGCCGCGCCGCGTATCGCGCCGACGTCGTGTGGAACAAGACGGCGAGCTACATCGAGGACAGCGCGAACAACACGCTCCAGCTCAACGGCGCCGTCGACATCAAGCTTGGGCGCGCGGCGGCGCTGGGACTCGCGCTCGATCACTTCCGCGACGACTACGGCTCGGCGTACTTCGGCACGCCGATCGTTGCGCGCGCCACGGCGAGACAGCCGTCGGATCTGGTGAAAGACAGCCGCGGCTTCGTGCTCGACGAGGCAATGCGCGACAGGAACTACGACGTCAACGGCGGCATCACCGACATCCACACGACGTGGGGACGCGCGAGCCTGAACTGGCAGCTCTCGCCGCGCTGGCGCCTCGTCGACGACTTCTACGTGTATGACAAAGCGGGGAACTGGAGGAACGCCGAGGTGTACAGCTTCGTGCCGGCGAGCGGGCTGCTGTCCCGATCGACGGTGAGCATCTCCCACGATCATCAGTTCTATGGCAATCGGCTGGCGCTCGCCTCCGATGCACGCGTCGGGACGCGTCGCAATCGGTTCACCGTCGGCCTCGAGGCGAACCGCAACGATTTCTCGAGCCCGCGCCGCTTTGGAACGACCACGCCGGTCGATCCGTTCGCACCAGTCCGAGGGGTGTTTCCGGCCGATACGCCGGAGAGCTTTCCAGGCGCCGGAAATCGACAGGACTTCGCGTCGACCATCAATCTCATCTCACTGTTCGCCGAGGACGCGCTGACGGTGGCGCCGCGCGTCACGGTGATCGGCGGGCTGCGCGCGGATCGGTTCGATGTCGATCGGAGCATCGACGACTTGACCGCCGGTACGCATACGGAGTTCAGCCGCGCATTTCGCCCCGTCTCCGGCCGTGCCGGCGTCGTCTTCGACGTGCTGCCCAAGACGCAACTGTTCGCGCAGTACACGTCCGCAGTGGCGCCAGTGGCGACGGTCGTGCTGATCTCGCAGGCCAACGCGGCGTTCAACCTCACCACCGGCGCGTCGTGGGAGGGCGGCGTGAAGAGCACGCTCGCCGGCGGTCGTCTCGATGCGACGGCGTCGCTCTTCACGATCGAACAGCACGACATCGTCACGCGCGATCCGAACAACTTCAACATCTCGATCCAGGGCGGGACGCAGGCCACGACCGGCGTCGAGTTCTCGACTTCCGTGAACGTTCCGAGCGGCGTTCGCCTCACCGCGAACGCCGCGTTCATGGATCCCCGGTTCGTGACGTTAATTGAAGCGGGCGGTCTCGACCGTGCGGGGAATCTGCCGCCGAATGTGCCGGAGCGCACCGCCGGCATCTGGATGGCGTGGCGGGTCGCTCGCACGCCGCTCACGCTCGGCGGCGGCGTCCGCTCTCAGAGCCGGTTCTTCACCAACAACGCCAACAGCACCGAAGTCTCCGGCTTCACGCTGCTCGACGCGCAGGCATCCTGGCGGATCGGCACCGGAGAAGTCACGCTGCGCGGCCGCAACCTCACCGACACGCTTTACGCCGACTGGACCGGCGCGAGCGCGAGCCAGGTGCAGCTCGGCGCGCCGCGCACGGTGGACCTGAGCTACCACGTAAAGTTCCGATGAGCGGGCTGCTGACGTTCATCGCAGTGACCAAGCGCTTCGGCAGCCGCGGCGTGCTCGACGGCCTGTCGCTCTCGATCGGCGCCGGCGAAGTGTTCGCGCTCGTCGGACCCAACGGCGCCGGCAAGACGACGACGTTGAATCTGGCGCTCGGTTTCGTCACGCCGGATGGCGGGCGTGTCCAGGTCTGCGGCGAGGACGTACGCCGCGATCCCGTAAAGGCTCGCCAGTGCCTCGCCTATCTTCCCGAACAGCTGGCGCTCTATCCGAACCTGACTGGATTGAAGAACCTGCGCTACTTCACGTTGCTCGCAGGCCTCGATCTGAAGCCGTCGGATCTGCGCGCGCTGCTCAACGCCGCCGGCCTTGCGGATGATGCCCATGCGCAGCCGGCCGGCGACTATTCGAAAGGGATGCGGCAGAAGGTGGGCATCGCGATCGCGATGGCGCGCGACGCGCGCATCCTGCTGCTCGACGAGCCGACCTCCGGCCTCGATCCCGCGGCCGCATCCGACTTGTCGCGCGCGATTCGTGCCGCGGCCGCCCGCGGCGCCGCGGTGCTGATGGCGACGCACGACCTCTATCGAGTGCGAGAAGTCGCTGATCGGGTGGGCGTGCTGAGAAGCGGACGAATCGGCGAAGCCATCGATCCGAAGCGGCTCGATCACGTCGAGCTCGAGCAGCTCTATGTCGCCGAGCTCGCGCGATGATCCGGCAACTCTACGCGGCGGAGCTCGGACGGCTCGCGG
>Ga0114129_10017346_pt1 | contig 10250 bp, 9 predicted proteins | sample RhiMetdeltSRZDD1_FD_80071 | JGI IMG/M metagenome (GOLD analysis project Ga0114129, IMG submission 80071) | Populus rhizosphere microbial communities from Tennessee, USA - Rhizosphere MetaG P. deltoides SRZDD1 (version 2) (version 2) | ecosystem: Host-associated > Plants > Roots > Rhizosphere >... | reverse complement strand
GAACCGGCGCGGCTCCTTCGATGCGGTCGTCGACGCGGCAGGGCGCGATGGTGATACCGGCCGCGATCGCGCGCGCGGCGATGGCCGGATCGATGCGCGCGCCGTCCGCGGCAACCACGTCGTGGCCGTCGTTCCTGCGCGAGACACATGCGACCGCGCTCGCATGGAGCCGTTCGCGGACGCGCACGCAGACGTCCTTCAACACCAGACTCTCCTCTTCAGCCGTCTGGCACAGTCGAAGCACGGTGATCACATCGTCGACCATCGACCCGTCCATCGCGTCGGCCGTGGTGGTGGTCTCGTCGGGCGCGTACAGCGCGAGCGCACCGAGTCCGGTGGCGCCGACGTGGCGGGCGACGATCGCAACCGCGTTCGACGGAGACGACGTGAGATCGGTCACGAGCTGACCGCGCGCCCGAATCGTGGGCGGAAGGGCCGCCGCGCTCGCGAAGCGACGCAGGTGCGACGCGGCCGACGAGCGCCGTCCGCGGCGGCGATCGGCTTCAGCCAGCAAGAGACGCGCGCGAATGGCGCCCAGCGGATCGTGTGCCGCTCGCGCGGCATCGATCGCAGTGGCGACGTCGCGTTCGACGGCCTCGAGATCGCCGACCGCCAAGTGGACGAAGGCGGCGCTGCACGCGACTTTCGATCGCATCGACGGCTGATCGCCGACGCCGGGCGCCTGCGCCGCGTCGGCGACGAGCGCCATCGCGTTGGAGAAATCACGCTGCCCGACCGCCGCGCGCGCCAGCAGCAGCCGGCGGCGCAGCTGCACCGACGGCGGCGCTTCGTCGAACGCCGCTGGTTGCGAGAGCGTGGCAGCCGCGTCGGCGTAATGTCCCCGCCAGAACAGACAGCGTCCGAGGCCGAGCGACGCCAGGGCGGCGCGCCGTCCGTCGCGCGCCGCCTGCGCGGCCGATCGAGCGGCGGTCAGCACCGTTTCCGCTTCATCGAGCCGCGCGAGGTCGATCGACGCTTCGCCGCTCATCACGGCGACGTCGATGAGCGTGAGGTCGCGACCCGCACGCGTGGCGAACTGACGCGCCTCGTCGAGCGCCGCCTGCGCCTCACGCGCACGACCGCGCTGCAACAGCGATGATGAGAGCATGAGCGCGCCGTCGGCCGCTTCGATCCACACATGACGCCGCGCCAACCCGCCAATCGCCTGACGAAGCAGACGGATCCCCGGCTCGTGACGCCCGTTCGCGAGTTGCCGGACCGCGCTCTCCAGGCGACGCCGCAGCGCTGCGAGCTCGCCAGGCACCGGCCACGCGTCGGAGGCTTCCCCAACGACCGGCGCGAAGCTGCGCTCGGAGCGTCCGGCGTCGCTCTCGTCGTTCTCTTCAGCGGGTCCGTACGGAGCGGCCTGCTCCGCGACGCGCGAGAAGCGACGGGCCGAGCGCTGCACGCTTTCAGCCGACGGCGCGGTTCGCCACAGCAGACGCACAAAGCGTCCCGGCAAGCCTCGCGACTCCTCGGCTGCTCGGCGGAGGCGTGCCATCGTTCGCTCGTCACCGGGCGCCGGTTGCACGGCCGCCACGAGGCTTTCGACTGAAAGGCGATCCATCGCCACGCCCTCAATCGCCGACTGCTCCTCGAGACCGACGATGAGAAGCACGTGAGGGTGTCTCGTCCGCGTCGCGGTGTCGAGCAGCGCTCTCCATCCCGCGTTTGTCGGTCCGTCGTCGATCACGAACAGACTGCGGCCGTGCCACAGCTCCGCGCGGCCGCTCACGGCGAAGCGCGCAGCGATCGGCACGAATCCGTTGACGCGAGCGATCCGCGCGAGATCGCGAACCACCGTCGTCTTGCCGGCGCCGGGCGGACCCCAGAGCGCCGCAATGTGCGGTCGCGGTCCGCCATCCGCGCGAAACATTTCCGCGAGTGTGCCAACCGCGCGCCGGGAAATCAGCGCGAGCGCACGCGAGTCGATCGGCGCGTCAGCGAGCAGACCCGGCTGCGCGTCACAGGGAAAACCAGCGGATGATTCAGGCAACAGCGCAGCGCCATCCGGTCCAGCCCTGACGCAATCGAGCGAATCAGTGCCACTCGTCAGACCCGACGCGAGCAGAAATCGCCGCGCGACATCGGCTGCACGATCTGCTTCGGCGCGCGCGCCAGTCCACCTTGACCCACATCGCCACGCTTCGAATCGTTCTGCGATGCCGATCGCGCCGAAATCGACCAGCGGCACGATCCGGCGGTGCTGCAGTTTCTGCAACGCGTCGCAGCGGACTGCCCATTTGCGCTGCGCCGACGCGTCGCCGGCCGCGTCGATCGTCAGCACGACGTGCTCGCCAGTCGCCGCGTCGACGAAGCGGCCGTCGTCATCTTCAATGAAGCGATCCGCAACGAGTCGCATCGCATCCTCCTTTGTCGAGGCGACGACGCGGTGCAAGATCGCGGCCCTCGCAGATCTCGAAGGAGATCGCGTGGAGGCGTTCCAGATGCGGCAAAAAGTTCGGATAGAATGAGGCGCGCATGTTGCGATTTCTCACCGCCGGCGAATCGCACGGCAAAGCGCTCATCGCGATCGTCGAGGGAGTGCCGGCAGGCCTGACGATCGATTTCGAGGCGATGACCGGCGAACTACGCCGCCGTCAGACCGGCTACGGCCGCGGCCGGCGCATGGCGATCGAGTCCGATCGCGCCGAGGCCTTGAGCGGTGTCCGTCACGGCGAGACAACCGGCGGGCCGATCGCGCTGATGATTCCGAACAAGGACTGGGAGAACTGGCAGCGCACGATGTACGTGGAGGCCGAGATGCCGTCCGCCGCGTCGGGCGCCGATCGCCCGGCGGTCACGAGACCGCGTCCCGGTCATGCGGACCTCGCGGGGTTCGTGAAGTACGGCCACGAGGACATGCGCAACGTCCTCGAGCGCGCAAGCGCGCGTGAAACTGCGGCACGCGTTGCGGTCGGCGCCGTCGCCCGTCAGTTGCTGCAGACGATTGGCACGGAGATCGTCAGTCACGTCATCTCGATCGGAGCCGCGTCGATCGCCGACCCGCTCGCGCTCACGTTCGAAGATGTCCGGGCGATTCCGCTGGAGACGCCTCTGCACTGCTCGGATGAAGAGGTCGAACGGCGAATGATCGCCGAGATCGATCGAGCCCGCGATGCCGGCGACACCATGGGCGGCAGCTTCGAAATCATCGCCCATGCCGTCCCGCCCGGTCTCGGCACTTACGTGCAGTGGGATCGGAAGCTGGATGGACGTCTGGCGCAGGCGCTGATGTCGATCCCCGCGATCAAAGCCGTCGGCATCGGCCGCGGACCCGGCGTGGCCGATCTGCCGGGATCGCGCGTCCACGACGAGATCCTGCCCAAGAGCGATCGCGCGCGGAGCGAAGCGATGGCGATCACGCGGCCCACCAACAACGCCGGCGGCCTCGAAGGCGGCGTGACCAACGGCGAAGATCTCCGTTTGACGGCGTACATGAAGCCGATCTCGACGCTCATGAAACCGCTGCGCTCGGTCGATCTGGCGACGATGACCGAGAGTCCCGCCACCGTCGAACGCAGCGATGTCTGCGCCGTGCCGGCGGCCGCCGTCGTCGGCGAAGCGATGGTCGCGTTCGTCCTCGCCGACGCCGTCATCGAGAAATTCGGCGGCGACTCGATCGAGGAGCTCGTCGCGAATTGGGAGGCATTCCGATCGCGGACGTCGGCCCGTTTCGATCGTCCGGTCACATGATTCGTCCGATCCTCAAGTACGGTGATTCGGTTCTTCACGAACAGGCAAAGCCGGTCGACGCCATCACGCCCGAGATAGAGCGCCTCATCGGCGACATGATCGAGACGATGTACGCGGCGCCCGGCGTCGGTCTGGCCGCGCCTCAGGTCGGCGTGCCGCTGCGCGTGATCGTGATCGACATCTCGGTCGGACGCGATCAGAGCGGGCCGATTGTGATGGTCAACCCGGAGTTCGTCGAACGTGACGGCATGCAGCTCGAAGAAGAGGGGTGTCTGAGCGTACCGGGATTCAACGCAACCGTGGTTCGCCCCGCTCGCGTGGTCCTCAAGGGATTGGACCGCTCAGGCGCCGAGCAGCAGCGCGAGGGGACCGGGCTGCTGGCACGTGCGTTCCAACACGAAATGGATCACCTCGACGGGACGCTGTTCGTCGATCGCCTGCGCGGCATCAAGCGCGATCTCATCGTTCGCAAAATACGGAAGCTGACGCGCGCCGGCAAATGGTAGCGGACGGCGGTCTGCGGATCGTCTTCTTTGGAACTCCCGAGTTCGCCGTCCCCACGCTCGATGCGCTGCTCGCGTCGCGGCACCGCGTCGTCGGCGTTGTCACGCAGCCGGATCGCCCGCGCGGTCGAGGGCACAAGACGAGCGATGCGCCCGTGAAGTCGCGTGCCGTCGCGGCAAACATCCCGACTCTTCAACCGGAGCGGCTGAAGGATCCGGCCTTTCTCGACGCGCTCGAGGCATTCGATGCGGACCTCGGGGTGGTCGCGGCCTACGGTCGGATCCTGACCGACGCGGTCCTCGCGATCCCGCGTCTGGGGTTGATCAACGTCCACGCCTCGCTGCTGCCACGCTACCGCGGCGCGGCGCCGGTTCACCGCGCGATCATCGCCGGCGAACGCGAGACCGGCGTCACGATCATGCGCGTCGTCAAAGCGCTGGACGCCGGACCGATGCTTGCCAAGACTCGACGGTCGATCGGTCTGGAGGAAACGAGCGATGAGGTCGAGCGCGACCTCGCCCGGTTGGGCGCGGCCCTGCTCGCCGCGACAACCGACGATCTCGCCGCCGGCCGCGTCACCGAGACGCCTCAGGACGAGGCCGCAGCCACGTACGCGCCGCGGTTGACGAAAGAGGATGGCGCCATCGACTGGAGCTGGCCGGCCGACCGCATCCACAATCTCATCCGCGGTCTGCATCCCTGGCCGCACGCCTTCACGTTCCTTCGTGGGACGCGCCTAATCCTGCGCGCCTCCTCATCAGATTTGGTGTCCGACACCTCCGACACGTCCGACACCTCCGACACGTCCGACACCGCTCCGGGGACGATCCTCGAGGCCACTGGCCGGTTGGTCGTCGCGACGGGCGCGGGCTTGCTCCGAGTCCTCGAGATTCAGGCGGAGGGCAAACGGCCGATGGCGGTGCGCGACTTCCTCGCTGGCCATCGGTTGTCCCGCGGCGATAGGTTCACGACGACTCCATGATTGCTCCGGCACGCGTGGCCGCCTATGAGGTGTTGTCGGCGGTATCGGCCGGCAACGCGGACCTTCCTAGTGCCATCGCGTCCGCGCGTGAGAACCTGCGCGATGACCGCGACCGCGCACTCGCCGCCGAAATCGCGACCGGTGTCCAGCGGTGGCGCGCGACGCTCGATCACCTCATTGTCCAGTTCTCCAGGCGATCGCTCGAGCGCCTCGACCTCGAAGTCGTCGAGATCCTCCGTCTGAGCGCCTATCAAATCCTCCACCTCACGCGCGTGCCGGCATCGGCGATCGTTGACGATGCGGTCGATCTCACGCGCCGCGCGGGCAAGCAAAGCGCCAGCGGGTTCGTCAACGCTGTGCTCCGCGAGATCTCGCGGAAGCGTCACATGCTGCCGCTGCCGCCGCGGCCAGCGGACCCGGCCGATCGAGAGGCCGCGCTCGCGTATCTCAGCATCGTTTTGTCGCATCCGCGGTGGCTCGCGGCCCGTTGGTTCGATCGACTCGGATTCGAGGCCGCCGAAGCCTGGATGCGTTTCAACAACGCGCCCGCGCCTGTCACGCTCAGAACGAACACGATCAAGACGACGACGGCGGCCCTCACCGAGCGACTCGCCGACGACGGGATTCAGGTCAGGCGCGCTCGATTTGCTCCCGACGCGTTGGTCGTCGATGCCGGGCATCCGTTGCGATCGACCGCATACCAGGAGGGGTTGTTCGTCGTGCAGGACGAAGCCTCGCAGCTCGTCGCGCTGCTGGCGGCAACGAACCCCGGAGGACGGGTGCTCGACACCTGCGCATCGCCGGGAGGAAAAGCGACGGCGATCGCCGCCGCCATGAATGGCCGCGGACTCCTCGTTGCCTGCGACCTCCGCCCGAGACGCGTCGATCTCCTCCGTCACACGATCGCTGCGAGCGGCGCGGTCAACGTCCGCATCGTGCGCGCCGATCTGATGACGCCGCTGCCCTTTTCACAACCGTTCGACACGGTGATCGTCGACGCGCCGTGCTCAGGTCTCGGCACGCTCCGCCGCGATCCCGACATCCGCTGGCGTCGCCGCGAAGGGGATCTCACGGCGCTGGCGGCGGCGGAGTCGACGATGGTGACGCATGCGGCGGCGGCAGTCGCACCCGGGGGGCGCTTGATTTACGCGACGTGCTCGAGCGAGCCGGATGAGAACGAAGCCGTTGTCGACGCGTTTCTCGAAAGGACGCCAGGCTTCGAGCCCGTCGATGCGCGTGCCGTTGCGCCCGCGCTGCCGCTTCAGGTCGTCGACGCACGCGGTCGTCTTCACACGCGACCCGATCAGCACGAGCTCGAAGCATTCTTCGCCGCGGTGTGGCAGAGGCTGGCCTGACCTGTCGCGACGCCTGTGGTACGATTCACGACAAATGCACGCGCACGGCCGTGTGTGGTCGGCAGGAAAATTCGTTCTGCTCGGTGTCGCGCTCCTCGCGACCTACGGATTGTTCGCCGTCGCGTCGATGCGCGTCGCGCTCCGCGCGCGCGAGGTGCCGGTGCCGGACTTGACCAACCGGACCGCGAACGAAGCGACCGCGATCGCCGCCGATCTCGGTCTCCCCGTGAAGGTGGACGATACGCGCCGTCCCGATCCGAAGATCGCGGCGGGTCGCGTCATCGGGCAGGAGCCGTCGCCCGGCTCGATCGCGCGACGCCAGCGAACCGTCAAGATCTGGCTCAGCGCGGGCCAGCGCGCCGCCACGGTGCCGCCGCTGGTCGGCGAGACCGAACGGACGGCGCAATTGCGGCTGTCGCAGGACGGTCTCACGCTCGCCAGCTTGTCGGAAATCCGGGCCGAGGATCTGCCGTCCGACGTCGTCGTGGCACAGACGCCTCCGGCGAAGAGCGCGAGCGGACGCGTCTCGCTGCTCGTGAACCGCGGTGCGCGCGGCGCCACCTATGTGATGCCCGATCTCATCGGCGTCAACGGCGACCGCGCCGCCGACGTGCTGCGCACGCGCGGATTCCGCGTGGCGGTGGTGGGATCGAATCCGTATCCCGGCGTCGCCGCCGGCATCGTCATCCGTCAGAGCCCGCAGGCGGGTTTTCAGATCGCGCCCGGCGAGCCAATCTCGCTCGAGGTCAGCCGATGAGCGTGCTGATCGCGCCGTCGATTCTGTCCGCGGATTTCACGGCACTCGGGAATGCGATTGCCGCGGTCGAACGAGGCGGCGCCGATCTCATCCACGTCGACGTGATGGACGGGCATTTCGTCCCGAACATCACGATGGGACCTCTCGTCGTCGAGTCGATCAAACGGGTCACGCACGTTCCGCTCGACGTCCACCTGATGATCGAAGATCCTGATCGGTACATCGAGGCGTTCGCGAAAGCGGGCGCGTCGATGATGTCGGTGCACGTCGAAGTGCTGCCGCATCTGCATCGTACCGTCCACGCGATCAAAGGGCTGAAGGTGGGCGCCGGCGTCGTGCTGAATCCGGCCACGCCGGTCGGCGCGCTCGAGGAGATCGCCGCTGACGTAGACTACGTGCTCGTGATGTCGGTCAATCCCGGCTTCGGGGGTCAGACTTTCATCACGCGCAGCGAGTCTAAAGTCCGGGATGTCCGCGCGCTGCTCGACCGCGCCGGCAATCCGGCGCCGGTGGAAATCGACGGCGGCATCGATCTCGACAACGTAGCGACGGTCGTCTCGGCGGGAGCGCGCATCATCGTCGCCGGGTCGGCCATCTTCCATGCGTCCGATCCCGAGCGCGCGACGCGCGCGCTCAAGGACGCGGCGCTCGGCGCGGTCAGCGTCTCCGTTCGTTGATCCCGCCTTCTGTCTCGAGAGTTCGCGTTCGGTACGCCGAGACGGATCAGATGGGCGTCGTGTACTACGCGAACTATTTCGTGTGGTTCGAAGTGGGCCGCACCGATCTCCTTCGCGGCGCGGGATGGAGCTACCAGGAAATGGAAACCGAGGGATTCGCGCTGCCGGTCATCGACGCGCATTGTGTGTACCGCGAATCGGCCAAGTACGACGACGAGCTCGAGATCCGAACCACGGGAGCCGCGATATCAGCCGTGCGGGTGCAGTTCACCTACGAAATCGTCCGATCCGCCGACAACGCGACCATCGCGACCGGCGCCACCATTCATGCGACGCTCGATCGCAACGGCCGCCCGTGCCGCCTGCCCGAGCGCGTCCGGAGTATCTTGTCCTCATGAGAGCGTTCGTCACCGGCGCCGCCGGCTTCATCGGATCCACGTTGACGCAGCGCCTGCTCGAACAGGGCGCGGATGTCGTCGGCATCGACTGCTTTGCCGACTATTACCCGCGCGCGCTCAAAGAACGGAATCTGCAGGAGGTCATGGCCGCGCGCGGCTTCCGCTTCGTCGAGTCACGTCTTCAGGATGCGGATCTCGCGACGCTGCTCGGCGATCGCACGCACGTCTTTCACCTGGCCGCACAGCCGGGCGTGCGACGAAGCTGGGGGCGCGATTTCGACATCTACACCGCCAGCAACATTCAAGCGACGCAAGTGCTCCTCGAAGCGTGCACGAAGCAGACACTGGAGCGGATCGTGTTCGCCTCGAGCTCGTCGGTCTACGGCGACGACGCGCCGATGCCGATGAAAGAAGACGTGCGCCCGCGGCCAGTCTCACCGTACGGCGTGACGAAGCTGGCGGCCGAACAGCTTTGCTACCTCTACCACGTCAACCACGGATTGCCGACCGTCTCGCTGCGCTACTTCACCGTCTATGGACCGCGGCAGCGGCCCGATATGGCGTTCCACAAGTTCCTGCGCGCGACGGCGCTTGGTGAGCCGATCACGGTGTACGGGGACGGCGAGCAGACACGCGACTACACGTTTGTGCACGATGCGGTCAGCGCGACCATTGCCGCGGCGACTCGAGGGGTTCCACCGCGCGTATACAATATTGGTGGCGGTTCACGCGTCACGGTTCATCAGGTGCTCGACATGATCGGCCGCGTTTCCGGCCGCCGGCCTCTCGTCACCGTCGCTGCCGAGCAGAAAGGCGACATGCGGCATACGTATGCCGACACGTCGCTCGCGGGCACCGATCTCGGCTTCGTTCCGGCGGTCGGCCTCGAACGTGGCCTCGCGGCTCAATACGAATGGCTTTCAGAAGTTCTGTAATCGCGCTCGCGCTGGTGCTCACCACGGCGGCGGGCTGCGCCATGAAGACGCGCGGCGCCGTGCCGCCGGGCACGACGGAACCGGACCGTTTCCTGTTCGACAAGGGCACCGAGGCGTTGAATGCCAAGAAATGGCTGACGGCGCGCGAATTCTTCAAGCAGGTCGTCGAGACCTACACCGCGAGCCCGTTCCGTCCTGACGCGAAGATCGGCATCGGCGACACGTACCTCGGTGAAGGGACCGCTGAAGCGCTCGTCCTCGCGATCAACGAGTTCCGCGAATTCTTGTCGTTCTATCCGACGAACCGCCGCGCCGACTATGCGCAATACAAGCTGGGGCTCGCGCACTTCAAACAGATGCGCGCGCCGCAGCGCGACCAAACCGAAACGCGCGAGGCGGTGCGCGAGCTGCAGGCGTTCGTCGACCGCTACCCGGCCAGCAGCCTGATGCCGGAAGTCCGCGCGCGACTGCGCGAGGCGCGCGACCGGCTGGGCGAATCGGCCTATCTCGTCGGCTATTTTTACTATCGCCAGCGTTGGTACATGGGCGCGAAGAGCCGGTTCGAGGAGCTGTTGAAGGAAGACGCTGCCTATACGAACCGTGACGCCGTCTACTTCTTTCTCGGCGAGTCGTTTCTCAAGATGAAGATGGACGCCGCCGCGCTCCCCTACTTCGAGAAACTCGTGAAGGAATTCGAGCAGAGTGAATACCTGGCGGAGGCGCAGAAGCGGATCACCGAGCTGAAGGCGACGCTCGCCCAGAACAAGACCGGAGGGGAATAGCATGCGTGCACGCGTTCTCGTGTCGTCGTTCGGCACCCTGTCGTTCGTCGCGGCGTTGTCGGCGACACCCTCGTCCGCGCAGATCGCTCCGACGCTGACGCCGGTGGAGGCCGCGCTCGTGTGCGGTCCGCCGGCCGACTTCAAGCCGCCGCCGGCCAAGGCGT
>Ga0114129_10017344_pt1 | contig 10251 bp, 12 predicted proteins | sample RhiMetdeltSRZDD1_FD_80071 | JGI IMG/M metagenome (GOLD analysis project Ga0114129, IMG submission 80071) | Populus rhizosphere microbial communities from Tennessee, USA - Rhizosphere MetaG P. deltoides SRZDD1 (version 2) (version 2) | ecosystem: Host-associated > Plants > Roots > Rhizosphere >... | reverse complement strand
TCGACGAGCTGCTCGCCGCCGTCCTGTCCTGAGCGCCGTGCCCCACGTCCAGGTCAACGGCGTCCGCCTCTTCTACCAGGAGACCGGCGCACCCGACGCCCCGCCGCTCGTGCTGATCATGGGCTGGGGCGGCGACCACACCGCGTGGGCGCTGCAGGCGCCGGCCTTCGCGGCCGAGCATCGCGTGATCGCGCTCGACAACCGGGGCGCCGGCCAGAGCGACGTGCCGGAGGCGCCCTATTCGATCGCGGGGATGGCCGCGGACGTGATCGAGCTGATGGACGCGCTCGGGATCCGGCGCGCGCACATCTGCGGCGCGTCGATGGGCGGCATGATCGCGCAGGAGCTCGCCCTTCGCCATCCGGCCCGCGTGCGGACGCTCGGGCTGCACTGCACGGCCGCAGGGATCGACGCCTACGGCCGCTTCCTGATCGACACCCTCATCGCGGTGAAGGCGCGCGGCGACCGCGAGGAGTACGTGCGGGCGGTCATGCCCTGGGTCCTCTGCCGGAAGACCATGGTCGAGCGTCCCGAGTTCATCCGCTTCTGGATCGAGCGGGCGCTGGCCTATCCCTACCCCATCGGGCTCGACGGCCTCTCGCGTCAGGCCGACGCGATCCGGGGCCACGACACCGCCGCGCGCCTCGGTGAGATCCGGGTGCCGACCTTGATCACCACCGGCACCGAGGACATCCTGGTCCCGCCGGTCTCCTCGCGTGACCTGCACGCGCGCATCCCGGGCTCGGCGCTGGTCACGATGGAGGACGCGGGTCACCTGCACTTCATCGAGCAGGCGGAACGGTTCACCGGCATCAACCTGGAGTTCTTCCGGAAGCACCGCGGGACCTGACGGCCCGCGGCCGCCCTCAGCGGGCGGACTTCGCGACGGCCGGGGCCGACTCCTCCCAGATGTAGCTGTGGGGATTCACCGGCTGGCCCTTGACCTGGATCTCGTAGTGCAGGTGCGGACCCGAGGATCGGCCCGTATTCCCGGTCGTCGCCACCGTGTCGCCCCGCCTGATCATCTGGTCCATGGCGACGTTGAGCCTGGACAGGTGGCCGTAGAGCGAGCGGGTATCGTTGCCGTGATCGATGATGAGCGTGACGCCGTACTCTGCGTGCTGGCCCGCGTAGATCACCACCCCGGGGGCGGGCGCTCTCACCGCCGTCCCGATGGGGGCCCCGATGTCGATGCCGCTGTGGAACTCCGAGTTGGGGGCCCACGGTGAGCGGCGCTGGCCGAAATCGGAGTTGACCGGCCCGCGCACCGGCCACCGCGAGGGCAGCGAGGCGAGAACACGGCTGGCCCGGCCCAGGAAGCGCTCGAGCGTCCGGATGGACTCGCCCTCCTCCCGGACGATGCCCAGCAGACGGTCCATCTCTTCCTTGACCGGCCCTCGGTCGGGCTCCACCGCGGTCTTCCCGCCGATGCCGGTGCCGCGCTTGACGGGAGCGGCCTCGGGCCCGAAGGGCTCCCAGATCTTGGCGTGGAGATCCCGCCAGCTGTCGATCTCCCCGCGGATCTCGCGCAGCCGCGACTGGGAGGCGTCGAGGAGCCCCTGCTGGATATGCAAGCGCTCGCTCAGGGCCGTGAACGTCCCGCGCTGGTGCCGCAGCGAGACGTAGTCGGGATAGATGAACGCGAGCCCGAGGATGGTGACGACCAGCCCGCCGATCGCGACGCCCACCGCCCAGCCGGGCACCGAGAGTCGCAGGACGCGACTGCCGTCGTCCCGGACCATCAGCAGGTTGAACTGTTTGGGCTTGGCCATTTTCTTTTACGCGGATCAGCGCTTGAGCGGGACCACGGTGATGTCCCGCGGCGGGACCTCCGCCACCGGACTCGGCTTGGCCATCCGGCAGTGCCCCTCGAACAAGACCCCCTCCTCGAGCACCACCACGGGAGCTTCCACGTCACCATAGACCCGGGCCGTCCGCTTCAGCTCGATCCGCTCCATTGCGCTCAGGTTGCCCGTCACTTCGCCGTTGACCACCAGGCGACCCGCCCGGACGTCGGCGTGGAGAACCGCGCGCTCCCCGATGATCAGGGTGTCGTTGGAGCTGATCTCGCCCTTGAACTTGCCGTTCAGCATGACGGTGCCACGGAACGTGTAGCGGCCCTCGATCTCGGACCCTTCGTCGATGAAGGCCGTCAGCTCGCTTCGCCGCGGCGCCTTGCCCCTTCGCCTGAACATAAGACTCGTCCCTCGCTTGCTGGACTGCCTCGTCCTACCGGGTCCTGGCGGCCCCCTGGGGGCCTCGACTCCACTTACTGCGAAACGCGTTGGCGACTATGGAACCCGTTGGAAGGGTAGATGCTGGTTACAGTTTCGCCCGGTAGGGTTTCTTCTAGCACGGCAATTCAAGGGGTGTCAACCCCCCGGCCGGGCCTCGAGACCGTGTCCGCGATGCGCTCTATCTCCGCGCCTTTGTTGACACTCCTGAGCGCGCCACAGTATGATCGAATTCCTGATCCAAGTCTCCCGGGAGAAGACCCATGGATGAGTTCTACCGGATCAAGCGGCTGCCCCCGTACGTCTTCGCGATCGTCAACGACCTCAAGTCGAAGGCGCGAGCTCGTGGCGAGGACGTCATCGATCTCGGCATGGGCAATCCGGACCAGGAAACCCCCAAGCACATCGTCGACAAGCTGGTGGAGGCGGCCCGCAATCCGCGCAACCACCGCTACTCGGCCTCCAAGGGGATCACCCGGCTCCGGAAGGCCGTCACCACCTGGTACCAGACCCGCTACGGGGTGGAGCTGGATCCGGAGTCCGAGGCCATCGCCACCATCGGCGCCAAGGAGGGCATGGCCCATCTGGCCCTGGCGGTGCTCCAGCCGGGCGATGGGGCCCTGGTCCCGAACCCCACCTACCCGATCCACTCCTACTCGGTGGTCATCGCGGACGGCGACCTGCGATCGGTGCCGCTGGTCCCGGGGGAGGACTTCTTCGCCCGGCTCCAGGAAACCGCCCGGCTCGCCTGGCCCAAGGCCAAGCTCCTGATCCTGTCCTTCCCGCACAATCCGACCACCGCCTGCGTGGACCGGGACTTCTTCGTCAAGGTGGTGGACTTCGCGCGGGAGCACCACCTCATGGTGGTGCACGACTTCGCCTACGCCGACTTCACCTTCGACGGGTACAAGGCGCCCTCGTTCCTGGAAGTCCCGGGGGCCAAGGACGTGGGCGTCGAGATCTTCTCACTGTCGAAGTCGTACAACATGCCGGGCTGGCGGGTGGGCTTCGTCTGCGGCAACTCGAAGATGATCCACGCCCTGGCCCGCATCAAGTCCTACCTCGACTACGGCGCCTTCCAGCCCATCCAGATCGCCGCGATCATCGCGCTGGAAGGCCCACAGGGCTGCGTGACCGACATCGTGGAGCTGCACCGGAAGCGCCGCGACGTCCTGGTGAACGGCCTCAACAAGATCGGCTGGAAGGTGGAGAAGCCCAGGGGGACGATGTTCGTCTGGGCGCCGATCCCCGAGGAGTTCCGCAGCATGGGCTCGCTCGAGTTCTCCAAGCTGCTCATCCAGGAGTGCAAGGTGGCGGTCTCCCCGGGGATCGGCTTCGGCGAGTACGGGGACGGCCACGTTCGGTTCGCCCTCGTCGAGAACGAGCAGCGCATCCGGCAGGCCCTGCGCGGCCTCAAGACCCTGAGCGGCCGGTAGGCCGCCCGCGCGGCCTCACGGACCGATGAACGAGATCAGGATCGCGCTCCTGGGTCTGGGCACGGTCGGCTGCGGCGTGGTCAAGGTGCTCCAGAGCCATGGGGCCGAGATGGCCGAGCGAGCGGGCTGCGGGCTCGCCCTCGGGCGCGTCGTGGACGCGGATATGACGCGACCGCGTGACGGCATCGACCTGACCCGCCTGCCGCTGGGCGGCGACGCCAACCAGGCCATCGACGACCCCTCGGTGCACATCGTCATCGAGCTGATCGGCGGCCTCGAGCCCGCGCGTACCTTCATCCTCCGAGCGCTCGCGGCGGGCAAGCACGTGGTCACCGCCAACAAGGCGCTCCTCGCCCACCACGGGGCCGAGCTGTTCGAGGAGGCGCGCCGCCACCGGGTCATGCTCGGCTTCGAGGCGGCGGTGGCGGGCGGCATCCCGCTCATCCGCGCGGTCAGGGACGGGCTGCCCGCGAACCGGATCCTGTCCACCTTCGGCATCGTCAACGGCACCTGCAACTACATCCTCTCCAAGATGACCGACGAGGGGCGGGACTTCGGCGAGGTCCTGAAGGAAGCGCAGGCCCGCGGCTACGCGGAGTCCGATCCCACGCTCGACATCGAGGGGCTCGACTCCGCCCACAAGCTGCAGATCCTCGCCACGCTGGCCTTCCGCACCGCGGTGGATCTCAAGGACATCTACACCGAGGGCATCACCGCGGTGACCCAGCAGGACGTGGTCAACGCCACCGAGCTCGGCTACCGCATCAAGCTCCTCGCGATCGCCAAGGCGTCGGACGGCGGCCTGGAAGCTCGCGTGAATCCCACGATGATCCCGGCCGGGTCACCCATGGCGGCGGTCTCCGGCGTCTTCAACGCCGTGTTCATGACCGGCGACAACGTGGGCAACTTGATGTTCTACGGCCGTGGCGCCGGCCAGCTCCCGACCGCGTCCGCGGTGTGGTCCGACGCGCTCGAGATCGCGCGGCGGGTGGCCCACGGCATCCCGGCGCTCGAGATCGATCTCCCGTCGATCGGCCGGAACCCCCTGCCACTCCGTCCCATGGACGACATCCGCTCGGCCTACTACCTGCGCGTGATGGCCCTGGACCAGCCCGGCGTGCTCGCCCAGGTGGCGGGCATCCTGGGGCGGCACGACATCTCGCTCGTCTCCGTGCTCCAGAAGGAGCGCGCGCGCACCGAGGCGGTGCCGGTGGTCATGATGACGCACGAGGCGCGGGAACGGGACATGCGCGCGGCGCTCGCGGCCATCGACAAGCTGCCGGTGGTGGCCGGGCGCACCACCATGATCCGGGTGGAAGCATGACCGCGGGCACGCGGGGGCACTGAGTGGCCCCCACATGCCGTCGTCCCGAAGGCTGGCGCAGATCCTCCTGGGCCTGGCGGTGAGCACGGGCCTCCTCGTCTACTGCTTCTGGGACGTGGATCTGGCCGTCATCGCCGCCCGGCTACGCGAGACCCTCTGGAGCTTCCTCGCGCTCAGCATCGCGCTCGCCTTCGCCTCCCTGTGGGCCCGGGCATGGCGCTGGGGCTATCTCTTCCCCCCGGGCCCGCGCCCGAGCCATCTCCTCCGAGCGCTGCTCATCGGATACATGGGCAATAACCTGTTGCCCCTCCGCGCCGGAGAGGTGGTCCGGATCTACGTGGCCTCCCGGCACGGTCCGCGCTTCTGGACCACCGTGGCCACGGTGGTCGTGGAGCGGGCGCTGGATGGTCTGGCGCTCGGGCTGATCGTGGCCGGGCTGCTGCTCCTGGTGCCGGTGCCGGCCGAGATGCGCTGGTCCATCGCGATCTTCCTGGCCCTGGACCTGGCCGCCATTCTCGTGCTCGCGATGATCGCGCTCGCGCCGTGGATGTGCCGGGTGCTGATCGAGACGATCTTCCACCGAGTCGGATGGCTCGAGCGGCGGCTGCTCGGTCTCCTCGGGACGATGACCGAGGGGCTCCGCGGCATCCGGGCGCCTCGCAACGCGATCCCGGTCGTGCTGAGCTCGGTGGCGATCTGGCTCTTGCTCGCCCTGTCGGTGTGGACCGCGATGCACGCGGCCCACCTGGACCTGCCGCTGGTCGCGTCCTGGGTCGTGCTGGCCTTCCTCGGGCTGGGCGTGAGCCTGCCGTCGAGTCCCGGCTTCGTGGGAGTCATCCAGGCGGCGACGGTGCTGGCGCTGGCACTGTTCGCGGTGCCGCGCGCGGAGGCCCTCTCCTTCTCCCTACTGTTTCACGCCTCGCAGTTCTTCCCGATCACCGCGGTCGGACTCGTGTGCCTGCTGCTGGAGCACGTCAGCCTGGCCGACGCCGCGCGCGCGGGCTCTCAGGGCGTCTCGTCCGAGGGGTAGCGATGCATTTCGGAGCCGGGCGAGCCGGCCCCACCGGCGCCGCTCGACCCATTCGGTGAGCCGGTCGCTCAGATCGATGAGCAGCACCGCACCCACCGCCACCACGACGAGCCAGCCGAGGCCGCGCAGGATTGTGGCGCCCGCGAAGAGCATCGCGGGCACCGCCGCGGCCAGCAGCAGGGCGAGGACGCCGATCCCGAGCCGCATACCACGAGCCTAGAGAAGCACACCCTCGATTGCCAAGAAGAATTGCCAAGACGCACCCCGCGCGGCCCAGCCCTGTAAACGTGAGGTCACGACGCCGCGTCTCATCCGGTGTAGACAGCACCGCAGGGCTCGATTCAGGAAATACTTGTTAAATCAGGAGGATAAATCGATGATCAGGCATTCTCGGTGGATGGGGCGGGTCCTCGCGGTGACCGCGGCAGCGCTGACGATGGGGCTGCTGGGCACGGTGGCGTCGGCGCAGGAGATCCGCAACGATGTCCAGGAGCTGCGGCGGGATCGGCGGGAGGTCCGCCAGGACAGCCGGGAGATCCGCGGGGACCGGCGCGAGCTGCGTGGCGATACGCGCGAGATCCGTCGCGATCGGCGCGACCTGCGCGGCGACCGGCGAGAGCTGCGCGACGCATACCGATCTGGCGACCCGCAGGCGGTGCGACAGGCCCGGCAGGAGCTGCGGGGCGACCGGCGCGAGCTCCGCGGCGACGTCCAGGACCGGCGGCAGGATCGGCACGAGCTCCGCGAGGACCGGCAGGACCGGCGGCACGACGTGCGCGACCTGCGCCAGGACCGGCGCGAGCTACGTCGGGACGTCGCAGACCGGCGCGGGAGGTAGCCCTACGGGACAGCCCCGCCGCGGCCGAGCGACGAATTGGTGCCGCGTGCACGCGTGTGGGAAGATCAGGGCGAGAGGCGCCCGTGGAGTCGAGCGATGAACAGTTGTGCCGTGCGATCGCCGAGCGAGAACCGGGAGCCTTCGATCTCCTGGTGGAGCGCTACCAGGAGCGGGCCTACCGGATCGCCTGGTCGGTGCTGCGCGATCGCGAGGACGCCCGGGATTGCTCGCAGGAAGCGTTCATCCGCCTCCACGAATCGGCCGGCTCGTTCGCTGGGCAGTCGAAGTTCTCGACGTGGTTCTACCGGATCCTGGTCAATTGCTGCCTCGATCAGCAGCGGCGCCGGCGCGGCTGGCGGCGGCTCGTCGGCTGGCGCGATCCGCGCACCGACCGGCCCGATGAGCCGGACCCGGTGGAGCAGGCGCCCGCGCCCTTCACCGACCCGGTCGAAGAGATCGACACGGAGCGGCGCGTGACCCGGGTCTGGGCGCTGGTGGAGGAGCTGTCGCCCCAGCAGCGCGCGGCGGTGACGCTGTCGTGCCGCGAGGGGCTGGCGACGAAGGACATCGCCGCCGTGCTGAACGTGTCGGAGGCCACGGTGCGGGTACACCTGCACCGCGCCCTCTCCACGCTCAGGCGGCGGCTCGGAGACGAAGGATGAAGGACGTGCATCTGGACGAGTGGCTGATCGATCACGTACGCGGCGATCTCGACCCGGCCGACCAGGCCCGGGTGGACGCCCATCTCGTCGCGTGCGACGACTGCCGGGCGTCGCGCGACCGGTTCGCCGCGCTGATGACGGAGCTGGCCGAGACCGCCCCGGCGCCGCCTCCGATCCACTGGGGCGCCTACCGCGCGGAGCTGCGGGAACGGCTCGAGCGCCGGACCTCCGCGAGCGGCTGGCTCTGGGCGTGGCTCGCGCGGCCCTTGCCCACGCTGGCGGCGGCGGGCCTGGTGGCGGTACTGGTGATGGCCGGGCTGCCCGGCGGCGTGCGCGCACCCGGAGCCCCCGACCCGCTCGCGCTGGACAACACCATCCTGGCGAGCCAGCTCGACATGATCGCGCGGCTCGAGGTGGTGCAGCAGCTCGACCTGCTCGAGGACTTCAACGTGATCGGCGAGCTGGACGAGCTGCCGGAGCCGCAGAAGGGCTGAGCGGTGACCCCCTGGATCTGGCCCGTCGGCCTCGCGGTACTGACGCTGGCCGGCGTGAGCGAAGCGAGCGCGACCGACCGCGGCGCCCCCGGCCGCCGCGCGGGTGCGTCGGAGCCGGTGGACGCGGAGATGCTGAGAGACCTCGACCTGCTGAGCAGTCCCGACTACGCGCGCGACCGCGAGGTGGCGCGACGCATGGGCTTCCTCGAGCGGCTGCGCATGCTCGAGAACCAGCGGGCGCAGGAGGCCGCGAGCGGGCCCGAGCCCGCATCGGCTCCCCCGGCCCCGACCCGGAGCGTGAAGTGACCCCGTCCCACCGCCGGATGGTCTGCGTGATCGCGCTCGTCGCGGGCTCGCTGATGTGGCTCGCCGCCACCGCCTTCGCCCAGGCGCCGCCTCCGCCGCCCGCGGGCGCGCCCATCCAGGGCCTCGAGCGGCTGTCGCCCGAGGAGCGCGCGGCCGCCGCGCGCAACCTGGGGCGCTGGCGCGGCATGACGCCCGAGCAGCGGGAGCGCGCGATCGAGAACTACCGCCACTGGAAGAGCCTCTCCCCCGACGAGCGCCAGAACGCGCGCCAGAACCTCCAGCGCTTCCGCCAGATGCCGCCGGGCGAGCGCGCGCGGATCATGCAGGACTTCCAGCGCTGGAACCAGCTGCCCGACGATCGCAAGCGCGAGCTCGAGCGCGCCTACGAGCGCTACCAGCAGCTCCCCCCGGACCGGCGGCAGCAGATCCAGCAGCGCTACGAGCGCTACCAGTCGCTCCCGCCCGAGCAGCGCGAGCGAATGGACCGGAACCTCGAGCGGTGGCGAACCATGACGCCCGAGCAGCGCCAGCAAGCCCGCGAGCAGCTGCGGCAGCGCATGCAGTCGGCGCCGCGCGAGATCCGACCGCCGCGTGACGACGGCAGCGGTCCCGGCCGACGCCCGCGCTGAGGCCGGCGGCGGCTTTACACTCCGCGCGGGCGTCGTGTAGGATGGCCCTCTCATGGGCCTGCTGATCGTCCAGAAGTACGGTGGCTCCTCCCTCGCCGACGCCGAGAAGATCAAGAACGTGGCGCGGCGCGTGGCGGAGTCCGCGCGGCTCGGGCATCGGGTGGTCGTCGTGGTCTCCGCGATGGGCCGGACCACCGACAGCCTCCTCGCGCTCGCCGCCGCCATCACGGCCACGCCGGATCCGCGCGAGATGGACGTGATCCTCTCCACCGGCGAGCAGGTCACGATCGGCCTGCTCGCGATGGCACTCCAGTCCCTCGGCCATCCCGCGTGCTCGTTCACCGCGCCTCAGATCGGCCTGGTCACCGACGCCGGGCATACGCGCGCCCGCATCAAGCGCATCACCGCCGAGCGCATCTACGCCGCCCTCGACGCGGGCCGCGTCGCCGTGATCGCCGGCTTTCAGGGCACCACCGAGGGGGGCGACATCACCACGCTTGGCCGCGGCGGATCCGACCTCACCGGGGTGGCGCTGGCCGCCGCGCTCAAGGCGGACGTGTGCGAGATCTTCACCGACGTGGACGGCGTCTACACCGCCGATCCCAACGTGGTGCCCGACGCGCGCAAGCTGCCGCGCATCTCCTACGACGAGATGCTCGAGATGGCCGCGCTCGGGGCCAAGGTGCTCCAGTCCCGCTCCGTCGAGTTCGCCAAGAAGTACAACGTGCCGGTCCACGTACGCTCCACCTTCAAGCCGGACCCGGGCACGCTCGTGACCAGGGAGGATCACAGCATGGAAGACGTGGTGGTGACCGGCATCACCCATGATCGGGGACAGGCCAAGGTCTCCATCCTGCGCGTGCCCGACCGCCCGGGTATCGCCTCGCGCGTGTTCGGCGGCCTCGGGGCGCAGAACATCGTGGTGGACATGATCGTGCAGAACATCAGCCGCGACGGGCTGACCGACATCTCCTTCACCCTGCCGCGCGCCGATCGCAGCCGCGCGGAAACCGTGCTCGCCGGGCTGGCCCGCGAGATCGGGGCGGAAGGCGTCACCGCGGACGATCGGGTGGCCAAGGTCTCCGTGGTGGGCGTCGGCATGCGCAGCCACGCGGGCGTCGCGGGACGCATGTTCGAGACCCTGTCCGCCGAGGGCATCAACATTCAGATGATCTCCACCTCCGAGATCGCGGTCTCCTGCGTCATCGAGGACAAGTACACCGAGCTGGCGGTGCGCGCGCTCCACGACGTGTTCGCGCTCGGCGCCGAGCGGGGCGTCTGACATGGCCGCCACCGCG
>Ga0114129_10017343_pt1 | contig 10251 bp, 8 predicted proteins | sample RhiMetdeltSRZDD1_FD_80071 | JGI IMG/M metagenome (GOLD analysis project Ga0114129, IMG submission 80071) | Populus rhizosphere microbial communities from Tennessee, USA - Rhizosphere MetaG P. deltoides SRZDD1 (version 2) (version 2) | ecosystem: Host-associated > Plants > Roots > Rhizosphere >... | reverse complement strand
CGTAGAGTGTGATTCCGACCGCGTAGACGGTCGCGCGGCGAGCCAGCGTCTCGCGCTGGACGTCTTCGAGTCGGGCCTGGCTGGAGTTGTCCTGACCGTCGGTGAGCAGGACGAGCGCCTTGTGCCGGCGGGGAGCCCGCCCCAGCGCCTCCAACCCGAGCAGCACGGCGTCGTAGAGCGCCGTGTTGCCCGCCGGCTCAAGGCCGAGGGCGCTCTGCCACAGCGCTTCGGCGACCCACATCTCGTGCAGCCGCAGCGTGCTTTCGATGCGGACGAGCCGTGGCGCGAGCGGGTCGGTGCGAGGGGCCGTGAGGAGGGCGAGCGCGATGGCCGAGCGGTCGTCCGGGACCCAGATGGGAGTCTTGCCGTTGGTCAGCTCGGTGGAGGCGACCACGTTCGTCCAGTACTTCTGGTAGTCGACGTTCTCGACGACGTCGCGCGTGGTGACGTCGGCCACGCCGAGGCCGCACGCGTTGCCGTGCGTCAGCTCGGTGAGGCGCAGCACGGCGAGCTTCTTCGGATTGCGCGGATCGACGATGTGGCGCACGCCGTAGCGGCCGGTGACGTTGGGATCCATCCCCATGCCGCTGATGTCCTTGCCGAGGTAGTCGACCACGAGCACGTCGACGCGATCGAACGGGATGCGCGGCATCAAGGCCCGGCTCATGCGCAACAGCTCGGGCTCCCGCGCCGCGATGCGGTCGCCGGGGACTGCTTCGAGATGTGCGACGTCCTCGACGGCGTTTTCGACCGAGGCGACGCCGCCGAGCACGTTCACCTTCTCGAAGACCAGCTTCGCGGCTTCAGGCACCACCTCGTGGAACGTGTCGAATCCGCGCCTGTGGACGGTCGCTGCGCCCTTCTGCTTGCCGAACCCGATGGCGAGCATCTTCGAGAGCCCGCTCTCCACCTCTCCGTGGAAATCGGTGTGCGCCTTGACGCGGTTCACCGGCAGCACCGCGTCGGCGCGGAGCGCTGCGCGGCTCCAGTGCAAGGCGAAGCCCGTCGGCGTCGTCCCGAGCAGCACGGTTTCCATGCTCGGATCGAAAGGCACGTCCATCGACTGCTGCGTGACGCCGTATCCGGCGAGCACCTCGAGCTGCCCTTCGGGCGTCGCGCCGCCGTGCGAGCCCATCGCCGGCACGATGAAGGGCCGCGCTCCGAGCCGCTTGAGCTCGCCCACGGTCGCGCGGACGATCTCCGCCAGGCGCGCGACTCCGCGGCTGCCGACGCCCACGGCCACGGACATTCCCGGACGCACGCGCCCTTCGAGCTTGCGCATTTCTCGCCCGATCGCGTCGGGGATCGAGCCGACCGATGCGGCGTCGGACTTCTGCGCGATGCGGCGCCACTTCGGCAACGGAAAGGACAGTCCGCCTTCGACGATGCTGAACTCCCGCTCCATGATCATCCTTTCAGCGCGCCGCTCATCCCCTGCACGTACCGATCGACGAAGAGGAAGTAGATCACGACCACCGGGATGCAGCCCAGCACTGCGCCCGCCATGAGCGGGCCCCACTGGTAGATGTCGCCGCGCACCAGCTCGGTCGCGAGGCCCACCGGCACCGTCTTGTGCTCCGGCGCCGACATGAAGACGAGCGCGTAGAGGTACTCGTTCCACGAGAGCGTGAACGCGAAGATGAATGCCGAGATGAGCCCGGGGCCGCTGAGCGGCAGGACGATGCCGAGCATGACGCGCAGCCGCCCGGCGCCGTCGACCATCGCGGCTTCCTCGATCTCCCGCGGGATCGATTTCAGGTAGCCCATCAGCAGCCAGGTGCAGAACGGGATGAGGAACGTCGTGTACACCGGGACGAGCGCGGCGGGTCTATCGAACCACCCGAGCTTCAGCAGGATGTCCGCGAGCGGGATGAAGAGGATGGCTGGCGGCACGAGGTAGCCGAGGTAGATCGCCAGCCCCGTCGCGCTCGCGCCCGGGAAGCCGACGCGCACGATGCCATAGGCGGCGAGCCAGCTCACCGCGACGCTGAGGATGCTCGCGCCCGTCGCGATCCCCATCGTGGTCATGAACCAGCGCGGGAACCCGGTGCCCGAGAGCAGGTAGCGGATGTGGTCGAACGTCGGGTGGCGCACGATGAACGGGTTCGTCGCCGTCGAGACGAGCTCCTGGTTGGGGCGGACCGCAGTGAGCGCCATCCAGTAGAACGGGAACAGCAGGAAGAGCGTGAACAGCAGCAGGGGGAGCCAGATCTCGAGGAGGCGCGACTTCATGCTCGCTCCCGGATGGCGCGCAGGGCGGCGAAGGCCAGGATCGCCAGCGCGGGCAGCGTCACGCCGGCGATCGCCGCTCCTTCGCCCATCGCGCCGCCGACGATGGCCCGCTGGTAGGCGAGGGTGACGAACAGGTGCGTCGCGTTGGCCGGACCGCCGCGCGTGATCGTCCAGACGAGCTGGAAGTCGGTGAAGGTGAAGATCGCCGAGAAAGTGGTGAGGATCACCGTGAGCGGCGTGAGCAGCGGCCAGGTGATCTCGCGAAAGATCCGGAACGCGCGCGCGCCGTCGATCTGCGCGGCCTCGTAGACGTCGCTCGGGATCGACTGCAGCCCGGCGAGATAGCCGATGGTGAAGAACGGCGTGCCGCGCCAGATGTTCGCGATCATCAGCGACCCGCGCGCGAGCCACGAGTCGCCGAGGAAGTCGATGTTGTGGTCGAGCAGGCCCAGCCTCACCAGCGTCCAGCTGATGAAGCTGAACTGCGGGTCGAAGATCCACCACCAGGCGAACGCCGACAGCACCGTGGGTACCACGTAGGGCAGGAGCAACACGGAGCGGAAGAAACGGACGCCGGCGAAGCTCCGGTTGAGCACCAGCGCGAGGCCGAGGCCGAGGAACAGCTTCAGGAGGACGGTCACGATCGTGTAGAGGATCGTGTTCACGGTCGTGAGGCGGAAGACCGGGTCGTCGGCGAGGTACTGGTAGTTCTCCATGCCGATGAACTGGCCGGGCGCGCCGATCTTCGCGTCCTGGAACCCCAGCCACACGCCCAGCCCGAGCGGGTAGGCGAGCAGCAGCAGCAGCAGGATCGCAGCGGGCGCGACGAGCGCGGCGCCGAACCAGGCACCGCCCCGGAGCGCCGGCGAGGCCCGCGCGTCCGCCATCGATCAGCCGCGATAGATGCGGCGCAGGCGACCCTCGGCGCGCTTGGCGGCGTCCTTCGCGGTGAGGCCGTTCACCGTGGCATCGGCGAACATGTCGAGCACGACGAAGTCGGCGAGCGCCGCCGCGGCGTGCTGGCCGGGACTGCCCGCGTAACTGTTCGGCAGCATGCGCGCGATGCCGTCGCGGAACGGCGTAGCCTTCGGGTCTTTCGTCCAGACCTCCAGGTTGCGGTACTTGCTCAGTGCCGGAGTGATGTAGCCGTTCATCGCCTCGACCCATGGCCCCGCCTGCTCCGGCGAGAGCATGAACCGCAGGTACTCCTTCGCCGCGTTGGGGAACCGCGAGTACTTGAAGATGAACGCCTGGCTGAACACGGCCAGCTCCGTCGGCTTCCCGACCGGCCCGACCGGGAAGTTGGCGTGGTCCATGTCCTGCGCGATCTGCGGGAAGTCCTTCTTCGCGGCCGCGTAGATGCTGATGCCGTTGTTGGTGATCGACACCTCGCCGGCGAGGAACGCGCGGTTGTTGTTGGGATCGAGCCACGACGCCACGCCCGGCGCCATCTGCGCGTACAGCTCGCGCGCGTTCTCCAGCGCGGTCCAGGTCTCCTGCTTGTTGATGGAGATCGTCTTGTCGTCCGCCTCCACCGCCTTGCCGCCGTGCGCCCACAGCCACCAGTGCGCCCAGGCGTTGCCGTCGCCGACGGCGTGCCCGAGCGCGAATCCCATCGGGTGGTTCTTCTCCTTGAGCCCGCGCGCCAGCTTGAGCAGTCCCTCGATCTTGTCGGGGAACTTTTCGAATCCCGCTTCCTTCACCCAGCTGATCCGGTAGTTGAGCGCCTGCACCGCGCCGCCGATGGGAACGGCGATCCAGTGCTTGAGCTGCTTGCTGTAGCCGTACGCGCGCGCGACGTCGTACCAGCCGAGGCTCTTGCCCAGGTCCTCGGCAACGTCGGAGACGTCCACCAGCCGCTGCGGATAGATGTGCGGGTCGTCGTACCAGCCCATCACCAGATCAGGGCCGGTGCCGAGGTTCGCCGCCATCGCGGCCTTGGGCCGGACGTCCTCCCAGGTGATGTACTCGATGTTGACCTGCGTCCCCGTCGCCTCCTGGAACTTCTTCGTGTTCGCGTTCCAGGCTTCCTCGTCCGCCTTGATGAACCCGCTCCAGCGCAAGAGACGCAGCTGCGCGTCCTTCTCGACCGGGAACATCGGCGTGTACTTGGCGGCGGTACCCTGCGCGACGGAACGGCTGGCGGCGAAAGCCGCGGCCCCGAGGCTCCACTTCAAGAACGAGCGGCGCAGCGTCATGGCAGTCCTCCAGTGGGGCCGGATTCTTGGGCGCGCCGATCGAGATGTCAAAGCGGACCAGCGGGTGGGCTCGCTTCAGCCTACGACCTCCGGCTACCCTGTCATCGGAAAGGGGATCCCGGACATGCGAAAGCTCCTGGCCCGCACGGTCGGTCTTGCGCTTGCGCTGGGCGCCGCGGCGGCGACGGCGCAGACGCCGAAGGACACCGTCGTCATGGCGAAGCAGATCGACGACATCATCTCGCTCGATCCGGCCGAAGCCTTCGAGTTCTCTGGAAGCGAGGCGGTCGCCAACCTCTACGATCGTCTCATCGGGCACGACGTCAAGGACGTGAGCAAGCTCTACGGCGAGCTGGCGGAGAGCTGGCGCGTGGCAGAGGACGGGAAGACGTATACGTTCAAGATCCGCCCGAACGTGAAGTTCCATTCGGGCAACCCGGTGACGGCGGAGGACGCTGCCTGGTCGCTGCAAAGGGTGGTCATCCTCAACAAGTCTCCCGGATACATCATCAGCCAGTTCGGCTTCACCAAGGATAACGTCGCCCAGCGAATCCGCGCGGTCGACCCCTCGACACTGGTCATCGAGACCGAGAAGGCCCTCGCGCCGACCTTCCTCTACTACTGCCTGTGCGCCGTGGTCGGGTCGATCGTGGATGCCAAGCTGGTCAAGGAACACGTCAAGGGCGACGACCTGGGCAACGAATGGCTGAAGACCAACTCAGCGGGTTCGGGCGCCTTCAAGCTGCGTGCCTGGAAGGCGAACGAGAGCTATTCGCTCGATGCGAATCCGAGCTGGTTCCGGGGCGCGCCGAAATCGAAGCGGGTCGTCGTGCGGCACGTGGTCGAGCCGGCCACGCAGCGGCTCCTCTTGGAGAAGGGCGACGTCGACTACGCGCGCAACATGAGCAAGGACCAGTTGGTCGTCCTCGCCAACAACCGCGACCTCGCCATCGACCGCGGCAACAAGGGCACCCTCTATTACGTCGGGTTGAACCAGAAGAACCCGAGTCTGGCGAAGCCCGAGGTGCGCGAAGCGCTGAAGTGGCTGGTCGACTACGACGCGATCGAGAAGAACATCGTGGCCGGGCGGTACGTGCAGCATCAGGCCTTCCTGCCGCGCGGTTTCCTCGGCGCGCTCGAGGAAAAGCCCTACCGATTCGACGTGGCGAAAGCAAAGGCGCTGCTCGCCAAGGCCGGCCTCCCGGACGGTTTCAGCCTGACGATGGACGTCGAGAACGCCTCGCCGTTCATCGACGTGGCGCAGGCGATCCAGGCGAACTGGGCCCGGGCAGGGGTCAAGCTCACGCTGGTGCCCGGCGACGGCAAGCAAGTCCTGACCAAGTACCGGGCGCGAAACCACGACACGGTGATCTACCGGTGGGGGCCCGACTACCAGGACCCGCACACCAATGCCGAGCCGTTCGCCATGAACGAGGACAACGGCGAGAACGCCAAAAGCAAGACGCTCGCCTGGCGCAATGCCTGGGCGGATCCTGACATGACCCGCCGCGCGGCGGCTGCCGTGCTGGAGCGCGACGCGAAGAAACGCGAAGCCGCGTACCGGGACCTGCAGCGCGACCACCAGCGCGTTTCGCCGTTCGTCATCATGTTCCAGGAGATCGAGGTGGCGGCGCGGCGCAAGAACGTGGACGGCTTCATCATCGGCCCGAACTTCGGGACCAACTTCTATTACGCAATCGCCAAGAATTGATCCGTGCTCGGTCCGCTGACCAGGCCATGGTGGGCGGCGCGAGTCGGGCCTTCGGCGGCATTCCTGGTCGCCACGCTTCGCGTCGTCTCCATCGTCGCGCTCACGTTCGTCGGGTTGCTCCTCGTCACCTTCCTGATCGGACGCGTCGTGCCGGTCGATCCGGTCCTGGCGGCGGTCGGCGACCGGGCGCCAGCCGAGGTGTACGAGCGGGTCCGGGTCGAGCTCGGCCTGCACCTTCCGCTCCATGAGCAGTTCCGGATCTACTTGACCAAGGTCCTGCACGGCGACTTCGGCCGCTCGGTGCTGACCGCCAACCCGGTCCTCGCGGACATCCGCCGCGTCTTCCCAGCTACGCTGGAGCTCGCGACGCTCGGGACGCTCGTCGGCGTGTTCCTCGGCATCCCGGCCGGCGTCGTCGCCGCCACCCGCCAGGGGCGCTGGATCGACCACGTGGTACGGGTGATCGGCCTGCTCGGGTATTCGGTGCCGGTCTTCTGGCTCGGGTTGATGGGCCTCTTGCTCTTCTACGCCCATCTCGGCTGGGCAGCAGGCCCCGGGCGCCTCGACGTCGCCTTCGAGGATCTGGTCACGCCCGTGACGGGCGTGATCCTGCTCGACAGCGCCTTGCAGGGTGAATGGAGCGTCTTCCGCAACGCCTTCGCCCACATCGTGCTGCCGGCGGCGGTCCTCGGCAGCTTCTCGCTTGCCTACATCAGCCGGATGACCCGCAGTTTCATGCTCGAGCAGCTCGGGCAGGAATACGTCACCACCGCGCGCGTGAAGGGCCTGAGCGAGCAGGCCGTGATCTGGCGTCACGCGATGGGCAACGTGCTCGTGCCGCTCATCACCGTGGTCGCGCTGTCCTATGCGAACCTGCTCGAGGGCTCGGTGCTCACCGAGACCGTCTTTGCCTGGCCGGGCCTCGGCATGTACATCACCAACTCGCTGCTCAGTGCCGACATGAACGCCGTGCTCGGGGGCACCGTCGTGGTCGGCACGGTCTTCATCGGGCTCAACCTGCTCTCCGATCTGCTCTATCGCGCAGCCGATCCGAGGGCGCGATGAGTCCGGGCGGCGATTCGATGCGGAAGGTGCGGAGCTGGTTGCTCGACGAGGCGCCGCGCTCGCGACTGCAGGCCCGCCTCGGCCGGACGTATCGCGGCTGGCTTACGTTCCGGCGCAACCCGATGGCGGTTCTCGGTCTCGCGATCGTGTCGTCCTTGATCGTGATCGCCCTGATTGCGCCCTACCTCTCCCCTCACTCGCCGTTCGAGCAGGACCTGGCCCGCCGGCTCGAGCCGCCCAGCGCGGGCCACTGGCTCGGGACCGACGAGTTGGGCCGGGACATCGCGAGCCGCATCCTGCACGGTGCGCGCACGACGCTCGGGATGGTCTTGCTGGTTGCGATCCTCGTCGCGCCCGTGGGCCTCCTGGTCGGTACCGCGGCCGGTTTCCTCGGAGGCTGGGTCGACGGCGCGCTCATGCGCACGACGGACATCTTCCTCGCCTTCCCGCGCTTGATCCTGGCGCTCGCCTTCGTTGCGGCCCTGGGCCCCGGCATCGAGAACGCGGTGATCGCCATCGCCTTCACAGCCTGGCCGCCCTATGCGCGCATCGCGCGCGCCGAGACGCTCACCATCCGGAATAGCGAGTTCATCGCCGCGGTCCGCCTGCAAGGAGCGAGCACTGCCCGCATCATCTGGGGACACGTCGTGCCGCTCTGCACCTCGTCGTTGATCGTCCGCGTGACCCTGGACATGGCCGGCATCATCCTCACCGCGGCGGGCCTGGGCTTCCTCGGGCTCGGCGCCCAGCCGCCGCTGCCGGAATGGGGCGCGATGATCTCCTCGGGGCGCAAGTTCCTCCTCGATCAGTGGTGGGTCGCGACGATGCCGGGCGTCGCCATCTTCGTCGTCAGCCTCGGGTTCAACCTGTTCGGCGACGGATTGCGCGACGTGCTCGATCCGAAGCACGGGTGACCCGCGATGCCCGACGCGACTCCCGAGCCGCTGCTGACCGTCGAGAAGCTGCGCGTCCGGTTCCGCACGCCCACGCGCGTCGTCGAGGCCGTGCGGGGGATCAGCTTCGCCGTCGGACGCGAGAAGGTCGGGATCGTAGGGGAGTCGGGCTCGGGCAAGTCGATGACGGCGCGCGCCCTGCTGCGCCTCGTCCCGCCACCCGGGGAGGTGAGCGCGGACCGGCTCCGGGTCGCCGGCGTCGATCTCCTGGCCGCCGACGCGAAGACGATGCGCGACATCCGCGGGCGACGCATCTCGATGGTCCTGCAGGATCCGAAGTTTTCCCTCAATCCCGTCATGGCCGTCGGCCGGCAGATCGCCGAGGCGTACCGCGCCCACCATCGGGCCTCGCGCACGGACGCGCGGCGCCGAGCCCTGGAGATGCTGCGCGCCGTACGCATTCGCGATCCGGAGCGCGTCTACGATGCCTATCCACACGAGGTGTCGGGCGGCATGGGCCAGCGGATCATGATCGCCATGATGCTGGCCCCGGACCCGGACCTGCTCATCGCCGACGAGCCCACCTCGGCGCTCGACGTGACCGTGCAGATGCAGGTGCTGGCGATCCTCGACGACCTCGTCTCGCGCCGCGGGATGGGCCTCCTCTTCATCAGCCACGACCTCGATCTGGTGGCGTCGTTCTGCGACCGGGTGCTGGTCATGTACGGAGGGCGCATCGTCGAGACGGTCGACGCTGCGAACCTGCATGCTGCCCGACATCCGTACACGCGCGGGTTGCTGGCGGCGGTGCCGCGACTCGACCGGATTGGGACCGAGCTCCCCGTGTTGAAGCGCGATCCCGCCTGGCTCACCGGGGAGGACCCGGCGCGATGATCGAGGTCGACCTCCTCGACGTCCGTTTCGGCCGCGGCCCGAAGGCGGTGCACGCCGTCCGCGGCGTGTCCTTCAAGGTCGCGAAGCGCGAGACCTTCGGGATCGTCGGCGAGTCCGGGAGCGGCAAATCGACGGTGCTCCGCGTGCTCTCGGGCCTCTTGCACGGATGGACCGGCCAGGTCGCCATCGACGGGAAGCCGCAGGGAAGGAAGCGCGCCAAGGCGTTCCACAAGCTGGTGCAGATGGTGTTCCAGGATCCCTTCGCGTCGCTCCATCCGCGCCACACCGTGGACCGCCTCCTCAGCGAACCGATCGCCATTCACGGTCTGGGGAACGCCGACGGCCGCATCGCGCGCGCGCTCGACGAGGTCGGATTGGGACGCGAGTTCCGCTTCCGTTACCCACACCAGCTTTCCGGCGGGCAGCGACAGCGCATCGCCATCGCCCGGGCCCTCATCCTCGAGCCGAGGATCCTGCTCCTCGACGAGCCGACCTCCGCGCTGGACGTGTCCATCCAGGCGGAGATCCTCAATCTGTTGATGCGCGTCCGCGCCGAGCACGGCCTCACCTGCGTGCTCGTCAGCCACAACCTTGCCGTGGTCGCCCACTTGTGCGACCGGCTCGCCGTGATGAACGCGGGCACCGTCGTCGAGGAAATGCCGGTCGATCGGCTCCGGACCGGCACGCCGCGCGAACCGTATACCCGTCAGCTCTTGCGGGCGAGCCAGGGCTACGACCGCAAGGTGGTGGAGACCTTCGGATGAAGTCGCCCCGCGTTCGCGACCATCGGATTCAAAAGGCGGCGAGCAGTCCCGCCGTAGCCCCCCAGCGCCCGCTGGAATCGCAGGTCGGCGCCGCGGAAGGAACGATCCACGCAGACGGCGGCTTGGGTTGGTTCGTGGTCTTCTTGTTGTAGGTATCGACCGCGCTCTTCAGGCGGCTGTCGGCAGGCCGAGCCATCAGGAGCGAGATCGCCGCCACGCCCGCGCCAGCTCCGGCGATCGCCCATCCGGTCGAGTCTCCCTTTGCGCCCGCGACCACGCCATAGCCGACGCCCGCGCCTCCCAGGCCGCCGAGCACGGACCCGGCGATGAGCCAGTTGCGCGCGCTCGCCGCGTCGGCGCGCGCTTCCTCGACCTGGGACACGCCGTCGATCATCGAGAACACCTCGATCGGCTGGCCGTCCTGCTTGTACTCGTGACCGAGCGCACGCGGCTCGGCATCGATCCGGCGGCCCGCCTGGAACTTGTTCAGCCCG
>Ga0114129_10017342_pt1 | contig 10251 bp, 7 predicted proteins | sample RhiMetdeltSRZDD1_FD_80071 | JGI IMG/M metagenome (GOLD analysis project Ga0114129, IMG submission 80071) | Populus rhizosphere microbial communities from Tennessee, USA - Rhizosphere MetaG P. deltoides SRZDD1 (version 2) (version 2) | ecosystem: Host-associated > Plants > Roots > Rhizosphere >... | reverse complement strand
TAAACCGGGGGGCTTCGCCCCGCCGGACCCCCCATCGCTGTCGCTCGCGGGGGCCCTTCGCCCCGCTCCGCTCCAGCGGGGCGCGCTCTTGGCGCGCCGCCGGCTTATCGTTCGGGTCATTTGTCATGATGAGCGTGGGCTCGATTGGCGGCTGCGGCGGAGCGCAGCCCGGAATTGGTCCACGGGGAGCGTGTTCAGCACATCGCCGGGCGTCAGCCACGCACGCCGCCCGACGAGAACGCCCCATCGGAGCAGACCGAGAGCAGCGGGAGAGTGCGCATCGGAATCGACGATCAGTTTGACACCACGATCGCGCGCGAGGCGCGCGTGAACGTCGTTGAGATCGAGCCGATCCATCAAGGAGTTGATCTCCATGGCAACTCCTGCGGCCGCGGCGGCGGCGATTACGCGCTCGATATCCACCGGATACCCGTCGCGTTTGAGGATCAGCCGGCCTGTCGGATGCCCGAGCACGTCGACCCACGGACAGGAGATCGCGCGCAGGATGCGCTCCGTGATCTGCGCCGGCTCCTGACTGAAGGCAGAGTGGATGGACGCGATGACGAAATCCAGCTGGGCCAGGCAGTCGTCGGCGAGATCCATGCTGCCATCAGGACGGATATCGCACTCGACGCCGGCGAGCACTGTGATGCCTTCGAGCCGATCGTTCAGCTCTCGAATGCGGCGCGCCTGCTCGAGGACGCCGCGCTCGTCGAGGCCGTTCGCCATCGCCAGCGACTGACTGTGATCCGTGATCGCGATGTAACTCAGGCCCGCCGATTGCGCGGCCCGGGCCATGGTTTCCGCGTCCGCGCGGCCATCTGTCGTTGTCGTGTGCATGTGGAGATCGCCGCGCAGGTCCTGAAGCGTCACCAGAGCGGGCAGCGCCCGACGCTGGGCCGCACCAATCTCTCCTCTGTTCTCGCGCAGTTCGGGCGGAATGTACGCGAGCCCCAGCGCCTCGTAGAGGCCCTCTTCTGTGTCTCCGGCAACGGCGACGTCATCCTCGACGCGGTACAACCCGTACTCGTTCAGCTTCAAACCGCGCTGAATGGCCCTGTCGCGCAGGGCGATGTTGTGGGCCTTGGAGCCCGTGAAGTACTGGAGCGCGGCACCGAGGCTCTCGCGTGGGACGAGTCGGAGGTCAGTCTGAAAGCCGCCCCAGAGCTGCACGCTCGACTTGGTGTCGCCGTGGGCGAGGACCCGCTCGACCAGCCGGTAGTCGGTGAACGCCTGCATGATGCCCGGTGGCGCGCCGGCGGCGAGGATATCGAGGTCTCCGCACGTCTCGCAGCCGCGGCGCAGGCTGCCGACAATGTGGATTTCCGCTTCGGGTGCGTGCTCGCGAAGTGCGGTCACGAGCACGGACGCGGTGTCGTGCGCTTCGACAAGCAGTCTGCGTCCAACGAAGCGCGATCGCTCTTCGAGCGCCCGCAGGATGAGCGTCTCCTTCTTGGCGCCCATGCCTTTGAGTCCACGCAGCTGCCCGCCGCGCGCCGCCCGCTCGAGATCCTCGAGCGTCTTTATTTCGAGCTCGCGGTACAACATCGCGACCGTCTTCGGACCGACACCCGAGAGATGGAGGAGATCGAGGATCGTCGGCGGGAACTCCTGAAGCAGTGCCTGATGGTACGCCATGGATCCCGAGTCGGCGAGCTCGCCAATCTTCGCCGCGAGGTCCTTGCCGATGCCCGGGATCGCGAGCCGCTGCTCGGGAGTGAGATCGGCAATGCGCTCGCCGGTATGCGCAATTGTTTCCGAGGCGTTTCGATATGCGCGAATCTTGAACGGGTTCTCGCCCTTGATCTCGAGAAGGTCGCCGATCTCGGCCAACACCCGGGCGATAGCGAGATTGTCCACGCGAAGAAAGTTCGAAGTAAGAAGCTCGAAGTAAGACGTTCGAAGTAAGAAATTAGATCTCAGTTCTCTTTACTTTGTACTTCTTACTTCACACTTCGTACTTTCGTCACGCCGCGATGCGCGTTTCGACCTTCAGTCCTTCGGTCTCGACCTTGAAGTCGAGCAGGCGAGCGCCGGCGGCCGCGAGCGCGTTGCGGACTGCTGGCACGTCCGCGGGATCGGCAAGGCAGAACAGGCAGCCGCCGCCACCGGCGCCGCAGACTTTTCCGCCGATGGCTCCCGCCGCGCACGCCGCCTCGAGCATTCGGCCGATGTGCGGCGTTGTCACGCCGGGCGCGAGCCCCTTGCGATTTTCCCATTCCTCGGCGATGCGCCGGCCCACCTCGGTCCAGTCGTCGCGCTCCAGGGCGGCGCGCATAGACACGGCGATGTCGCGGATCCGTTCAAACCTGACCTGGACGTCGCGGTCGCCGTCGATGTGCCGCTTCGTCACTTCCCAGTTGTTGATGCCGGAGTTGCGAGTGGCGCCGGTGTACGCGAGCACGAGACGGCTCTCGAGCTCGTGCGGCGGAACCGGCAGTGCGACTCGTCGGATCCCGGCGACGCCGAGCTCGACGGCGGAGACGCCGCCATAGAGCGCCGGTCGGTAATCCTGCACGCCCGTCGGCACGTCGATCGCCTGCGCCTCCACGTTCATGGCGATTTGCAAGAGCGCGTCATCGGTCAGTGATTGTCCGGTCCAGGCGGACAACGCGCCGCAGACGGCAATGTTGAGAGCCGAGGATCCGGCGATCCCGGCGCCGACCGGCGACTCGCTCCGGGTGCGCATCTCGAGTCCGTCCACTTGAAAGTGATGGAGCAGACGTCCCAGAAGGCGCAACTCGGCGTTGTCGCGAAGCTCGCTCCAGCGCGCAGCTTCGACGCGCCGGCCGGTGTCTTCGGACACGATGAGCAGCCGGCCGTCGCTGCGCGGCCGGATCGAACACCGCGCACGCAGGCTGATTGCGACGTTCAGCGTCTGCGCGTTCTCGTGAAACAGATAGAGTGGCCAGATGTCGAGCGTGCCGCCGGCGAGATCGATGCGAGTCGGGGCCGAAGAGTCGATGTACACGCCATGCATTATAGACGGTGTAGGTCGGTGGCTCGGTAGCTCGCGGTTCACGTTGGTACGTCGTCGATCTACCGAACTACCGAGCTACCGGCCTGCGAAGTACAATGAGCGTTCATGTCGCTGCGTGACATTCGTCGCCATGTCGGTCAGCTCGCGCTCGTGGGGTTTGCCGGCTACACGATCCCGCCCGAGTTGCGTTCGCTCGCGCGCGAATTCGATCTGGGCGGTGTCATTTTCTTCAAGCGAAACGTCCAGCATCCCGAGCAGGTGGCCGAGCTGTCGTTCGAGGCGCAGTTGCTTGCGCAGGAATTGCCGTTGTGGGTCAGTGTCGATCAGGAAGGCGGTCGCGTCGCGCGCCTGAAACGGCCGTTCACCGAATGGCCGCCAATGATCACGCTGGGGCGAAGCGGCGACGAGGAGCTCGCAAGACGCTTTGCAAAGGCGCTCGCCGACGAGCTCAAGGCGGTGGGAATCTCTCTGGACTTTGCGCCGGTCCTGGACGTTCACACGAATCCGAAGAACCCGGTCATCGGCGATCGTGCCCTGTCGGAGCGGGCCGAGGACGTCGCTCGGCTCGGGCGCGCGATCATCCAGACGCTGCAGGGCGAAGGAATCGCGGCGTGCGGAAAGCATTTCCCAGGGCACGGGGACACGAGCACCGATCCCCACCACGAAGGCGCGCTCATCGAACATCCGCCGGATCGGTTGAACGCGGTGGAGCTCGTGCCGTTTCGTGCCGCGATCGACGCGGGCGTTGCAGCAATCATGACCGCGCATATCCTCGTGCCTGCACTCGACGAAGAACGGCCTGCCACGCTTTCATCCGCGATCGTCGGTGGGCTGCTGAAAGAACAGCTCGGATACGGTGGACTGGTGCTCAGCGACGATCTCGGCATGCGCGCGATCAGCGATCGATACACCCTCCCCGAAGCGACTGTTGCGTCGATTGCTGCGGGGTGCGACGCGGTGCTCATGTGCGGCGACAACCAGGAACCGCAAGTCGCTGCGCTCGAGGCCGTCATTCGTGCCGTCGAGGACGGCCGGCTCCCCGTCAAGCGCGTCGACGATGCACTGGGCCGTCACCGGCGTGCAAAGGAGCGGTTCCTTGCGAAGTCACGTCGGCGTCCGCTCGGCGGTTCGACGCTGCGGGCGTCGCTCGGCCGCGACGACCACCAGGCGATCGCCGCCGAGATGTCGAGGTTTCTCTAAGCGAATGCGCAAACCGCGAGCGCTGCGTTCCGGCGATCGGATCGCCGTCGTCGCGCCGGCGAGCCCGTTCGCACGCGAAGAGTTCGACGCCGGTATTGCGGAACTGTGCAACCTCGGGTTCGATCCTGTGTACGACGAGACGGTGTTCGAACGCCGCGGCTACGTCGCGGGCTCGGCGAATGTCCGCGCGGCGGCATGGCAGCGAGCCTGGAGGGATCCTTCAATCGCGGCGCTCATCGCCGCTCGTGGCGGTTACGGCAGCGTGCAGCTGCTCCCCCTGCTGGACGATGAATCCGCGCAGCGCATCGCGAAGGCGTTCATTGGATACAGCGACAACACGTCGATACTCGCCTGGCTGACGACGCGTTGTGGTCTCGTCTCGTTCCACGGCCCGATGCTGGAAGGCCGTCTCGCCAGAGGACCCGCGGGGTACGACCGCGACACGTTCGAGCGTTGTCTGTGTCGAGCCGAACCCGCGGGCGAGATTACGCACGCTCAGCTCGAGACCCTGGTTTCCGGAGAAGCCACAGGCGTTCTGGTCGGCGGTACGCTGACGCAACTCCTGGCCTCGCTCGCCACACCGTATGCCTTCGATCCGCCGCAGGATTGCGTCCTTTTTCTCGATGAGATCGCCGAGCGGCCGTATCGCGTCGATCGCATGCTGACGCAGCTGAGACTGGCCGGCCTCCTCGGCCGCGCGTCGGCGATCGTGTTCGGCGAGCTCCCGCGATGTGACGAGCCGAACGGATCCGTGACCTCGAGAGATGCTATCCGCGACGCGCTGAGCGGCTTTCCGGGTCCGATCCTTTATGGTCTGCCGTCGGGTCACACGAGTGGCCCGACGCTGACGCTGCCATTCGGTGTGCGTGCCCGAGTCGTCGCTGGTACGCGGCCGGTGCTTGTGATCGACGAAGCGGCGGTGGTAGACCAGTGAGGGGAGAAGTGAGAGTGAGAAGTTAAGGGCACCGTGGGGTGGAATGGGGGCCGGCGGGGCGAAGCCCCCCGGTATTTCGATTGACATGCACCGCATTCACTTGATTGGGATTTGTGGAACGGCGATGGGGACGCTCGCGGCCCTGCTGAAGAGCAAGGGGTACGACGTCCGCGGCTCGGACCAGAACGTCTATCCGCCGATGAGCGACTTCCTCCAGCAGCAGGGCATTCCTACGCTGCAGGGATATCGGGCCGAGCACGTCACGTCAGACCTGGACCTCGTGGTCGTCGGCAACGCCATCTCGCGCGGCAATCCGGAGCTTGAAGAAGTCCTCGACCGCAAGATTCGCTATTGCTCGCTGCCAGACGCAGTGCGCGATCACTTCCTGTGGGCCTCGCGCTCGATCGTCGTAGCCGGCACGCATGGAAAGACCACGACGACGTCGCTGACCGGATGGGTGCTCGCGCACGGAGGCGCCGACCCGAGCGTGTTCATTGGCGGGATCGCCGAGAACTTCGAGAGCAGCTATCGCATTGGCGGCGGCCGCGACTTCGTGATCGAAGGGGACGAATACGACAGCGCGTTCTTCGACAAAACCGCCAAGTTCCTCAAGTATCTTCCCGACATTGCCGTCGTCAACAACATCGAGTACGACCACGCTGACATCTACCCGGACCTCGACTCGATACGGCTGGCCTTTCAGCGATTCGTGAATCTGATCCCCCGCCGAGGCCTCCTGTTGCTCGGAGCAGACAACGCTGAGGCCATGGCGCTGAAAGCCCGCGCACGATGTCGCATAGAAACCTTCGGTCTCGCCGATGGCGCGGATTGGCAGGCCGACGATTTGAAAACGACGGCATCGTCCACGAGGTTTACGATGCGGCGCGCGCGACAGACAGTCGGGACGTTCGAAGTTCCGCTGCTTGGCGCCTACAACGTACGGAACGCGCTGGCGGCGCTTGCCGTCGGCGCGGCAATTGGGTTGAACACCGACACGATGGCGGAAGCGCTCCGCAAGTTCCGCGGCGTGCGCCGCCGGATGGAGCTTCGAGGCACGGCCTCGGGCGTGTCGGTCTATGACGACTTCGCGCATCACCCGACTGCCATCGCGGAGACTCTTGCCGGCGTGAGATCGGCATACCCCGGTCGGCGTATCTGGGCGATTTTCGAGCCGAGGTCCGCGACCTCGTGCAGGCGCATCTTTCAGGGGGAGTTCGCCCGCTCGCTATCGGGTGCCGATCGCGTTGTGTTGCCCGCAGTCTTTCGGTCGACGCTGCCCGAGGAGGAGCGTCTGGCGCCCGAACAGATTGTGAGCGATCTTCAGCGAACAGGAGTAGATGCACGCTACATCCCTGCGGTCGACGACATCGTCCGCACCGTCGCGAACGACGCGCGGCCGGGAGACCTGGTGATCGTGATGTCGAACGGAGGTTTCGACAATATTCATCAGAAATTGCTCGGTGCTCTGACAGCAAAAGCTGCTGGGTAACTCTCAGTCCCCGTCATGTTGCTCGTTCCGAGAGTCTTGAATCGGTTCCGAGATGAGACGCCCAGGCGCGCCAAAGGCGCGCCGCGCCGGAGCGGAGCGGGGCGCAGGGGCCCCGCGAGCGACTGCGATGGGGGGTCCGGCGGGGCGAAGCCCCCCGGCTAAGAAATGCGCCCCGAACGAATCGCTCGCGCCGGTGATGCCGCTCTCCTCGTCGAGTTCCCCCCACGGATCGACGCCGAGGTGAATGTCTGCTGCATTGCGCTCGCGCGGACGCTGACGGCGAAGTACGGCAGCGCGATTCGCGATGCCGTGGTTGGTTACTGCACGGTTACCGTCTACTACGACCCGCTCTTCGTCGATGCCAGCTGGCTCGAGGAGGAGATTCACGGAGCCACTGCCGGCCTGACCGACGGGAACATCGTCGAAGGGGATCTGCTCGACATCGCCGTCTGCTACGGAGGCGAGTTCGGTCCAGACCTCGCGAACGTCGGGCGATTCGGTGGTTGTTCCGAGGAACAAGTCATCGCGTTGCACACGGGCAGGATCTACCGAGTGTTTGCGGTCGGGTTCGTTCCAGGCTTTGCCTACATGGCAGAAGTCGATGCGCAGATTGCTGCGCCGCGTCGCTCGAGTCCGCGGACGGCGGTCCCCGCGGGATCGGTAGCGATCGCAGGAGGACAGACTGGCATTTATCCGACGGTGACGCCTGGAGGCTGGAACATCATTGGTCGCACAGCGGCGAAGCCGTACGACCCGTCGCGGCGCGAGCCGTTCCTGTTCAAAGCAGGCGATCGCGTCCGGTTCCACGCGATCACCGCCGAGGAGTTCGGCGACACTCACCCGGGACAGCCACCCGGGACAGCCACCTGGGACAGCCACCCGGGACAGCCTCCCGGGGCAGGCACCCGGGACAGCCACCCCGGACAGCCACCCGGGGCAGGCACGATTGGGTGTCCCCACGGGTACAGGTACCAACCAGCGATGCTTGCTCTGACGGTCATTCGGCCGGGCATGCTGACCACAATCCAGGATCTGGGGCGCTGGGGCCTGCAGGACTTTGGCGTTCCGGTTGCCGGTCCGATGGATATGTACTCTCATCTATTGGCTAATCGACTCGTTGGCAACGACGATCGTGCGGCGGCGCTCGAGGTCACGCTGATCGGGCCCGAGCTTCGAGCCGATGCAGATCTCGTGTGTGCGGTTGCGGGAGCGACGTTCGCGCTCACAATCAACGGATCACCCGTTGCGCTCCACACGGCTTTCGACCTGCCAAACGGCGGCAGCCTGAGATTCGGCGAGCGATCGGCAGGCGCCCGCACGACGCTCGCGGTGCGGGGTGGCATTGACGTGGAGGCGCTGTTTGGAAGTCGCGCCGTGAGCTTGATCAGCAAGATGGGACCCTTCGGAGGGCGCGCGCTGAAATCCGGAGACATCCTGCCGATCGGTGAGGCGATGTCGTCGCGCGCGACGCCGTCCTCGGAGGCGGCGCTGTCGCTCCCGGCCGGCGGGACGAGACTGCGAGTAATTTCTGGTCCGCACGAGTACATGTTCACACCGGCCGCATACCAAACGCTGTATCACTCCAGGTTCATGGTGACAACGAGCTCCAATCGAATGGGGTATCGCCTCGAGGGACCCCCGCTTGCTCATTCCGGCCCTGCCGATATTCTCTCTGAGGCGACGCCGATCGGGTCGTTGCAGGTTCCCGCCTCTGGTCAGCCGATCTTGCTCATGGCGGATCGTCAGACGACTGGAGGTTATCCGAAGATTGGAACGGTGATTACAGCCGACTTGCCGCTGGCCGGTCAGCTCGCGCCAGGGGACTGGATTGAATTCGTTCCCTGCACGCCCCAAGCGGCACTCGACGCCCTGAAGGGGCAGCGGAGTCGACTGGAAGGCCGGCGCGGATGAGTGACGCGCTCGATCGGGGGCTCCGCAAATCGTTCGGGGATTCTCGCGTCACAAGGGATGCGCCACTCGCTCCGCTGACCACCTTCAAGGTTGGAGGAACGGCCGACTGGCGCGTCGACGTACGCACTGAGGGGGAGATCCGCACCGCAGTCGAAATCGCGCGCGAGTGGGGAGTTCCCGTTGTTCCGCTTGGCGTCGGATCGAACGTGCTGGTAGCCGACGACGGTGTGCGCGCGGTAGTGTTGCGGATCCATGGCGGGGAGGTCGGACACATTAATGACGAGCGCATTCGCGCCGATGCAGGAGTGACAATCAACGGACTCGTGCGATGGACGATCAACCGCGGCGTGGCCGGCCTCGAGGCCTGGGCGGGCACGCCGGGAACTGTGGGGGGAGCGATCTACGGAAACGCGCATTTCAAAGGGCGGTTGATCGGAGAGTTGGCGGAGCAGGTGAGGCTGATCGACCGTGCCGGGCGAGTTCTTGACGTGCCGGCAGCCGAAATGGAGTTTGCCTACGATTACAGCCGGTTGCATCGGACCGGCGAAGTCGTTATCTCGGCCGACTTTCGCGTCAGCCACGGCGACTCAGCTCAGTTGCGTGCCATCGCCCGCGATTCTTTGGCATTTCGAAAGCGCACGCAGCCGCTGGAGTCGGCGAGCGCCGGCTGCATCTTCCAGAATCCGCTGCCGGATCGCGTTCCTTCCGGGATCCCGCCGTCGGCCGGCGCGCTCGTCGATCGTGCGGGGCTGAAAGGCGCGCGTGAAGGACGGGCCCATGTGTCGTCGAGGCACGCGAACTTCATCGTCAACGACGGTGGCGCGACGGCGTCGGACATCCGAACGTTGATCGGTCGATGCAAGGAGCAGGTCCTCGCGAAGTTTGGCGTGGAGCTGCGCGAGGAAATCGTCTTCCTGGGAGACTTCGGGGACACCCAAACGGGGCATCCAAGAGGGACATCCAAACATGGCATCCAAACGGGGCAGCCACGATTGGGTGTCCCCAGCGGCGACGGCGGAAAAGACGATGGCGACGCTCAGGATTGAAGGCGGACGACGGCTGTCGGGGCGCGTTGCGGTCGAAGGCAACAAGAACTCGGCGCTGCCGTTGCTCGCCGCGTGTCTCCTAACTGACGAAGAGTGCGTGCTGACGAACGTGCCGCGCATCCGCGACGTCGAGGTCCTGGTCGAGCTGATGAAGGGGCTCGGCGCAACCGTATCGGGTGTCGGGACGCCTACGCTGCGCGTCAAGTGCGCCAAAGTCACAACCGACCGGCCCGACCCCGTCCTCGTCGGAAAGCTCCGCGGATCCGTGCTCCTGCTTGGACCACTGCTCGCGCGATGTGGATCGGCGCGGCTCGCTCAGCCAGGCGGCGACTTCCCGGCCAGACGCACGATCAGCACGCACCTGCAGGCGCTCGCAGCGATGGGAGCCGCGCCCCTCGACGAGCCCGCCCATGCCCTCGAGACGCCGTCAGGATTGTCCGGTGCGTCCTTTTATCTCGAAGAGGCGTCCGTGACGGGAACCGAGACGGCGCTCCTCGCAGCCGTCGCCGCGAAGGGACGCAGCGAAATCCGCCATGCTGCGATGGAGCCGCACGTCGTGGAGTTGTGTCGGTTCCTGCGAGGCATGGGCGCGTCAGTCGAAGGCGACGGCACGACGACGCTCCGCGTCGAGGGCCCGCCGAAGTTCCGCGGCGTGCATCATCGGCTGGATGGCGACTACATCGAAGCCGGG
>Ga0114129_10017341_pt1 | contig 10251 bp, 6 predicted proteins | sample RhiMetdeltSRZDD1_FD_80071 | JGI IMG/M metagenome (GOLD analysis project Ga0114129, IMG submission 80071) | Populus rhizosphere microbial communities from Tennessee, USA - Rhizosphere MetaG P. deltoides SRZDD1 (version 2) (version 2) | ecosystem: Host-associated > Plants > Roots > Rhizosphere >... | reverse complement strand
CGGTTGCGGCGAAAATTTCCGGGCTGTTTTGACGTGTGACCACACTGCTTCGGTCGGGTTGAAATCCGGGGCTTAGGCGGGTAGCCGCACCACGTGCAGCCAATCCCTGCTGGCGATCATCTCGCGCATCGCGGCGCTGACGTGGGTGCTGAGTGTTGTCCCACACGAGCACGATCGATGCCTTCAGAACTGGTGGGCGGCATCGAGCAGGGCCGCGTACTCGTGGGGGATGCCATTTCGTGGTTCGGGCCGATACGGCAGTCGTTGTGGCCGGCGTGGACGGGCCTGGGGTGTGGCGGGTAATCGTGCGGACGGGCATCGCGGATCGTGGTTGTCCCGCGGGTATCCCTCGTAGCGCGAGGTTCTGTGGCTGCCGCGGTTGAGTGTAGGGCTTGGGGGGCTGGTCAGGCGGCGTCGCGGTATTCGTGGACGAGCCCGCTGAGAACGCCAACGCGCTGGACGCGGGCGGCACAGCCGGCAGATCCGGCTGTGTCCGGAACGCTGGCTGGAGACGGCACCGCCAGTGCGAGACCGCGATGTGGTCGGCTGGCCGGGGGTGGTCGGCGGACGCGGGCGCAGTCTCGCAACCGCTGCCGCCCTTCGCCATGTGGCCGGCTTTCCCGACCTCGGACTACTACGGCGGCTCCGCCCCACCCGACCTGTTCGGCGGTCGATGCGCCTATCCCGACCCGCAGGCTGGCTACCCGCCGATCGGGAGCCACGACCGGGTGGTTCCCGTGTTCACTGTGGTTCGCTCGTCGAAGGAGGAGCCCGACTGTGTCCCAGCGGCATCGCCATGGGTACGCCGCAGACCTTCCCCCTGGCCTCCCAGCCCAGCTTTGGTGTATCTGCTGGAAGTTTCCCACCCGACACTCCACATCGGATGGTTACGAACCGCGCCCAGCCCATATCCGCCGGATTTGAGCCGGTGGCGCTGTTGAAGGACGTAAGAACGCCGGTTCCTCGCGTACTCCTCTCCGTCACGCTTGCCGGACCCGCCCCATCTGGCAGTACTGACACGTCCCGGCTTTGTCAGGGCTGCTCCCGCCCTCCCCGGCACCACCCAGGTCAGGCTGCCCCTCAGCTACATCCACCTGCTGCGACAGGCAAACGGTGGCGGTCTCTCACCCCCACTCGAACCAACAGCGCCTCACGGCGCAAACGGAACTTGTGCCAGAGCCAGTTTTCAGCGTCCGGCGCGACGCAGTGATGTCTTGCCCGGTCCGGGCGCTGACGAACATAGATGCTGGCCACGATCAGGCACGGGAACGGCGCTTGCACAGCGCCGGCACATCATCGGGGCATGCGCACGCCCAGTGGGCGGTGCCGGCCCATCAGGGTTCCATAGTTGATCGGGATACCTGCACCTGGCCCGGCGTAACGCAGCCCTGTGTGGCGGCACGCGGACGTGACTGTCCACTATGGAGCAGTTCTCGATCGTCTCCAATGATGATCCTGCTCTGCGGCGAGGTCAATCACGACCGCCGTGGATCGAGGCGCACTCGGCGCGGCGCGGCGATCGAAGGTGCGGGGGAGGCACGTCGGGGAGCATGACGGGAAATCGACATTTCAGCCCCCGTGGGAGCAGTGGTGCTGTAGCGTTGCATCAAGATGCAAGTCTGGGGTGGGCCTATAGAATGGGCCCCCACATAAGTCCGCTCATCCAGCTGAAGCCGCCGGCGCAAAGGGGCGAAGGTTATGTACAGCTATGTGATGGAGTTCAATCTGGGCAGGCGTGGCGAGGAGACTCAAGAGTACCTCACGGACGTGGCGCGTACCTGGCCAGAGTTGTGGGAGCAGATTCCTGGCGTTACCGGAACGCTCTTGCTGTGCAGCGCTTTCGGTCTAGGTGGTGAATTCGAGTTCCAGTGGCGCGTCGACTTCGACAAGCTCAGCACTCTGTCCCGCATCGGCGAGGCGTTCAGGTCCAGCCATGACGGCTGGCGGCATTCGCGCGGTGAGTGGTTCAAACACCGCAGGGCTGTGCGGGCCCACCTATCCGGCCACCGCGGCGGGAACAAGGAGTACTGCCACGCCCACAAGGGGAAGGAGGGAGCGATCCACGTCATCGTCGCTTCCCCGTACGACGAGGCGGACCGCTCGGCGCGGCACCTGGACGAGGTTGCGGCGGTCTCAGGGGTCATATCGGTGCAGGCGCTTCGGCCGATAGTGGGATCGGCTGCTTCGCACGAGCAGATCTGGCTTCGGCTCGACGGCCTCGACAGCCTCGACAATGTGGCGGCGGTGGAGCGCGGAATCGAGCACGGCCTTGTCTTCGGCGAGATGCGTGAGCTCGATGGATCCCTCTTCACCGGAGCGTGAGGGTGCCTCGGGCGCCGTCGAGCGGTACTCGTTGGTGAAGCGCGTTGCGCCGCTGCGGTCGGTCGACTACTCATTGCTTGCGGCTAGGCAAGTCGTGGTCGTGGGGTGCGGAGCGCTCGGCTCGGCTGTAGCGACGCATCTGGTCCGCGGTGGGGTCGGCAAGGTCCGCGTCGTCGACCGCGATGTGGTGGAGGTGCGTAACCTTCCCCATCAAGTCTTGTACACCGAACAGGACGCTGCCTGGCGGCGGCTCAAGGCGGAGGCGGCAGCAGATCATCTGCACGCGATGCACGCGGACTGCGTTGTCCAAGGCGTGGTAGCCGACTTCGCGGCGGGCACCGCGCGCCGGTTGACGGCAGACGCCGATCTGATCGTGGATGGCGCCGACAACCTCGAGACGAAGCTGTTGCTCAACGACGTCGCGGTCGCGACGGGTACGCCGCTGGTCCACGCGGGGTGCGCGGGTTCGGAAGGGTCAGTTCTGGCCGTGCTGCCCGGTGTCACCCACTGCGTGCGGTGCCTGTGGCGGGCACCGCACGAGTCGGCCGCCCGGATGACGTGCGAGATCCGGGGACTGCTCCCGGGGACCGCGGCCGCGGTGGCGGCGTTGCAAGCCACCGAGGCGTTGAAGGTGCTGCTCGGGTTCGACGCGGCTTCGCTTTGCGGTCTGCTGCGTATCGACGTGTGGAAAGGGGTGCTGCGGCGCGTTCCGCTGCCTCCGTTCGACTCCGCTTCCAGCGCGTGCCGCGCGTGCGGACACGGAGACTTCGAGTATCTGCGCGGTGAGCACAGTACGAAAGCGCACAAGCTTTGCGGTGACGACACGGTGTTGTTGTCCGGTCCGGGCGCGGCGGCCATCGACCTGGAGTGGCTCGAGCGCCGGCACCGGTCGCACGTCTCGCGCGTCCGGCCCGAGTTCGTGCAGATCGAAATCGACGGATGCCGCATCGTGGCGTACTCCAGCGGCAGAACATTGATCCACGGCGCGGGAGGGGTGGACCGGGCCAAGGCGCTCTACACCCGACACGTCGCCGCGTAACAGGCGAAGTCGTTATCGGCGAACAGATCCGGCAGGACAACAGGCATGCTCAGGCGTCTTGCCGACACTTCCTTTGCCGCCGACTTACGTAGGCCGACACTCAACGCGTGGCCGCCCGGTCGAAATCTACCGGAGGCATCCTGAAGCGCGGATGGATAGCCAATCGTGGCAAGGGAACGAGTAGATGCAGGAAGAAACGGAGCCGATTCCGCTGATCTGCCTGCCCTTCGCGGGCAGCGGCGCCAGCTTCTACCGAGCATGGGCAAAGCTCGACGCGGGCACACCAATCATCGCTCTTCAATTGTCCGGACATGAGGAGCGTTTCCTCGAACCGTTAGCCACCGACGTCATTGTCGCTGCCAAGGAGTTCGCCACCGAGGTTGCCCGAATCGGCGTGGGCCGGCATCCAGTGGCCCTGTTCGGGCATAGCCTCGGCGCGGTGCTCGCCTTCGAGACCGCGCGTGAGGTGCTGCGGACCGATCCAGGCATGGTGCGGCATCTGTTCGTCAGCGGGTCGCCCGGACCGTGGACCCGACGAACCAGGCGAGCGACCGGCGTGGAGGACCCCGAATTTATCGCCAGGATCATCGAGTTCGCCGGGTATCGGCACGGGGCGTTCGACGATCCCGATCTCCGCGAGGTGCTGCTGCCCCTGCTGCGCGCCGACGTGGCGATGCACGAGGACTACCGGCCAGTCTGCGATGAGCCGCTCGGCATCGCCCTCACCGCGCTACGGGGAGTCAGCGATCAGCTGGTCTCCCGATCGCAGGCAGAACAGTGGCGGGCCGCGACGACCGGGCCCTTCGCCGTCGCCGAGCTTCCCGGCGGCCACATGTATCTGGCTGAGCGGCCGGGAGACCTACTCGAGGTCATCAGCCGATGCCTGCGCGACGAGACGAGGTAGGCACGCCCATGCGGCTGGACGGGAAGACCGCGATCATCACCGGCGCCGCCCGCGGTATCGGACGCGCCTGCGCCCAGACCTTCGCCGAGCACGGCGCAGATCTAGTGCTCGTCGACGTGGCCAAGGACGTAGCCGGTGTCCCGTACCCGATGGGTACACGGGCGCAGCTCGCCTACACCGCGGAGCTGTGCGAAAAGCGGGACAGCGCGGTAATTGCCGTCGAGGCCGATGTCCGGGATCCAGCGGCAGTGGACTCGGTCGCGCGCCAGGCCATCGACCGCTTCGGCGGCGTAGACATCCTGCTCAATTGCGCGGGCATCGCCGCACCATCCGGCACGGCGGTCCACGACATCACCGAGTCCGAATGGGCGCTCATGCTCGAAGTCGACCTGTCCGGCGCTTGGCGCATGATGAAGGCGGTCGCGCCAACGATGATCGCCCAGCGTTCAGGTTCCATCATCAACGTGTCGTCGACAGCCGGTCTCGTCGGCTATCGGCACTTCGCCGGCTACGTCACCGCCAAGCATGGGCTGATCGGCCTGACCAAGGCGGCGGCGCTCGACTACGCGGCGGACCGCATACGGGTCAACGCCCTGTGCCCCGGGTCGGTCCGCGACGCTCCCGAGTTCGAGGGACGCATGCTGGCCGAGATAGCCCGCTCGCTCGCCATCGGCGTCGACGGACACGAAGAGACCTTCCTGCGGTCCCAACCGACGAATTCGCTCGCCGAACCGCTGGATGTCGCAGGGGCGGCACTGTGGCTCGCCGCAGACGGATCCACACAGGTGACCGGCAGCGTTCTGACGGTCGACGGTGGCTTCACCGCGAGGTGAGCCGCCGTGACCACGACAATCCGCGATGGACAGGGGGACCCGTGATCGGGGGCGGCTGGCACACCGCAGCGCGGGACTGCCACAGCATCGTGCTCAGACTGTCGGCGGGGGTCGGACCACGCCAGGTACGGGAGAACCTGAGACGGGCGGCATCGGCACATTCGTTGTGTCGCGGTCTGCGGTTGTGGGAGGTGGCGGCGACGGCCAACGGTGACCGCACGCGCAAGGAGTCGTCGCGGCCCATCGCGTCGCGCGGCCCGGCCGTCCGGGTCGTTCTGGTGCGGTACCCGAACGCGGCCGCCGACCTGGTGCTCGTGGCCCGCCGTGGCAGCATCGCCCGGGCCGGCCTTGTCGGCCTGGCGAATCTGCTGGCGGGCAACGAATCCGCCCCCGATGTCGACCAACCGGATCCGCAACCGGCCCGGGTGCGCTGGCCGCAGGTCTCCTGGGGTCTAGGGGATCGGCGCGACCTCGGCAGCGTCGGTCTGCTCACGGTGAACGTGGCCGGCGTTGACGAGGCTGTGTTGCTCGGGGCTACGGCGCTGGTCCTTTCGCGATACGACGTCGGGCAGCAGCCGCGGATCGCTACCGGCAGCCCGTTCACCGTCGCCGAGTACCCGGTGGACGAGAACGCCACGGTCGCCGAACACTTGGCCTGCCTCACCAGGCCGCACTCTGCCTCGATGCGGTCATCGGGCGAGCGGCGGGGCGCGCCCGTGGGGGTGCTGTTCGGAGAGGGCGGTGACGGGTACGAGTATCGGCCCTGGTTGGCGCCGCCGTTTCCGCTCAGCTTCGCTGTCGAGCGGCTCGGGCACGACGGGTTCTGGCGGAGCCGCTGCTGGTATGACCGGGGACTGGTGTCCGATGCGATAGCGCAGCGTTTCACCCGGCACGTCGCCCATGCCGCGGTCCACATGACCAAGGCTGACGCGCGAACGCCGCTAGGCGACATCGCGCTCATGACGCGCGCGGAACAGGATGAGGTGGTGCGCAGCGGCGTCACCGAACCGGTCGGCCTGGCCGGCCCCCAGCGCATAGATCGGCTTTTCGCCGAGGTCGCCCGGCGCCAGCCGCAGGCACCCGCGGTCATCGACGGCCCGTCCGAAATCAGCTACGGGGAACTGGACGCGCTCGCGGACCGCCTCGCCGCAGGGCTGTCCGCGTTAGGGGTCTCACCGGGCGACCGGGTGGCGGTGTGTCTGGAGCGGGGGGCTGAATTCGTCGCGGCGACGGTGGCGGTGCTCAGGCTGGACTGCGCCTACGTGCCGATGGACGTGCGGCATCCACACGACCGGTTGCGTTATGTGGCAGCCGATGCCGATACCTCAATCATGATTGTGGAACACGAGGGTTTTCCGGTCGTCGAGGGCGTCCGGCAGGTCACGCTGGCGCAGTTGCAAACGGCCGACGCGAACCGGGCTGGGCCGGTGGCCAGCCACGGCGGCGGCCTGCCCGCCTATGTCATCTACACCTCCGGCTCGACCGGCCGTCCCAAAGGTGTCGTGGTTTCTCACGCCAACGTCGCCGCCCTGGTGCGGGCCACCGCAGGCGAGTACGCGTTCGGGCCGCACGACGTGTGGACGTTCTTTCACTCCGTAGCCTTCGACTTCTCGGTCTGGGAGACGTGGGGCTGCCTGCTGACCGGCGGCCGGCTCGTGGTGGTGCCGTACTGGGTGAGCCGTGCGCCGCACGAATTCCGCGAGCTGCTCATCGGCTCCGGTGTCACCGTCCTTAGCCAGACGCCGTCGGCGTTCAGCCAACTCATCGACGCTGACCAGGAGGTACCCGCAGGCGGCGTGGACAGTGTGCGGCTGGTGGTATTGGGCGGGGAGTCCCTGGACGCGCGCATTCTGGTGCCCTGGTTTGCCCGGTACTCGCCGGCGGCCTGCCAGGTGGTCAACATGTTCGGCATCACCGAGACGACCGTGCACGTCACGGCGCGCACCGTGACACCACGGGATACTTGGCAAGGGTGCCGGAATGTCGGCCGCGCGCTGCCCGGATGGTCGATCTCGGTGCGCGACGAGCGGGGGAATGTCCTCCCGTACGGCGCGGAGGGGGAGGTCTGGGTCGGCGGTGCCGGGCTAGCCCTCGGATATCTCGGGCAGCCGGAGCTGACCGCGCAGAAGTTCGTCGTGGACCCGGTGACCGGGCAACGCCTATACCGCAGCGGAGACAACGGCCGGCTGTGGCCAGATGGCAGTTTGGAGTATCGCGGCCGCCGCGACGGCCAAGTGAAGGTCCGGGGCCATCGCATCGAACTGGACGAGATCCGCGCCGTGCTGTTGGACGATCCCGGGGTTCGGCACGCAGCCGTGGCCGTTGTGGCGGGCCGCGACAACGCGAGCACGCGCATCCACGCGTACGCGGTGATGACCCCGGAGGCAACGGAACAGGCGGTGTTGAGCCGGGCCAGGCTGATGTTGCCCGACTATATGGTTCCGGCCTCGCTCACCCGGGTGGGGGCGATCCCGCTGACTGGTAACGGCAAGACCGATATCGGTCGGCTACCGGCGCCGACCACCGGGGACCGGCGCCCGGGCGCCGATCGACACCCGGAGGGCCCGGTCGTCGATGAGGTGTTGCGGCTCTGGTCCCGCCACCTGGGTGTCACGGTCGGGGTCGGCGACAACTTCTTCACCCTCGGCGGCAATTCGCTGCTGGTGATCCAGGTCCTGGCCGAGCTGACGAAGATGGGTCTGCCGAAGGTGACGGTGCAGCAGTTCTACCGCAACTCGACCGCGGCGCAGTTCGCTGCGCTGCTGCGACAGCTGGCAGGGGAGGCTACCGGTGACTAATCCTTTCGACGACCCCGACGGCACGTTCCTGGTCCTATGCAACGACGAGGATCAGTACTCGCTCTGGCCCGCCTTCGCCGACGTTCCGGCCGGTTGGCGGACGGTGTCCGGGCCGGGGCCGCGGGACGCCCTGATGAGCTTCATCGACGAGACCTGGCTTGACATGCGCCCCAAGAGCCTGCGTGACGCGATGGACCCGGTCCAGCACCAACCCGGCGGGAGCATCGGGTGAGTCCCCTATCACGCGATCGGCTTGTGCACGAGCTGTTCCAGGAGCAGGTGCGGCGTACCCCGGCCGCGATCGCGGTCGTGGCAGCTGATGCCGCCCTGACCTATGGGCAGCTAAACGCGCGGGCCAACCGGTTCGCCCGGCACCTGGCCGAGCGCGGGGTCGGCCAGGAGAAACGGGTCGCGGTGCTGCTGCCGCCATCGGCCGACCTGGTGGCGGTGCTGCTCGGGGTGCTCAAGGCTGGGGGCGCCTACGTTCCCGTCGACCCGAACTACCCACGCGAGCGGGTCGCGCTGCTGTTGCGCGAAGCGAGGCCGCACTGCGTGGTGACCGCCACCGATCTGGCGGGCCCGTTGGAAGCGGATCCGGTGTGTGTGGACACCTGGCCCGAAACCGGATACGACACCAGCGACCCGACCTGCCTGAGCCACCCGGACCAGGCGGCGTACGTGATCTACACCTCCGGGTCCACCGGCCGCCCCAAAGGCGTAGTGGTGACGCACCGGTCCCTGGGCGCGTATCTGCTCAGCGCCCGCGATACCTACGAAGGCGTCAGCGGAGAGAGCCTGCTGCATTCGTCGATCGCGTTCGACCTTACCGTCACCGCGCTGTACACGCCGCTGATCAGTGGCGGACGTGTCCGCGTCGACGCGTTGCGCGACACCGGCCATCGGGTGGCGCTGATGAAGGTGACGCCCAGCCACCTGGAACTGCTGGAGACGCTACCCGACATCGCCTCGCCGAGCGCCTGCCTGGTGGTCGGCGGCGAAGCGCTGCAAGGCGAGGCGCTGAGCCGGTGGCGTACCCGCCACCCGCAGGTGGCGGTACACAACTCGTACGGGCCCACCGAGACAACCGTCAACGTCACCGACTTCCGCCTCGCGCCAGGAGATCCGACCCCGTCGGGGCCGGTGCCGCTTGGCGATCCGTTCCCCGGTGTGCAGGCGTACCTGCTCGACGACCGGCTCGGGCCGGTGGCGCTGGGTGAGCCCGGAGAGCTGTACATCGCGGGAGTCGGCGTTGCCCGCGGGTACCTGGACCAGCCGGACATGACCGCCTCACGGTTCGTGGCGAACCCTTTTGGCCCCTCCGGCACCCGGATGTATCGCACGGGCGACGTCGTGCGCCGCCGCGGCGATGGTCTGCTGGAGTTCCTCGGCCGGGTTGACGATCAGGTGAAAATTCGGGGGTTCCGGGTCGAGCCTGGGGAGATCCAGGCGTTGCTCGCCGCGCATCCACACGTCCGCCGCGCCACCGTCGTGGCGCGGGACTTCGGCGCAGGCGACCACCGGCTGGTGGCGTACCTGGTGGCCACGCAACAGGCGCCGTGGCGCGAGTACCTGGCAGCACGGCTTCCCGACTACATGCTGCCCTCGGCCTTCGTGATGCTCGACCGCCTACCGCTGACCGTAAACGGGAAGGTCGACCGTGAGGCGTTGCCGTTGCCACAGCTGTCCGGCCGTACCGGGCGCGTACCGCGGTCGGCGCGCGAACAGAGCCTGTGCGCTCTTCTCGCCGAGATCCTCGGTGTCGCGAAGGTCGGGCCCGAGGACTCCTTCCTGGATCTGGGCGGCCATTCGCTGCTCGCGATTCGGTTGATCGGCCGAGTGCGAGCGACGATGGGTCTGGACCTGTCGGTGCGCGACGTGTTCGAGTCGCCGACCGTCGAAGCGCTCGACGCGCTGTTGGACCGCAGGAACGCGGCGGCCGCCGCCGCGCTTCGCCCTATGGCCCGGCCTGAGCACCTTCCGGCGTCCTACGCCCAGCGGGGGTTGTGGTTCCTGGACCGCTTGTGGGGACCGAACCCGACCTACAACGTACCGTTGGTGTGGCACCTGACCGGTCACCTCGATCCTGAGGCGCTGCGGGTTGCGGTGGACGATGTGGTGCGGCGGCACGAGAGCCTGCGCACGGTCTTCGTCGAGCACCGTGGCGAACCGGTGCAGCGCGTGCTGTCCGGCGGGTCGGCGATGCGATTCGAGCGGACCACACCCGACCGGCTCGACGAGCGGCTGGCCGAGGCGGCACGGCACACGTTCGACCTCACCACCCAGATACCGTCGCGGGCGCATCTCTACCAGATCGGCACGCATGAGCACGTGCTGCTGTGGCTGATGCATCACATT
>Ga0114129_10017340_pt1 | contig 10251 bp, 10 predicted proteins | sample RhiMetdeltSRZDD1_FD_80071 | JGI IMG/M metagenome (GOLD analysis project Ga0114129, IMG submission 80071) | Populus rhizosphere microbial communities from Tennessee, USA - Rhizosphere MetaG P. deltoides SRZDD1 (version 2) (version 2) | ecosystem: Host-associated > Plants > Roots > Rhizosphere >... | reverse complement strand
GATGGCGCCGTCGTGCCGGACGAGGAGATCGCTGCTGGTTGCGGAATTCACGAGCGTCGAGTGTAGCAGAACGGCGCCGGGCGGGCGCGGTCGCGCTCCGCCCGCCCGGCGCAGCGGCTAGTAGCTGCGCGCGGCGGATGCCTTGTAGTTGACCTCGCCCATCGCGCGCACGCTCTTCGGCGCGATGCGGAAGCAGACGTCGTACACGAAGATCGCGACGGCGGCGCCGACGAACGGACCGAACCAGTACACCCAGTGATTGTCCCAGACGCCGGCCACGAGCGCGGGGCCGAAGCTGCGCGCGGGGTTCATCGAGCCGCCGGTCAACGGTGCGCCGACCAGCTCGCCGAGCATCACGACGAGCCCCACCACCGCCAGTCTCACCGGTGACCCGCCACGGGCGGCCGCGAGCACGGCCGCGACCAGGACGGAGCTGAGCACGATCTCGGTCACGAGACCGCCACCGACGCTGACCCGGGCCGCGAGCATGTCCGAGCCGAGGCTGCCATGCATCGAGCTCGGGATCATCACCATCAGGAGCAGGGCGCCGGCGACGGCCCCCGCGCATTGCGACACCATGTAGACCAGCGCTTTCGCGGCGTGGATCTGCTTGGACATGAAAGCGGCGAAGGTGACCGCGGGGTTCAGATGGCCTCCGGAGACGGGCATGGCCGCGCCGACGAAGACCGCGTATGCGACGCCGCTGGCGAGAGCGACGGCAAGCAGTCGTGCCGACGTCATGCGTTCCGCGAGCAGCCCCCCGGTGACCGCCACCGTTCCTGCGCTGAACACGATGAATAGCAGCGTCCCCAGGAACTCCGCCACCATCGCGCCGCGCCCTTCGCGGGACGCCAGCTCCGCCTGGACCTTATGGATGACCATCATTCCATTGCCATTGGACGATTGCCGCTTCATCCCCCCATCCCTCCTGTTCGTCGCGCTGGAACAGAGCGCATGCGGTCGCGCAGATGCGCGTGGAGCGATATCCGGGCGGGATGGAGCAAGGGCGATGCCGCACCGAGCGTGCGCCAACGTCGGCGTATTCAATGGACGCGCGTCCACGAAGGGCAGCGAAGACGCCGCGGTGGCATCCATCGTGCCACTACGGCATCACATGGCGAGGTAGCCGCCGTCGACGACGAGTTCGGTGCCCGTGATATACGAGGCCTCGTCGGACGCCAGGAACAACACGGCGTGAGCGACCTCCTCGACGCGGCCTTCTCGCTTCATCGGGACGGCGGCGAGCATCTTCGTCCGCCACGCGGGGTCCGCCGACACCTTTGACGTACGCATCGGCGGCATGACGCCGGGATGCACGGAGTTCACGCGGATGCCATCCTTCGCATACTGGACGGCCGCGGACTTCGTCATCACGCGCACGGCGCCCTTCGAGGCGTTGTAGGCCATGTGAAGCATCGCCTGGCCCACGAAGCCGGAGATCGACGAGATGTTCACGATGGAGCCGCCGCCGGCCTCACGCATCCTCGGAATAGCGTGCTTCATCCCGAGGAACACACCCTTGGCGTTCACGTTCATGAGCGCGTCCCAGGCTGCAGTGCTCATCGTGTCCGGATCGAATGTGCCACTGATGCCGGCGTTGTTGACGAGGACGTCGAGGCGCTGAAACGCATCGATGGTCGTCTCGACGGCGCGCTGCCAGTCGGCCTCGCTGGTGACGTCGAGCTTCACGAAGCGCGCCTGACCTCCGCCGGCGGCGATCTTGTCCACCACCTGCCGGCCCTCGATCTCGAGCACGTCCGCGACGACGACCCGCGCGCCCTCGCGCGCGAAGATCATCGCCTCGCTCTGCCCCATGCCGCCGGCGCTGCCCGTGATCAGCGCGACCTTCCCTGCGAGTCTCATGGCCTTCCCCTCCGGTCGACGCGATCCGAGGCGAAACAATGGTGGCGGTGGGAGGAATTGAACCTCCGACACGGGGCTTATGAGACCCCTGCTCTGCCGCTGAGCTACACCGCCGTGATGTGGAAGATCAGCGGGTTACCGGCAGCGATTGTACCGCAACCGCGAGTTGTGCCCGTCGTTGCGCCCGGCGAGCGCTGGCAGCTCCTGCGTGACGTGGCTCGAGAGCCGAGGCTGCGGTGGACGTACGGGAGTCATGGAGGCAGGCGTTGGCAGCTCGCCTCGCTGGCCTCACCGATGCATCGCATGTATGAGTACCAATGCCAGAGACCGTGGAGGACATCCCGTGAGCGGCACTCTCGATCTCCCGAGGGTGTCACCGTCCGCCGGAACGCCTGCGGCATTCGTGACTTACATGTCCTATTCCGGGCTCGGCATCGTTCGCTCCCTGGGGCGGCGCGGCGTCCCGGTCTTCGCGCTGGATCCGGATCGAACGCAGATCGGAATGACCTCGCGCTTCTGCCGGGGCGTCCCGGTGCCGAGGGTGGAAGAGCGCGAGGACGAGCACCTTGATTGCCTCGTCCGCCTGGCGCGGTCGCTGCCGGAAAAGCCGGTGCTCTTCCCGACAGGCGACGACACCGTGCTGTGCTACGCCAGGCACGAGGATTCACTTCGGAAGCACTTTCGCTTCACCGGGCCCTGCGCGGAAACTGTCCGGAAGACCGCAACGAAGGATGCCCTGTTCCGGACCGCCCGCGAGCTCGGCGTCTCGGTCCCCGAGACGTATGTTCCTGGCTCTCTCGACGACGTCCGCGCGGTGGCCGCGATCATTCCCTATCCGTGCCTGATCAAGCCGGCGCGGCCGAGCTCCTGGCACCGGAGGATGGTTCAGGACGCCCTCCGGCGCATCCCCGGCGGCAGCGAGAAGTCGATCGTCGTCCGCCATGCGGACGCGCTCATGGATGCGTACCAGCAGATGGCGGCCATCGAGCCCAACGTGGTGGTGAGCGAGGTCATCCCCGGTGAGGACCGTGAGCTTCTCTACTTCGCGTTCTATCGGTCCGCCGACGGGAGGATCTGGCACTTCTCGGGCCGCAAGGAGCGAATAGTCCCCATCCACTTCGGCAGCGCCAGCTTCGTGGTGTCGACCGAGGCGGAGGACCTCGATCGGGTCTCGATCACGTTCCTCGAAAAGCTGGGTTACCGCGGGCTGGGGGGGATCGAGTTCAAGCGGGATGCGCGTGACGGATCGCTCAAGCTCATCGAGCTCAATCCCCGGTTCGGCCTCTGGGACGCTCTCGGGCAGCGCGTAGGCGTCGACACCGCCGCGGTGGCGTACCTGGACGCGATCGGGGCCCAGCTGCCGGCGCCCGCCCGTGCCCGGACAGAGGTCCGTTGGATCTCCATTTCCCGCGACATCCGGGCCATGCTCCAGTACAGGAAGGAAGGTCTTCTCTCGACGAGGAGCTGGCTCAGATCGCTCCTCGCCGGCGAGAAGGCCTGGGCCGTGTTCTCCTGGGACGACTCATTGCCCGTCGTCGTAGCGTCGGTCCGCTTCTGGCTCCGCCTCGTCCGACGGCTCGCGGCCAGGCCACTCGGGTCCCGACGAGATACCCGTTTGCCGCCTGCTCCGCCTGTAGAGCGAGCCGCGCGGCGAAGAGACCCGCGCGATGAACGTCCGCCGATCCATCACTCGATCATCTGATCCGCTCGCAGCAGCACCGAGCCGTCAACTCGATGGACCGCGGCATAGCGCATCAGGCCCGCCACCACGTTCTACCGTACGCGCCCTCGCTGCTACACTTTGGCCCGATGCCGAAGCGTCGCGCCGCCGGCCAGTCGCGATCGGGCCCCGGGCATCTGTCCGCCGATGCGCAAGCGCTGCAGCAGCACGAGGCCGCCCTCCTGGCCGCCATTGTCAGCTCCTCGGACGACGCGATCGTCAGCAAGACGCTCGACGGCATCATCACCTCGTGGAACCCCGCCGCGGAGCGCATGTTCGGCTGGCCGGCCGCCGAAGCGATCGGCGAGCCCATCACCATCATCATTCCAGAGGACCGCCTCGACGAGGAGGCGACCGTGCTCGCCTGTCTGCGACGCGGGGAGACGATCGACCACTACGAAAGCGTGCGGCGGCGCAAGGACGGAGTCCTCATTCCCGTCTCGCTCACCGTGTCGCCCATCCGTGATCCGCGCGGAGCCGTCATCGGCGCCTCCAAGATCGCCCGCGACATCACCGAACGAAAACGCGTGGAGGACGACCGAGCACGCGCGCTCGCGCGGGAGCAAGCGGCGCGGACGGAGGCGGAGCGCGCGAGCCAGGTGAAGGACGAGTTTCTGGCGACGCTCTCGCACGAGCTCCGCACGCCCCTCACCGCGATCATGGGCTGGGTGCGCATGTTACGGCAGGGCACCCTCGACGAGGGCGCCGCCGACCGGGCGCTGGAGATCGTCGACCGCAATACGCAGGCGCTCACCCGGCTGGTGGAGGACATCCTCGACATCTCGAGCATCACCATGGGGCGGTTCAGGCTCGAAAGCGTACCGGTCGACCTCGCCGCCGTGGTTCGCGCGGCCATCGATTCGGTGCGGCACGCAGCCACGGCCAAGCACATCCGGCTCGACATTTCCGTCGAGGCGACGATACGTCCCGTCCTCGGTGACGCCGGTCGCCTGCAGCAGGTGGTCTGGAACCTCGTCGCCAACGCCGTGAAGTTCACGCCGGACAAGGGCCACATCGAGGTGACCCTCGCATCGGTCGGCTCCTACGCCGAGCTTCGCGTTCGTGACAACGGCCAGGGCATCACGCCGGAATTCGCGCCGCGACTGTTCGAGCGCTTCACGCAGTATGACGCCACGCCCACGCGCCAGCACGGCGGGCTCGGGATGGGACTTGCGATCGTGCGGCACCTGGTCGAGCTCCATGGTGGGACAGTCGGGGCGAAGAGTCCGGGTCCGGGTCGCGGCGCCACCTTCATCGTCCGGCTGCCTCAAGTCTTGGCGGACGCGGGGAGCCCGGGTGGACGATCCGATCCGGCGCCGCCCGTGCTCGGAGGCATCCGCGTTCTCACGGTCGAGGACGAGCCGGACACGCGCGAGCTGATCGCCGCCGTTCTGCGTCAGGCGGGCGCCGATGTGGTCGTGGCGGCGTCGGTGGATGAAGCGCTCGGCGCCCTCGCCACGTCGCGCCCGGACATCGTGCTATGTGACATCGCCATGCCGGGCCGCGACGGCTACGATCTCGTGCGGGAGGCGAAACGCCGGCCGGGACCGCTGGCGAAAGTACCGTTCGTCGCGCTGACGGCACACGTGCAGGAACACGAGCGCCGGCGAAGCCTCGCGGAGGGGTTCAGCGTTCACGTGCCGAAGCCGGTCGACCCCGCGCAGCTCGTGGAAGTCGTGCGCCGCGTCGGCCGCCGATAGTTCAAAGTGCCACGAAAAGGATTGTTGGTATAATCCGCACGGGCAATTCAGAGTAGCGACTCCGGCTACTCAAGCGCACCGCTCGGAGGACTCTCAATGCAGTTCCGGCAACGCTCCTGGCACGATGCTCCCCCACCGGTGATGGCGGCCCTTGACGACGACGATGTCGAGGACGACGACGAGCTCGACGACGACGAGGACGACGACGCCGCCGATGAACTAGCCGACGACGAGAAGGACGAGGAAGACGACGACGAGGACGACGACTTCGACGAGGACGACGACGGCTTCGCCGACCTCGACGAGGACGACGAGGAGGATGACGACGACGACGAGGACGACGACGACCTCGAGGACGACGAGCTCGACGACGACGACGAGGACGACGACGACGAAGAGTAGCCCATCGAACGACAGGAGGCGGGAAACATGGTGCTAGCCAGTGGAGAGGGTTGGCTGTTCCTGCTGCGGTGGTTACATTTTCTCGCCGGCATCACCTGGATCGGAATGCTGTACTACTTCAACTTCGTGCAGACGCCATTCTTCGCGAAGGCCGAGCCGGCCGTCCGGACCGGAATGATCGCCGGCAGCCTCGTCGGCCGCGCGCTCTGGTGGTTCCGCTGGGGCGCCATGATCACGTTCATCACGGGCTGGCTGTACGTGCTGCACATGATGTTCGCCCGGTACGGGGGCGTCGGTGAGTTCTTCGCGACCGCCTATGGCTGGAAGATCTTCTTCGGCGGCATGCTCGGCTCGCTCATGTGGTTCAACGTGTGGTTCGTGATCTGGCCGGCGCAGCAGATCGTCATCGCCTCCGCGTCCCAGGTCGCCAAGGGTGGCGCGGCCATCGCCGACGCGGCGGCCCGCGGCGCCCGCAGCGGCGTCGCCTCGCGCACCAACACCCTGCTGTCGATCCCGATGCTCTTCTTCATGGGATCGGCCATGCATCTCAAAATGACAGACCCGACGGGGCCCGGTCAGAAGATCGGAGCGCTTCTCCTTCTGCTGGTCGTCATGGCTGCGGCGGAGATCAACGCCATGGTGGGGCCGGCGTCTCCGGACAAGGCCAGCGCCGGCAAGAAGCTGCTGGCAACCGTGAACGGCACGCTGTGGGCGGGCTTCATTCTCACGGCCGTCCTGTACTTCGGCCTCGCGCTCATCTTCCCGCAGTAGGATGCCCCATGAACGCGAAGGGCCCGGCGCTCGGCGCCGGGCCCTTCGCGTGGGATCGATCAGGATTCCCTGAGGTATGCCGCCAACGCCGGGATGTCCGGCGCCAGCGTCGGCTGAGGCGGCATGATCCTCGTCGGGCGCTTCGGCGCGTAACCCTGCGGGTACTCGCCACGGACGATCTTGGCCTCGAGCAACTCGCGCGACGCGCCCTTCACGGCAGGGCCGACAGGGCCGGCGGTGGCGGGATCCGCGCTGTGGCACTGAACACACTGTCCGAGGTAGAGTTGCCGGCCGCGGGCGGCGAGTGGATCACCACCGCTCTCACCGCAGCCATCGAAGACTGTGGCCAGTGTGCCGGCGATGGCGACGACGCGCAGAAATTGGGCAGGCGACGAGATCATCGAACCGGCGCGACTGTACGCGCCGCTCCGGCCGCCTGTCAAACGTTCGGCTGGGTCAGCGCGAGGCGGCGATGGGACGCAGCCGCGCCCGGGCGGAGCCGAGGTCGATGATGCGCGCCGGCGCCAGACGCGCGCGCCGGTCGATCAGCTCGGCGCGCTGCTCGGCCAGGGCGGCCATCGCGTCGTCGGTGAACAGCCGCGCATGGGGCTGCCGCAGCGCCAGGCGGAAGCCGGCGACGGCGAATCGCACGCGCCAGATCTCGGCCCGGCAGCGCATCCGCAGGCGCCTCCAGGGCGACGGCGCCGGGGCCGGCGCGACGGTCTGCGGCGCAGCGGGGAGGAAATACACGTTGGCCTCGCGCACGACCTGGCTCATACGAGACCCCGCTCTTCCATCAGCTCGGTGACCTGCCGATACGTCCCGGCCAGCGTCTGATCGAACGTCGCTTCGAGACGGAACGCGGTCATGGCAGCAATGACACGGTCGCGCGCTGACTCGGCCTCGGCCGCCCGGGCGCGAGCGTCGGCCGCCCGGGCCAGCGACGCGCGCGCGTCGGCCAGCGAGCCGAGGACGCTCTCCGCGACGCCGAGTCGAGTGGCGGACGCGGCCGGTGACGCCAGTGCCTCGAGGGTGACGCGCCGACGGCGCATCGTCGCCGCCTCGAGCGTGGGGGCCACGACCAGACGCGGCGCCCAAAGCACAACGTCGTTCCTGGGACTCTTGATCTTACGGGAATCCGCAGCCGCTCGGCCGGTCGGGGTCTTCCTCATGTCCGCCTACCAAGGCAACTTCTCGGCCAGGATACACACGGCGTAACTCTGCGATTCGATTAGCCGTGCAACGGGTACACGACAGATCCGACCGGAGGAGACGGCGGCGTCTCCACGGAGAAACTCCTGGGTCAGGCGGGTCGAACCAGGTTGAAGTCGCGGATCTTCTTGTTGAGCGTCTTGACGTCGACCTCCAGCACCCGGGCTGCCCGCGCCTTGTTCCACCCGGTCGCCGCCAGCACGCGCTCGACATGTCGCCGCTCGACCTGCGCGAGCGGCACCAGCGTCGGCTCCCGCTCGTCATGGACGTCGGCCGGCCCGGCAGCGTGGCGGAGCTCGGCGGGCAAGTCGGCAGCGCGGACCTCCGCCCCCTCGTGGAGAATCTGGAGTCGCTCCACGAGATTGCGGAGCTCCCGGATGTTGCCCGGCCAGTCGTAGGCGATGAGCCGCTCGATGGCGTCGCGCGCAAATGCCAGCGCCTTGCCGCCGCGGGCAGGGGTCAGGAAGTGCTGGACGAGCTGCGGGATGTCCTCCCGTCGCTGGCGCAGCGCCGGCACTTCCACGACGACCGTGCTCACGCGGTAGAAGAGATCCCAGCGAAAGCGGCCGTCGGTCGCCTCGCGCGTGAGCTCCTTCGCGGTCGCGGCGACGATCCGCACGTCCACGTGGAAGGCGCGCTCCTCGCCGACGCGACGGACCTCGCCCGAATCGAGCGCGCGTAGCAGCCGCACCTGCATGGCCGGCGACATCTCACCGATCTCGTCGAGGAAGAGCGTCCCGCCGTTGGCGGCCTCGAAGAGGCCGACGCGCGACGTGACGGCGCCGCTGAACGCGCCCTTGCGGTGGCCGAACAGCTCGGTCTCGAGCAGCGTGTCGGGCAGCGCGCCGCAGTTGATCGAGACGAACGGCCGCGCGGCGCGGGAGGAGCGAAGATGAATCGTCCGTGCGATGAGCTCCTTGCCGGTCCCGCTCTCGCCGTGAATGAGCACGGGGCTCTCGCTGGCGGCCACTCGGGCGATCACGGCGAGGACGTCCTTCACGGCGCCGCTGCTGCCGACGATCGTGGGCAGCCCGTCGCGCCGGGTGATCACCTCCTTCAGCGCGGAGTTCTCGCGGCGCAGCGCCTTCTTCTCGGCCGCCTTGGCGACCACCTCGAGCAGCTCGGCGTTCTTCCACGGTTTGGCGATGAAGTCGTAGGCGCCCAGGCGCATCGCCTCCACCGCCGTCTCCACGTCGGCGTGACCGGTGAGCACGATGGTCTCGACGTCGACGTCGGCGTCGCGTGCCCAGCGCAGGATGTCGAGCCCGGAGTGATCCGGCAAATGCACGTCGACGAGGGCGATGTCGAACGCGCCGCGCGCCAGCCGCTCCATCGCCTCGGTGCCGGACACGGCCTCGCTCACGGTCATCGGCGACCGCGCGAGCACCATCGTGAGCATCGCGCGTACGTCGGGATCATCGTCGACGACGAGCACGTGAATGGCGTGGGGCATCTGGAATCATGGTAGCACTTCCAGTACACTACCCACCTCAGGAGGACCGATCGGAATGTCGCAGCCCCCGGCTCTCCGGATCGAGGGAGCCCGGCAGAACAACCTCAAGAACGTTTCGCTCGAGATCCCGCACGATCGACTCACCGTCGTGACCGGAGTCTCCGGCTCCGGAAAATCGTCGCTCGCATTCGACACGCTGTTCGCCGAGGGGCAGTGGCGCTACATCGAATCGCTGTCGACGTACGCGCGGATGTTCCTCGAGCGGATCGATCGTCCGGACGTCGACCGCGTCGAGCAGATCCGTCCCGCGGTCGCCCTCGAGCAGAAAAATCCCGTGCGCACCGCGCGGTCTACCGTCGGCACCGCCACCGAGATCTACGACTACCTGCGTCTGCTCTACGCCAAGATCGGCCGCGTGCACTGCCCGGCCTGCGGCGGCGCCGCCGCGTCGTATTCCCCCACGTCGATCGTCGAGACGCTGCTCGCCGAGCATCCGGCCGCGCGCGCGCTGGTGACGTTTCCCTTGCCGATCGTGGCCGGCACGCCGCCCGCCGAGCTGTGGGCCGGGCTCACGCGCCGCGGCTTCGCGCGGGTGCGGATCGGCGATCGCGTGCTCGAGCTCGCGGATCCACCGCCGACGACGCTGACCAGCGTCGAGCTCGACGTGGTGCTCGACCGCGTCGTGCTCCACGCGTCCGGACGCGCGCGCCTCGTCGAGTCCGTGGAGACGGCGCTGCGCGAGGGCGGCGGCCGCTGTGGCATCCACCTCGTCGACGGCCCGCGCCGCGTGTTCACCGAGGCCTTTCGCTGTGGCGGCTGCGGCGCCGTCCTCGAGCGGCCGCAGCCGATCCTGTTCTCCTTCAACCACCCGCTCGGCGCCTGCGCCGAGTGCAAGGGCTTCGGCAACGTCCTGAAGTACGACGAGTCGCTGGTGGTCCCCGACGCCACGCGCAGTCTCGGCGACGGCTGCGTGGAGCCGTGGACACATCCGTCGGGCAAGTGGTACCAGCGCGAGCTCGTGAAGGCCGCGCGGCGCGCCGGGATCGCGCTCGAGACGGCGTGGCAGCAGCTGACGCCGGCCGAGCGCACGCTCGTGTACGAGGGCGACGGCAAATTCCCCGGCATCAACG
>Ga0114129_10017339_pt1 | contig 10252 bp, 9 predicted proteins | sample RhiMetdeltSRZDD1_FD_80071 | JGI IMG/M metagenome (GOLD analysis project Ga0114129, IMG submission 80071) | Populus rhizosphere microbial communities from Tennessee, USA - Rhizosphere MetaG P. deltoides SRZDD1 (version 2) (version 2) | ecosystem: Host-associated > Plants > Roots > Rhizosphere >... | reverse complement strand
GCGGTGACCAGTACGGCTACGTCGACGGCTGGGCGCCGCTCTACCTCTTCCCGAAGTGGTGCGTCTGGTACCACCTCAACGGTGGCGACCTGTACGGGCCGAACGGGGAGGTGAAGTTCGACGATCCGATCGCCATCAAGGCGACCCAGGACATGATGGCCCTGCTCCCGTCGATGCCCAAGGAAGTCATCGAGTCTCCCTGGGGCATCTACGACTCGGAAGCGAAGAAGGTGTTCCTCAGCGGCAAGGCCGCGATGATCATCGACTACCAGCACATCTGGTACGAGGCCCGCGACCCCGACCTGTCGGCGCTCGGCGACGACCCCGTCACCGTGACGATCATCCCGGGGAAGGGCGGCACCCTGCCGGTCTCCGGCGGGCAGTTCGTCGGTGAGTGCTTCGGGATCGCCAAGACCAGTCCGGTCAAGGAGGCCGCGCTGGACCTGATCAAGCACTACTCCAACGCGGCGACCCAGCTTGGCTTGCTGACCAAGCGCACGGAGATCCACGCCTTCGATCCGGCCGACGAGAGCGGCTTCCCCTCGTACGCGTCGCCGTACACGGATCCGTCGATCCCGGCGACGGACTCGGCCATCGTGGAGACGACGTTCAAGCAGCAGGAGTACAAGGGCAACCGCTACGGCACCCGGGCCGGCTACCAGAAGATCTCCGATGTCGTCGAGGCCGCGGTCTCGGCCGCCTTCCACGGCGCCGATCCCGCGTCAGAGCACAAGAAGGCGCAGGCCGAGATCGACGCCTTCCTGGCGGCGAATCCAGGCTTCTGAGCCTCGGAGCGAGGACGATCGTGTTCGACGTCGTCATCCGGAACGGACGAGTCGTCGACGGGACCGGCAACCCCTGGTTCCCGGCCGACATCGGGATCCGCGACGGCAGGATCGCCGCCATCGGCCGGTTCGGCGAGGACGCGACCGGGGGACAGGAGATCGACGCCACGGACCGGGTGGTCGCGCCCGGCTTCATCGACGTGCACTCCCACAGCGACTTCGTCCTCGTAGATCCGACCCACGGTGACACCCTGGCGCCGTTCGCGGCCCAGGGCATCACCACGCTCGTCACCGGCAACTGCGGGTACTCGCCCGCGCCGATCAACCCGGCGACACGGCCGCAACTCGAGAGCTACACCACGTTCCTCCGGGCCGGCGACCTGCCCACCGGATGGACCGGCTTCGGCGAGTACCTCGACTATCTCGACGACCACGGGACGATGTTCAACGTCGTCCCGCTGGTCGCGCATGGGGCCCTGCGCATCCACGAGGTCGGGTTCGAGGGCCGCGGCCTGACGCCCGACGAGGCCGCGAGGATGCGCGACCAGCTCCGCAAGGCGTTGGAGGAGGGCGCCTGGGGGCTCTCGTCGGGGCTGCTCTATGCCCCGGGCATCTTCGCGCCCCCCGAGGAGATCGAGGACCTGGCGGCGGAGCTCGCACCCTTCGGAGCCCTCTACGCGAGCCACATCCGTGGCTCGAGCGAGACCCTGCTGCCCGCCACCAAGGAGGTCATCCGCGTCGGCGACGTCAACGGCGTGCCGGCACAGCATTCCCATATCGAGGCCTTCGGCCGGCCGAACTGGCCGAAGATCGACGCGATCGTCGAGCTTCATGAACGCGCTCGCGAGCGTGGCGTCGACACCGGCTTCGACGTCATCCCGTACATCGCGGCCAACACGACCCTGCTCGCGATCTTCCCACCGTGGGCACTCGCGGGCGGCGTGGATGGGCTGCTCGGCAGGCTCCGCGACCCCGACGCACGCCAGCGGATCCGTCGCTCGATCGAGGAGGACGTGCCGGGCTGGCCGTGCTGGACGCCCGGCGGGTGGCCTCACAATCTCGTGGAGGCGACCGGCTGGCAGAACGTCTCGATCATGTGGGTCGAGAGCGAGCGGAACAAGCCGCTCGAGGGTCGGACGCTCGCGGAGCTCGGCGACGAGCGCGGCGTGCATCCATTCGACGTCGCGGCGGACCTGGTCCTCGAGGAGAACGGCCACGCGATGGCGCTGTACTTCGGCGTGTCGGGCGAGGAGGACGAGGAGGCCGGGCTCGAGACGCTGCTCCGCCATCCGCTCGCGGCCGCGGAGAGCGACGCGATCCTGACCGGCCGCGGCAAGCCCCATCCGGCTGCCTACGGCACGTTCCCGCGGGTGCTCGGCCACTTCGTCCGAGAGCGCAAGCTGTTCAGCCTCGAGGAGGCCGTCCGCAAGTCGACGTCCCTCCCCGCCCAGCGCGTCGGCCTGCGGCACCGCGGGACGCTCCGGGAAGGGAACTTCGCCGACATCGTGATCTTCGACCCGAAGACCGTCGACGACCGAACCACGTATCGGCAACCGAGCGCCGCACCCGTCGGTATCGAGCACGTGCTCGTCAACGGCTCACCGGTCGTGCGCGACGGGGTCGTCGACGCCGCCGCACGAGAGGGTCAGGTCGTCCGCCGAGGAAGCCCGGATGCCTGACGGCTGAACCCATCCCCGCGCCGTTCCAATCGCGACTTGCCACGACAGGAAGGGGCCATGGCCAACCCACTCATCATCAACACCCACACGCACATGCAGCGGTTCGACGTCGACTTCCCGCGCAAGCTCGGGGAGTTCTACGTGAACATGTTCAGGGGCCAGGATTGCTGGCACACCGGTCGACCCTGGACGCCCGAGGACTTCTGCGTCCCAGGGGAGCAGCTGATCGCGGACATGGACGCGGCCGGCATCGACAAGGCATTCGTGCTCGGCGTGGGCTACGTGCCGTGGGATGCCTACGACCCGGAGAACGGCGCCTACGCCCAGTCGCTCGTCCAGCGCTGGCCCGATCGGCTGTACGGGTTCTTCACGGCCAACCCGATCGGCGGCAACGATGAGGTTCGTCGCTTCGAACGAGGCATCAAGGAGCAGGGGCTGACCGGGCTCAAGATGCTGCCGTCGTACAACTACGTGGCCCTCAACGACCGGCGTATCTGGCCGTTGTTCGAGGCCGCCGAGGCGATGAGCGTGCCGCTCATCACCCACACGGGCTGGAGCATGTTCCCCAAGGGCAAGATGCTCGCGTACGACCATCCGCTCCACCTCGAAGACGTGATGATCGACTTCCCGAACCTCAAGCTCGTCATCGGCCACGTCGGGTTCGCGTGGGCCGAGGAGACGATGCATTTCATGGCCAAGTTCGAGCACATCTACGGCGATTTCGCGTTCTGGGCGGAGTCGGCGCCGCTGTGGCGAGTCGCCCAGATCTGGACGTGGGCCAAGAAGCTCGGCGTGTTCGGCAGGTTCCTGTGGGGGACGGACTACCCCTACGTGCCGTTCGACACCGGCAAGGCGTTCTTCGAGAAGGTCCGCGACTACACGGAGCGCCACGACCTCGACCCATACGTCACCGAGAGCGACGAGGAGAGCTTCTTCGGCGGTGCCGCCCTGAGGCTGCTCGGATCGCCGGAGGCCGAGACCTATGCTGGACCCTCGCCAAGCTGTCCTTGACGAGATCGCGGACCTGAGTCGCGGCGATCTCGAGGCGGTCCTCGCCTACTACACCGACGACGTCTACTTCGAGGACGTCACGGTGCCGCAGCCGTGTCACGGCAAGGACGAGATGCGCGACTTCATGGCGATCTTCTACCGCGGCTTCCCCGACCTCCACATCGAGGTCCGCCACTGCGTGGCGGGCGATGAGCGCACCGTGGTGGCCGAGTACGACCTGATCGGCACGCATCGGGGCGAGTTCCTCGGTCATCCGCCGACCGGGCGCACGTTCCGGATCCAGGCCTGTTCGGTGTACCGGCACAACGGCGAGCTCTTCACGCGCGAGGTCGTCTATTACGACTCGGCCTCGCTGTTCGGCCAGCTCGGCCTGCCGATCGGAGGAGCGTGATGGTCACGTTCGGGATCTCGCCGGAGTGCCTCTGTCACGACGTGCGGGACAACGTCCGCCGGGTCCGCGACCTGGAGGAAGCTGGGTTCACACACATCTGGGAAGGCGACCACACGCTCCCCTGGCAGCACAGTGCCGGCCACACGGCCGGGATCTGGGCCACGCTCACCGCCTTCTTGGCCAACACCGAGCGCGCGATCGTCGGGCCGATGGTCATCCCGCCCATCGGCACCCGCCATCAGCCGATCGACGTCGCCATCGAGATCGCGACGCTGGAACTGCTGTACCCGGGCCGGACCGCGCTCGGCGTCGGCACCGGCGAGGCGATGAACGAGAAGACCACGAGCGGGGTGTGGCCGCCGCTGCGCGAACGCATCGACCGGCTGGTCGAGGCCATCGGCCTCATCCGCCGCGCCTGGGAAGAGCCCGACTACTTCCGGCACCAGGGCCGCTATTTCGACTCGTTCTTCTACCTCTACCAGAAGCTCGACCGCCGGATCCCGATCATCTGCGCCGCCGGCGGCCCGAAGATGGCCGCGAACGCCGGGCGACTGGCGGACGGGTACGTGGCGGTCGGCGTCCCCGCCGAGGTGCATCGCGACGTCCTGCAGCCCGCCTTCGACAGCGGCGCGGCCGAGGCCGGACGCGCATCGCCCACGGGCTTTCGGACAGCATGGGTCAGTACCTCGTACCACCCGGATCGCGAGCGAGCACTCGAAGGCGCGCGCGTCTACGGCGGGCTGCTGATCCCCGAGGCCTACACCTACATCCAGGATCCGCGCGTCATCGAGCAACGGGCGCTGCTCGTCCGCGACGAAGCGCTGTCCGCCGCGTTCTGTGTCGCGACGTCGGGTGAAGAGATCATCGGACGGTTCGAGGCGTTCATCGAGGCCGGCTGCGATCACATCATCTGGGCCGATATGAGCCCCGATCCGTCGATCGTCGCGCGCGTGTGCCGCGATGAGGTTCTGCCATACTTCGCGCGCAAATACGGCACTGGCGCTCCGCGGGTCGACGCCGCCGTCTCATGAGGAGCGACCTTCGACCATGCCCGCGACGAAGGCATCGGCGCCTGGCCTGGACGTAGCCGGCGGCCAGCCCCAACGTCCCAAGGGCGAGGGCAAGCCCCGCCGGCGAACGACCGCCGGCCAGGGAGCGGCCGCGGTCGAGCGCGACGACCAGCTCGGCAAGCGCATCCGGGCGCTCCGGACCGAGCGGGGCCTGACGGTCAACGGGCTCGCCGGTCGGGTCGGCATCACGCGCAGCTTCCTGAGCAGCGTCGAGCGAGGCCTGGCCTATCCGTCGTTGATCGTGCTGCGCTCGATCGCGGCGGCGCTCGAGGTGCCGGTCTTCCTGCTGTTCACCGCGCCCGAGGAGAACGGCCTTGTGGTGCGCAAGGAGGCCCGCAAGGTCATCCGGCCGCCTGGTGCCCCGGTGTCCTATGAGCTGATCTCGCCGGATGTCCGCCACAAGATCGAGATGATCATCGTGCGGCTCGAACCCGGGCTCGACAGTGCCGCCATGGCCCACGAGGGCGAGGAATGCGCGCTGGTGCTCAGGGGACAGGTCGCCATCACGGTCGGGGACGTGGAATACGAGCTCAACGAGGGCGATTCGATCTACTACGACTCGGGGCTCCCGCACAAGGCGCGCGCCCTGGGTGAGGAGCAGGCCGAGATCGTATCGGCCATCTCGCCGCCGAACTTCTGAGGGGGCCTGAGGGGATCGGGCTCCCGCGGGCGAAGGCCGGCTGCGTATCATCGCGACGTGGTCCAGAGAGAAACGGAGACCCGTCTCTCGCCGACCGGTCGGGTCGAGGCGTTCAGCGACGGCGTGATGGCCATCGCGATCACCCTTCTGGTCCTGGACCTCAAGGTGCCGCCCCTGGAGGACGTCCAGAACGGCGGCCTGGCCGCGGCGCTGGCAGCACGCTGGCCGTCGTACGTCGCCTATCTCGCCGCGTTCCTGACGATCGGGATCATCTGGCTGAACCACCGGACGCTGGTCGACCGGATCGCGCGGTTCGACGCGCGGTTGCATTGGTTGAACCTGATGCTGCTGCTCGGCGTGGCAACGCTGCCGTGGCCGACTGCGCTCGTGGCTGAGTACGTCCAGCGTGGTGGGCCCGATGCGTCCGCGGCGACGGTGCTCTACGGGCTATTGGCGACGTTGATGTCCGTGCCGTGGGGGTTCTTCTGGCGGCACCTCGCCGACAAGCCCGAGCTCCTGGAGCCTGGCTACGACGCTGCGTACGCACGAGCCGAATGGCGACGAGGCACCGTCGGGCTGCCGATCTACATCGTCGCGACCCTCGTCGCACTCGCCTGGCCGCTCGTCGCGCTCGGCCTGTACCTGGGGATCGCGATCCTCTACGCGATGACGAGCCAGGGGGTCTCGACCAGGACCCCGAGCGCGTTCAGCTGAACGCGATGCCCGAGGCGATCGACTGGCGAACCGCGCTGCCAGCAGGCTTTCGATGGCCTGACGGCATTCGGGCGGCCGCCTGCTTCACGTTCGACGTCGATGCCGAGAGCCCGATCCTCTTCGAACATCCGGAGGCCGCGGCATGGCTTGACGTGATGTCGCACCAGGCCTACGGAGCGCGAACCGGGATCGCGCGGTTGCTCCGGGTCCTCGACCGACGCGGGATCCAAGCGACCTGCTTCATCCCGGGCTATTCCGCCCAGCGGTGGCCCGAGATCTGCCGCTCGATCCGGGATGCCGGTCACGAGATCGGGCACCACGGCTACCTCCATGAAGGCGCGCACGGTGCGACCCGGGACCTCGAGGAGGAACGGCTCGTGCACGGGTTGGCCGTCCTCGATGAGATCCTGGGCGTCCGCCCGACCGGCTATCGCGCACCGAACTGGGAGCTGACCTACGAGACGCCGGCGATCCTCGCGAAACACGGCTTCGTGTACGACTCGGGACTGATGGACGCCGATCACCCGTACGTGCTCGCGACGTCGTCCGAACCCGGCGCGCCGACCCTCATCGAGCTGCCAGGCCACTGGGGGCTCGACGACTGGGAGCCCTACAACTACCTGCCCGGGATCACCGGTTCAGGGGTGATCTCGAGTCCGGACGACGTCATCGACCGTTGGACGCTCGAGCTCGATGCGCTCGTCGATGAGGGCGGGCTCTTCATGCTGACGAACCATCCGTTCGTCTCCGGCCGGGCGTCGCGTGCGGTCGCGCTCGAGCGGTTGATCGAGCGCGCCCAGTCGATCGACGGACTGTGGATCGCGACGGGAGCGGCGATCGCCGCCCACGTCGCGACCCTTGGGCTCGAGCCCGTGGTGCATCGCCCGCCTGACCTGCCGGCGGACTAGATCCTCACGCCGAGGCGGGCCCCGCCTCGGCGACACGTTCGCCGACCCCTGCCCGAGCTCCGATCCAGTAGATCGCCCAGGCGACGACGAACCCCACCACGAATGCGATATCCGCGTAGTGGAGCGTGGCCGCCCAGGCATTGATCGGAAGGCCTGTGTTGGCCGCGATCTCGGCACCAAAGGACGACGTCTGGAACGGGAGTGACGCGAGGAAACCCACGACAAGCGCGACGAGGCCCAGCGCGCCCGATGGCAATCGCGCGAAGTCAGTCAACCGCTGGACGTCGAGCCTGCGCGGCCGCCCACGCAGCCACCAGTCGGCGAGAACGACGCCTGCCCATGGAGTGACCCAGTAGAGGATGAACAGCAGGTAGCTCTCGAATTTCGACTGCAGGCTGCCGGCGTTGAGGTACAGGGTGAACAGGAAGCCGAGGACGGCGACGGCGATGGCCGAGTACATCCGTCGAATCCGAACGCCCGCGGCCAGCAGGGACAGTGAGCCCGTGTAGTCGTTCAAGGCGTTGACCGCGACCGTCCCGATGGCGATGGCGATCATCGCAAGGGCACCGAACAGGCCCCCGCCGAGGATGTCGTTGATCGTGCCAACGGCCGCACCGGTCGCCTTGTCCGCGACCGCAAGACCGAGGATCTCGATCCAGCCGGCCGCGAGCGTGAGGCCCAGAACGGTGTTCCAGAAGATCCTGGGCCGCGGCGCGTCAACCGGCAGGTAGCGGCTGTAGTCCGACGCGTACAAGCCCCACGCGATCACGAAGCTCGCCGCGATCGCAGCAAAGAGCACGAATGCCCCGAGCTGGTCGAGTCCGGTGAACCCATCGCCGCGAGAGAAGTTGCCCTGCCCCGCGATCGAGACCGTGAGGATGGCGAACATCACCCCCAGGACGATCGCCATGTATTTCTCGAACGTGTGGATGGCCTCGTAGCCGATCACGCCGAGCAGCCCCTGGGCGACGACGATGATGAGGAGTGAGATCGGAAACGGCAGCCCTGTCAGCAGGGTGATCGCCGCGGCGCCGAAGACGTTGTTCACCCCGTCCCAGCCGATGCAGCTCAACCAGTTCAGGACGCCGGGCACGACGATGCTCTTGCCGAACGGCAGTCGCGCGAGCGGCATCTGCGCCATTCCAGTCGCGGGTCCCATCGTCGAGAGCGCGCCCACCAGCGCGGACCCGACGACATTCCCCACGAGGATCGCGAGGAGCCCCGTCACGAACCCGACTTGCAGGAAGTCGGCCGCTGCGAGCGTGCCGACGAAGAACGCCGCCGGCACGAGGTTCGGTGTGAACCACACCGTGAAGATTCGACTCACAGATCCGTATCGGGCGCTCTCGGGAATCGGCTCGAATCCGTGGGCCTCGATCGACAGATCGCCCTCATGGGTCGGCATCCCATCTCGGGTCACCGTTCCAGCTGTCATGCCTTCGCTCCTTGCATTACGGTCAGCGGTGATGTCGTGGGCGCCGTGAAGGTCACCGGGCGGGCACTGCCGTCGACGAACACGGTGCTCCGGGCCGGCACCGTCTCGGCGACGATCCGGCCATTGCGGACGACCCAGCGCGCCGCGGGTCGGAGCCGGATGGCCTCCGCCTCATCGGCACAATCGAAGACGACGAAGTTGGCTGGCAGTCCCTCCTTGACGCCCCACGGCACCTCCGCGGCACGAGCCGGGTTCGTGGTCACCATCTCGTAGGCTCGGAACAGCTCCGAGCGACCGGTCATCTGGGCGACGTGGACGAGCATCGAGAGCGCGTCGAGCATCGACCCACGGCCCAGCGGGTACCACGGGTCCATGATCGAGTCGTGGCCGCAGGCCACGTTCACGCCGGCCGCGTCGAGCTCCTTGACCCGCGTCATCCCGCGGCGCTTCGGGTACGTATCGAAGCGGCCCTGCAGCACGATGTTGTCGAGCGGGTTGGCGACGATCGTGACGCCGGCCCGCTTCAGGATCTGCAGCAGCTTGAAGGCGTAGGCGTCGTTGTACGAGCCCATCGCGGTCGTGTGGCCGGCGACGACCCGACCCTGCATCCCGTCGCGCATCGTCCGCGCCGCGACGACTTCCAGGAAGCGCGAATGCTCGTCGTCGGTCTCGTCGCAATGGAGGTCGATCGGCGCGCCGGTCTCCTTGGCGAGTTCGAACAGGAAGTGGACTTCCTCGACGCCGTCCTCGCGCGTCAACTCGTAGTGAGGGATGCCGCCGATCACGTCGCAGCCGAGGCGCATCGCTTCGCGCATCAGCTCCTTGCCGTTCGGGTAGGAGATGATCCCGTCCTGCGGGAACGCGATCAGGCGCAGGTCGACCAGGTCGCGGACCTCGTCCCGGAGCTCGATCAGGGCGCGGAGCGCGGTCAGTGACGGATCGCACACGTCGACGTGCGACCGGATCAGGCCGGTCCCCTGGGCGACTTCCCAGAGGATCGCCTCGCGCGCCCGGTCCTTGACGTCCTGGTGGGTCAGCGACGGCTTGCGGTCGGCCCAGGTGAGGATGCCTTCGATCAGCGTCCCGGACTCGTTGTGCCGCGGCTGGCCGACGGTCAGGACCGCGTCCATGTGCACGTGTGGATCGACGAGGGGCGGTGAGATGAGACGGCCCTCGGCGTCGAGCTCCTGGCGACCGTCCGCGCTCAGCGATCCCGCGGCGCGGATCGCGGAGATGCGGTCGCCGTCGACCACGACGTCGGCGAGCTCGACGGGTCGGCCGAGTGTCGGATGGACGCGCGCGTTACGGACGATGAGTCCGGTCGCCACCTACATCCCTCTTGTGTGGCCCCGCGGCAGTGTGCGTCGGCGCAACACGCGCCGTCAACAACAGGGCCGTTTGGATGAACGCCATGCCGAAGGCGACGGATCGGTGCCGTCCGTCACCACATCCGCGATCCAATGCGGCCCTTCGGGACCTTCGTACAGCGCCGTGCCCGACGTTCAGGTCTGGCGGTCGCGGCCCGGCCACCGGGACACTCCGAGCATGCGCCGCCGTGTCGCCGTATGCACCGTCGCCGCCGCGTTCGCCGACGAACGCGAGGCGAGCTACGCCGTGCG
>Ga0114129_10017338_pt1 | contig 10252 bp, 8 predicted proteins | sample RhiMetdeltSRZDD1_FD_80071 | JGI IMG/M metagenome (GOLD analysis project Ga0114129, IMG submission 80071) | Populus rhizosphere microbial communities from Tennessee, USA - Rhizosphere MetaG P. deltoides SRZDD1 (version 2) (version 2) | ecosystem: Host-associated > Plants > Roots > Rhizosphere >... | reverse complement strand
TCGGCGCGCGCATCAAGGTGGTGGGGGTCGGCGGCGGCGGAGGCAACGCGCTGAATACGATGATCCTCGCCGGCCTCACCGGGGTGGATTTCATCGCCGCGAACACCGACTGCCAGGCGCTGCGATCCTCGAAGGCGGCGGTGCGCCTGCAGATCGGATCCAAGCTGACCAAGGGGCTCGGCGCCGGCGCGAATCCCGACGTCGGCCGAAACGCCGCGCTGGAGGACTCGGAGAAGATCCTGGAGCTGCTGAGCGGCGCCGACATGGTCTTCATCACCGCAGGGCTCGGCGGCGGGACCGGCACGGGGGCGACCCCCATCATCGCGAACCTGGCCCAGGAGCTCGGGGCGCTCGTGGTGGCGGTCGTGACCAAGCCCTTCTCGTTCGAAGGGAAGCGCCGGAAAGAGCAGTCCGAGCAGGGGCTGCGCGAGCTCCAGGAATGCGTCGACACCGTGATCGCCATCCCGAACGAGAAGCTCCTCTCCACGGTGGACAAGAAGATGGCGCTCAGCGCGGCGTTCCAGTATGCCGACGACATCCTGCGGCAGGCGGTGCAGGGGATCTCCGATCTGATCACGATTCCGGGGGAGATCAACCTCGATTTCGCCGACGTGAAGACGATCATGGCGGGGATGGGCATGGCGCTCATGGGCACCGGCATCGCCCGGGGCGAGAACCGGGCCATGGAGGCCGCCCAGAAGGCGATCTCCTCGCCGCTTCTCGAGGACGCCGCCATCGACGGCGCCAAGGGGATCCTCATCAACATCACCGGCGGCACCGACATGACGCTGCACGAGGTGTCGGAGGCTTCGACGCTGGTCCAGAAGACCGCCGACGCGGAGGCCAACATCATCTTCGGGACGGTCATCGATCCCACCATGACCGACGAGATGAAGGTGACGGTGATCGCAACGGGGTTCAAGGACCCGTCGACGCCCGTCGTGAGTCCCCGCGGCCGGGAGGCGTTCTCCATGCGGGATCGCGGCGGGTTCGAACACCGGGTTTCCGACACGCCCGCTTTCATACGGAAGCAACAGCAGCGCGAGGCCGCGGCGAGCTTCTCCCCCTCGGAGGAGGCCGCCCCCGCATATGCTTCGCTTCAGGACGAGCTCGACATCCCGACTTTCTTGAGGAAGCAGATGGATTGAACCAGCCCAAGGCGCGAGTACCGCCCGGCTCATGAGCCCGTTGCGCCCCGTCCGCGACCATTCCCGGGGGAGGCGAAGTGAGCGCGGGTCGCAGCGACGTACGGATGGGGCGTGAGCCTTGCGCCGGGAAAAGCCCGGGCATACAATGCGCGCCAGCGACTGCCGTCTCCCGAAGCCGGTGTACGCCCGGTGGACGCTTTGCGGGTGGAGCGGGTCTTGCAAAACCTTTACAAGATCCTAGTCGTCGACGACGAGCCCGAGAACGTCCAGCGCCTGACCGAGTGGCTCCGCCGCGAGAGCTTCGTCGTCACCACCGCCGCCGACGGCCGTGAAGCGCTCGAGATGGTGCGGCGCGAGACGCCGGATCTCATCCTCCTGAATCGCGCGATTCCCACTCCCTCCGGGGAAGGCATGGCCCGCGAGCTGAAGAGCGACAGCTTGCTTGGAATGATCCCCATCATCATGCTCGCCGACGGCTCGGGACCTCCCGCCGCCTCCGAGGTCCTCGAGGAAGGGGCCGACGACCTCATCTCCGATCCGACCGACTTCGCCGAGGTGAGCTCGCGCGTCCGGACCATGCTGAAGAAGCGGGACGTCTATCTTCAGCTCGAGCGCGCCAACCAGGAGCTGAAGGAGGCGAACCACCGGCTGCAGCAGCTTCTCGTCCGGGACGAGAAGACCGGGCTCCTCAACTATCGGAGCTTCGAACAACGGCTCCAGGAGGAATTCCGCCGAGCCCGGCGTTATCGCGAATACCTTTCCCTGATGATGCTGGACCTGGATCACTACAAGGCGATCAACGACCAGTACGGGCACCTTTGCGGGGACGACGTCCTGCGCGGGTTCGGCCGCATTCTCGCCAGCAGCGCCCGCGAGACGGACTTGGTGGCGCGCTACGGCGGAGACGAGTTCGTGATCCTCCTGCCGGCGACCGCCGGCCCTCCGGCGTTCAAGCTCGCGGAGAGGATTCGCCAGGCGATGGGGAGCCATCGCTTCGATCTCGGAGACAGCAAGGTGACGGTGACCTCCAGCCAGGGGATCGCCACCTATCCCGTCAACAACCGGATCTTCAGCCACGAGGACCTGGTCCGTCTCGCCGACAAGGCGCTGTACGAGGCGAAGGAATCGGGCCGGAATCGTTCCGTGCTGGATCCCCTTTCCATCCGGAGCCGTGATTAATCCTTCAGCCGCGCGCGCCCTCCCGTCCCGTCGCCGTCCGTATGAAGCCACCGCGGCGGCGCTCCTCGGTCTCTCCCTGTTCATCGTCCCGGCGGGAGGGTCCGTTCTCGCCGCGGGCCGTCCGCCCAAACCGGCCCAAAGCTATGGCGCCGGAAAGGTCTTCAAGCCCGAGTTCAAGGATCTGGTGCGCCATGCCGACTTGATCGTCGTGGGGCGCGTGAGCCAGATCGGAGGCATCCCTCACCCCGGCCCCTCGAGAAAGCGCCCCGGGTCGCGCAAGTACGCCTACTGGGAGGACAGCTACGCGCTCCTGCACATCGAGCAGGTCGTCAAGGGAAAGGCTCCGGGCGGAACCGTGCGCGTGGCCTTCCATTCCGACCTCGAAGGCGACAAGACGAATTATCAGGCGGGAAAGAAGTACATCGCCTTCCTCCTGCGGCCCACGAAGTACCCCGACAGCTACACGACCGCCCACTTCCATTACGGCCAGTACCGGATCAACGATCAGGGCAAGGCGGAGCGGGTCGCCGATCCCTCCGAAATCAGCAAGCCCAGCTCCACCGTGATTGAAAGCGTCCGCAAGGCGATGGGACCCCCGGGAAAGGAGTCGTGATTCACTCCCCTCCCGAGGTGATTTACTCGAGGGGTTTCACGTACCGAATCGCGGCGCTGCTGCTCGCTCTCCTCGTCTTTTCGGGACTTTTCTATTTTCATTCACGCCTCCGGCGGGAATGGACCTGGGGCCTGGGAGCCTTCACGGCGTTGTCCCTGATCCTCTATTGGAAGCGCGAGGCGGGCAAGATCGTCGAGATTCACCCCGAAGGGATGGTCGTTCGCAGCGGCTCCTCCGCCCGGGCGATGCGGTGGGAATCGGTGCGGGAGGTGCGCTATCGGGCGATCGTTTCGCGGGGAGGAGGCGTGCTCGGCCTGCTCTTCCGGGCGCTGCTGCACGGATTCTCCCGCCGCTCCACGGGCGTCGACGAGCGGAGCGTCTCGATTCGCTGCTCCCTCTTCGCCGACTCCCAGCCTCCCCTCGTGCTCACCTCCGGCTGGAGCCGCGCCGGCGACGCGGTCGAGAAGATCCTGGCGCGCGTGAATCCCCGCCTTCTCCAGGAAGCCCTCAACCTGGTTCGGACGTCGGGACGCGCCGAGTTCGGCCCCCTGGCGATCCAGCACGACTCGATCCTCCGGGGCCGGAAGAGCGTGCGGTTCGCCGAGATCGCCTCCTTCGGTCTGGAGTCAGGGCGCTTCTTCGTGAAGAAGCAGGGGGCGTGGCTGAGCGTCATCCAGATGCCGGTCGCGAGGATTCCAAACGCCTTCGTCCTCGTGGAGCTGCTGCGCCAGCTGGGCGTCCCGGGGATGCGGCCGGGGACTCTCGCTTCGGCGAATTTCCGAGGTTGAGCTGCGGGCGAGGACCTGAGAGGGGCCGCGATCGGACCAGTTTCAAGGCCGAATCAGACGGTGCGTCGGGGAGGAGCCGTCTTCGCAGCAGAGAGCGCGGGCTTCCGCGGCCGCGGCCCGACCTTGCCTTGGAGAATCAAAGCGGAATAGGGGCAGAGATCCCGGAGGAAGCAGGCCTCGCAAAGGGGGCGGCGGGAGATGCAGATCCTGCGGCCGTGCAGGATGAGCTGGAGCGAGAAGCTCGACCAGCGCGATTCCGGAACGAGCTTCATCAGATCGAACTCCACCTTGACCGGATCCTCGTGCCGGGTCAATCCGAGCCGGCGGGAAACCCTTCCGACGTGCGTATCCACCGTGATTCCCGGAATGCCGAAGCAGCTACCCAGAACGACGTTCGCCGTCTTGCGGCCCACTCCCGGAAGAGTGATCAGATCCTCGAGCCGGGGAGGAACCTCGCCGGCGAAATCCTCCACGAGCTTCCGGCAGCATTCCCGGATGTTGCGCGCTTTGCTCCTGAAGAAGCCGGTCGAACGGATCAATGCCTCCAGCTCGCGCAGATTCGCCCGGGCGAAAGCCCGCGCATCGGGATACTTTCGGAACAAGGCGGGCGTCACGAGGTTCACGCGGGCGTCGGTGCATTGGGCCGACAGGATCGTCGCCACCAGGAGCTGGACCGGATTCTCGTGGGAAAGCGCTGTTTCGGACTCGGGATAGTGTTCGTCGAGAAGCGCGAGAATACGCTCCATTCGGCGCGGGTCGACGGTTTTGCCTGTCCGATTCGCCATGCATCTCCCCGGTGAGAGCGGATCCTACCATGGGTCGTCGCCGCCCGATCTCGGCCGGGAAGTCCACGGGCGGCCTCCAGGCGAAGAGCCGTGTGGTATAAGCCGAAGGCAGGAGGAGAAGTGGAGCGCCGCGAGATCGAGATCAAGCTCGCCCTCCGCGGACCGCGCTCGCGCTTCGTGGCGCGCCTCAGGAATCTAGGAGCCTCCCTCGAGCTTCCCCGTCACCTGGAAGACAACTTTCTCCTGGACGTTGCCGATCGCCGAATGTCCCGAGCCCAGTCGATCCTGCGCGTCCGATTGACCCGGTTAGGGGCCGTGCTGACGCTCAAGGGACCATCGAGGGTCATCCAAGGCATGAAGTGCCGTGACGAGCTCGAGACGGGATGCTCCGACGGCGAGACCCTCTTGAAGATTCTCGATCGTCTCGGAATGCGCTGTGGCTTCCGCTACCAGAAGTACCGGACCCTCTATCGGCTCGGATCCGTGCATATTGCGCTGGACGAAACGCCCATAGGCACCTATATAGAGATCGAGGGCACATCCCATGGTATCGAGAGGCTTTCCAAGCGGTTAGGCTTCGACCGAGAGGACTTTATAACCGAAACTTATCACGATCTGTTCGTTGCATACAAAAGGGCTAATGGGATCCGGGCAAGACATATGCTATTTGGTATTCCTCAGGCCCATGGGTATGGGTTGCCTTAGACAGTTTTGAAGGGGTGAGCAGAGTTTCGATCCGGACTGGAGCGGCTTTCGCCTCATGTCGTCCGGCCGACTATTGGCGCACTGTCATATTCCGGAGGAGATATGAAAGCGATGGTGCTCGCCGCCGGCCTGGGCGAGAGAATGAAGCCCTTGACGTGGGATCGCGCCAAGCCCGCTCTTCCACTTCTGAACCGTCCCTCGGTGCTTCATCTCCTCGAGCACCTGGCGCGCAACGGCGTGGATCAAGTGGCGATCAACGTGCACTACTGCCCCGACTCGGTCCGCGCGCTTGAGCCCGACATTCGAGCCCTTGGCTTGAAGGTCTTCTTTTCCCACGAGCCGACGATCCTCGGGACTGGCGGCGGCTTGAAGAAAGCCGAGGAATTCCTGCGTGACGGAACGCTGATCATGGCGAATGCCGACTTCGTCACCGATTGCCCTCTTGCTCTGGCCCTGGAGCATCATCGGCGAAGCGGGGCTCTTGCAACGCTCGTCCTGACCGCGTTTCAAGAGGGAACCGAATACGGGGCCGTGGAGATGGGCGATGATCAGCGGATTGCTCGGATCGCGGGACGCCCGGGAGCCGCGACCGGAAAGTCACGCTACCACTTCACGGGAATCCACATTCTCGATCCCGCCATATTTCGGGAGATCCCGTCGGCCGTGAAAAGCGAGATCAACCGTGAGGTCTATCCGAAGCTCATCGAGAGAGGAGAATGCATCGGCGGATACGTTCATGCCGGTTTTTGGCGTGAGCTGGGGACCCCTGAACGCTATCTTCAGGGCTCCTTGGATCTGATCAGGCTCGGAGACGCCGGCTACATGCAGCGGATCCGGGTGCGTGAAGGGGTGTACAGTGCCTCCCCCTTGTCATCGCTCAAGGGAAGCATCGAGCCGGCTTTTCTGGCCGGAGCCGATCTCGAAATGTCTCCCGACTGCTTCGCGGCCGAGGCCGTGCTCGGGAACCGGGTAATCCTTGGCCATCACTCCCGCGTAGTGCGGTCAATCCTGTGGGATGACGTCAGAATCGAGGAAGGCGCCGCGCTCTCGGAGTGCGTCGTCGGAGCCGGCGCTCGGGTTCCTCCGAAAACCAGGCTGACCCGCAAGATCGTCCTGGACGAGGCGAGCTACAGGGGCGATCGGGGCAAACTGGAGCGCGCCGGAAGCCTGCTCCTGTCTTCGTTCTAGATCCCCATGAAGAACGACCCGGCGCTCGAAGCTTTCGCTCATCAGAACCTCCCACCCGGCAGCCGTATCACGCGGCTCAAAGGAGATGCCTCCACCCGCCGGTTCTTTCGCGTCGTTCCCCCGCACGCTCCCAGCATCATCCTGATGCTCTTTCCGGAGGCCTTCGATTGGAACGACTCCGCGCTGCGATCGAATCACGAGCATCTCGAGCTCATCGGAGTGCCGGTGCCGAGGATCCTCGGCGTCTTTCCGGAGCAGGGGATCGTTCTCCAGGAGGATCTGGGCGACACGACCCTTCAAGCGGCGATTCTCGCCGATCCGGGTTACGACCGAGCCTCCCGTTATCGGGAGGCCATCGACCTCATCGTGCTGCTCCAGGATCGGGGAACGCACGAGCTTCCCTCCTCCGCGGCGGCCCGGAAATCGGCGCTGGATGAAGCGAAGCTTCTGGCGGAGCTGGAGCATTTCTACAAGCACTTCGTGCTCGGCTATCGTGGCGCGCATCCCTCCGCCGAGGAGACGGCGCAGCTCGCCAGCTTTTTCGCCCATCTCGCCTACTCGCTCGACGGAGCGGAGAGAGTCCTCTGCCACCGCGATTTCCAGTCCCGGAACCTGATGATCACCCCGGACGGTCTGAGAGTCATCGATTATCAGGACGCCCGGATGGGTCCGGCGACCTACGACCTCGCCTCGCTTCTGCGGGATTCGTCGCTGGACGTCGAGGCAGAGCTCCGGGAGGAGGGGATCCGCTATTTTCTTTCGAGGCGCCCGGCGCTATGGGAGGAGGTCTTCCGGGAGGAGTTCGAGAGGACGGCTCTCCAGAGGAACATCAAGGATCTCGGCACGTTCGGATACCAGGCGCACCATCTCGGAAACCAGGACTACGAGCGCTACATCCCGAGGACTCTGACGATGGTGCGCGACGCGCTTCTCCGCGGACGGAAGTACCATGGGATCTTCGAGGTCTTCGAGAAGCACGTCTTCAAAGGCGGCGCCTGAGGAGCAGATCGGGCGCGCCCATCGCCGCCGCGCCCCGAAGCGAGAAGCGCAGCCGGCCGGAGACCTCGCGAATCGACTCGAGCAATTCGCCCGGCTTCGCCCGGAACGCCACGATCCGGCACGGGCCGATGGACCGTCCATTGCGTACCTCCCACCCCATTCCTCTCCAGGCGATTTCCTCGCCGCGTGACTCTCCGGCCGGCTCGTTCGCGAGCGCCGCCAGGAGAAAACCCTTCTCGATCTCCGGGAGGATCTCCTCGAGTCGGCGCCTTCCGGGCACGATGAAGAGGTTCGATCCGGTGATGCGCGGGAGATCCCGGTAGGAAGCGCGTCCCGCCGTTCCAGGACGGCCGATCTCCCCTGCGCAGGACCGGCGGAGACGATCGATCCGGACGCCGGCCTTGACCAGGGTCAATCTGCCGGTCCGACTCCCCTCCCCGTCGAAAGGAGCGCTGGCGACGCCGCCCGCAAGGCCGCCATCGTCCACGACCGTCATCGCTTCGGAGCCGACCCGAAGAAAACCTGCTTCCTGTGGCGCTTCAGCCTCCCGGGCTTCTTCGAAGAGATCGGGCTCCAGCCGGCGCAGCAATGAGACCGCTGCCGGCGCCTCGACGAGGAGATCCGCTGGATCGATTTCCATCAAGGCTCCGGTGGGACGGATTCGATCGAGCTCCCGCGCCGATTCCTGGAAGGCCTCGATATCGGGGCCCGGAGCAACCCGCTCCAGATGGAACGTCGGGCCGCCTGCCTCCGCGCGAGTGAGCCGGAGCAGCGACAAGGTCCGCGCGTAGCCGGCCCGCAATCCCCGGCTGTTCACGAGGACGACTCGGGAGATTCCGTCGCGATAGGCGGCGCACGTAGGCTGGGAACGTCCGCGAGAAGCTTCCCGCAGGGCCTTCTCCAGAAGGCCCTGCTTCTCCGGGGCGGTCAAGCGGGTGACGTCCTCGTCGATCAATCCCTCGGGATTGATGAAGGGGCTCTCCGGGCGAGGGGCCGGGAAGGCGGCGCCCGGCCGGCCTGCGGACGAATCCTTGAGCGCCGAGACGGCGAGCCCGATCATCTCGCGTGGCCTCAGGTCGCTTCCCCAGGACGAGAAGGCGTGCCCGAAGCTCCCGCGATCGTCGAAGACGCGCAGGGCGATCCCGCGCTCCGAGCCCCCCGTAAGCGTGGCGAAGCCGCCCGCGAGGGAGATGCCGGTCGTGGAGCTGGTCTTGAGGTAGACCTCCGCCTCGAACGCGCCGGCCAGGAGGGCTTCCTCCACCATTCCTTCCGCCCAATCCAGGTCGGCGGGGATTTCCGAGTCGAACGAGGCGGTCCGTTCTTCTGGTTCTTTCGAGGCCATGCTTCGGCTCCCCGCCACGGAAAAGGCCGGCGGCGGCCCGTCGAGGATAGCATGGGCGCGTGGCGCGGCTCCCTCCCGACCGTTTCGGAAGCCGAATTCTGGCTCGAGGGCCATTCGACGCTGGCTTCCATGCCTCCGCTGCGCTAGATTTCGTACTCGTGACTGTCGCCCGGTCCGGTTCCATCGCCGCAAAATCGATCGACCGCAAGCCCGAAGCGTCCCGGGTGCGGCTCGCCTGGGATCGCTCCGCCCATCTCCGCGCCCTCGGGGAGCGCGTATTCGACCTCGTCGTCGTGGGAGGCGGCGCGACCGGATGCTCGGTGGCCCGGGACGCGGCGCTGCGAGGCCTGGACGTCTGTTTGGTGGAGCGCTCCGATCTTTCCTTCGGCGCCTCCTCCCGCTCCACCCGGTTCATCCACGGCGGAATCCGCTACCTCAAGACGTACGAGTTCGGGTTCGTCCGCGAAGGGCTGCACGAGCGATCGATCCTGATGGCGGTCGCTCCCCACCTCGTGAAGCCGATTCAATTCCTCTACCCCGCCTACCGGGGCGTCACGACGTCCCGCTTCAGGCTGCGCCTCGGCGTGGGCGTCTACGACTTGCTCGCGGGAAGTAAGCGCCTTTCCGGCTCGCGGCTCCTTTCACTGTCCGACACGCTGGCCCTCGAGCCGAGGCTGCGGGAGCAGGATTTGACCGGATCGGTGCTCTACACGGACGCGGGGACCGACGATGCCCGGTTCGTGATCGAGACCGCGGTCGCGGCGGTCGAAGCGGGAGCCACCGTCGCGCTGCACGTCGAGGCCGAGCGCATCGTGCCTTCCGAGACGGGGTCCGCCGTCCTCATTCTCCGGGATCGTCTTTCCGGCGCTCCGTTGGGGGCGCGGGGAGCGGTCGTCGTCAACGCCGCCGGCGCCTGGGTGGGCGGAATCCTCGACGACCCCAAGCGGGCGGAGTTGAAACCCCGCGCCGCCGCGCTGCTGCGTCCCAGCCGCGGATCCCACATCGTGATTCCTCGGTCGAAGCTTCCGCTGACCTACGTCGTGGTCATGACGTCGCGCCCCGACGGGCGAATTCTCTTCGCGGTCCCCTCCGGGGAGTTCACCTATCTCGGGACGACCGAGGTGGATCACGAAGGCGGCCTGGACGAGGTGCGCGCCAGCGCGGCGGAGGTCGACTACATCCTCTCGGTCGCCCGGGACGCGTTTCGGGACTTCCCCGTCTCGCGCGATCAGGTTCTCGCCACCTGGTCGGGAATCCGGCCGCTGTTGGATCGCCCCGCCCAGGCGACCGGCCGGCTGTCACGCGACTTCCGCGTCATGCAGGAGGCTCCCGGAGTCGTCACCGTCGCCGGCGGCAAGCTGACCTCGTGCCGGCGCATGGCCGAGACGGCGGTCGATCTCGCGGCGCAGATTCTCGCGAACCGCTTCGGACGGCGGGCCGATGCCTGTATCACGGTGTGGAAGCTGTTCCCGGGGGCGGAGGGGCCGAGCGGCGCGGGCGACGAC
>Ga0114129_10017333_pt1 | contig 10253 bp, 12 predicted proteins | sample RhiMetdeltSRZDD1_FD_80071 | JGI IMG/M metagenome (GOLD analysis project Ga0114129, IMG submission 80071) | Populus rhizosphere microbial communities from Tennessee, USA - Rhizosphere MetaG P. deltoides SRZDD1 (version 2) (version 2) | ecosystem: Host-associated > Plants > Roots > Rhizosphere >... | reverse complement strand
GGTCGCCGTCGGCGGAGAGGTGGGCGACGTCGACGTGGCGCTTGGGCGGCTCGCTGAACTGGTAGGAGGTCACCCAGGCGCCCTGGAGGACCTCGGCGGGGAAGCTGGGCGGCACCGACCCTAGCAGGCCGTCAACGGCGGGGGCTTCCCCGTCCCGCCGCTGCCAGCGGTTCGCCGGCGGCGGGCTGAACAGGTCGTCGGCGGTCCAGGGCGGGAGCATGCCCTCCAGCACCCGGCAGGCATCCGGGTACGGCGTGCCGCCCTTTAGTTGGCCGGTCAACCAGCGGAAATACTGCGCCCGGCTCGGGGCGGTGTGGCGCAGCTCGGGTGCGAGCTGGGCGGCGGCCCGCTCGTATTCGGTTCGGAAGGTCTCATACCGCTGCCAGTGCCGCTCGGTGAGCAGCACCTTGAGCAAGGTCGGCCTGGTGTCCACGGGTGCCCGATCTCCTTCGGCCGCGAGGTCCCGGGCAGGCTATCACGGGGGTGAGACCTAGATGAGACCAAGGGTGCGCTGAGAAGAGCCCCCGGCGGAGTCGAGATGCGACCAGGCTCCCCGGCATCCTCGGTCGTACACACGTTCGAGTCACTCTGCCCCATCCAGCATCGTCATCTGGGGTCGCTCACATGCCGAGGGAGCCATCACGCCGTTGAGATCCGCGCAGGGCGCGAGAACCAGATTCTGAAGTAATCGGGGCCGGGGGCGGTGACGCGCCCCCGGCACCCCAAGCATCGAGTGAGGTCCCGATGCAGCACCAGTCTCCTCGGCCTGCACCGAGGGTCGCAACCTTCCTGCGATCGGCTGAGGCCGCCGCCATCTTGCAGGTCTCCCCCAAGACCGTCGCCCGCTGGGCCCAACAAGGCCTCCTGCCCTACCAGCGCACCCTGGGCGGCCACCGCCGCTACCCCGAACCGGCGATCCGCGAGCTCGCCGCCTCCTTGGTCCAGGAGGTGCGCGCCGGATGACCGCGAACACTGCTCCCTCCCCCGCTCCTGCCAAGTCGGTGTTGGACGGCGATCCCCGCGTTCTCATTCCGCTGCCTGAGGCGGCTGAGCGGTTGGGGATCTCGCGCTGGCAGGCCTACAAGCTGGCCCGCTCCGGCCGCCTGCCTACGACCCGTCTGGGCGCGCGGGATTTGTATGTGCCGGCGGCGGTCTTGCGCCGCATCGAACAAGAAGGCCTCCCCCAGCCCCGGAGTCTGACGGGGGTGAGGTGGCGTGACCCGCCAGGTCGACGAGCTCGCCGCCCATGTTCGCCGGCTCGGCAACCACGAACTGAACGAGTTGCTCGTCCAGCTGCCCAAACCCCTGTTCGCCGCCGTGGTCGAGGTCGCGCTGGTCCGGCCGATGCTGCCGGCTGGGGTGGTGCTGCGATTCGAGCCTGCCCCAGGAGTCGACGGGTGGACGGTCGTGGCCTGTGCGCCCCGCCGGCGGCTCGGCCTCCTCACCCGCCACCGTGACCCGGGCGGCCGGGTGGTCTACCGAGCCTGGACTCGGGCTGGCGATCCAGTGCAGCTGGCCGGGGTCGGCTGGTGGCGGCGGCGTGGGGATGCGGCGGCGGCGCTGGCCTGGGTGACCCCGGCTAGCGGGGCTCGCGCGCTGGCCTTGGTCGCCTACGTCCGCGCCCTCCCCGATGCCCAACTGCATGGGCTGCTGGCTGGGCTGCCCCGCGACCGGTTCGACCGGCTGATGGAGGCGGCCTTCGCCCTCAAGGGGTCGGCCGCATGACCGCCGTCAAGCGCTGCCCTCGCTGCCGCCAGGTCAAGGCAGCCGACCAGTTCTACCGGCGCCGCCGCCGCCAGCTGTCGCCCTACTGTCAGCCCTGCGCCCAGGCGGCAGCACGCGAGGTCCGGCGGCGTCGGCGCCACGACCCGGCCGCAGGAGTGCGGCGGCGGGCGGTCGACCGGACCCGCCAGCGCCGCCGCCGGTCCCTGGACCGCCAAGGTGGTGCGGGATCATGACCGCGGCCGCGGAGCTGGAGCCAGGCCGGGCTGCCGGATCGCCGGCCCCGGACCGGCCGGGGCTGCAGGTGGCCTCGGTGGCCTCCGGGCTGCTGTTGCTGCTGGACGCCCACCGGCTCACTGGCCGGCTCCCCATCGAGATCCAGATCCAGGCGAGCCGGCTGCGGCACGCGGTCAAGCTGGCCGTCCAGGCCGAGGCCTCTCACCGAGCAGGTGTGGCGGCGCCGGCCCCGACCGTCGACCCGGCCGTGGCGTTGCGGTCCTGGATCGCCGCCCAGCCCTGGGCCCAACCCGGCCCCCAGGGCTGGGTCTACCTGCTGTGCTTCCGCGACCCAACCACCGGCGAGCATCAGCCCCTGCAAGGCCAGGGCTGCCGGGGCCAGTACGCCGGCCACTACTGGGGCTGGACCCAAGACCTGGTCCGCCGCATCGCCCAGCACCACAACCCCACCTGGACCGGCGCCGGCCGCCTCGTCCAGGTCGCCCTGCAGGCCAGGCTGTCCTTCGAGCTGGCCTGGCTGGAGTATCCGGCCACCCGCGGGCGGGAGCGGCGCCTCAAGAACCAGGGTTCGGCCTATCGTCGCTGCCCGCTGTGCCGAGGTACCGGCGGCCCTCTCGACCCCATCGCCGCCGTCGCGGCCGTCCAGCAGCTCGGAGGGCGGCCATGATCGCCCGCACGGTGCCGGGTCGTCCCACCCCTGGTGGCGGGCTGGCGGTGCTGGTGGTGATCACGATCCTGGCCGTGCTGGCCGCGCCCCAGCTGGGTCGGCTGCGGCCGCTGGTCGACCAGCTTCGCCAAGCCAATCTGCCCAGAGTCCTGCCCCAGGTCCCCAACCAGGCTGGCGGTGGTGCAGGAGGCGGGATATGTCCGGTCAAGGGGCCGGTGCGGATCGGACAGGGCTGGGGTGCCCCCCGCGACGGTGGCCGGCGCCGCCATCAGGGTATCGACCTGCTCGCTCCCGCCGGCACGCCCCTGGTCGCGGTAGCCAGCGGCCACATCAGCCGCCTCAGCAACCAGGACCGCGGCCGGGGCGGGATCAGCCTGTGGCTCCGCGACGCCCGTGACACCGCCTACTACTACGCCCACAACCAGCACAACCTGGTCCACCTCGGCCAGCAGGTCCAGGCCGGGCAGGTCATTGCCCGGGTCGGCGCGACCGGCAACGCCAAGGGTGGCCCGGCCCATCTCCACTTCCAACTCCACCCCGGCGGCCGGCGCCCGGTCAGCCCCGATGCGCTGGTGCGGGGGTGGTGTCGATGATCCTGGCCGCCTGGCTAGCACTGGCGCCGCTGCGGCTGCTGGCGGCCCTCGGGCTGCGCCGCAGCCTCATCCTGGCCTGCCTGTTCGTCCTGGCCGTGACCGCCTACGGGGCCGCCGAGGATCTCGGGCTACTGGACCCGCCGGCCGCTGCCAAGCCAGCCCGCCCCGCCCGACCAGCTGCCCCGGCGCCGGCGAGCCGGGCCGCCCGGGCCGACATCCCCACCCGGTACCTGCGCCTGTACCGGCAGGCGGCCTTGCGCTGCCCAGGGCTGTCCTGGGCCGTACTGGCCGGAATCGGCAAGGTCGAGTCCGACCACGGCCGCAGCCACCTGTCCGGCGTCCGCTCGGGCTGGAACGCGGCCGGGGCGGCCGGACCGATGCAGTTCGGCATCGGGGTCGGGCGGGCCGGTAACGCCTGGGCCCGCTACGGCGCCGACTTCGACCACGACGGACGGCGCAGCGTCTACGACCCCGGCGACGCCATCCCGGCCGCCGCCGCCTACCTCTGTGCGCATGGTGGCTCCCGTCGGCTGGATCAGGCCCTGTACGCCTACAACCACTCCTGGGCCTACGTGACCACGGTCAAGGCCATCGCCGCCCGCTACCAGGCCCGAGGCGGTGGCAGCCGATGACCAGGGCATCCACCCTTCGGTGCTGCCCGCTGTGCGGCAACCCCACCCGGGTCAACGCACTCGTGGAGGCCCACGTCGGCCCCACCCGACAGCACCCTAAGGCCGACGTCGTGGTCTGGCTGTGCCCGCCCTGCGCCCAAGAGGTCAGCGACCCCGGCCTCCCGAGAAGAGCCGGCAGCCGTAAACGCCGACCCCCGCTTGGACCCCGCCCCTACCTCAGCCGACGCGGCGATCCTGGCCGACTCCCGCCACTCCCAGCGTGCCCCATGGAGGGGCCCGGTGGGTGGGCGCGAACCCGGAACCCACCCCGAGGACGGACGCGCCCCCCACCGCCAACCCACCCCGCCTGGAGGGAGGTGAACCGGATGCGACGTCCCTCGCTCGAGGAGCTCCAGCGCCAGCTCGAGGAAGACGGCGGCTGCGAGGCCACCGACGGCTGCTTCGTCGAACCCGACGGCTGCTGCGAACACGGCCAGCCGTCCTGCCTGCTGGCCCTCGGCCTCATCTGAGCCGCCAACCTCCTGCCCACCCCCGCCTCCCAAGCCGCCACTCCACCTGACCTAGCACCAAGGGAGCTCGTCTTGGCCCACCGCAACCTCTGGCTCATCGACATGGGCGACGGCACCTGGGCCGTCTGCTGCATGGCCTGCCGCCTCGCGCTCTACCGCGGCACCAGGCGCACCGCCAACCGGGTGTACGCCCGCCACCGCTGCGAACCCGTCATTCCCCTCGGCCGGCGACCCCGGCCCGCCTGACACTCCTCTGTCCCGCGTGGCCGCCACCAGGCCGGACCGATCGCCGAGGACCGCCACCCTCCCCCACCATCGAAGGAGCAGCCTTGTGAAGCGTCGTTATCGCAGCCGCCACCCCAGCGGCATGCCCGGCTGGGGACCGGCCCCGGGATGGGCCCAACCCCACCTCTCGGGCTGGAGCCCGCTCGCCGATGATGGTTCCCTGCCCGTCCGGGTCGCCGGATCGGTGGCCCGCTGGTGGTGGCCGACCCTAGCCCTGGCCGGCTTCGGGGCCGTGGCCGGCTTCATCCTCGGTCACGACCAGCCCGGCCCCAACCTGTCCATCCGGGGCCTGCTAACCATCGCCCTGGCCGCCGTGGTGGTCGTCCTGCTCAGCATCCACCGAGCCGCCGGGCGCGGCCGCCTCGCCCGGGCAAGCGCCGAGTACACCGTCGTCGCCCTCCTGGCCGCCCTTCTGATCCTGGCCGGCGGCCTCGACCAGCCACCGCCCAACTCCACTGGCTCCTCCGCCACGACCGAGGCCAAGCCGGCCGGCCCGGCCCAGCCGAACCCCACCGCCAGCGGCGACCAGCCCGGCGTGCTGCGGGCAGCCGTCGCAGTGACCCGGGCCGTAACCAAGGTAATCCGTGCCGTGACTGGGGCGGTCGGCTGGCTGGTCGACCTATGGCGCCAAGCCGACGCCACCACCGACCACCCCAACCACTCCCCCTCCTCAACCACTACCAAGCTCACGTCCAAGGGTGAGGCCATGCCCACCTCCCCCATCTCGACTGGGAGGCCGTTGTGACCTTGCGCTTTGCCGACCTCAACCCGCTTGGGCGGGCCATCATCATCGTGGTCGCCGCCCTCACCTTTGGGGTGGCTGCGGTGTCGTTCGCGACCAGCTACGGCGCCCTGTACGCCTGGGTCAGGGACACCGGCCTGTACAGCGACCGGCTCACCCGGCTGTGGCCTCTGCTGCTGGACGGCGCGTTCATCGTCGCCCAACTGGCCGCCATCCTGGCCGGCATCCTGCGCGGCAGCCGCGCCTGGCCGATCCTGACCATGCTGCTGACCGGCGCCCTGACGGTCTGGTTCAACCTTCAGCACGCCGGCACAGATCCCGGCCGCCGCCTCGCCGCTGCCCTGCCGCCGGTGCTGATGATGCTGGCCTTCGAGATCGACGTGCAGATCGTCCGCTGGGTCATGCAGGCCCTCGGCAAGCCGCTGGGCCCAATCGCTCCCCCACCCGGCGAGGGCATGTTGCCGGGGGCGGTGTGGCGCTCGGACGGGCTGGACTGGAACCTTCCGCCTCCTGGTGTTCCCGGCGGCTGGTCACTCGGTGCCGACGGACAGGTTCCAGCAGGCCACCACCTTCCGGAAAACTCACCAAACGGGCAAACCCGTCTACCGGGCGGAGGTCGTCCCGACCCGGCTGGGGTGACCAAACGCCAACGTATCGAGGCCTACTTGGAGCGGCTCGGCCCAGAACAGCTTCGGAACCTGACCGTGCGGGAGTTGACCGCTGATCTGGCCAACGAAGGCCTGGAGGTGACCGAGCGCTACGTCAAGCAGATCCTGGACCAGCGACGGCCCCCACCCATGTCCCGGCGGCGGGGGAGCGGCCCCCGCACCCCACGCCGATGACCGAGGTATCGCCGCGCCGACCATCGACCCGGAGCCGCCTGCGACCGGTGCCCGAACCCGACCAGCAGCCACCCCACAACCTGGAAGCCGAAGAGGCCGCACTGGGGGCGGTCCTGTGCGCCGGGCGGCTGCTGACCGAGGTCGCGGCGCTGGTCGAGGAGACCGACTTCTACCGGCCAGCGCATCGAGCCATCTGGCGAGCGATCCTCCGCTTGGCCGACCGGGGTCAACCCACCGACCCAGTGACCGTGCTCGGAGAACTCGACGACAGCGGCGAGCTGGCCGACGTCGGCGGCGGCCCCTACCTGCATACCCTCATCGAGGCCGTCCCGACCGTGGCCAACGCCGCCCACTACGCCCAGCTGGTCGCCGACACCGCCCGCCGCCGGCGGGTGATCGACCTCGGCATCCGCCTGGCCCACTCCGACGCCGACCCGGCCGTGCTGGCCCATTTGGCCGGCGAACTGGCCGACACCACCACCGCCACCCACGGTGGGCCCAGCTGGGAACCGCCCATCCCCTTCGGGGTCTCCGGAAGTGTGCCGGTGTTCCCGGTCGAGGTGCTACCCGGCTGGCTCGGGGACTATGTCGCTGCCGTCGCCACCGCCACCCAGACTCCACCGGATCTGGCCGGGATGCTCGCCCTGGCCGTGCTGGCCACTGTGGCCGCCGGCGCCGTCGAGGTCGAGCCACGGCCGGGCTGGCGCGAGCCAGTGTGCCTGTTCATAGCGGTTGGGATGGACGCTGGGGCTCGCAAGAGCAGCGTCTTCACCGCCCTGACCCGCCCGGTGGCCGACTTCGAACACCAGCAAGCGACTGCCGCCCTCCCAGCGATCACCGAAACCTTGACCCTGCGGCGCATCGCTGACCAGGCCGCCGCCCACGCCGAAGCCGCCGCCAGCAAAGCCCCCATCGACCTGCAGGAGGAGCGGCAGGCCGAAGCGATCGCGCGGGCCGCGGAGGCGGCCAGCCTGGTCGTCCCGCCGGTGCCGCGGTGGCTGGTCGATGACGCCACCCCCGAGGCCCTCGCGGGGCTGCTGGCCACCTACGGCCGCATCGCCCTGCTGAGCCCTGAGGGGGATGTCTTTGATCAGATGGCCGGCCGCTACAACCAAGCCGCCGGCCCCAACCTCGGGGTCTACCTCAAGGGCCACGCCGGCGACCTGCTCAAGGTCGACCGCCGCGGCCGACCCCCCGAATACGTCCAACGGCCGTGTCTGACCATCGGCCTCACCGTCCAGCCCGAGGTCCTGCATGGGCTCGCAGGTCGGCCCGGGTTCGGTGGCCGGGGCCTGCTGGCCCGGTTTCTCTACAGCCTCCCCCAGAGTCTGATGGGCCGCCGCCAGGCCGGCGCTCCACCCGTCCCCGCGCCGGTGGCTGATCGCTATGCCCTTGAGCTCCAGGCCCTGGCCGCCAGCCTGGCCACTCCCGTCGGCGATCAAGGCCCGACTCTGCTGACGCTAGACCAGGCGGCAAGCGAGTTGCTGCTCGGGTTCGAGCGCGACCTCGAGCCCCGGCTGGCTGCCGGCAGCGGTGACCTCGCCCACCTGGCCGGTTGGGCAGCCAAGCTTGCCGGCGCCACCTGCCGCCTGGCCGCCCTGCTCCACCTGGCCAGCCACCTGCGCGACGGCTGGGCTCGGCCGATCGCCGCCGACACCTTCGCCGCCGCCGTCCAGCTGGCCGGCTACCTCGTCGAGCACACCCGCGCCGTGTTCGACCTCATGGGCGCCGACCCCCGCACCGACGACGCCCGCTGGCTGCTGGACTGGATCGGCCGCACCAACCAGGCGCAGTTCAGCCGCCGCGACGCCCACCAGGCCGCCCGCGGCCGCTTCCCCAAGGCCACCGACCTCGAGCCAGCCATCCGGCTGCTCGAAGAGCACAGTTATCTCCGCCGGGTCGACCCTGAACCCTCCCGCGACCCCCACGGCCGCGGCCGACCGTCCTCGCCGCGGTTCCTAGTCAACCCTCTGCCACGGGCCACAGAAACCACACAAACCACAAAAACAACCGCCGAACCCGTTTCTGTGGATTCTGTGGTTTCTGTGACCCGTGGCCGGAGTCCCAAATGAGAGGCGCTCAACTCGCCGTGGCGAACTCCGTCGAGGCGGCCACGGCCGCTCCTCCTCCATCTGGGCTGTCACGTTATCCAACGAGAACGGCCCCAGCCGTTCCCGGCCATGCCCACACCCGCGTGCGGCAGCTTCCGGCGGCCACAAGTCTTCCAGGGGCCACGGGCGAGCCGCTGGCACGAATCGGTGTGGATGCGGTGGGCGGCCGCGCCGGCCCGTGCCCCGAAGGTGCGGCAGGGCAAGACGTCGGTGGGCGAGGACAATGGGGTCGGTAGGCGTCCGCAAGCGGGTCAGCCGCCGCACTGGCCGTGTCACCTACCAGGTGTGGTGGCTCCTGGACGACGGCTCCCAAGGGGCCGAGACCGTCGCCACCAAGGATGAGGCGCGCGACCTGGTCGCAAGGAAGCGCCTGGGGGTCACCCGCGGCGCCTGGCAAGGGCTCCAGCGCGGCCAGCTGCCCTTCAGCTGGTGGGCCGAGCAATGGTGGGAGATCTGGGCCGCCGACCCGGACCGCAGTCCCACCACCCTCGCCATCACCGAGAGCCGCCTGCGGCTGTATGTGCACCCCTGGTTCGGGGAGAAGCCGATCAAGCGGATCGGCCCGGCCGACCTTCGCCGTTGGCAAGCCCACCTCGCCAGCAGCACCGGCCACGCCACCCTCATGCAATGCCGGTCGCTGGTCCTGCGGATCCTGCAGTTCGCCACCGATGAAGGCGCCATCGACACCAACCCCGTGCACAAGGTGCCCTCGCCCCGACGGCGCACCGATCCCGAACAGGTCCTGGACCAGGCCAAGCGTCGGGCCCTCACCCCCGAGGAGGCCGGTCGCCTGCTGGCCCAGTTCCCGATGTTCTGGTGGGACCACGTGCTGTGTCTGCTCGGCACCGGGCTGCGGTTCGGGGAACTGGCCGGACTACGCCGCCGCCGCGTCCACCTCGACCGGCGCCTGCCCGTCCTCCAGGTCGTGGATACCCGATATCAGGCGGGCCGGTTCGGGAGCGGCTTTAAGCCCCGGCCCAAGAGCGACGCCGGCATCCGCGAGATCCCGCTCCCCCCCGAGGTCGTCGCAGCCATCCGCCGACAACTGCCATCCGGCAGCGACCCGTCGGCCCTGGTCTTCACCGGCCCCGGCGGCGGCCCCGGCCGGCCCGGTGGGGCTGGGGTGCCGAAGGGCGCCCGGACCGTGCTGTCGCGCCACAACTTCCACCGCACCTACCAGGCCGCGCTGGCCAAGCTGGCCGACCCCATGGGTGAGTTGCGGCCGACGGCGGTTCGCGTGCTCAAGGCGCTCCGGACGAGCGGCCCGCAGACCGCCAACGAACTCGCGGCCGCGCTCGCCAACCACGGCCGGGCCATCCGGCCAACCACGATCCAGGTCGCCCTGGGCGAGCTCGTGGCCGCCGAGCTGGCCGCCAGCGCCGACGAAGACGGCCACCAGCGTTGGCGGGCGCTGCCCACGGCCCGCGATCCGCTGCTGCAGGCCGTGGATCTGCACGGCGCCCACGACTTCCGCCACACCTTCGCAACCTGGCTAGAGAACGCCGGCATCCCGGCCCGGGTCATCGACGAGGTGATGGGGCACGAGGCCACCAGCCGCACCGGCCAGCAGCGGGGCAGCGCCATGGGCGCCCACTACCGGCACACCACCCCCGAGATGGCCGCCCGCATCGCGACAGCGATCGACCAGCGCCTCACGGTCGTGCTGGAAGTCGCTGAGCAGGCCCTCAAGGCTCACCCGAACCGCTCAACGCAGCGAGTGTTCTAGCGGCCACGGGCCGCGTTTTCTGGCAAATCTCTGGCAAATGACGCTCAGAGCAGGAGTGGAAGTGGCGTTGTGCCTGGTGGAGCTGAGGGGATTTGAACCCCTGACCCCTTGCATGCCATGCAAGTGCTCTGCCAGCTGAGCTACAGCCCCTGAAGGGTGTGACTATAGCGAGGGGAGGCGGGGGGTC
>Ga0114129_10017331_pt1 | contig 10254 bp, 8 predicted proteins | sample RhiMetdeltSRZDD1_FD_80071 | JGI IMG/M metagenome (GOLD analysis project Ga0114129, IMG submission 80071) | Populus rhizosphere microbial communities from Tennessee, USA - Rhizosphere MetaG P. deltoides SRZDD1 (version 2) (version 2) | ecosystem: Host-associated > Plants > Roots > Rhizosphere >... | reverse complement strand
TTCCTCGAGCTCGGCGGCGTAGGCGTGATCTCGGTCGTCTCGCACGTCTGGGGCGTGCAAATCAAGGACATGATCCGCCGCTTCCGCGAAGGCGACATCGACGGAGCACGTGCGATCGACGAGCAGCTCGCGCCCGCCTACGACCTGCTGAAGGTCACGACGAACCCGATCCCGATCAAGACGGCCCTCAACCTGCTCGGGCACGAGGTGGGAGGGTTCCGTCTGCCGATGATCGAGGCAACCGAGGACGAAGTCGAGCAGGTCCGCGCCTGCCTCGACCGCGGCGGCGTGCTGACTCCCGCCGCGCTCTAGGCGACGCTCTCGACCACGCGAACCGCGCGCCCGCCCAGGATTCCCGGCATTTCGAGATAGAGCTCTTCGAGCGCTTCCACGACGCGTGGACAGAACTGCGTGCCGGCATTCGAACGGAGCTCGTGAAGCGCCTCGAGCGTCGTGCGCGCGGTGCGGTAGGACCGGTCGCTGGTGAGCGCGTCCCACGCGTCGGCAACGAGGACGATTCGCGCGGGCAGTGGGATCTCGTCACCGGCGAGCCCGTCCGGATAGCCCTCGCCGTCGAGACGCTCGTGCGACCACCGCGCGATCTGGCGAACCGTCTCCGGTAGGTCGACCTCCGCCAGGATCGTCTCGGAGATGACGGGATGGCGCTTCATGAGCTCCCATTCGGCGTCGTCGAGGGGGCCCGGCTTGTTGAGCACGCGCTCGGGGATGCCGACCTTTCCGATGTCGTGCAGCAGCGCTCCGATCTCGATCGCGTCGAGCTCGCCGCCGGTGTATCCGAGGCGCTCGGCCAACGCGACTGCGACGACGGCGACGCGCTCCGTGTGGCCTCCCGTGTAGCCGTCCTTGGCTTCCATGGTGCGGGAAAGGGCGGCGATCGTCGCAAGGTGATTCCTGCGGACGGTCTCGGCAAGGTTCGCGTTCTCGAACGCACTCTGGAGCAAGACCAGGACCGCCGGAGCAAGCCGCTGCCAGCGCTCGTCGTCGTCCGCCTCGTCCACATGGATGCGTTCGTCGGAGACGACGACCCGCGAGGAGAGCAGCGACGACAAGGCCGCCTCGGCGTACGAGCCGAGCGCCGTCCGTTCGTGGGGCTGCGCCGCAAGCCCGCGGGCGAAGTCATAGAGGTCGTTCACGTCACGGACACGCTGTTGCAACTCGACGTTCGCGGCCTGCAGCTCTTCGTTGAGCGTGCGCGTGCGGTCGAGGTACTGCCGCACGGAAAGCAGCACGAGCGCGGGCGGAAACGCGAAGGCGGCGAGCCCCAGGATCCCGATTTGCTGATACGCGACCGCACAGGCCAGCGCAAGCGGGCCGAACGTGACGTAGTGCCAGCGAGCCCAGCGGAACCGCTCGTTCCAGATCTCGCGCGCAGGCTTCTGGAGGGTCGCTCCGATCGCGATGCAGAGCAGCGCGTTGTTCACGAGCGAGTACGCCGTCCCCGCCGCGAACGAACCGAGGAAGAGGCCGGCATCGCCGCCGACCCAGCGTGCCGCTCCGACGATCGCCGCTCCGGCCGCGGCCGAGACTGCGAAGTTGCCGATGTCGAAGATGCCGCGGTGAAGCAGCGTCCGGCCGTGGACCAGCCAGTTCAGCCCGGCCGTTGCGATTGCGATCGCTATCGCCGGGCCGACACCGAGCGCAACACCGGATGCGAGGATCGCGACCGCCGAGACGCCGATCCTGCCTCCGCCGACGACCTCGATCGCGAACAGCTGCAGCGCGAGCGCGAGCGCGAGGAAGACGACGAAGTCCAATGGTCGTCGCGCGACGACCGCTGCTGTGGTCGACGCCGTTGCCACGGTCACCGCCGCCGTGCCGGCGGTCACCAATCCGATCAGCAGCGCGACCGAGGAATCGACTTGCTCGCGCTCGGCGCGCGTCATCCCGCTATCCCCAGAGATCGAAGGACGGGTCGACCGTCGTAAACGACAGCGACGTCCAGCTGTTGGAGGTCCAGCTGTTCGACGTCCAGCTGTTCGAGCTCCAGTCGGCGCTGGCGGTCCAGCTGTTCGAGTTCCAGCCGGCATCCGACCAGCTGTTCGAGGTCCAGCTGTTCGACGTCCACCTGTTCGAGTCCCAAGTCGAGGCGACGGTGCCGCCGCTCAGGCACGTGTCGCCCGGCGCGCAGACGAGCGCCGGAACGCCCTGGTTCGCGCGGCCCGGAGTGCCGGCGATGTTGTACGAGGAGCTGAGGCTGAGCGAGCCGACCCTCGAGTCCTTCGGGGATGCACCCTTCTTCGCGATCAGCGCCCACTTGACGTTGTCCGGGCTCCAACCGGGGTGCGTGCCGAAGATGATCGCCGCCGCGCCCGCGGTCTGCGGAGCCGAGAACGAGGTTCCGTTGATCGTGGCGTACCCAGGAGTGAGGCGGTTCGCGGCCGGCGCGCGGTTGTCGAGCGCCGAGCCGGAGGGAAGGGGCGCGCCGATGTGCCGACCGGGCGCGACGAGGTCCGGCTTGTTGAAGCCGTCCACGGTCCTCCCGCCGGAGCTCCACGGCGCGAGCCTGTCGTCACCGGGACCGGCGGTGTCCATCGTGTCGAACGCGCCGGTTGTGAACACGAGCGGGTCGTTCGCAGGTGCATAGTCGATCTGCCCCGCGCCCGAGTTCCCAGCGGAGACAGACACGAAGACGCCGCTCGCCCAGAGCCGTTCGATGGCCAGGTCGAGCGGATTCTCCGTGTACGAGCTCTTGACGGTTTCCGTCAACGAGAGGTTGACGACGCGGATGTTGTACCGATGTGCGTTGTCGAAGACCCATTTGAGCGCGGTAATGACGTCGCTCGAATACACGCCGCCGTTGCGATTGATGTTGATGCCGTAGACGGTGGCGCCAGGCGCGATGCCGATGAACTTTCCGTCCGGGCTGTAGCCTGCGGCGACGCCCGCGACCATCGTGCCGTGTCCCAGCGTGTCGTCGAGCGACCCATCTTGTCCGTCGAGCCGGACCTGGACGAGCCTGTCGCCGAAGTCAGTCGACGGCGTGACGCCGCTGTCGATGACTGCGATGCCGACGCCGGTGCCGACGGCTCCGGCCGACCACGGATTCGACGCCGAGTCGCGGCCCGGGTAAAGCGTGAGGAGGGAGCTCGTCGAGATGCCGCCCGCGGTCAGCTCGACGGGCGCGTCCGGTGCAACAAACGAGACGTTCGGAGCATGCGCGAGACGCTGGAGCTGGCCGGCGCGAACCTGCGCGGCGACCCCGCCGACAAAGTCGAGGCTTCGGGTCGACCGCCCATGAGCGACCGCGGCCGCGCGCGCGCCGGGCCCCTGGACGATGACGTTGAGGAGGGCGTCCGCGGGGACCGAGGCCGCGTGTTTCTCGAGACCCGGAGCGATGTTGCCGCCGCCGGGCGCCGAGGCGCGACCGACGCTGGCGCCCGATCCGCCGGCGAAGGCGAGAGCGCAAAGAATGATGAAGGCCGTTGCCGCAAGCACACGTGGCCGCACGTGGAGCTCCTTGGATGTCTGTCCGCAGTTGAGGTTGCCGCGCCGCACGGGTCTTGGCCGCGCAACGTTTTGCCGCAGATATCGATATGCACGGCCGTCGACTCCGACGACGCCCCCGGAAGGGTGATTTCCTCCAAGGTCGCGCGCCGTTCCCTCGTTTCAGGGATGGGCCGCTAACGTTGGTGGTGCGGCGCCGACGGAGAGTGACGCCTCCCGAGCCGCCGGTTCGTCCGCCGCAAGGACGTCAACGAGGCCTCGCGCCGCTCGGTGTGAGGCGAAGTGCGGTGGCACCGCGGGATCGCCTCCCGCCCGCACCCCCAGGCGATTGTCGAAGGGAGGTGCCACCGAAATGGAACGGATCCTCACGACGGAGCTCGCGGCGCACGCCGGCGAGCGAGTCCTCTTGCGCGGCTGGCTGCACCGGCAGCGGCGGTTGTCGCGCGTGTCGTTCCTCCTGCTGCGCGACCGTGCCGGTTTGGCGCAGGTCGTTCTTAGTGGCGGTCAGCCACAAACTCTTGCGGCGGAGACCGTGCTCGAGGTCGAAGGCGTCGCGGTGGCGACGCCGCAGGCGCCGGGTGGGGTGGAGGTGCACGACGCCGAGGTGCGGGTCATTGCAGAGCCGGTCGAGCCGCCGCCGGTCGAGCTGCACCGGCCGCTCCCGAGGGAGTCGCTGCCTACGCGGCTCGACGCCGCCGCGGTCTCGCTGCGGCATCCGGCCGTTCGAGAGCGGTTCCGCATGACGGCACGTGCGGTCGCCGCGTACCGGCGGACGCTCGACGATCTCGGCTTCGTGGAGGTTCACACGCCGAAGATCGTCGGCACCGCGACGGAGAGCGGCGCGAACGTCTTCCGCATCGACTACTTCGGGCGCGACGCCTTCCTGGCGCAGAGCCCGCAGCTCTACAAGCAGACGCTCGTCGGTGTCTTCGAGCGGGTGTACGAGGTCGGGCCGGTGTTCCGCGCCGAGCCGCACGAGACCGGCCGCCACCTCGCCGAGTACGTGTCGCTCGACGCTGAGCTCGGCTTCATCCGCGACCACCGGGACGTGATCGACGTCCTGCGGGCCGTCGTCCCCGCGATGATCGAAGCGGTGGGGGAGACGCCTCCGGCCGAGATGCCGATCGTCGGCTTCGAGGATGTGCGCTCCGGTGAGGAGCCGGACCTCTCACCCGCGGACGAGCGGCGGATCTGCGCGGAGCACGGCGAGCTGGTCTTCGTCGAAGGCTTCCCGACGGCGAAGCGTGCGTTCTACACGCACCCAGACCCGAAGCGCCCGGAATGGTCCCGCGGGTTCGACCTCCTCTACCGCGGGGTCGAGATCGTGACGGGCAGCCAGCGGCTGCACCGCTACGAGGACTATCGGCGCGCCCTCGCCGAGCGCGGGCTCGGCGAGGAGCCGTTCGCGTCCTACCTCGACGCCTTCCGCTACGGGATGCCGCCGCATGGCGGCTTCGGCTTCGGGCTGGCCCGCTTCACGGCACAGGCGCTCGGGCTGGGGAACGTCCGCGAGGCCACCTTGTTTCCCCGCGACCGCAACAGGCTCCAGCCCTAGACTCCAGGCAATGGCGATAAGGATCATCCCGCTGGGCGGGCTGGGCGAAGTCGGCAAGAACATGACCGTCTACCAGGTCGGCGGCGAGACGATCGTCGTGGACGCGGGGCTCGCCTTCCCACGCGACGAGCACCTCGGCGTCGACCTCGTGCTGCCTGACATGACGTTCCTGGCCGATCTCGGGCGCATACGGGCGGTCGTGCTCACGCACGGGCACGAGGACCACGTCGGCGCGCTCCCGTACCTGATGCGCGAAGTTCGCGTGGACGAGGTGCTCGCGACGCGGCTCACGCTTGGGCTCGTGAAGTCCAAGCTGGACGAGCATGGGCAGCTCCGCGCCGCGGAACTGACGGAGCTCGAGGTCGGCAGTCGCAACGCGCTGGGGCCGTTCGAGGTCGAGCCGGTGCGCATGGCGCACTCGATCCCCGACTCGGTCGCGCTCGCGATCCGCGCGGAAGGCAAGCTGGTCGTGCACACGGGCGACTACAAGCTCGACCACACGCCGGTCGACGGGATGAAGACCGACGTCGGCAGGCTCGCGGAGCTCGGCAACGAGGGCGTCGACCTCGTGCTCGGCGACTCGACGAACGCGGAGCGTCCCGGCGTCACTCAGTCCGAGCGCGTGGTCGGCGAGGCGTTCCGCCAGATCTTCCCGTTGCGGAGCGGACGCATCGTCGTCTCGTCGTTCGCGTCCAACGTGCACCGGATGCAGCAGGCCGTCGACGTCGCGGTCGACCTCGGACGCAAGGTCTGTGTGATCGGCCGCTCGATGCGGAAGAACGCGAACATCGCGCGCAACCTCGGCTACATGGAGATCCCCGAAGGAATGCTCGTGAAGCCGGACGAGCTCGCCGAGCTGCCGCCCGAGCAGCAGCTAATCCTCTGCACGGGCTCCCAGGGCGAGCCGATGTCGGCATTGACACGGATCGCGTACGGCGACCATCCGGCCCTCAGCGTGGAGCGCGGCGACACCGTGATCATCTCCGCGAAGCCTGTGCCGGGAAACGAGCTTCGCGTCCACGACGCGATCAACCGGCTCGCGAAGGCGGGCGCCGAGGTGCTGCACCAGGAGATCGCGCCCGTGCACGTTTCCGGCCACGGCTGCAAGGAAGAGATCCGGACCGTGCTCTCGCTCCTCCGGCCGCGCGCCGTCATGCCGGTGCACGGGGAGTTTCGGATGCTCGCGGCGCACGCGCAGCTCGCGCGCGACGCAGGTGTCCCCGCGAACGCGATCGTCCTCGCCGAGAACGGCTCGGTGGTGGAGGTGGACGACGGCGGCGTGCGCATCGTCGACGAGATCGAGTCCGGTGTCACGCTCGTCGACGGCCTCGGCGTCGGGGACGTGCAGGACGTCGCCCTGCGCGACCGCCGCCACCTTTCGGAGGACGGAGTGCTGATCATCGTCGCCACGCTCGCGCCGGAGAACGGGCGGGCGGCTCGCCCCGAGCTGATCGCACGCGGATTCACCGGCACCGACGAGCTCCTCGACGAGACCCGCGAGGAGGCCTCGCGCGTCCTCCAGGAGCTTCTCGCCGACGACCGGATCGAGATCAAGCTCCTGCAGGAGCACCTACACGACAGCGTCGGCCAGCTGATCTACGACCGAACGCGTCGACGCCCGATGATTCTTCCTGTAGTAGTTGAAGTGTGAGCGCGACCGCGTCGAGAGCGAGCTGGGCCGAGGTCATCGCGGACAACGCCGCGGAGATCGGGTCGGCCGCGCGGTTGATCGCGCAGCTCCGCGCCTGCGAAGCAGCGTCTCTCGCGTTCTGCCGCCTCCTCGAGCGCTGGCAGCGTGGGGACGCGCAGCCGTGCACGCCGGGCGCACGCGAAGCGGCGTTGCGGCGCGCGGCCGACCGGGTCGAGACGGCCCTCGCCGGGCTCGAGCAGCCGCTCGGCCGCTACCTCCTCGAGCTGCAGCCGGAACGCGCGGAGGGACGCTCCTGGTACGGGGAGCCGGGACGCGGCGAGCTGGTCGACTGGCAGCCCGTGCTCTCCCGCGCCGGTGTCGGCGCCTCGCCGAACCGGGTCGCGCAGGTGTATCTCGAGCTCGCTGTGCTCGTGCGCGCGCTCGAGGGCCTGACGACGTCCGCGCGCATGCGGACGGCGCCGGACCGCTCGGTGCTCTGGGCCGGCCTCTTCGACCTGCGCGAGAACCTCTTCGGCCGCGCGATCGAAGACCTCCGGGCGCTCGCGGCCTAGCCCACGTCGTGCGGGTCCGGCTGGCCGTGCTCGCGCTCGTCCCGCTTGCCGCCGGCTGTGGCGGCAGCTCGCCGAAGGAGGTCGCAAGCATCCCCGTCACGACGACGGTTGCCGGCGTCGCGGCCAGCAACCACGGCTTCGCGGACGTGCGGGGAGACAAGTCGGTCAACCTCGACCTCAACGACGACTACTTCGAGCCGACGGTGATCAAGGGCACCCGGCGGCAGAAGCTCGCGGTCGTGCTGAAGAACTACGGCAAGCACCTGCACAACTTCACGTTGCCCGCCGAGGGCATCGACCGCGACGTGGCGCCGGGGAAGACGGAGACGGTGATCGTGCACATTCCTCGCTCGGGCGAGATCGGGTTCTACTGCAAGTACCACAAGCAGGTCGGGATGTCGGGTGGGCTCGTGGTCCGGCGGTGAAAACCGGACCGGCCGCGGCGCCGTACCTCAGCACATGCCCAGGACAATGGCGGTTCTCGCCGCCGTGCTTGCGTTCGCCGCAACGGCGTGCGGAGGCGGCGGCTCGAACGAGAGCGCCGCGGAAGGCGGGACGACGACGGTTGCAGGCGTCGCGGCCGCGGATCACGGCACGAAGGACGCGAGCGGCAAGGACGAGCTCGACGTCGAGCTCGACGACGACTATTTCGAGCCGACTGTGATCACCGGCACGCCGGGCCAGAAGCTGAAGCTCAAGCTCGAGAACGAGGGAAGCAACGAGCACAACTTCACGCTCGAGGCCCAGAACGTCGATCAGGACGTGGACGCCGGCGAGAAGGCCGACGTGACGGTCACGATCCCGCAAAGCGGAAAGCTCGCGTTCTACTGCAAGTACCACAAGCAGCTCGGCATGGCCGGCGCGCTCGGCGCGAGCTGACAAACTCCGCACGGTGCGCTTCGGCGTCGCCGTGCTTCCGAACCAACCGTGGCCCGACCTGGTCGAGACCTGGCGCACGCTCGATTCGCTGCCGGGGGTGGAGTCGGTGTGGGTCGCCGACCAGCTCGCGAATCCATACCGCCGCGAGCAGCCGTGGTTCGAGGCGTGGTCGTGCCTCGCGTCCCTCGCCCGCGAGACGGAACGCGTGCGCATCGGACCGCTCGTCTCGCCGCTGACGCTGCACAACCCTGCGCGCCTCGCAAAGGCCGCAGTCACGATCGACCACGCCTCGAACGGCCGACTGGAGCTCGCCGTCGGCGCGGGCGGCTCGGCGTTCGACCACGCGCTCGCGCAAGTCGAGCGCTGGCCGCCGGCGGAGCGCGCCCGCCGCTTCGAGGCGTTCGTGACCCGGCTCCTCCAGCTGCTCGCGCGCGACGACCTGCAGCCGCGGTCCGTTCAGCCGCGCATCCCGCTCACCGTCGGCGGAAATGGACGCTCCGTGCTTCGCGTCGCCGCGCGGCACGCGGACCGCTGGAACACCTACGTCGGCTGGCAGCTGCCCCGCGAGGAGGGGCGGAGGGTCACGCGCGAGCGCAACGCCGAGCTCGACCGGCTGTGCCGGGAAGCCGGGCGCGACCCGCGGACGCTGCTGCGCTCGGCGCTGATCGGCCACTCGTTCGTCGCCGAGACGCCGTTCGCGTCGCAGCACGCATTCCGCGAGTTCTGCCTCGCGTACGAGGACGCCGGCATCGACGAGCTGATCGTCTACTGGCCTCCCGAGTTCGCGATGCCCGAGGACGCATTCGAGCCGGGACTGTTCGAGCGGCTGTTCGGATGACGCAGGAAGCGCACGCGCCGGGTCGAAGGGGCGCGGGTGGCCAGAAAGAAGAAGCGGGCCCTGCGGCCCCGCACGCCTTCGCGCGTGAAGAAGCGGCGCCGGGCCACGCGCGGGCATCACCACCCTGAGCTCTGGGGTCTCGGGCTCGTCGCGTTCGGGCTCTTCCTCGGAGTCGTCCTCTACGGCGGTTGGGACGGGGGAATCGTGGGGCAGCCCGTCGCGGACGGAGCACGCGCGCTCGTCGGCGCCGCCGCCTACGTCGCGCCGCTCGCGTGCGTCGCCGTCGGCGCGCTCATGGTCGCCCGCAGCGCTCTCGTCGACCTCCGCCCGTTCCGCACCGGTCTCGCAATCTTCACCGTCGGGCTCCTCGCGACGCTCGGGCCCGACCACGGCGGCTATGCCGGGACCGCGATCGGCGGAGGACTCGGCAAGCTGCTCGGACCCGGAGCGCCGATCCTCGGCGTGCTGGCGCTGATCGTCGGCGCGCTCCTCCTCTCGGGTGCGTCGGCAGGGGCGATCGTGCGGAGGTCGCACCGCGCCGTCCGTAGCGCGGCGCAGCGTCGTCCGCGCCGCCTGCCCGCGCTCCAGGGCGACGAGGTGACGATCGAGAAGCCTCCGGCGCGCCACGATCCGCCGGTCGACGCCGTGCAGGCGTTCCCGGACGTCGTCTCGCACGAGCCACCGCCGCTGCTCGTGCAGCCCGTCGACGAGGTTCTCGCGGAAGATCCGCCGACGCTCTTCGAGCTCGAGCAGCAGCAGGAGCACGGCGAGTACGTCCTGCCCGACCGCGACCTGCTGCGCCGCTCGAATCCGGCGACGAAGTCCGACCCGGCAGTCGCGGACCGGGTCGGCGAAGCGCTCGTCCAGACGCTCGCGCACTTCGGCGTGGAGGCGTCACTCGTCGGACGTATCGCGGGTCCGCGTGTGACGCGCTACGAGCTGCAGCTCGCGCCCGGCACCAAGGTGTCGAAGGTCGCCGCGCTCAAGGACGACCTCAGCTACGCGCTCGCCACGACGGAGATCCGGATCCTGGCGCCGATCCCCGGCAAGCAGGCCGTCGGCGTCGAGGTCCCGAATCTCTCTCCGAACCTCGTCACGCTCGGCGACATCTTCGACGACATGCCGCAGACCGCTTCGCCTCTGAGCGTCTGGCTGGGAAAGGACATCTCCGGCAACGCCGTCTGGACGGATCTCGCGCGCATGCCGCACATGCTGATCGCCGGCACGACCGGTTCCGGCAAGTCGGGCTGCATCAACACCATCCTGACCTCGATCCTTCTGCGCGCGACGCCCGACGACGTCCGGATGATCCTGA
>Ga0114129_10017330_pt1 | contig 10254 bp, 12 predicted proteins | sample RhiMetdeltSRZDD1_FD_80071 | JGI IMG/M metagenome (GOLD analysis project Ga0114129, IMG submission 80071) | Populus rhizosphere microbial communities from Tennessee, USA - Rhizosphere MetaG P. deltoides SRZDD1 (version 2) (version 2) | ecosystem: Host-associated > Plants > Roots > Rhizosphere >... | reverse complement strand
GCAGGGCCGCACACAGATCGTCCCATTCTGCGTGTAATTAACGCTGGTGATGGGGGTCCTTCAAAAAGGCGTAGTCGCGTCGCAGTCCGGCATCGGCGCGCAGCGCGTGCCTAAACCCCAGCAGTGCCCGCGCCTGCGGTCCGGCGACCACAGCACCCGCGCGGCCAGCAAGATCGCGGTATCCCCGTGTCCTCGCGTCACCCCGCGACGTCTGGGTCAGGCACCGGCCAGACTGGCACCCCAGGCAGAAACGCGACGTCTAAGGCACGGTATAGACCACGAGCTGCCCCGTTACGGTTGGCGCTGACGCAGACGTCCGGGGAGCGCCCGCCGGGACGATCACCGAGTTGCCGGCGATGGCGATCGGCGCGTTGGTCGACGTGGGCAGCTGGTGCCTGTAGACGATCGCGCCGGTGTCGCGGTTGAAAGCGAGCAGGACACCGTTATACAGAGTCGTGAAGACCAGGTCGTTGGACACCGTGACGGCACCCAACGGCAGCCACGGCACCTTCGTGTGCCACTCGACCTTCCCGGTCGCCAGGCTGAGCGCTTCCACCTCCCCAGCCAGCTTGCCCGCCGCCGTGACCGGCACGACCTCGCTCAGGCTGGTGGCCTTGAACGCCAGGTCGATGGTGGCCACGTACACGCTGTTGCCAGCGACGGCCATGTTGGACAGCACGCCGCCCAGCGGTCCCGGGAGGATCGTGTAGGGCGCCGTCAGCTTGATCTTGTGCTCCAGCAGCAGCAGCCCGTCGTTGTCAGTCCCGTTGTGCTCCCCGACCGGCGTCTTCCACAGCAGCGCGCCGGTCGACGCGTTCATCGCGTAGACGATGCCCATCTTGCCGCTTCCGATGACCACCGGAACGCCGCCGACCATCACCGAAATCGGCGAGGCCTGCATGTCGTGATCCATGTAGTCGTTTGGCACGCCCTGGTAGTACCAGCGCAGCTTGCCTGTCGCCGCGGCCAGGTTCACGTCGCTGTCGGTGTAGAGCTGTGCCGAAGGATGCGCCATGGCAGACGCGGCGTTCTGATACGGGTTTCCGGTGCCGAACGTGACCGATCCGTCGCTGCCGACCAGCGGCGTCTCCCACGCGCCGCCCGAACCCAGGCCGACCGACCGCACGCCTGTGTCCGTGCCCAGCAGGGTGTTGAACCGCCAGATCACCTTGCCGGTGGAAGCGTCAAGCGCGAAGAGCACGCCACCGCCCGGCCCCGATCCGTAGGCGCTGGCCAGGTAGACTCGCCCACCCGCCACCTGCGGCTGGATTTCGAACGACCCCTGGCCCTTGTTGAGTAGGCTGCCGTCGGACCAGATCACCTTGCCGGTCGCGGCACTGAGCGCGAAGATCGTGTGCGGCGTGGTCCCGTACAGCCGGCCCCCGCCGAGCGCGACCCCGTTCGGTCCTGGCCCACTCACCTCCGGTGTGTTCACCTGGTGCTCCCACAGCAGCTTGCCCGTGGCAAGCGACAGCGCGTAGACATTGCAGTCCAGATCCTGGATGTACACGACGCCGTCCACCACGACCGGCGCCGCGGCGAACGAGCCCGTCACGCCCACCCCGGCCGCCGCCTTGCCGGCCAGCTTGAAGCTCCACGCTTCCCGCAACTGCGACACGTTCGCCGAAGAGATCGTCGAGCCGGCCGCGTCACGGGTGTTGGCGAGGTCGCCATTCGGATACGGCCATGACCCGGACGCCGTGGACGCGCCCTTGAAGACGGTAGTGGCCGGCTGCGTGGTGGTGCCGCTGCACGCCGCGGCCAGCACGCTCACCGCCATGAGCAGGGCCATGCCAATGCCGCCCCGCGCCACGCGATTGCTGATCGTCACACACATTCGACCCGCCTGCCGTTTCCTTTTCCCCGGGAATACCGACGCTCTAGACGTGCCGCAGGCTCGTTAGCGATAGTGATGTACCAATAGCCACCCGCGAGATTCCCCGCCCCGGGCACCAGGAACCACGCTGACAACCGGTACATTTTGCGCCGCTCCTGGTCGGTGCCCGCGCTACGGCCGAGCGAGAGCAGAACGAGGCCGATGCCGAGCTGGAAGCCGCCAGCGGCAGCACGCGTGACCCCAGAGACGCCGAGGTGGCGGTACTCCCATGGGCTGATCAGGCGGTGCAGGCCGGGTCGCGGGGGGGATAGCCACCACCCGCGCAAGCCCTTCGCAGCGGTGCTGTCGTTGGGCGCGTCCATCGGGATGCCTCCTGTGGGCTGTGCGCCGGTCACCCGATGACCTGTTAATATGATATCATATTGATAGCTGTCTTGTCAATGGTGGCAGTCCTAACGTGAGCTGCCTTCGATTTGAGCATCGAGGCCGCGGGCAGCACGGCGTATCGGTGAAGTGCTCGCTTCAGTGTAGTGCCGGGCTGGTCACGTATTGATGAAGTGATTACTTCAGTTATGTCACGAGGTTTGCCATGAGCAGCGCCTGGCAGAGCTAGTTGACGCCGGACGATTCGAGCTAGATACTCAACCACATGCTTGACCAGCCGGACCTGGATAACGTGTTCCGGGCGCTGGCGGACCCAGGCCGCCGGGTCATGCTGGAGCGGCTCACCCGCGGCCCGGCCACGGTCACCGAGCTGGCCAAGCCGCTGGACATGTCACTGACCGCTGTCCTTCAGCACGTCCAGGTGCTGGAAGCGAGTGGCCTGGTCCGGTCCCGGAAGGTAGGCCGGATCCGGACCTGCCGCATCGACCCCGCCATCCTCCGGTCGGCTGAGGCCTGGATCTCACAACGGCGCGCCATGGTCGAGCAGCGGCTAGACCGCCTCGACGAATACCTCGCCAGAACCGCCGATCCGCCGGACGCTGCACTCGGCCGGCTGTCGCTGGACAACCCAGATGACGAATCGAGGGAGAACCGATGACCGGCCGTTCCGTCATCCACGACACGTTCGCGATCGAGCGAAGCTACCTCGCGATCCCGTCGCGGGTATTTGCCGCGTTCGCCTCGACCGACGCCAAGAGCAACTGGAGGTGGATCGACCGCCTCGCGGAGGACGACGGAGCGGTAGCAGCCGAGTTTGATTTCCGGATCGGCGGGCGGGAGCGCTTCGGCTTCAAGCGGCACGGCACGGCCTTTCGCTACGATGCCCGGTACTACGACATCGTGCCGGACCAGCGAATCATCTACTCCTACGAGTTTTACGCCGACGACGTCCGGATCTCTGTGTCGGTAGCCACCATCGAATTCGTCATGAATGGCGACGGCACGGCACTGACCTGGACCGAGCAGGGCGTCTTCCTGGACGGCTTCGACGGGAACGAGGCACCAGGGCTGCGCCGCGAAGGCACCGCCATCATGCTCGACCGTCTGCCCGGTTACCTGAACTCCGGCGGCCCCCGCTAGGACCAGTGCGGACGGCGGCCTCGGCTATGAGCTGCGCGCAGGCGACGGCGGAAGCGCTCTACCTCGACGCGCAGCAGCGGCTGATCGCCGTGGTGGTGCTGGATATCGCCGCCGGCCAGATCACGAGCATCAGCGCTACCGTCAACCCCGACAAGCTGGCGCACCTCGGTCCAGTCGGCGACCTGACTTCGCTGCCGGGCCGGCGAGATGAACTCCGGCGCTGTTGCCACCTCGCCCCGTGCGGTGAACACGTTCCGGCAAGGTTTGGAGGTACTTCGATGGGCACGCTGACTCCCCACTTGGTGACACGAGATCCGGCGGTGGCGGCCGCCTGGTATGGCGAGGTGCTGGGCGCAACAGAAGAGGGCCGTATCACGTTGCCGGGCGGCCATGTGCTGAGCGTGGACCTGCGGTTCGGAGACAGCCGGCTGGCGATCGGTGATGAGTTCCCGGACCTGGGGATCGTATCCCCGCTGACGCTGGGCGGCACCTACGGGGCGCTGCACCTGGCGGTCGCGGACGCCGCTGCGGTGTGGCAGAAGGCCCTGGAGGCCGGAGCCAAGGTGTTCGAGCCGCTGCATGAGGCGTTCTGGGGCGATTACACCGGCCAGTTCATCGACCCGTTCGGTCATCGCTGGGCCATCGACCAGCACCTCCGCGACGTGTCGCCGGGCGAGGTTGCCCGGCTGGCGGCGGAGGCATTCGGCGAAGGCTCCGGCTGATGCGCTACCGGTTGTTCGGCCCCACCGGGCTGCGGGTATCGGAGTTGTTCCTGGGAGCGATCACCTTCGGCGAGCAAGGCGGCGTGGGCGCCCCGCCCGAGGAGTGCGCACTCATCCTGGACACCTTCGCCGACCCGCCGCACGCGCAATACCTCGATCAGGCCGCGAAGCCAACTGGGATCGCCGCCGGGAGTGAGCTGGTCCTGTACTTTTGGCGGCCGTCATTACGCATGCGCGGGAGGGCGCGTTCCGCAACATCAACTTCCCCGCGGCGTATCTGCGGCTTTCGCCGGTGTCTTCGCGCTCGCGACTCGGCGCGCCACTCGCCCTCCTACCGCTTGACGACGCTGATCGCCGAGATCGAAAGCATGGGCGTACGGACGACGTCGGCGGAAGGGCACCAGGTACCCGATTGGTACCGACTCAGCTCGGATACCCGGGTAACGGGAATCGCTAATACCCCTTCAAGGAGATCCTCATGAAGCGCAAGCTAAACCCCGCTCTGTGGATCGTTGCCGGAATCCTGGCCGTTGTCTTCCTCGTCAGCAGCAGCACGAAGCTGTTCGTGCCCAAGGAGAAGTTGGCCGGTATGGGCGGCGCCGCCTCGAGATGGGTTGACGACTTCAGCCCCGGTGCCCTCAAGGCCATCGGAGCCCTCGAGTTCCTGGCTGCGGTCGGCCTGATCGTGCCCGCCGCGCTCGGCATCGCGCCGGTTCTGGTGCCGCTGGCTGCTACCGGTGCGGTGTTGCTGTTTGCTGGCGCGGTGATCATGCGCCTGCGCCGTGGCGAAAGGGCAACGATCATCGGCGACCTGGTCTATCTCGCCCTGGCCGCCTTCGTGGCGTGGGGCCGCTTCGGCCCAGGGTCCTTCACCCGGCAGACCCAGCGGGGCGTCTCTAGCCGGGCTCGCCTACCTCGGATGGCACGAAGAAGCCTCCCGGACCGCAGTCGACTCGCTCCCTGACCGAGCTCCGAGGCGCCGATCGGACGGCAGGCCCGGTCTCATTCCTGGCTGGCGCGGTCCTCGCGAGCCTTGCCGATTTCCTGGCCGACGGTCCGGCCCCATCCTGGGTTGTCCGGGTTAGGACGTGCCTCGAGCTTCACTTCCCGGCGCGCAACATCCGCCTGTGCCTTGACCGTCCTGGCCTGCTCCTTTAGGAGCCCCGCCGCCGCCTCTTCGCGATCTTTGCTGGCCCTGCCGCGAAAGAGACCCACGGCGCTGCGAAAGAGACCCATAGCGTGATCGTAGACCGCCGGCTTAACGCGCGGGCGAGTCATCCGTCAGGACTGCCCCCATCCGTCGGGTACGTGGGATACCCAATGCTGGTCCGAGAGCTGATCGCTTACCCCTGCAAGCGCGCCGAATGTCGCATCTGAGTGCGGCCGATCGGTTGAATACGCAAGGCTCAGGCAGCGCATAGCGGATGCGCTGCCACGCTCAGTGACCATCCACCGACGCTACTGACGTGACCGACTGGGTCTGGGCAGCCGGAGGCGGCGGGGCCTCGATGGGCCACATCATCAATGCCCGCTCGCTGGCACGGACGTCCCTGCGTATCATCCATGTGCGGATGTTGCCTCGAGGAGGCTGCCGGGAGATCGTTGGCGGCGTCTGCGGGCTGCGCCGGCGGGCTAGCGGGTACCGGTGATGTAGTTGGTCAAGTGCGCTCGCTCGGTTTCGAGCTCGTCGATACGGTTCTTCACCACGTCGCCGATGCTCACGATCCCCCGCAGGCCGCCGTCAACCACGACCGGCGCGTGCCGGACCCGGTGCCCGGTCATGATGCGCATGACCTCCTCAACTGGGGTCTGTGGCGTAACCGTGTGCACCTGGGCTGTGTAGATAGCGGTGATCGGCTCAGACAGCACCGCGGCGCCTCGCTGGGCCAGCGCCCGGACAATGTCGCGCTCGCTGGCGATTCCGTCGACCGAGGTGCCGTCGTGAGAGACGACGACAGCACCGATTTGGTGTTCGGCGAGCACCGTGAGAAGGTGCCGCACGTCGGTGTCCGGGGTGACGGTGACGACCTGCCCGCCCTTGACGCGAAGTACGTCGCTGATCCGCATGTGGCCCTCCCCGGCACCGGTGCGGGACTGATCGGGTGCCCACCGGCACCCCCAGGCTATTACGTCAACCCCGCGGTTGCCGGGTAGATGACCGGCGCTAGATCCCGGAGCATTGGCCGGGCTCGGGTATGGCGGCCCGCACAGCAGCGGGCGCGGCGAAGTCAGTAAGGAACCGCGCGCCGCTACGCACCATCGAGATCCGCGCCGGCCAGCACATCCTGACCGCCGAGGACCCCCTGCCACCCGACCTGCGCGACGCCCTCGCGCTCATCAAATAACCAGGCGGTGCGCACTAACTTGATAAGAGTCGGGTCACTTGACCGGCTGGTAGGCGTCGTGTTCGGCGTGGCCGGGGCCGCCCGGGGGTCGCCTCCTTGGGCGCCGGCACGGCGCGCGCGCAGCGTCAGGGCTGGGCCGGGGCGCCGTTGATCCGGAACGGCACGGTGACGATGTTGGACGCGACCCCCAGGAGCTTAAGGTCGGCGGCGTTGATGCGCCCGTCGTTGTTCAGGTCGGGGACCACATTCGGCGCATCGTTGAAGATGCCGTCGTGATTGAGGTCGCCGATGACCGCGACGGTGAGCGTGGTGTTGACATTTTGGCCGGCGATGGGCGCACCCACGATCCAGGTGTCCCACAACTCGGTCTCCTTGGAGTCCCGGTTGGTGATGCCGGTGAGGTTAAACAGGTTGGCCAGGTTGGTGCCGGGGCCGGAGAAGCCCGGAAGGGTGTTGTTGGTGGTGGAGGTGAGAACGACCAGGCCGGGCAGGCGGTCGTCCCGGCCGGTCGAGAAGGCGCCAGGGAACGGCGGCACGTTGTTGTGCCCCAAGGGCCCGGTCAGCTGCAGACCGCTGAAACCGGCCTGCTGCAGGTTCTTGCCGAGGAAGTCGACTTCCATATCGACGAACCAGCCGAATCCGCTGGCGCCGGCGTTGGCGCCCCGCTCGGGCGCGAACACCTCGATCCTTACCGGCTTGGCCCGGTGTGAAGCGCCGGTGGAGCTGGCCGGTGATGTGCTCGCGCTGGCGGCCGCCGTCACCGCGGCGGTGGTGCCGATGACCATGGCGGCGGTGGCAGCCGCGACGATACGGCTCTTGTTCATGTGACACGTCCTTGTCTGGCGATCTGGTCTGCTTGGGCGGGCCGGTGAGGGGAGCTGCTGCCCGGACGCCGGTGCGATCACGCCGTAGCCGGTGGTGTTCGCGTGGGTGTCCGGGCCGGGCGGCGGTGGCGTGCATGACCAGGTCCACTGGGCGAGCACCCCCCTCCGCGCCACCGCACTGTGGCCCGGTGCCAGCCATATCGTCCAGCCGCAGCACATGCCGCGGTGGCGATAGCCGACGTAGCCTGCATTACCACCTGCTGGGGGCAACGTCAACAGCCCTTTACTCTTTGGGGGTAGCTTGAATTGCGCTTTAATATCGCTTTACTTCCAGCCGGTGAGACCCGACGAGAACCTGCACACGCCCAGGCGGGGCGAACCATCCGCCTGGCCTTTTCCGCGGGCACGGCCGGGATTTCTCCGAGCGCGACCGGGCGCTGCTCACGCTCCTGCGGCCCCACCTGCACCGGGCCTACCTAATCGCCGAACGGCGCCGCCACCCAACGCCTCAGCTGACCCCCGGCAGTGGGAGCTGCCGCGCCCGGTCGCCGCTCACCCGGGGCGAGGACCGGTATCGGGCTGATCCGGGGCCGCAGCTCGACGAAGCCGGGTTCGATGAGCAGGGCGCAGCCAGAGTCGTGCCCGTGGCGTCGCGCCGCCGCACGCAGATCCGCCAGATCGGTGCCGCCCAGGTCTTGATCAGCATCTGGCCAGCGCCCGCGCCGAACGGCGGATCTTGTGCACCGGCCCCGGACCAGCGCAGGTCACGGAGCGTGATCAGGGTTTCGCCACGGTGGGAGTAGGTCGATCTTGGCGCTGACATTTGTCCAAGACTGATAGCAGGCAGCCCCCGTATCGTCCCCGTGCATGGGTGATTACGACGTTGAGTACTCGCACGGAATGCACGTGGTCCACGACGGCCCGCGGCAAGCGCCGCCGCTGTTGCTCATTCACGGATCGGGGGCTTCGGGCGCCTCTTGGGGCCCGGTGGTCGGGGCACTCGCCGGCCACCATCAAGTCATCCGGGCCGATCTTCCGGGGTGCGGTCAATCCCCGCCCGCACCGTCGTACGACGTGCCTGAGCAGGCACGCCGCGTGGCTGTGCTGCTCGACGACCTCGGGCTGCGGCACATCACCCTGGCTGGGCACTCCAGCGGCGGCTACGTCGCCACCGCGCTCGCCGAACAGCGCCCCGACCTGGTGGGATCGCTCGCGCTGATCAGCACCGGCCCAAGTCTCGATGCGCTCCTTCCGCAGCCGTTGATCCTCCGGGCGCTGCTGGCCCCGCCTCTGGGCCCGCTCCTGTGGCCGAGGCGGTCGGACGCGATGATCCGCAAGGGGATCAGCGCGACGACCGCTCGCCCGGTGGACATCCCGGGCGACGCGGTCGCTGATCTGAAGAACATCACCTACCGCACGTTCCGGAAAGTGCTGCGCCGCAACGCCGCGTACGTCGCCGAGCGGAGCGTGCCCGAACGTCTCGCCGGCCTCGGTGTCCCCGTGCTGGTGATCTTCGGCGCCGCCGACCCCCGCTACGAGCCGTCGTCGGCGCATCAGTACGACGCGGTGCCGAACGCACGGGTCGAGATGCTGCCCGGCGTCGGGCACGTGCCCATCCTCGAAGCGCCCGAGACGACCAGCGAACTCCTGCTGGGCTTCACGGCGACGGCCACGGACACCCCGCCAGTGATCCCCACCGCATAAGCTGCTCACGTGCTGCCGGCCGGGACACCACCCGACTGGACGTGGTCGGACGTGGATGTCGCCGTACCGCGCCCGTCAGTTCAGCTGCCGGGGATCAGCATGGCCGGATTCCGCCAACGTGTCCCCGCGCTCGTGGACATCGCCATGATCGCGCACCCATCCGTCACCCTGATCGTCGACCTGAGCGAGGCGGGCGGCATCGTCCACGATGCCCACGGGCGGCACCAGCGCGGCAGCTTCGTCGCCGGACTCCTCCCGGGCCAGCTTCGGGCTGGCGGATGGAGGGGCGAGTGCCTCCAGATCCGGTTGTCACCGGTCGTCGCGGCTGCGGTGCTCGGCGCATCGGCCGAGCTCACCGGGACCGTGGCATCCCTGGAAGATGTCTGGGCCCGCGACGCCGGGCAGGTCGAGGAAAGGCTGCGCGCCGCCACGTCGTGGGACGAACGGTTCACGATCGCGGCGGACGTCTTCGGCCGGCGACTGGGCGCCCGCCCATCGGTCGATCCGGAGGTCGCCTGCACCTGGCGGCGGACGCTCACCAGCCGAGGGCGGGTACGGGTTGACGGCCTGGCGGACGAGGTCGGCTGGAGCCGCAAGCGCCTGTGGTCCCGCTTCCGATCCCAGATCGGCCTCACACCCAAACGCGCCGCGCAGTTGGTGCGCTTCGACCACGCCGCTCACCTGCTCGCGGCGGGTCACGCCGCCGCAAGCGTTGCCGCCCAGAGCGGCTACGTCGACCAGTCCCACCTCCACCGCGAGGTCAAGGCGATCGCCGGAGTCACGCCCACCGCCGTGGCCACCGCGCCGTGGCTCGCGATCGACGACGTAGCGTGGCCTGCTGCACCGCGAAACTGACGCCGCTTACGCCGCCGAGCGCGAACGCGGCCAGCCAGGCAGCTGAGCACAGATCAACCATGTTGTGCGCCGAAGGCGGCCACAGGGACGACCAAGATCGCCGTCCAGAACGGCGGTTACGCGCGCCGAGGCTCAGTCCATTTTTGTGGCCGACCAGGCTTATCACGGGCACTAGGGTGCGCGGAAAGGTCACCCGGGTTGGAGCCCGAGGCTCCCAGCGATCCCTCGTCCGACTGCGGCTCACGATGGGGGGCTATACAGGCAGTGGCCGCCCGGCTAGAGATTCGCGGGCCTCTTCGAGCAAGATGCGTTCGGCTTTGTGATACATGGCCTTGGCTGAGGTAGGCGTGTCCCCGACCGCGGTGAGGCCGATACGCCCGAACTCGGTCAGGCAGCTGATCATGTGAAACACGACGCCCTGCTGTCTGGCGGGGTCGAAGTGC
>Ga0114129_10017329_pt1 | contig 10254 bp, 10 predicted proteins | sample RhiMetdeltSRZDD1_FD_80071 | JGI IMG/M metagenome (GOLD analysis project Ga0114129, IMG submission 80071) | Populus rhizosphere microbial communities from Tennessee, USA - Rhizosphere MetaG P. deltoides SRZDD1 (version 2) (version 2) | ecosystem: Host-associated > Plants > Roots > Rhizosphere >... | reverse complement strand
GAGGGCGCCCTCCGGCAGCTCCGCGGCGACTTCGATCCCGTTGCCGATCAGCTCCTCGAGCCCCTCCGACACGCCGGGCTCGAAGAGGTGGGCGCGCCGCGTCCGCAGACTCTCCACCACGCGCTCGGACTTGTCGACGCCGTACACGCTGAAGCCTTTGTGGCCGAGCGCGACGGCGAGGGTGAGACCGACGTAGCCGAGACCGACGATGCCGACGCGGCTCAATCGAGCAGCCCTTCCGCCACGTCGCGGTCGGCCTTGTGGAAATCGTCGTGGCGGCCGACGTCGAGCCAGTACTCGCGGATCGGAAAGGCGACCACGCGCTGCCGCTTCTCGACGAGGAGCCGGATGAGATCCGGCACGTCGAAGACCTGGCCCTCGGGAATGAGGGCGGCCGCGGCCGGCGAGACCACGTAGATGCCGCTGTTGATGACGAAGTCGAGCCGCGGCTTCTCGGTCACGCTGGCCAGGCGGGCGCCGTCGACCTCGAGGATCCCGTACGGCAGGTCGACCGAGTACGGAACGGTGCCGACGGTCATGTCGGCGTGGTGGTCGCCGTGGAACGCGAGCAGCGCGCGGAAGTCGCACTTGGTCAGGATGTCGGCGTTGACGAGCAGGAACGGCCGCTCGAGCACGTCGGGCAGCGCGCGGAGCGAGCCGGCGGTGCCGAGCGGCTGCTCCTCCCTGACGTAGCGGATGCGCACGTCCAGCCGCGCACCGTCGCCGAAGTGCTCCTCGATCATGTCCGACTTGTAGTGAACGGTGACGAAGATCTCGCGAATGCCGGCGTGCCGGAGTCGCTCGATCATGATCTCCAGCAATGGCTTGCCGCCCACGCGCAGGAGCGGCTTCGGCGTCCGCTCGGTGAGGGGACGGAGCCGGGTCCCGGCGCCGCCGGCCATGATGACGGCGGCGTTCTTCAGCGTCGGCGACTCGAACAGCTCGTCGAGGAGGAGGAGGTCGACGAGGGTGCCGTCGACGCCCAGGAGCGGCAGGTGGCGGATCACCCGGCGCTGCATGAGGGCGATGGCCTCGTCGCGGCCCGTGCCGGCCAGCGCCACCGTCGGCGTCCGGTTCATGATGTCCGAGACGGCCGCCTCCAGGGCCGCGCCGCGCAGGATCGCCCGGCGGATGTCGCCGTCGGTCACCAGACCCACGAGGCGCCCCGTCGCGTCGGCGACGGCCACTGCCTGCCTGCTGTTCTTGGTGACGGCCTCGAGCACCGTCCTGAGGGTAGCCGAGGGAGAGACGACGAGATCCGGGTTCAGCGGCAAGAGCCCACCATGTTGCCCGTAGATAATACGGAACCCGCTCGTGGTGGGCAACTTTCGGCGTAGAATTTGGCGTCGCATGCCTCCGCGCGATCTGGGCCGCAAATCCTTGCTGCTCTTCGCCAGCACGTGGGTCGGGGCGGTCCTCAGCATGCTCACCTCCCTCCTGGTCGCCCGCGCTCTTGGCCCGGCGGCCATGGGCTCGGTCGGCTTCAGCCTGGGGCTGAGCGGCCTCGTCATGGCCGCGCTGCTGCCGGGCTTCGGTCAGGCGCATCTGAAGCGACTGGCCGAGGGGTACGACGCCGGCCGCTGTCTCGGCACCATGGCCACCATCCAGCTGGCGCTCACCGGTGTGCTCGCCGTCGCGGTGGCGGTGATCCTGGCCGTTCACGGCGGCTTCGAGTCCCGCGAGCTCACGGTGGTGTTCGGATTCATGCTGGCCGCGCAGGTCACCAGCAACTTCGCCGACGTCGCCTTCCGGGTATTCCTGGCGCGCGAGCTGGTGATTCCCCACGGGCTGATCCTCGTGAGCGGCCGGCTCGTGCGGCTCCTCGCGACGGTGGCCGTCCTGGTCGTCTTCCCGCGCATCACGTGGGTGGCCGCCACCTTCACGCTCGAGGCCGCCCTGAACATGCTCGCGGCCACGGCGCTGCTCGTCGGCCGTTACGGCGTGCGACCGTCCGCGCCCACGCGGCAGAGCCTTCACGACTACTGGAGCTACGCGCGGCCCTTCCTCGTCACGACGCCGCTCGCTCTCTTCCAGGACTCCGTCGACCGCTATGTCGTGGGGCGCTGGGCGGGACTGGCGGCGGCCGGCTACTACCACGTGGCGCGCGCGCTGTGGGAGGCGCTGTCGTCGGTGCTGGCGCCGCCCGGGACGTTTCTCTTCACCCGGCTTTCCCGCCTCTACGCCAAGCGCTCGCCGGCGGGCGATCGCGAGGCCGAGACGTTCTTCGACGGCTGGCTCGACAAGGTCCTCTTCATGACGGTGCCGGTGGCCTTCGGCTTCTGGGCGCTCGCCGAGCCGCTGATCGGCCTGCTCTACGGCCCGTCCTTTCACCCGGCCGCGACGACCTTGCGGATCCTGGTGCTGGCGACGCTGGCCGCCAGCGTGATCAACGCCTACACGCTGGTGCTCTACGCGCTCGACCAGGCGCACCGGTTCATCTGGCTGAACGTGCTGCGCGTCGTCGTGTACCTCGCGGCCCTGTGGGTGCTGGTGCCGTCGCGGCCGGCGCTGGACGCCGCGATCGGGCTGCGCGCCGGCGATCCGGGGGCGGCGCTCGCGCGCCTCGTCCTCATGCTGTTTCCGGCGTGGGTGTACTGGCGCTGGACGCGCGAGCTGTCCGGTATCGGCTTCTACCGGCCCGCGTTGACGTACATGACGGGCTTTGCGCTGATGGTGGCCGTACACCACGCGGTCGTCTGGGGCCTCACCGGCAACGTCGATACGGGCTCCCTGCTCGCGGTGCCGGTGGTGGCGGCGGCACTGGCCCTGTATCTCGGCTTTCTGCTCGTCGCTCATCCGTCCACGCGACACAACCTCGGCTACGTCGCCTCCATTCTTTCGCCGGCGCGGTTTAAAGCTTTCTTGCGCGAGGGCGTGAGCGGCTAAAGTGACCCCGTGCCGGTGACCCTATGCGGCTGGTGATTCTCGGCGCCGGCGCCCACGGACAGGCGGTGGCGGACCTCCTCCTCGAGTCCGGCAAGTTCAGCGTGGTGGGTTTCTGCGACGTCGACGCGAGCCTGGCCGGCGCTCGCGTGCTCGACGTCCCCGTGCTCGGCGACGACGCCGCCGGCATTGCGGCCTTCCGCCAGGGGCGCTGCGACGGCGCCCTCGTCGGCATCGGCAACACGGCGCTGGATGCCCGCCGCCGCGCGTTCGAGCGGCTCACTCAGGCCGGCGTCCCCACACCGGCGGTCGCGCATCCCCGCGCCAGTGTCGCGCGCTCGGCCACGCTCGGCCCGGGGACGGTCGTGTTCGCGGGTGCGGTCATCGGCGCGCGGGCATCGCTGGGCGCCGACGTCGTCGTCTACAGCGGCGCCGTGATCGAGCACGACTCGGTGCTCGAGGATCACGCTTATGTCTCGCCCGGGGCCATCCTTGCCGGTGCCGCCATCGTCCGCGCGTGTGCCTTCCTCGGCGCCGGGTCCGTGCTCCTGCCGGGGATCGAGGTCGGGGCGGGCGCCACCGTCGCCGCGGGCGCCGTCGTCACGGAGAGCGTCGCGGCCGGCACGACGGTGCTGGGCGTACCGGCCCGGGCTCGCGAGCGGCGCTTATAATGAGCGGCATGGCCGAGCACGTCCTCGTCATCGCCGAGGCCGGCGTGAATCACAACGGGCGCCTCGACCTGGCCCGCCAGCTGGTGGACGTCGCCGCGGAGGCGGGCGCCGACGTCGTCAAGTTCCAGACGTTCACCGCCGACCGCCTGGTAACCCGTGCCGCCGCCAAGGCCGAGTATCAGCAGCGCGCGGTCGGGGGCGACACGAGCCAGCACGCGATGCTGTCCGGCCTCGAGCTGAGCGAGTCCGATCACGAGGCGCTCTGGAGCCACTGCGCGGATCGCGGGATCGAGTTCGTCTCCACGCCTTTCGACGCGGAGAGCGCGCGCTACCTGAAGCGCCTGGGGGTCCGGCGGCTCAAGATCTCCTCCGGCGACGTCACCGACCTCCCGATGCTCGAGGTGGTGGGCGGGCTCGGGCTTCCGGTGATTCTCTCCACGGGCATGGCCGACCTGAGCGAAGTCGAGACCGCCGTGGCCACGCTACGCAGAGGCGGCTGTCGGGAGCTGGCCCTGCTCCAGTGCGTGAGCAACTATCCGGCCGCGCCCGAGGCGATGAATCTGCGCGCGATGGACACGCTGGCGCGCGCCTTCAACGTCCCGGTGGGACTCTCGGATCACACGCCGGGAATCGCCGTCGCGCTGGCGGCGGTGGCGCGCGGCGCCACCATTCTCGAGAAGCACTTCACGCTCGATCGCACGCTTCCCGGCCCCGACCACCAGGCGTCGCTCGAGCCCGCCGAGCTGAAGGCGCTGGTGCACGCGGTGCGCGACGTCGAGGCGGCGCTCGGCGACGGCGTCAAGCGACCGGTGGCCAGCGAGCTGCCGATCCGCGACGTCGCGCGCAAGAGCCTGGTCGCCGCGCGCGATATCCCGGCCGGCGCCGCGCTCGGGATCGACGATCTGGTGGTGCTGCGGCCCGGAACGGGCCTGCCGCCGGCGCGGCTCAACGACGTGCTGGGACGGCGCACGGCGCGGGCGATCGCGGCACAGACGCCGCTGACGGAAAGCATGCTGCGGCCGAGGACCAGCGGCGCGTGATCACCGCCCTCGTCGTCGGCGGTGGGTCCATCGGCAAGCGTCACCTGAGAAACCTCATCGCCACCGGACGTACGGCCGCCGTCGTCGAGACCCGCAGCGACCGGCGCGCCGAGATCGAGGCCAAGCATCCCGAGGCGAAGATCTTCCCGAGCCTCGAGGCGGCGCTGGGCGCCGAGCGATATCAGTCGGCGTTCATCTGCGTGCCGACCGCCTATCACCTGGCGCCTGCGCTGGCGTGCGCGCGCGCCGGCGCCCACATCTTCATGGAGAAGCCGGTCTCCCACACCGTCGACGGCGTTCCCGAGCTGCTCGAGGTGGTGGAGCGCGGACGCCTGATCGGCCTGACGGGCTTCTGCATGCGCTTCTTCAAGCCGCTGCAGCACGCGAAGGAGCTGATCGACGCGGGCGCCGTCGGGCGGATCGTGACCGCGCGCAGTCTCACCGCCGTCTATCTTCCCGAGTGGCACCCCTGGGAGGACTATCGCAGCTTCTACATGGCCAAGAAGGAGCAGGGCGGCGGCGTGCTGCTCGACGAGTGCCACGCCTTCGACTGGATGCAGTGGCTGTGCGGGCACCGCGAGGACGTCTACTCGGTGGTGGGCACGTTCAGCGATCTGGAGGTCACCACCGACGACGTCTGCGAGGTGATCGCGCGCTTCGGTCCCCGCACCGTCGGCTCCATCCATCTCGACATGGTCGATCGCTCGCTCCGCAGCGAGGTCGAGATCATCGGGACGGAGAGCACGCTGCTCGTCGACCTGGAGGCTCACCGCGTACGACGCTGGGACGCCAAGGCCAAGAGCTGGGACACCAAGACGTTCGAGCCGAGCTACGACCAGATGTACGTCGACGAGATCGATCACTTCTTCGCCTGCATCAGGACCGGCCAGGCGCCCCAGGTGGACCTGCGCGCGGGCTACCGCGTGCAGCGCATCATCGACGCGTGCGCCCGCTCGAGCGCGACCGGGCGCTGGGTCGCGATCGACTGAGCCATGACGGTGCCGCGGATCGTCGCCCGCCTCGACGTCAAGGGTCCGAATCTCGTGAAGGGCATACACCTCGAAGGCCTGCGCGTGATGGGTGATCCCCATGTCTTCGCGCGGCGCTACTACGAGGAAGGCGTCGACGAGATTCTCTACGTCGACATCGTGGCCAGCCTGTACGGTCGCAACAACATCCTCGACGTCGTGCGACGCACCGCCGAGGACGTCTTCGTTCCCCTCACCGTCGAGGGCGGACTTCGGTCGGTCGACGACGTGCGCGACGCCCTCCGAAGCGGCGCCGACAAGGTGGCGATCAACACGGCGGCGGTGGCGCGCCCGGCGCTGGTGCACGAGGTCGCCGAGGCGTTCGGCAGCCAGTGCATGGTGCTCTCGATCCAGACCAAGCAGGTAGGGGCCGACCGCTGGGAGGCTTACACCGACAACGGCCGCGAGCGCACCGGCCTCGACGCTCTCGACTGGGCCCGGCGCGGAGAAGAGCTCGGCGCCGGCGAGCTGCTCGTCACCTCGGTGGACCGGGACGGGACGCGCAAGGGCATCGATCTCCCCTTCCTGCGCCGGGTGACGGTCGCCGTCGGCATTCCGGTCATCGCGGGCGGCGGCGTCGGCGTCCCCGCCCACGTGCGCGAAGCCCTCGTGGACGGCGGAGCGGACGCGGTCGCGGTCGCTTCCGTGCTGCACTATGGCCTGCACGGCGTCGGCGCCATCAAGTCGGCGCTCGACGAGTCCGGCGTGCCGGTGCGGAGCTCGGCGTGAGCCACGAAGTCGTCGTCGTCGACTACGGCCGCGGCAACCTGTTCAGCGTCTGCCAGGCGGTGAATCACGTCGGCGGCCGCGCACGCCTGTCGTCGGAGCCCGGCGTCGTGGCCGCCGCCGAGCTGGTGATTCTGCCCGGGGTCGGCGCGTTCGGCGATGCGATGGCCGGGCTTCGCCAGCGCGGGCTCGTGGACGCGCTCCACAGCTTCGGTGCGACGGGGCGGCCGCTGCTCGGCATCTGCCTCGGCATGCAGCTCCTGCTCGAGGAGTCGAGCGAGTTCGGACGGCACGAGGGGCTCGGCCTCATCCCCGGCCGCGTCGAGCGCCTGCCCGACCCACGACCCGCCGAGGGCGAGAAGATCCCGAACGTCGGCTGGTGCCGGCTCCTGCCCGCCGACGGCGGCGTGCCGTGGGCGGAGAGCGTTTTCCGCGGCGTGAAGCCCGGCGGCTACGCCTATTTCGTGCACTCCTTCGCCGCCGTCCCGCGTGAGCCGCGTCACCGCCTCGCGGAGATCGCGTTCGGCGGCACGTCGGTCATCGCGGCCATCACGGCCGGTGCCTTCACCGGCTGCCAGTTCCATCCCGAGAAGAGCGGCGAGGTGGGGTTGTCGATCGTGGACGCCTTCGTCAAGGGCCGCCGCCCGTCGTGAGCGTACCGGCCGTGCCCGAGGCGAAGTTCGGGCTGCCGCCCGACGTCCGCTTCTGCGCGCGCTGCGTGATCTCGAATCAGCGCCCGTCCTCCACCGTCGAGTACGCGCACACCGCTGACTCGAAGAAGGAGACCATCCACTTCGACGCCGACGGCGTGTGCGACGCGTGCCGCTTCGCGGAGATGAAAGACACGCGAGTCAACTGGCAGGAGCGCGAGCAGGCGCTCATCGACCTTCTCGCCCGCCACCGGCGCACCGACGGACGCTACGACGTGCTGGTGCCCGGCAGCGGCGGCAAGGACAGCATCTACGCCTCCCACCTGCTCAAGTACCGGTACGGCATGAACCCGCTGACGGTCACGTGGGCGCCGCACATCTACACCGAGGTGGGCTGGCGCAATTTCCAGTCGTGGATCCACTCGGGCTTCGACAACTACCTGCACACGCCGAACGGGCGCGTCCACCGCACGCTCACGCGCCTGGCCGTCGAGAACCTGCTCCATCCGTTCCAGCCGTTCATCTTCGGCCAGAAGGCGTTTCCGCCGAAGTTCGCCGCCCTCTGGGACATCCCGCTCGTCATCTACGGCGAGAACGAGGTGGAGTACGGCAATCCGCTGGCGGAGGCGGCCACCGCGCGCCGCGACCCGCGCTACTTCACGCGCGAAGGACGGCTGGAGGATCTGCATCTCGGCGGCGTCCGCGTGCCCGAGCTGGCGCAGCACGGCGTCACCACCCGCGACCTCGAGCCGTACCTGCCGGCCGATCCCAACCTGCTCGCCGAGAAGAACGTCGAGGTGCACTACCTCGGCTACTACCTCAAGTGGATCCCGCAGGAGTGCTACTACTACGCCGTCGAGCACGCCGGCTTCGAGGCCAACACCGAGCGGACCGAGGGCACGTACTCCAAGTACAACTCCATCGACGACCGGATGGACGGCCTCCACTACTTCACGACCTGGATCAAGTTCGGGCTGGGCCGCGCCTCGTACGACGCCGCGCAGGAGATCCGCAACCATCACCTCACCCGGGAGGAAGGCGTGGCGCTGGTCCGGCGCTTCGACGGCGAGGTGCCGCGCAAGTGGCTCCAGCAGAACCTGGACTACATCGGCATCAGCGAGTCCCGCTTCTGGGAGCTGATCGACCAGTTCCGCTCGCCGCACCTGTGGAAACGGGAAGGCGACACGTGGGTCCTCCGCCACCAGGTCTCCTGATCCTCGTCCCCGCCCGCGCGGGGTCCAAGGGCGTCCCGGGCAAGAACCTGAAACCTCTGGGAGGCATCCCGCTGCTCGAGTGGACCGCGCGCACCATTCGCGCCGCCGGCCTCGAGGGTCGGGTGGTGCTCAGCACCGAGGACGCGGCCATCGCGGAGGCCGGGCGCGCCGCAGGTCTCGAGACGCCGTTCGTCCGGCCCGCGCAGCTGGCGGGCGACCGCACCGACATGATCGAGGTGGTTCGCCACGCCGTCGGCTGGCTGGAGCGCGAGGAGGGCTGGCGCGCGGCGACCATCATGCTGCTGCAGCCCACGTGTCCGTTTCGCCAGCCCGCACGACTCGCGCAGGCGATGGACCTGCTCGCGCGTCCGGACACCGAGGGCGTGATCGGCGTCACCCGTCTCGATCGCTCGCCGTCGCTGCTCTACGGCGAGAGCTCCGACGGCATCCTGGTGCCCCTGGCGCCCTGGGAGGACGGCGTGCTTCGTCAGGCCGTTCGCCCGACCTTCACGCCGAACGGCACCATCTACGTCACCACGCGCGAGAGTCTCACGCGCCACGGCCGGCTGTTTCCGCCTCGGCTGCGCGGCCTGTCGACGACGGCGCTCGAGGCGATCGACATCGACACGCCCGACGACTGGGCGCTGGCCGAGGCCGTGGTGGCCGCGGGGCTGGTGACGCCGTGAGCCGGCGCGTCCTCGTCTCGGCGCGTGATCCCGGCGCCGCCGCCCAGCTCCGGCCGCTCGTCGCCGCCCTGGCCGCCGAGCGCAACGTCACCCTCACGGTCGTGGCCAGTGGCGCCGCCCTCGGCATCCTCGACGGCGCGGGCCCCCGGCCGCTCGCGTTCACGCTTCCCGACGGAACGAATCACGTACCGGCCGGCCGTGATACGGGTCCGCTGCTGGACCAGGCGCGCGAGCTGGTCGTGCGCATCCAGCCCGACGTCATCGTGACCGGCATCTCGTCGCTCGGCGTGGGCATCGACGAGGCCCTGCTGGCCGTGGCCAGCGGGCGTCCGACCTTTGCCGTCCAGGACTATCCCGGCGACGCCAACGCCATCGACGGCGCCTACGCGGGCGAGTACCTGGTCCGCGACGACGACGCCGCGCGACTCACGCGGACGCGGTTCGACGTGAAGGCCACCGCCGTCGGATCGCTGCGGCATGCGGGGTACACGGCGCTCGACGTGACGGCGCTGCGCGAGCGCAAGCGCGCCGACCTCGGCGCCGGCGCGCGCCCGGTGATCGGCTTCTTCGGCCAGCCGCCGGAGATCCCGGGTCACGAGGCGATCTTCGGTCATCTCGTGGAAGCGCTCCCCGGTCGCCGGCCGGCGCCCGTGGTGGTGCTCCGCGAGCATCCCAAGGCCCAGGGCACGCGCGAGACGCACACCGCGGCCCTCCTGCGGGCGGGCGTCAGCGTGGTGGCCGGCGATGATGGTCCGGTGGAATCCTGGCTCGTCGCCTGCGACGTCGTCACCACACCGTTTTCCCACTGCGCGATCGACTTCGCGTTCCTCTCCGCCGCGAGTCCGGATCCCCTCGGCACCGTCCTGTTTCTCCTCACGGCGCCCGAGACCTGGGCCTTCATGCGGGAGCACTCCGGCCTGCAGGTTCCGGACGGCGTCGACGCCGGACTGGGCGTGATCGCGCGCAGTCCCACCGAGATTTCCGGGATGCTCGACACCCTGCTCGGCGCGGAAGCGCGTGGCGCCTATCACGCCGCCGCCCGCCGGCTACCGAGCGGGGCCAACCTTCACGCCATCGTCGCCCGGCTCCTCGAGGCTGCGGCCGCGACCCGCGCGGTGAAGTGAGCGCCCCGCGCGTCCTCGGCCTCGTGGCCGCGCGCGGGGGCTCACGGGGGCTGCCACGCAAGAACGTGCTGCCGCTCGGCGGCAAGCCGCTGGTGGCGTGGACCGTCGACGCCGCGCACGGCGCCCGCGCGCTGCACCGCACGATCCTGTCCAGCGACGACAGCGAGATCATCGCGGCCGCACGCGCGGCTGGCTGTGAGGTCCCTTTCGTGCGCCCGGCGGCGCTCGCCGG
>Ga0114129_10017328_pt1 | contig 10254 bp, 5 predicted proteins | sample RhiMetdeltSRZDD1_FD_80071 | JGI IMG/M metagenome (GOLD analysis project Ga0114129, IMG submission 80071) | Populus rhizosphere microbial communities from Tennessee, USA - Rhizosphere MetaG P. deltoides SRZDD1 (version 2) (version 2) | ecosystem: Host-associated > Plants > Roots > Rhizosphere >... | reverse complement strand
CTGATCGGGACCGGCGAGTTAAACCAGTAGTGATGCGTGATCGCTTGCCACTGCAAGACCGCGTGTTCGATGTGATGCCAGAATTGAATCACTAATGCGATGGTCCACCACTTACGCGATGTTCCGGTAAAGCCTTTTCGGAGTATCCAAATTCCAACAAGCATCACGATCGCATAGCCGTAGTGCAGGACCTCGGAAGTGACGAGCCACGGAAAGAAGACACCCAGGACGCCGTTCGAACTCGGGCGCGGCCAGCCAAGCACGTAAATCTGAAAAGTTTGCGCGAGGTGCTCTGCCCAGTGCGCGAGCACGATGAGCATGAACAGGTTGAGGGCGCGCTTGTGCCAGACGGTATTCAGCTTCTGATACATGGCGTGGAAGTCTAGCGCAATTCAATAAATTCAGCCACAAAAAGGCGCAAAAAATGTTACCTTAAGATCAGCCTCAGTTGCCTCACCTGCGACAACTATGTTCCCCGTCGAAAGAGCGTTATTGATCATTAATCGCGCTGCCGGAACCGGTCAGGGCGAATCAGTTACAAGCGAACTGGCTTTGCTTTTCAAGCAGGGGCTGGAGGGTCTTTCCGACGTGCAAATCGAATTGGTCAGCGATCACGCGGCCGCACGCGCTTGCGCAGCACAGTTCGTTTCCGAGTCTGACGGGCAGGCGCTGATTGTTGTAGGTGGGGGAGGCGGAACTTTGCGTGCCGTCATCGAAGGCGTGTTCAAGAGTGCAGGGCGTGTGCGAGTCGGGGCATTGCGGATGGGGTCGGGTAATGTACTCGCACGACAATTTGGCGTTCCACGCAACCCTGTACGCGGACTCGAAGGTTTACTTACGAACCTCAAAGCCGGGCGAATCGTTCCGTGTTGTGTGATGCTATGTGAAACCTCGACGAGTTCGGGAGAATCCGAAGTCCATCATGCCGTCACTCTCGGAGGACTAGGCCAGTTCGGCCGCATCCCATCGGATCTTGCGCGCTGGCATGCGCGGTTTCCGTTCCTTCACGAAAGCGCAGCTCGCGCGCTTGGCATTGAGAAGTTAACAAACATCGAATACGCACTCGCGTTTCTCATGCGCTCGATCTCCTGCATGTTATTTCCTGAAAAGGCTGAGTTCGTGGAGATTCAATTTCAAGGTCAAACGGAACGTTTGCGACTGCTTTCGGGAGTCGTCATGAATTTCCCGATCAAGGCTCTTCCGTTTACTCCCGGTGTGACCGTGGACGATGAAGCGCTCGCAGCTTATTTGATTCCACTTGATCTTCGTGTTCGTCGCCACAGAATCGAAAAGAACCAGCGCCTTGAAATTCGATTGCTCGATCGCGAGTGTGTCGAGTTGTTCCTGGATGAAGATCCGGTTACGACGTGCAGACGTCTCAGTATTGAAGTCGCCGGTTCAATCGCGTTCGTACCCGGTCCGGACTACGCGCCGGACGGCGGCGGAGGAAACTCCAAATGAGTCTGCAAGTTTGCATTTTGGGAATCGACGGCAGTGGAAAGAGCACGGTGGCGGCAGCATTGCCCAGCATCCTCGCGGCGGAAACCGGCTTCGTGGTGGGCTCTGCTGGTGACTCGTTTCAGATTGTTGCGCCAGATCAGGACCATCTCGCTGCGCGGTTTTACCCTGACGGGCTTCGCCTGTCAGCTCGGCTCGCAATCAGACTCAGGCGTTTAGCGAAGAAACTGGTGGACCACCCGAAACTCTACGCTGTCGTGAAGCTTGCGCACATGCTGACTCAGGACAGCGCGGCAAAAGCTTTGGCGCGGCGCTATGGCACCAGAGTTTTCGTGAGTGACGGCAATGCGTTTTTGTCGACCACGGGTCGAGCGAGCAATTACCTGCGAGCTGCGAGCTCAGACGATAGTGCAGGTGTACCTGCTCCTGATGCCGAAGATCTCAAGGCTGTCTTCTCATACATTCTCGACAACAAACCAGTACCGGCGAAAAACAGCGAGAAGCTTCCTTCACTTCGCAAAGGTAAACTCATCTACAAACTCAACAACACGCTTGGACTAAATGGCGCATGGTTGCCGGATGTCTTGATCTTTCTCGACGTGTCGCCGGAGCTGGCAGTGTCGCGAATCAGATCTCGCGGAAAGAAGATCGATAAACACGAGAACCTCGCGGACCTCACTCAAGCGCGTGAGATGTACCTCAAAACAGTGCAGGCCTTTGAGTCCTACAACGCTAAGCCATGCGCCCATGTGATCCGTATTGATGACCTATCACTCGGAGAGACTCTGAACGCCGTTATTGTAGCGCTCAAACCGCATTTGATGGCCACTGATGCCGTAGACTGAACATCCGCCCCGCCACTGGGAACGACAGATCTCGAAGACGAGGCAATTCGTGGAAAGACTCTCAATCACCGTTACCTGTTTCGATATCTTTTGCCGAAATGGTTCACGGGCGCGTGGCGCGAGCCGACATTTTTCTTTTCAAAGCTCGGGCGGCTGTTCTTGAAAGAAGGTTACTCGGCCGGCGTGATGCGGGTAATTTACGATCGCGACGAGAAAGACTATGGGTTTCTCGATCGCGTATTCCTGGAATACTCGCTGCACCGCGCGGTTTACGATCGGCTACAAATTCTCGTCCGAAAAATTCAGCCTGAGATGGAGGCGCGCCTTGCGAGGGGTGGTGAGCTCAGGATCTTCACCGCGCCGAGTGGTTTTGCTTACGACCTGTTTCGACCGCTTGAAGATATCGCTCGGCGCGATCCGGAGGCGATGAAGCGCGTGCACATAACTGCCGCTGACCTGGATCCTCACGCCGTGCTGCAAGAAGAGTTAAGCGCTCGAGCAACACGACTCGGTATTCACTTCACGTTCCATCGCGGTGATATTACTGACGCGAGTATGCTGGAACGTCTCGGGCAATCAGCGCCGTTCGATCTCGCGCTTTTCGTCGGACTCTCGAGCTGGTTGCCGAAGCCGCAGACGCTGCGACACCTCGCGTGGTTACGCAGAAATTTAGATGACGAAGGCCGGCTCGTCACCGACTGCTTCACACCGGAAGCGTACGCACTTTCCGGTAGATACATCGGATACAAAGCCAACTACTACACTCCTGAAGTTTATAGATCGATGCTCGATTTCTGCGGCTTCGATGGTTTGGCTGCTGACGTGGAATCTGGTCGCGATCAAATCAATCACGTTCTTCTCTGCGGCCCTCTGCGTATCTCTGCGACCTCTGCGTTGAAAGGATCATTTAACGCAGAGAACGCAGAGATACGCAGAGGGCCGCAGAGAGAAAACAGATATGGCCCTCGACACCTTCAATAAACGTTCGCGCCCGTCAATCTTCCGTAGGCTGACCAACGAAGAGTTCGATCTGCTGGTGATCGGTGGAGGCATCACCGGCGCTTCGATATTTCGCGACGCAGCACTTCGAGGAATGCAAGTCGCACTCGTCGAGGCGAAAGACTTCGCCTCCGCGACGAGCGGGCGTAGCTCCAAACTCATTCACGGCGGACTCCGTTATATAAAAAACCTCGGACTCGGCCTCGCGTGGGAATCGTGTCACGAGCGCAACCTTCACATTCGACTCAACAAGCGACTCGTGCGTCCACTTCCCTTCCTCGTTCCGCTATATGAGAACCGCGGTGAGCCGCGCTGGCTAATGCGTCTCGGCATGCTCGCCTACGAAGCACTCTCCGGATTCAACAATCACCGGTTCCATCACTTCCTGAATCGCGAAGAGACGCTCTCGTTAGCTCCGGCGCTGCCGACCGAAGGACTGACAGGAGGATGCCTGTACTACGACGCCGTCATCAACGACAGCCGTTGGACCATGGAGGTCGTCAAAGACGGAGTAGCAAATGGCGGCGCCGCCGTGAATTATTCACCGGTGACGCAACTCCTGCATGAAGGGCGGCAGATCGCCGGCGCGCGAGTTCGTGATGAGCTTGGCGGAAATCAGTACGACGTTCGCGCGCGAGTCGTCATCAACGCAACAGGAATCTTTGCCGATCAGATCCGCCGCCTTGATGGTCGCACTACGGCAAAGTCTCGTCCGTTGTCGAAGGGCACGCACCTGGTGTTCGCTGAGGAAGTCGTTCCGCTCTCCACGACGATCGTGTTCGCGTCGCCGTTGGATGGCCGTTCGCTTTTCCTTGCGAAGCACGAAGGGTGCTTCCTTTTCGGAACTTCGGACCACTGGGAAGAAGCGAGTCCGGACCTGCCGATACCGGCGTCAACCGACGTCGAATACTTATTGAAATCGCTCAACCAGTTCATGCCCGAAGCGCAACTCGACCGCAGTAAAGTGCAATTTGTTTACAGCGGGTTTCGTCCGCTGATCTCGAATGGAGATCAGAGCGACTCGTCGTCAGTCACGCGTGAAGATCTCATCGAGGTTTCGCCGTCAGGGTTAGTGAGCGTGGTTGGGGGCAAACTCACGACCGCGCGAATCACAGCAGTACGTGTTCTGGACCGTGTTATGAAACTCACCGGTCGCGATCCCGCTTGGTCTGAGTGCAAGACGCACAAGGTTTCAATCGGTGGCACAAACGAAGCTGTTGCTGAGAGTCTGGCTTACTGGGTGAGACGTTGTCCGAGGCTTACGTCGTATTTCAGAGTTCTGTATCAGCGGTACGGTCTCGACGCGAATGAGATCTGTGCGGAAGTTGTGCGCATTCACGAGGGCACCGATCCCACAGCCGAACCGATTCGCGCAGAAGTCCAGTACGTCTGCCGTCACGAAATGGTCTGTACGCTTGAAGATCTGATCGACCGTCGCGCCGGTTTTCTCTACTGGAACGCGGAGAAGCGCCTCGAACGCCTCCGCTACGGCGCGAACGTCATCCGCACAGAGCTGGACCTGAGCGAACCAGAATTCGAATCCCAATTTCTCGCTTACCGCACCCACCTCGAGCGCTTTCACTCGTTGCCCGAATAAAATCACTTACTCCAGATAATATCAAAGCGGTTTTTGCCAGTGCGAAGACCTAATTTCTTCTCTGCGTATCTCTGCGTACCTCTGCGCCTCTGCGGTTATTGCTTTTCGTATATATTTTTACCGCAGAGACGCAGAGGAACGCAGAGATACGCAGAGAAGATTTCAAGTAACTCCGCTCAGTTCCTGATTACATGACGGCGGCGCCAGAATTCGCTGTTGGGCCAGCGCTGCTCCTGGCGATAGTACTTGAGGCGCGTTTGCAGGTAGCTTCGGAATTCTTCCGTTACAAATCGTTGATACCGGCGCAAACCAGACTTATCTCCGTTGAGTAACAAGTCTCCGATTGCGTAAGAGGCGAAGATTCCCGATCGCAGCGCTTTAACGATCCCCTGCGAAGAGAGCGGATCAAATCGTGAGGCAGCATCGCCTACGGCCAGCCAATCATCACCGCAAACCGGATCGAGTAAACGTGAATTTGTCGACCGAACTGTGATCGTGCTACACGGTTTGCGCATGTTTGTGATCTTTGCGACTGTGCTGGTGATTGAAAGCTGTTGCTGCCAGGCATCTGTTTCGTTGAGTTTCATTCGCTGCGCGAGATCCGCGTCAGTAACGCAGCATGTAACACGTTTTCCGTTTGGCAATCCAGCCGTGTACCACCATCCGTCCGCGAAAGTTTCAACCATCAACCGCGCATCACCTTCATCACATTCGAAGAACCGCGAGATTCCAACGAGCCGATCGAGATCGACGAAACGAGCACCGGCGCGTCGTGCGAACGAAGCAGAACCACCAGTCGCGTCGACGACGAATTTAGTTAAAACCTGAGAGCCCGTCGAGAGGTTTAGTTGCCACCCGTCGTCAATTTTTTGAACGCCACGAAGCGAAGTGCCAAGCATTACCACGGCGCCTCTTTTCTTCGCTTCATTCGCGAGCATGGCATCGAACGAGGCGCGATCGAGTTGCCAACCCGTGTTAGCCGGCATGAAGATGAACTCGTTATCTACAGAAGTCACCTGTCCCCAAACAGCGCTTGTCCTGAAACTCTCGCGTGCGCCCAACGCGGTGAACGCCTCCCACAGATCAAGCGTCTCGAGGAGCGAACGTGTGAGCGGCGGTAGACTCTCACCAACACGCGAAGCCTCGTAACGTGTGGCCTCGATCAGAGTCACAGACAGTGCCGGCGCATGCGCGAGCAGTGAAATCGCCGTCGCCGCGCCACCTGGACCACCACCGATAATTACCACGTCAGAGAAGATCACAACTCATCCTCTGCTTTCGGGCTGCGTGGCGTACGTTCCACACTGATGTATGGAGGATTGCTCGTCGGCGGCGGGACGGTGGTTGGTCTGAAATCACCTTTGGGATTAGTTCGCACCACGGGCAAGCGCCACCATTCCGTCACCATTCGCAGATCGCCCGCATTCGTTTGCGGCACACCCGGCGTCCAGTCGAGCCACGAGATCGATTTGCTACCATCCGGTGCAACAACCTGTTCAAACGTCTGCATCGGACGATGCGCGGGCCACCAAAGCGTCTCCCACACTCGTTGTTCGCGCTCCATCAACTCGTCGTTATCACTATCCGGATAGATCTTGTTGAACCGTTCATAGGTAACGTCGATCGGTTGTGTCGAACACTCGTTGAAGTCTGCCTGCCACGGAACAGACATGTACTTCGTAAGATCGCCAGGCTGTAGCCCTGTCATGAAATCATTCGACTGGCTCAGATCCGCACCCGCATAAAACGCGTAATTGCGGTCGGGTACCTGACCCGTATTCGCCTGCGCAGGTGTTTGACCAAAATCCGAGAACGAACGATCGGCCTTGAGCCTGTATGGCACCAGCCAGGCAGACGGATTGCGCATCACCCATCCGATCTCGCCTCCCGGACAAAACGATCCGCCGAGAATGTTGCTAACGACTCCGCGGTCGAGATCGCGACCGGTTCGATTGACCCAGCCGGCATAGGGATGCAGCGGATCGGGTTTGGCCCATTTCTCAACTTCCTCATTGTAGAAAAGGCCCATGGCCCACTGGCGCAGCAGATAATATTGATAGTCGGTCAACCGGAAAAACTTCGAAGGCAATTCGTTTGTGATCGGGTTGTCGCCACACAGCAGCGGCATGCGCGGCAGGTTGTGAACGCGACTGTCAGGGCGGCCCACGATCATGAACTGGTTCTCTTCCCCCGGCGCGCGCAGCAGATCAAACAGGTACTGGCGCATTGGACCATACGGATCGTACGTGTTGGTCGTGATACATCTGCTCTGACACTCGCGCAGAAGTTGGCCGTTTAAGTATTTTTGCAGATGGTCATGAACGCGCCGCGACAGCAGGTCAGTGACATCATCCGGATACGACGAATCTGCGCCGATGATCTCATCAACCTCGCGTTTGAGTTTTGCTGTTCCTTCAGGTGCGGACGTAACGCCGGGAAGCCATCGCTGTAAGTAATCGTCAATACCATACTCCGCGTTTTTACGTAAGACACCTTCCGCAAACTTCGCGACAGCAGCACGAAGATCGTCGGTGCGGTTCCCGGTCAGAAGACGCGGCTGGTCGCCGTAATCAATGCCACCAGCGCTGGCCGAGATGCTTTCCAACGGCGCCAATTCAATCGCGAGCTCATCGACGAAAAGCTCCCCCGAGTGATGTTTCCGAACGCACTTCTTCTCACAACGCGCAACACCGTCCCTGTCGATCACCGGCGGAACACTCAGCTTCTCGTAATCAAACGTGCCACGTGTCGACTGGTTGTGCGGGAAGTTCGACTGGCCCAGCACGTCGCAGAGATAGTTGTACTGGTCAGGACGATAAAGAATGTTCCAGATGTCGCGATAGAACCACGGCTTGTAATTTGGATTCCATTGCAGACGCCCCGCACGCCAGTGAATCAAAGCGGGCGTGTCTGTCGGAGAAATGTGCTGCGGATCGTTAAACGTGCCCGACGTCCCGTAAAGATCGGTTCGCTCCGCAAACTTTCGAATGGCCATATCTTCGACGACGTCTTCCATCGTCACTACGTCGAGAATTTCAGGGACGTACGCGGGATATGCACACACCACCCACGCCGGATACTCGACGTCGATGTAACGGATTCGCTGGACCAGCGGCGAGAACATCACGAGCCGAGCCATGACTGGACCATCCGATGTATCGTCGAACCACCCGTCGTTATTTGCGTAATCGGTAATTCGCGGTTGGCCAAATTCGTCGAACCGAAACGAGCCTGAGTTTCCAAAACCACCGAGCACCAGCAGTCGGCCTGTCTCGTCCGTCAACAGATCGCCGAGAGTGTCGATGGAGTTAGGTTTGAGAGGCGGCGGAAACGTCGTCGCGTAGTCTTCATTGTCACGGTCAAAGGTTGCATGACGCGTGGTCTTGTGATCGACGGTTCTTGGTCCAGGATCGATGATCAGACGCTGGCGCGCGTCCGGATCTGTTATCGAAGCATTTCGCCGCGCGTGATTTGGACCATAGCCGTGCTCGCCGTTGAGCTGCTGAAATTCGTACCAGCTTGCTTTCTTGTTGGCGAGGTACACGCGCCACTGAATGTTCATGAGCGTGCCTGCGTTACCGCCGCCTTCGATCTGATCGCCAAGCTTCAGCGGGCGGCCTTCCGGATGCTCGTCGTCGTAAGCCCAAACCTGGAACCTCGCGGCCTGGCGCTTGAGACGGCCCGCTTCGTCCTTAAAGGTCGTGATTCGCACTTCGTCGCCGTCGGCACTCAACATCGGATTCCCGTGTTTGTCGCAAGCGAGTGGCAATGCGGCCGGCTGCTCTGGCGAGATACAAAAGTCGTAAGTGCTGTTGCCGAGCCTCGCGATACCGACGCCGGGGTGGATTCGATAAGTCGTAGGCATAGTCTTGTTGCCGCTCCTTATTAGGCGTTGCCATCTCATTCACACCGGGCTTTAGCCCGGTGATAGACGAGAGGCATCAATTACAAACCGTTTCCAACGGTTTTGCCCTGCTTGCTGTCGAAACCGTTAAAACGGTTTCAGAAGAATTGAAGTGCCGTTCCACCGGGCTAAAGCCCGGTGTGAATGAGACAACTTTTGAGGCCAAGCCCTTACTAATCAAGAAAATCGAGCGAGACACCATCGAGCCGCAGCAGCTCGTTGTCTTCACAGTAATCCGCGCCGATCACGACGAGTGTGATTTGGAGCGTCGTTGCACCTCCGGCGAAAAGGCGCTTCGCAGTCTTCGTGACATCGATGCGGTGATTGCGCGGCGTGTTGTGATGGCGTGGACGCTGGTCATACTGGCGCGGACGGCTCGGTGGCAAATCGCAGTGACCTGGTCCACCAATACAATCCGCGTGACCGAAAATCGCGAGGTAGCCCGCGTAATGTGGATCGTCGATCGGCGTCGATCCATTCGCATCCGGCAGATTCAAAAACAGCCGGATGAAACACGAACGCGGTAACTGCGGCACGCGATGCAGGCGCACTTCCGCGCGCTCGAACGAACTACGAACATTGCCAGGAACAGAGATCTCTTTCGAGACGAACCGGCCCACAGGCGTTCCGAGTCCGACCGGAATCACAAACGCGCACTTCACGTATTCGTAGCCAAAACGCGACATGTCGAGCGTGTCCGCGATCGTGTAGGTCCAGGGCGTGAGCACCGAATCGAGATCTTTCGGCAGTGAATGAGGATTGATTTCCTGCCACTCGTGCCAGACGCGATCGATGTTGGCGTGAATGGGCCAGAAGATCGGATCGAACGACGCGGTGAGGTTACTGAGCATGTCGCCGAACTCTGGTTCCGAGACAAGATCCTCCATCGAATGGAATCGACGACCCGTAACTTGCACGCCACGGTTGCGACTCTTCGCCGCGCTGGTGACGACCTTCATTGTCGTCGCAGTGGTCGTGGCCGGTGGCTTGTAATCAGGGTTCTGCCCGCCGGTCCAGATGTGCATAGTGTTGTGTGGATTCTGATCGAGGAAACCAAACGAGTCGTCGTAGAAACTGCCGCCACCGAAATCGCGAAACGTGCGGAGCGAGAGTATCTGCTGCATGTCTTCGGCGGTCGGGTAATGGTAATGAAAGATGGAGGTATTGATCTTTTTCTTCTCGTGAGTCTCGGGGTCGAAGAATTCAGCGGGGAAACGAAGCGGATACCAGAGAGAGTTGGTGGAGAGCAGTGCTTTCAGGAATTCCTTTCGATACGGCTCTTTGGTGTAGGTGTCGTTCGTCAACTTCGCGACTTCTTCAAAGAATTTGCTCGGCGAGGAAAACCGGCATCCCTTCTCCACCATCTGCTTTCGCAACGCGTCGGCTGCCTCAGGAGGCAGCGATTCAAGAGCCGCGAGCGCGTCGTTAGTCAGATACGCTTTGAAAGAGGG
>Ga0114129_10017327_pt1 | contig 10254 bp, 9 predicted proteins | sample RhiMetdeltSRZDD1_FD_80071 | JGI IMG/M metagenome (GOLD analysis project Ga0114129, IMG submission 80071) | Populus rhizosphere microbial communities from Tennessee, USA - Rhizosphere MetaG P. deltoides SRZDD1 (version 2) (version 2) | ecosystem: Host-associated > Plants > Roots > Rhizosphere >... | reverse complement strand
CTAATTCGCCTCTTCCAGCTCCGAATCCCGGACTTGAGCCTGCCGTGCCAACAACATAATAGGTCTTCAGCCCAAGTTGATTCGCCGGCAACAGATCCCGCTGCACATTATCGCCGACCATCAGCACCGGACCATCTGCCCAGCCAAGTCTTCCTAGGAGTTCTGCATAATAGGCCGGGTAGCTCTTTGTAAAGTGAAAATCCTCAAATGTCGAAACGACCTCGAATTGTTCCGGATCAAGCCCTGCCCAGCGCAAGCGATGATACGTAACCTTGCGAGGAAATAATGGATCGGTTGCGATTGCCACGCGATATCCGCATCCGATTGCCCACTCGATCAATGGCGCAGCCTCCGGTCGCCGACGAGTGTGCGCGGCCAGGGACGGAAATTCTTCATCATAAAATTTGTCGAACACCGGCGCGAGTTCTTCTTTTGGAATGCCCAGGCTGGCATAAAAATCCGCCTCGAAGACTTCCTGCAGCGTACGCGCGGGATCGGCGCTTTCATTCATCAAACCCATCCCGTGGATCAGCGAACGCAGCATGACCGTTGGCAGCACACGTCCTTCCAAACATTGTGCGAGCGCTTGAAAATAGGCCGGGACAAATACTTCCAGATTTGTATCGAGCAAGGTATCGTCGAGATCAAAGAGCAATGTAAGAGGCATAACGCGATCTGCTTTCATCCATGGAAGATCCCCGCTATTCCGTTCAAGATTTGATGTCGATTTTAAAAGGGAGGGCGTGACATTCCCCGCAGCCGATCTGCGGTTCGGGGACATTCTTCCGTGATTTGTCACAATAAGGAGCAAGCTGCACCCGCCTCTGAAAGGCAGCCGTGAGCGGCCGGCCCACCGTGGGATTCAGGCGCAGATGTTCACAGGCATTGGCGCGCGTAATGTCGGGCACAGGACAAGTCTTGCATAAATCAGGTGTCCAATGTTGACCGGCAGCTTTTAACAGACGGCATTCCTGCACATTTCTACCGCGAAAATAATCGCCATAAAAGTAAGGGCACTCTGTGCCCGCTGGAGTTTTCATTATCTTAATTATAAGCTGACCTTCACAGCACGGGTGACTTGTGAAGCCGAATCTAACACTTTTCATGTATTGGTAGCTTACATCTGGAATCACCGGAATAAACGACGAGCGAGCGACCTGATTTATTACTCCGGCCACTCGCTCTTTTTATCAAAATGACTGCCTCTTCCGGGAGACAGCCGCCTCTGAATAATAACAAATTACACTCGAGTGACGTAATAGCCCGTCTCGGTGTTCACGCGGATGGTATCGCCGACTTTCACAAATTGCGGCACCTGCACTTCGAGCCCGGTTTCGGTGACAACCTTCTTCGTAACACCGGTGGCTGTGTCACCGCGGATGGCGGTTTCGGCCTCGACAACCGCCAGATCGACGGAGGACGGGAACTCAACATCGAGGGGTGAATCGTTATAAAAGGTGAGTTTGACCTCCATTCCGCTCTTGAGATAAAGAGCCTTTTCTCCTAACATATCGGCCTTGATGGCAGGCTGTTCAAACGTCTGATTATCCATAAAGTGGTAAAACTCCCCGTCAGAGTACAGATAGGAAACATTGTGAAAATCCAGGCTCACATCCTGCACCGAGAGACCTGAATTAAAGGTGCGCTCAATATTGGCACCCGTTAAAAGATTGCGGGCTTTAACACGAATTGTTGCATTTCCACGGCCGGTCTTGTTGTGGCTGTAATCGATCACTTTGTAGAGGTTACCGTCCAGCTCGAAGGTAACGCCTTTGCGAAGTTCATTGACATCTATCATTCTTGCATTTTCCTTATGTGAAATTATTTCAAGCGGCGGGATTATACTACAAGAGATGAGCGAGTGGAGTTCAGTGGCTTTTCTCTGAATCAGGATCTTCGTGCAGCAATTGGATCGCGTGGGGCAAAACGGGAAGCACGACCTGCAGGTTCTCGACTGCGCCTTTGGGGCTGCCGGGCAGGTTGATAATCAGAGTCTTCTTCCGGATGCCCGTCACAACCCTGGATAACATCGCATGCGGCGTAATCTTGAGGCTGGCCGCGCGCATCGCTTCGGCCAGGCCGGGGGCTTCGCGGTCGATCACGGCACGCGTGGCTTCGGGCGTTATGTCTCGAGGGGCAAAGCCGGTGCCGCCGGTTGTGATGATCACGTCGAGCTCGCCGCTGTCTGCCCATTCACTGAGGGTGGCACGGATGGCAGATTCGTCATCGGGGAGGAGCGATTGCCGGGCTACGGTCCAGTTTTCAGCTTCGATCCGCTTCGCCAGCACTGGGCCGGAAACGTCGTCGCGTTCCCCGCGCGCAGATCGATCGGAGAGAGTCAGGATTCCAAATCGAATCGTCACTGCAAATCTTTTCCATACGGACGGACATAATCCATAGAATGCCAGCCGCGCTGCTCGTAGTAGTGCATGGCCTCCGAATTATCGGCCGTGACCATCAAATAACATTTCAGGCAGCCTTTCACGCGTAGGCGCGACTCGACTTCATTCAACAGCAGCGAGCCAACACCCTGGCCGCGATAGGAACTTGCAACAGCCAGGTGATAAATAAGCCCCCGGCGCCCATCGTATCCGCCCAGTACGGTGCCAACAATTTTTTTATCCTCTTCGGCCACAAGAAACAAATCGGGATCACGCGCCAATTTCTTTTGAATTTCCTCCAGCGTGTCGGAGCGGCCCACTTGAACGCCTTTCTCCATCGACTCCCATAACTGGCGGACGGAGGCATAATCGTCCGGGAAACAGAATTCGCGGAGTTGAACGTGCGTGTGATTCACTTCAAGAGTTTGAGCAAATCATCCGGCATGAATGGCTTGAGCAAAAAATGATTCGCGCCTCCTGCCAGACATTCTTCCTTCACGTTATATCCGGATGCCATGACAATTCTTACGTGAGCATTTGTGGGATCCTGCCGAATGGCCTGAAGGAGCTCCAGGCCGTTTTGTTTTCCAATGTGCACGTCCATCAACATGAAATCCGGATTCTCCTCCTTGACCGCGGCGGGGACATCTGCGTTGGCACCAGCGACCACCACATCAAACCCCTCCATTTTGAGCAAGGTGGAGAGGAGTGAGACCATGGTGGGATCATCTTCAGCGAGCAGGAGTTTTGGCATGTCTCTTCACTTTCTTAGGCGTAGCCTTTTTTCGTGTTGTTGGCTTTTCTTGTTTCGATTTTCGGACTGGTTCGAGCGCCGCGTCCAACACTTCATCCACAGCTTCGACAAAGACAAACTTCATGGATTTTTTGACCTCTTCCGGCACGTCGTCCAGGTCCTGCTCGTTGCGTTTGGGCAGGATGATGGTTCTCAGGCCAATTCGATGACCTGCGAGAACTTTTTCCTTCACACCGCCGATCGGCAAGACCTGGCCGCGCAACGTGATTTCGCCCGTCATGCCGACCTGCGGCTTCATCTTGCGGTTGGACGCCAGTGAGACCAGCGCGGTCGCAATGGTGACACCCGCCGACGGACCGTCCTTGGGCTGCGCGCCGGATGGTATGTGCAAGTGAATATCGGACTTATTGAAGAACTCATCATGCAAGCCAAGTTTTTCCGCACGCGACCGCACATAGGACATCGCCGCCCGCGCCGATTCGTTCATCACATTTCCGACCGAGCCTGTCACTTGAAAGCCTCTGCCGCCGGGCATGCTCGTCGCCTCGACGAAAAGCACATCGCCACCATACGGCGTCCACGCCAGACCCGGCACGACGCCAGGAATCGAAATGCGCTGGTTCAATTCTTCCTGCGGCAGGAAAATGGGATTATCGAGATACTCTTCCACGAGTTCCGGGGATACTCGGACGCTCTTTAGTTTTCCTTCGGCGATCCGCGTGCCGACCTTGCGACAGACCGCGCCGATCTTGCGCTCCAGATTTCGCACGCCTGCCTCACGCGTATATTCACGGATGATCTTTTTCAACGCCTCATCGCTGAAGGCGATCTCTTTTTCGCGCAAACTGTTTTCACGGATCTGACGCGGAATGAGATATCCCTTCGCGATGGAGACCTTTTCACTTTCGGTATATCCCGAAAGGAAGATGACCTCCATGCGATCTCGCAAGGGGCCGGGGATGGTCTCGAGTGTGTTGGCGGTCGTAATAAAGAAGACCTGCGAAAGGTCGTATGCAACCTCCAGATAGTTATCGCGGAACTCACCATTCTGTTCGGGGTCCAGCACTTCAAGCAACGCCGACGCCGGGTCGCCGTGAAAATCAAAGGTCAGCTTATCGATCTCATCCAGCATGAAAACCGGGTTCTTATATTCGATGCGACGCAGTGACTGCAAAATGCGACCAGGCATGGAGCCAATGTACGTACGCCGATGACCGCGAATCTCGGCTTCATCCCGAACGCCGCCCAGCGACGCTCGCACGAACTTGCGGTTCATCGCGCGCGCGATGGATTGTCCAAGTGACGTCTTGCCCACACCGGGCGGCCCGACAAAGCACAGGATGACGCCCTCGCGCTCTTTGCGAATAAAGTCCTCGGATTCCTTCTTCTTGTCATCTTTACGGTCCAGGCGCAGCTTGCGGATCGCCAGGAATTCAAGGATCCGCTCCTTGACATCTTTCAAACCGAAATGGTCCTGGTCTAAAATCCTGCGGGCGCGCTTGATATCCAGACTGTCCATCGTGGCTTTTGACCAGGGCAGTGCTACCATCCAATCCAGATACGATCGGATCACGCCATACTCTGCGGCCACCGATGGCAGACGCGACAATCGTTCCAGCTCCCGTTTGGCCTGCTTATCGGCTTCTTCCGGCATTTTCGCTTCTGCGATCTTCTTGCGGAATTCCTCCGTCTCGGCCGCCTGCTCGTCCTTTTCGCCCAGTTCTTTCTGGATGGCCTTCATCTGCTCGCGCAGGAAATACTCGCGCTGGACTTTTTCGATTTCGCCGCGGGCCTCATTCTGAATCTTCTGCCCGATCTGCAGCACTTCAGCTTCACGCACGAGCAGACCGATCAGCTTCTTGAGCTTTTCCGCGGCCGAATTGATTTCGAGAATCTCCTGAGAGTCCGCCAGTTCCATGCGCTGGAAATTTGCGATCGTATAAGCGGTTTGCAAAGGATCTTCGACCGAAGTAATGGATCCCGCCAATTCCTCCGGGAAGGAGGGGATCATCTGCGTAATCTGCTGAAACTGATCGCGGGCGTTGCGCCCCAGGGCATCGATTTCGATGCCCTGCTCAATAATCTCAGGCGCGAGTTCAACTTTCGCTTTGAGGTATGGATCATCCTCAACGAACTCACCCACCCGAAACCGATCCATGCCCTGGACGAGCAAGCGAATCGTGCCATCCGGGGCGCGCAACAAACGATGGACGGTGGCAATCGTCCCGATGGAATAGAGATCGGCCGGCCCCGGCATTTCCAGCTCGGGATTCCTGGAAGCGACCAGTCCCACGAGTTTGTCCCCACCGACGACGTCGTCCACCAAACGGATCGAGCGCGGCTGTCCAACCGTCAACGGGACCGCAGTTTGAGGGTAGACCACCACCCCGCGCAGCGGCAGGATCGGCAATATATCCGGATATTTTTTTGTATTGGCCGTTTCTGTGGAATCGGATGAAGCTGAATTGGAATCTTTCTTATTGAATTGCGCAAACAACGGCGGCATGATCATTGTCAACAATTCATCATCAGCGCCAATCCATTGAAAAAGGTCGTTGAGGTTAGAGTGCCAGCGGGATGCAGGCATAAATTATTCCACCTTGATCGTTTTTGGATTTGCTTTCGGAAGTTGCATTCTCAGGAATCCGTCCTTATACTCAGCGGTCGCGCGGTCGATTTCAACCGGCACGGGAATTTCTATGGCAACTTCAAATTTTCCGAATCGAATCTCCATTTGATGATAGGCACGCCGTTCGTTGAGATCCGGGCGGTTGCCGCTGATCATGAGCATATTGTTTTCCACGGCGACTTCGAAATCCTCGTCCCTCATACCTGCCATTTCGATCCGCACTACGAAATTTTCTTCGGTCTCGTAAATATCCGTGGGAGGCGCCCACACACTGGCACGGACGTGCCAACTCAGGGCATGGTAAATCTCACGACGCGCCTCTACAATGGTCGGAAGTGTTTTACGAATAATTGTAGGCATACATTATCTCCTGCAAAATCTTGCGTTCCAATCCCAGTCTACTCTTCTGCATTGTATTCTGGCGCCCCTACCAGGAATCGACCCCAAATCGATGGTTCAGAAGAATCAGGGAAGGGCGTCCAAGGTGTTATTATACTTCCATTCTGTTCATGTTCGTTGGCACGAACGCATTGCCAAAATTGCTTCCGTGCACAATATTAGTCACTCACCTTACGCAATTTGCCACGGAGTCGCACACTTGCCCCGGGCGCAAGTGCCGGGGGAGAACACCGAGAAATCTCGTTGTATCTTCGCTCAGCGACTCTCTCGAAGGATCTCTGTGGCTGGACTGCATAACATCATTGATTGACTCACCGTACGCAATTCAATCCCGAAGGGATGAGAGGATCATAGATCAGGATGTGCAACCGACCAAATCCCGAAGGGATGACATGGTTTTACGAGCTATGACACCCCTTCGGGGTTGGCATTCCCCGATCTGCCAAATCTATAGTCATTGGACCCCTTCGGGGTCATCCGCTTGTTTTGCGTAAGGTGAGTTGGTCATTTATGATTCCGTCTTTCGCGGGCAGATTCCTGTGGTATGAATCACAGCGTGCCTCCTTTTTTCAGGCCCCGGCGACAAAATGAGATTTGCCAGAAAGAGATCGTAAAGATGGACCTACTGCAAGAAACTGCTCAGGGGTTATTTGAAACTTTCATAAACAGGCGAGATGCCTTTGCCATTCAACTGGATGATGGCCGGTACTTTGCTTCCTACAAAGAGATCACTGTTGAGCATGTCATGGAACATCTGAAGGGGGAGATCACCCTGGCCGTTTATCTTTTGAACTCCGAAGGAATGACCAAGTATTCAGTTCTGGATGCAGACGATGGAGAAGGGTTGGACAAGCTCGTCAAAGTCCACGAGAGCCTCCCATTGCCATCCTACCTTGAGTCGTCTCGCCGGGGCGGCCATTTGTGGTTTTTCTTTGAAGAACCAATTTCTGGAAAAACCGCCAAGAACTTTGGGCTTGAAATTGCGAAGCAGTATTTGATCGAGGCCGAAGTGTTCCCCAAACAGTCGGAGGGAGAAGGGGTGGGATCGTGCATCCGATTGCCCTTTGGTATCCATAAAAAGACTGGCGAGCGATACCCCTTCATCGGCCTGGGAAATTGGAGAGAGCAGCTAGCGGTACTTTCAAACCCGCAAAAGATCCCGCTCGGCGATGTCATGAAATATCAGTACCAGGAGCCGGAAAGAAAAAGACCAGCTCTGATCACTAACCCAGGTGGCGAAGCTCAGGATCTGCCGTTGTGGGAAAAGGTGAAAAGACAAATACCCGTGCGGGAGCTCGTCGAACAATATGTGGATCTAAACGCCAAGGGCACAGGCCGCTGCCCATTCCATGATGACGAAGTCCCAAGCTTTAGCGTCAACGACAAAGAAAATTACTGGAACTGTTTCAGCGGTTGCGGCGGGGGTTCGGTCATTGATTTCTGGATGAAGCTAAATAACATGGATTTTCCAGAGGCCCTCCATGACCTGGCAGAAAAATATGGCATTCGCTAGATCCTTTCGTTGGAAGCCCTGGTTCTGCTGGGTACTTCGTTTTTGTAAGGAGAGGGGGGTATTACAAGAGATAGCGCCCCCGGAGCGATTCGAACGCTCAACTTCGATGCTTAGAAGGCATGTCCTCTAGTCCATTGAGGTACGGGGGCAGTAGGTCGAAAATTATAATCGAGAATCACTTCCCAGCTTGAAAAGCAAATTGCCCCGACTATCCATTCATGAAGCGGAATAAGGTCTTATGCCTTTATACACGCGAGGACCGGCCAGCGTTCGCAGAATCGTCTGTGCGGGGCGCTGTAGCCTTGCGCTCAGGTCAGAAGATGACATGGGCACATTTCCGTTGGAAAGAAACAGCCGGAAGACTGCTTCCACTAGGGCCGTTTGCTGCGTGAGGAAATCGGGCTGTTTCACGCAGTGGGTCATCAGGGCGTTTTGCACACCTTCCACCGGCTTCACCTCGGCCGTGGCCGGGTCCACCCAATCGATGGTCTGGCCCTGCTCCACATTTGCAAAAGTTTCCTGATGCTCTGCACACAACAGGGAACGTAAATAGACATGCCAGTCACGTTCGTTTTTCTTCCACCATTCGAAGTCAACATGGAAGGGTGTATTGATGCTGGGCTTTACAAGACTGGAACGTTTTTTAACTTCCAAAATTCTCTCCTAATCACTCAACCGAAAATGCAGATCACCTACATGTACGATCTCGGGTTTGTCTGCCAGCAATGCAAATAAGGGCGCCGGCGGAACCCGTCTCACAATATTGATCGCCGAATACAACTCCTGGGCATGGACATGCCCTTGCGGTGTTAATTTGGATAACTCACGGATCATACTGATGACCAGCTGCTCAAACGACCTCTTCTGGTCCTGCTTCCATAACTGGTCCACCACATCCGGGGATGGGATCGCGAACACCATCCGGTCATTGAACGCGGCAGAAATGGACTGTTTCAACATGGCAAACACAATCCCGCCATCCGCACCGATGATGGCGGTCCTGACCCAATCTTTGGCGCGGTAAGGCTGGGTTTCGATGATCACTTCACCCATGTTTTCGCTGCGCCGAATATGAATTAAGCTGCCCGGGATCAGATCATTGGCCTTGTACCATTCGCGCAAGCCGTACACGTATCGATGCTCGCGGACCACCCAGCCGGGCATCTTCTGCCGGGTCTTACCATCCACCAGTGTAAAGCGGACTCTCGGCGATTCATACGCTGTGGGAAAAAGCGGTTTCACTCGTGCAGAGAGTGGCAGTGTTCCGGCACGCAAGTGAGGGAAGATCAGCGAAACCGTCGCCTCCTTCGCGTCAGCGCCACTACTTGCTTCCACATTGCTTAATTCATCGTCGAGCTGCTTTTCCAGGGCGATCATCTGTGAGCTAAGCGCGTCACGATCGTAATCACTATTCGCATATCGCAAATAGATCGGTACCTCGCGCACACCCTCCGGTTCCAGGCGACGCAAACTCCACAATACCTGACCGGCAGGACCCACCTCATCAAAACGATCGTCTTCCTGTAACGCGTAATTCAAGGAAAATTCAGCCAGCTTTGGATTCACTCCCTCCGGAAGGGCCACATCTTTCAGCAGAGCGGCGGTAGGAAGCGGTTCACCGGCAGACATATCCAAAACGGCTTCAGCCAGATTCAGATGCCCAACATTGACATCCACCAACAGAGCGCGTGGGAACCAGCGCCCGGCGATCCGCACCAGATCGTCATCGGCCTGGAATGCGGTCTCCAGCTTCCTTGCAAGAGCAGTGCTGTACTCCTTTAGAATCGTCTGCGAGTCGAATCCGCTGTCTTCGACCTCGGCAGTCTGATTGTTGAGCGTGTGATTCGGGAGGCTGGCGGCGAAAAGGCGTTCTGAGCCATCTTCCAGCCCGACGGTCAGCACGTCAAATCCGCCGATATCGGGGTTCTGCCCGGCGCGTGCGGCCTTCACTGTGCCGCGCTTCCAATTCAAAGCCGGAAAGACAAGATTCTCACCCACTTGATAGGAATCTTTCGGAACATACGTCTTACCGCCGGCCAATCGCCGGGTTTGTTCCGCGAGTCGTTCCGTCCGCACACGTTCATTCACAAAGATCGCAACCAGTTCGCGGGTAGTGAGAGGGGTCTCGTTCTCAAACAGATGAGTATGCAGAGATTCGACGTCTTGTCGATTAATTTGTATGTCTTCCCAATATGTAGATGAAGTATAAGTGTCGCTTACCATTCCAATGCCTTGGGTCATGTCACTCGCGCTTCCTGTACGCGGCGCAATCATTATACCTTAGAGAGGTTCTTGATTGAAGATGTATAATCGCAAAGATGATTAATTCATTGATGCAAGCCTTGCGTGCTTCGAGTTCATCCATCATCGCATTCACCGGCGCGGGCGGAAAAACAACGGCCATGTTTCAGGTAGCCAGAGAGTTAAGCGCTACGGCTCCCGTGCTCGTGACTGCCTCATCGCACCTGGGTATCTGGCAGGTTACATCCGCAGACAAACATCTTATTGTTCACTCACAGGACGATCTCAAAACTTTAGATTCCAAAATGGACGGTATAACGCTCATCACCGGCGAGTT
>Ga0114129_10017326_pt1 | contig 10255 bp, 8 predicted proteins | sample RhiMetdeltSRZDD1_FD_80071 | JGI IMG/M metagenome (GOLD analysis project Ga0114129, IMG submission 80071) | Populus rhizosphere microbial communities from Tennessee, USA - Rhizosphere MetaG P. deltoides SRZDD1 (version 2) (version 2) | ecosystem: Host-associated > Plants > Roots > Rhizosphere >... | reverse complement strand
ATTTCGCGGGCGGCGCAGTCATGTACGTGCGGACGTCGAGCCGGCCCGACGCCGCGTTCGGCGCCATCCGCGAGGTGCTGCGTCAGCTGGATCCCAACGTGCCGATGGTCCGGCCGAGGACGATGGAGGCGCAGCTCGATCAGTCGCTGCTGAACGATAGGCTCGTTGCGACGTTGTCGGCGGCGTTCGGCGCGCTCGCGACGCTGCTCGCTGTGATTGGCCTGTACGGCGTGATGGCGTACACGGTCAGCCGGCGCACGCGCGAGATCGGCGTGCGGATGGCGCTCGGCGCAGTTCAGGGCGACGTCGTCTGGCTGGTGATGCGCGAAGTGCTCGTGCTCGTCAGCACCGGCGTGGTGCTCGGCCTCGTCGGCGTATGGAGTCTCGGACGGCTCGTCGCCAGTCAGCTGTATGGCATCACCGCGAACGATCCGATCAGCATCACGGCCGCGGCCACGCTCCTGGCGGTGGTCGCGCTCATCGCCGGCTACGTGCCCGCATGGCGCGCGACACGTGTCAATCCTGTGCTCGCGCTGAGGTACGAATAGGGCAGCCTACATCTAAAGCCCTGCGCTAGGAGGGGCTGCGAGCGCGGCTTTCACCCGCTCCGGCGTGAACGGCACCTCACGCAGGCGCGCGCCGGTGGCGTCGAACACGGCATTCCCGATGGCCGCCGCCACGAGCGTGATCGTCGTTTCGCCGGCGCCCATGGCTTCCCCGTCCGGCCGGTTGATCAGCACCGACTCGATTGCCGGCACCTGGGCGCCCAGCGTGAGGCTGTGATAGGTGCGCCAATCGACGGAGGTCACCTTCCGGTCGTCCCACGTCACTTCCTCGCCGAGCGCGCGGCTCATCCCCTGCAGCGCGCCGCCTTCAATCTGGCTCTTCATCCCGTCGGGTGACGAGATCGGCCCACAGTCCTGCGAGGCCACGAGACGCTTCACGACGATTCGGCCGCTGGCGCGATCGACGTCGACCTCTGCCACCAGTGCACAATAGCCGTTGTCGCCTTCGTACAGCACGCAGGCGATGCCGCGGCCCTTCGCCAGCGGGCCTTGTGACGCACGCGGCGATGGGCGCGTTTCCCACGCGGCGGCCTTTGCGGCGGCCTTCACGACGTCGACCAGCCGCGGATCGCGGAGGTGCCGAAGGCGATACTCCACGGGATCCGCTTTGACCCGCGCCGCGATCTCGTCCATGAACGACTCGTGCGCGAACGTGTTCTGCAGACGGCTCGGCGATCGCAGGGGCCCAGTGAAGAACGGCGATCGAATCGTGTGCGTCAGCACGCGCTCGCTCTTGACCGTTCCGGTGCCGCCGCACGCACCGCCGACGCAGCCGGTGACGTACGACGGCGCGGCGTTGCTGCCGTTGTTGAATCGGCCCGCGGGCGGCGGCGCCGGACTTCGCGGCGCGAACGGCGCAGGCTCGAACCCGGCGAGCATGCCTGTCACGACATTGCCCGGCGTCTCGTAGCCCGGGCGGCCGCCGAGCGACGGCGCCCACGATTCATGATTCCACGCGATGATGTTGCCGGCGCCATCGAGCGCCACGCGCTCGTCGATGACGTAGGCGAAGCCGTAGTTCTCCCACGCCATCTCGTCCTTGCGCGACAGCTGCACGCGCACCGGCCTCCCGACGCCCTGCGAAAGCAGCGCCGCGTCGTACGCCACGGTGTCGGCGCCGTTGATTCCGTAGCAGCCAGAACCTCTGGTGAACACCACACGCACGCGCTCCGCGGGAACACCAAGGACCGTGGCGACGCCGCTGCGCGTCGGATAGGCCGACTGCGTGGACGACCACACCGTTACACGATCGGATTGCACATCGGCCACGGCACACGAGCTCCCCATCGACCCGTGCATCTGGTAAGGATGACGATACGTGGCCTTGACGATGGTCGCTGCGCGGGCGGAGGTTTCGTCGACGTCACCCGAATCGACGACGTGCGTATCGCGCGACGGTTGCTTCCGGAGGTAGTCGTAGAAACCGGCCTGAGGCGGCAGCCCGCTGCCGGCAGACCACTCCGCTTTCAGCGCGGCTGCGGCCCGCATCGCCTGCCACGGCTTCTCGGCGACGACACCGACGAAGTTCTTGCGAACCACGACCTTGATGAAACCCGGCAGGCTACGGACCGACGCTTCGTCCACGCTCTTCAGAGCCGCCCCCACCTCTGGCGGCCGCACGACCGCGCCGTGCACCATACCGGGCACGCGGACGTTGTGGACGTATTCCAGCTGCGCCGTGACCATCGCCGGCAGGTCGACGCGAGCAACGGGCTTTCCGAGCACGGTCCATTCGCGCGGGTCTTTTCGTTTGGCGCTCGGATTCACCGGGATGGTGAACGCCTTCCCTCCCACGAGCTCGGCGTACGTGACTTTCTTTTGGGGATCGGTCCTCGCGCTGGCGACGCCGCGATCGACCGTCATCTGATCGCGCGGCACGCCGAGACGCGTCGCCGCGAGATCGATCAGCGTTTCGCGCGCGGTCGCGCAGGCGAGCGCGAGGTTTGCGTGATTGAAGTTCGTCGGGTGCGACTGGCTGCCCGACGTCGTCCCCTGATCAGGGCAAATCGACGTGTCGCACATGACCAGCTTCACGCTCTCCACGGCCACCGAGAGCTCCTCGGCAATCAGCTGCGCTTGCGCCGTCTGGATGCCCTGTCCGAGCTCGCATTTGCCGGTGTGCGCGGTCACGCTGCCGTCGGCTGCGACGCCGACCCAGGAATCGAGCAGCTTGACGTCCACCTGCGAACGCTGCGCGGCGCCGCCGCGACCCTGCTCGAGCGCGAACGGTTCGAGGGTGGTGGCGCTGAAGCAGACGACGAGCGCGCCAGAGCTCTTGAGAAAGTCGCGGCGGGTTTGTTCGGCGGTCACGCTGTCTTCTCCCGGTAGCGCTTGATCGCGTCCATCATGCGCACGTTCGTGAAGCAGCGGCAGAGCACGCCCGACATGGCCTGCTGGATCTGGACGTCGGTCGCCTTGGGATTCTGATCGAGGAACGCTTTCGCGGTCAGGATGACGCCGTTCAGGCAGAAACCGCATTGCGCCGCCTGCGTGTCGATGAAGGCGCGCTGCAGCGGATGCGGCGATTCGATCGTTCCCAGTCCTTCGAGCGTGACGAGATCGGCGCCGTCAACGGAAGAGACCGGCGTGACGCACGACCGAATCGCGCGTCCGCCTGCAATCACCGTGCAGGCGCCACATTGGCCGAGGCCGCATCCGAATTTCGGGCCTCGCAGAGCGAGATCGTCGCTCAGGACATAGAGGAGCGGTGTCTGCGGATCGACGTCAACGGTGTGCGTGCGTCCGTTGACCCGCAACGAGACTGGCATATGCCCTCCTACCGCCGGCGCGCGCAGTATAGCGTAGGGTCGGTTCGCGAACCGCCCCCTACTACGGTATTCAACGTCACACGTCGTACTGTCGAAACGTCAGGTTGAATCGTCCTGTCAGCTGGAGCTCAGGCGGTGCCGTGTTCGGGATGATGCGCGACACGCCGTGATACCGCAGTCGCGACGGTCCGCCGAACACGAACGCGTCGCCCGACTCGAGTTGCCGGGCTTCGACGGCGTCCTTTCGACGGAGGCCGCCAAACAGGAACCGCGCGGTATCGCCGAGTGACACGGATACCACCGGAAGTCCGGCCTCGAGCGATCGCACGCTTTCGTCTTTGTCCTGATGCAGGCCCATCCGGCCCTCGGCATCGTAGTAGTTCAAGATGCACAGATCCGGCGCGAGCGCCATGCCCGCCGATTCGGCGAGCTCGCGCGCGAGCGTGACGAACTCGTCCGACAGCGGCGGCGCGGGCAGGTTGTCGAAATCGCTTCGCGTCGACTCGTACGTGTAGGACTTGCCGTTCCAATGACGGCCGAGGCAGAGCATCCGGACGTGCATCTTGCCGCCACCTCGTACCACCGGCACGTAGGCCGGCACGTCGCCGTCGACGAGCGCGCGACAGCGATCAACGAGCGTGCGCTGCCGACCGATGGACAGCGCCCGCAGCAGGTGAAGCGCGCCCGGCGCGACCTCTACGACGTCCACAGGCGTACGTTACCATTGGCGCCGTGCCGCGACGAAAGAACGCAAAGGCCGCTAGGCGCGCAAAGAAGATTTTGCTTTGCGTTCTTTGCGCACTTTGCGTTCTCTTGTTCGCGCGCACCAGTGAGGCTCATCCGGTACCGTTTTCCTACCTCGACGTGCATCTTCAGGGCACGACGATCGAAGGCACGCTCGTCGCGCACATGTTCGACGTCGCGCACGACCTGAACATCGATCCGGCGGAGCGCCTCCTGGATCCAGCGGTCGCGTCGCAACAGTCGAAGGCGATCGCCGATTTGATCGGCCGGCGACTCACCATGACGGCCGACGGGCGCCCCGCCGCGCTTCACTGGGCCAACGTGGAGGTGGTCGCAGATCGCCAGTCGATCCGGCTGCCGTTCAGCAGTCGTCTCGATTCCGCCCCGGGTGTCCTGGCGGTCGTGGCACTGCTCTTTCCGTACGACCCGAACCATCAGACGTTTCTCAACGTGTACGAGCGCGAGACGCTCACACAGGCCATCCTCGACCGTGGCCGCACACGGTTCGACTACTACGCAGGCACGACCCAGGGCGCGTTTGCCGTCGTCCGTCGGTTCGTGCCAGCCGGCGTTCACCATATCCTGATCGGTCCGGACCACCTCCTGTTCCTGGTCGGCCTGCTGTTGCTCGGCGGCTCGATCCGGCAGCTCGCCGTCATCGTCACCGCATTCACCATCGCGCACAGCATCACGCTGTCTCTGGCGGCGCTCAACATCGTCACGCCGCCGGCGCGCATCATCGAGCCGGCCATCGCGCTCAGCATCGTGTACGTGGGAGCAGACAATCTGCTGATCCGCGGAGGGCGCGACGTGCGAGCCTGGATTGCGTTCGCGTTCGGCTTCATTCACGGGTTCGGCTTCGCCAACGTGCTGCGCGAAATGGATCTGCCGGCGCGCGCGCTCGGATGGTCCCTGTTCTCGTTCAATGTGGGCGTGGAAATCGGCCAACTGCTGGTGGTCGTGGCCGTCGCGTCTGCGCTTGCGGCCCTGCGGTCGCGCAGCGAGGCCGCCAGCCGTCAGCTTGCGATCGTCGGATCGATCATCGTGATGGCCGCCGGTGCCTTCTGGTTCGTTCAACGAGTGTTCTTCCCGGGGGCGGCGTGATGAGACGCATCCATGTGCTCGCGCTGCTGCTGGTGATCCTCGGAGGGACATTGGCGGCTGGCGCGTGCCGGGGAGGACCGTCGAAGGCGGCGATGGACGCCGCCCGAATCGAGCAGGTGCGCGGGAATCTGTACATGATTACCGGCTCGGGCCTGGAAAACCCCAGCACGTTCAGCGGCGGCAACGTCGGCGTGTTCGTCACGGAGAACGGCGTGGTCATCGTCGACACGAAGGTGCCGGGATACGGGCAGGTGATCCTCGACAGAATCAAGACTGTCACCGACAAGCCGGTGACGATGATCATCAACACGCACACGCACGACGACCACACCGGCAGCAACGCGATGTTCCCCGCGAGCGTGGACATCGTCGCGCACGAGAACACCAAAGCCAACATGGCGAAGATGACTCTCTTCAAGGGCGACGGTGAGAAGCACCTGCCGAAGCGGACCTATACAGACACGATGACGATCGGCAGCGGCAAGGACCGCATCGACCTGTACTATTTCGGCCGGGCGCACACGAACGGCGACACCTGGATTGTGTTTCCAGCCCTGCGGGTCATGCACACCGGCGACATGTTCGCCTGGAAGGATGCGCCGTACCTCGATCTCGAGAACGGGGGAAGCGGCCTGGAGTACGCGAAGACGGTCGGCCGGGCGCTCGACACGGTCAAGGATGTGGACACCCTGGTCGTCGGCCACAGCCCGCTCCGGACGGTGCCGGAGCTTCGCGAGTATCAGCAGTTCATGATCGATTTCGTCGCGGCCGTTCAGGCGGCCAAGACAGCAGGGAAGAGCGTCAAGGACGCCACGCGGGAGATCGATCTCAGCAGCAAGTACCAGGGGTACAAGAAGGATCTATACGGTGACGCGGTGCAAGCCATTTACTCCGAGCTGAAATGAGTTCCACGCGATCTATGATGTGCCAACAGGAGGCTGCATGAAACGAGGCATGGTTCTGGGGATGCTGCTCGCCCTTGGCGCGCTCGCCACCATCAAGGCGCAGCCGCCGGCGGCCGATGCGCCAAAGGTCATCGACGTCGAGAAGGTGAAGGACAACCTGTACGTGTTTCGCGGCGCGAACGGCGGCGGCAACACTGCCGTCTTCGTCACGGCCAACGGCGTTACCGTGGTCGACGCGAAGAACCCGGGTTGGGGCAAACCGATCCTCGACAAGATCAAGGAGCTGACGCCCAAGCCGGTGACGACGCTGATCAACACGCATACGCACGGCGACCATGTGAGCGGCAACGTGGAGTTCCCGGCGACAGTGGACGTCGTCGTCCAGGAGAACACCAAGACGAACATGGAGAAGATGCCGATCTTCAGGGAACACAACAACGCCGGCATGGCGAAGCGGACGTTCAAGGACAAGATGACGATCGGCAAGGGCGCCGATCAGATCGATCTGTACTACTTCGGGCGCGGGCACACGAACGGCGACGCGTGGATCGTGTTTCCGGTGCATCGCATCGTCCACGCCGGCGACATTTTCGCGGGCAAGGGGGTGCCGCTCATCGACGAGGCCAACGGTGGCAGCATGCTGCAGATGCCGGACACGCTGTTGAAAGCCCACAACGGCATCAAGAACGTCGACACGATCATCAACGGCCATATGCCCGCGCAGACAACCTGGGCCGACCTCAAGGAGTTCGCGGAGTTCAACAAGGATCTGGTCACCTGGATGCAAGCGGAGCTCAAGGCCGGCAAGACACCGGAACAGGCGGCGACCGAGTGGAAGCTTCCGGAGAAATACAAAGGATACTCACCCACGGTCGGGGCAAACTTCGGCGGCCTTGCGGGGCGGATTCAGGTGTTGCAGAAGGAAATGCAGAAGTAAAAAACGTGTAGGGGTCACGAACCATGCTATCCCGACGCGAGTTTACTGTCTCCGTTTTCGGCGCAGTCGCTGCAGCCGCACGGGTCGCGAGAGCAACGCCGTCCCAGACCGATGGTCGGCCAGGATCGAAGCTGGCGACGGCGGCCAGTGCCGATGCGCTGGCGGGGCTGACGCTCGCCGAGGCATCCGCGCGGCTGCGGGCCGGCGCGGTCACATCGCTCGATCTCGTGAACGCGTGCCTCGCGCGGCTCGACGTCTATAACCCCAAGATCAACGCCTTCATCACCGTCACACGCGAGCAGGCGCTCGCGCAGGCCAGAGCGCTCGATGCCGAGCAGCGCGCCGGAAAGGTGCGCGGACCGCTGCACGGGATTCCGATCGCTCTCAAGGACAACATCGACACGGCCGGCGTGCGGACGACGGCCGCGAGTGCGGTATTCGACGATCGGGTTCCGACGGAAGACGCTGAAGTGGCGCGCCGACTCGCCACGGCGGGCGCGGTCATCGTCGGCAAGACGAATCTGCACGAGTTCGCCTTCGGCGGCACGTCGGCAACGAGCTACTACGGCCCGGTGCGAAATCCGTGGGCGCTCGAGCGTAACCCCGGCGGCTCCTCCGGCGGATCGGCCGCCGCGGTCGCGACCGATCTCGCGTACGGCGCACTCGGCACCGACACCGGCGGCTCGATCCGCACTCCAGCATCCTATTGCAGCGTCGTCGGGCTCAAGCCCACGTACGGCCTCGTGTCCATCCGCGGCATCATTCCGCTGACGCTCTCGCTCGATCACTGCGGCCCGATGACGCGAAGCGTGATGGACGCCGCGATCATGCTGAACGTTCTCGCGGGCTACGACCGGCTCGACATCGCGAGCGTCGAACATGCAGCCGAAGATTACGTGGCGGCGCTGAAGCAGCCGGTGGGCGGTTTCAGGATCGGGATCGCGCGCGCGCCGTTTTTCGATTTGCTCGACGCCGATGTCGCCAAGGTTGTCGATGACGCGCTGAAGGTGATCGCCAAGCTCACCCGGAGCATGAGCGACGCGATGCTTCCGTCGACGCGCGAGATCACGCTGCCCGGCGAAACCTACGCCTATCACGAGGAGCTGTTCAGCCGAATGTCCGGCCGGTACATGATTCCGACGCGCCGCTCGCTGCAGAACGGTGCGAACGCGAAGGCGGCCGCCTACATCCAGGGCCGCTGGCGACTGGAGTTGCTCCGCCGCACGATTGACGATGCGTTCAAGAACGTCGACCTTGTGGTACTGCCAACGCGCCGGCGGACGCCGCGCACCGTCGACGCAGCGATCAAGCGAGAGGAAACGGACGTGCCGCGAAACCCGGAGCTGGAAAACACCGGCGCGTTCAACCTGTATGGGATTCCGGCGATCTCAATCCCGTGCGGCTTTACATCGAAAGGACTGCCGGTCGGATTGATGATTGCTGGTCCACGGTTCTCGGAAGGCCGCGTGCTCGCGCTCGCGCATGCGTTCGAGCAGGCAACCGAGTTCCACATGAAGAAGCCGCCGATTCGGCCGGAGACGCCGGTTCCGCCGCTCGCGACGACTGACGAAGACGCGGCGGCGCCGAGGAAAAGCGGCGAGGCGCTCTAGTTCAAGTCTAGCTCGGCGGTTTGAGGCGAAGCGTCGCTACGAGATCCACGTCGGCTTCACGGCCACGACCGTCCACCTTCCGAGAACCTTCTTCAGAAACACATCCTGCCCGCCCGCGGCGAGCAGGCCCTCCCAGTCGGTGAGCTCGACGACTGCGTCGGCGTCTTTTCGATCGCGGATCTTCCAGCTCACGTACACGCCGCCGCTGGAGCCGCTGCTGGGAATCGCGCGGTCGAAGATGATCGGGCCGCCGTAGCCGCGGATATGGACGCGGGGCGTCGACGGCGTCACGTACAGCATCTGGCGCGAACCGGTCAGCGCAAACGCCGCGAAGACTGCCTTCTGCAGGATTGTGTCGTTGTCGTCGGACAGATTCGTCTGTGGCAGCGCGTAGAGCGGGCAGACGTCACGTCCGTCAGGCAAGCCGTCACCGTCGCTGTCGGACGCGTGTGGATTCGTGCCGATGCGTCCTTCCTCGAGGTCCGTCCAGCCGTCACCGTCGGAGTCGCGCTCGATCTCGTCGAGTGCGAACTGCATCTGGACGTCGGGAGCGTTGAGCGCCAGCGTCGCAGGACCGCGAAACTCCAGGGATGCGCTGCGGCCACCGCCGGGACGCGCGGGGCCAAGGAGCTTCGGCCGCGACCACGACCGCGGATCGTCAGGCGTTCTCGTCGCGATGAGGAAGAAATCGACGCCGCCAAGCAGCGATGCGATCACGACCGCGTAGGTGGTCCCGTCCGGCGCGACGGCCCTCGCGAGCGGGACCTGGTCGACGTCGCGCACGTGCCAGCTGACGCTTGGCCACTCGCCAAGCGGGACGGTCGACGGCGTGAGCGAAGCGTCAGCCATCGTCCGCTCGATCCGCTCGACGGCGGCAAGGCTGTCAGGTGAGCCGATGTCGCCAAGCCGCGCGTAGGCCGCGCCGCGGAGGAGCTTGGCCATGCCGATTGGCGATGCGCGTTGAACGTCTCGACCAGAGTCCGCCGAGGAGGCGATCCGCTCGAGCCACGCGACGTCGATGGATCGCTGAACATCGTCGATTGGTCCGCGGTTGACACGCAACTGGACTGCGCCGACGCTCGCGGCGAAGGCGAGCGCGACAAGGAACGCCCCCTGCGCGTGCATGCGGGTAAGAATACCGCCGCAGCGTAAGGAGGGAGCAGGAACTAGTCTGTATTGCTCCCCGCGCGACCGGCTTCGACGACGAGCGCGCCGCCCACGCGGACCGGCATGTCGGCGACCGTCACCTTGTCCAGGATCTTGAACTCGGCGCGCATCTGTGCCGGCGTCGCCGCGCAGGCGATGTAGCCGCGCCGATTGCTGTGGTACCTGATATGCGGGTTGTCGCCTCGCGTCGCCTCCCAGGTGGGGGACACATCGCTTCCGTCGCCCGCTGTCGAAACCGCGCTGTTCGTGAACTCGACGCCGACGGTCGCCGATCGTGGATTCGTGAAATCGAGCTTCAGGTCGGCGCCGTAATGCTGATGGACGTCGCCGGACAGGACAATCGGATTCGGCGCCTTGGCTTCGACCAAGCGGTTATAGAGCCGCTGCCGCGCGGCCACGTAGCCGTCCCATTTGTCCATCGAGAAGCGGCCTTCGGGATCGGCCTTCGCGCGAT
>Ga0114129_10017325_pt1 | contig 10255 bp, 10 predicted proteins | sample RhiMetdeltSRZDD1_FD_80071 | JGI IMG/M metagenome (GOLD analysis project Ga0114129, IMG submission 80071) | Populus rhizosphere microbial communities from Tennessee, USA - Rhizosphere MetaG P. deltoides SRZDD1 (version 2) (version 2) | ecosystem: Host-associated > Plants > Roots > Rhizosphere >... | reverse complement strand
CGTCTCCGCCGCCCTTACCACCGCGTTCGGCGCCGCCGAGCGAGGGCAACGCGTGGAGCGATCCATCGTGGCGATCGACGGCGACGATGTGCGGACCTACCACCTCTCGACGTCGTTCGAGCGCGAATCGTCGGCAGCACCGGTCGCCGCGAACGAGATCTCACGCGCCACGCGCGAGGCGGCGACCGTCGCGGCGAAGAGCGCCGCGGCGAGCGCCGAAGAAGACCCCGCGCTCCGTGGCGTGCCGACGGCGCAGCTGCACGAGGATGTCGCGTCTCTCTCGCTCGACGGCCGTCGGCTCGCGTCCCTGGTGGGTCAGCGCGGCGGGCTCGTTGAGGTCTGGACCGACGTCAGCGTCGCTCCTCTGGTGCTGTCGGGAGCCGCAAGCGGCGCACTCGATACCGCCCGTCGTCGCGGCGCCGTCGTGCCGGGTGCCTACGCGCTGGGCCGCCTGCTCACGGAGTCCGGCGTGCTCGATGCCGGCGTGCTGCGCCTCGGTGCCGACGTCACCTCGCTCGCGATCCTGCGCGAGGGGCGCGTCGTCGCGACACGTGCCTTCGGTCTCGGCCGCATCGCGCTCCTGTCGCGCCCGGATCGTCTCGAGGCGGACGCGCGCGTGTGGGCCGACTGCATCGTCGCGTCGCTGCACACGCTTGACGGACTGCCACCCGCACGCTGGCTGTTCGTCGGTATACCTGAGTCACTCTCGGCACTGCCGCGTGCGCTCGGCGAGGCGGTTGGTGGTGTTCGCGGCGGCGCCGTCGATGTCACCCCTCTGTCCGTCGGCATCGCGAGCCGCGCGTACGGCGATGTGCAGCTGCGCGCCGACGACCTTGTCGCTGTCGGTGCAGCCGCGATCGCCTCCGGGATCTTCGTTTCATGACTGTCCCGGTGGCTGGACGGACCGTGGTCGAGCTTGGTGCGCGAGCGAGCGTGCTGGAGGCGGTCGAGCGGATCGGTGCCGCACCCGCGGCGGATGATCTGGTGCTCTCCATCTCCGCCGGCGCGCCCGCTGCGCGCAACGCGGTGTTCTTCGAGGTCGCGCGCCGCGCCGCGGGCACTCGTCGTCTGGCAATCGTCTCGCCCGATGCGCGCGCGCGCTCACTGGCGTCCTCGGTCCATCTGCCCGCGTTCGCCAGCACCGCGGCGTTGGAGCGTCAGGAGCTCGACGCGACGGAACCGCTCACCACGGCACGACGCGCGGCGCTCGCGCGACCGGTGCGGATCAAGCGCGCAGCCACCGGCTCGTCGCCTGTCCGGATCCTCGGCATCCTCGGGAGCCTTCTCGCCGCGGCCCTCGTGCTCATGGTCGTGATCGGACCGACCGCGACGGTGGTGGTGAAGCCGGTCTCGAAGGCGCTCGGTCCGATGGAGTTCGAGCTTCGCGCCGGGCCGCAGGGCGAGATCCCCGGCGCGCTCACCCTCGTGGCGAACGAAATGAGCCAGAAGTTCACGCAGCCTGCGACGGGAGAGCGTCTCGACCCGATCAAGGCGAAGGGCGTCGCTCGGTTCACGAACCGGGTCACGCAGGAGACACGTGTGTTGAAGGGGACCGTTGTCCGCACGCGTGACAACGTTCGTTTCCAGACGACCGAGGAGAGGGTCATCCCGCGCAGCTCGCTCGACATCCTTCCGCCGTTCGTGAAGTTCGGGACGGTCGATATCGCGATCGAGGCGGTCGACGCCGGTCCGGCGGGCAACGTGGCGGCAAACACGATCACGGTCGCCGATCGCGAGGACTACGCGGTGGGCAATCCGCAGGCGACGTCGGGCGGTGAGATCAAGAAGTTCGCTGTCGTCACCGCGTCGGACTACGGGCTCGCCGCCGGCCGTGCCGATGGGGAGCTCCGTAAGCGCGGCGTGCAAAAGGTCGAGGAATGGAAGAACGACCCGGCCAACAAAGGTCAGATCGTCTACGGCCCGGTCACGAAGGTCACGTCCGTCACGCCGTCGTCCGGTCTGGTCGGCACCGAGCCGGCGAACGGCGTGTTCGAGGTCACGGTCACCGGGACGATCACGGGGTACAGCGTCTCCGAGGCGGAGCCGCGTGCCACGACGATCACGAAGCTGAAGCAGCAGGCCGATCCCGAGTACGACATCAACGAGGCCGCGACCGCGGTCGCCGTGATCATCGGACCGACGCTGGTCGACAACGGCGTCCAGTGGCGCGTTCGTGCGAACACCTCGCAATTCCCGCAGCTGAAGGAGGCGCCACTGCGGACGGCGCTCGCCGGCCGTGAGTTCGCCGATGCACAGGCCGTCATGGATGGACAGGGCCTCGAGCTGCGGAGCATCACGATCTGGCCGGGCTGGTGGCCGCGCTTCCCGTTCTTCGACTCACGCCTGCGCATCGAGGTGGATACGCAGACATCGGCCGCCTCGCCCTGAGCGTGCGCTATCTTGCGCTGGACGTCGGCGATCGCCGCATCGGCCTCGCCGTCGGTGACGACGCCTTCGGCCTCGCGCGGCCGCTCCGCACGCTGGCGCGACGCAACCTCGAGGCCGACCTTGCGAGCCTCCGTGACCTGATCGCGAAAGAGGAGATTGGTGCCCTGGTGATCGGTCTTCCGCTGACGCTGCGAGGCGAGGACGGGCCGCAGGCGCAGCGTGTGCGTCGGTTCGCCGACGCGTGCGCCGCGCTCGGTGTTCCCGTCGATCTGTACGACGAGCGCTTCACGACCGCGGAGGCGGCTCATCGTGGCGCGGCTGATCTCGACGCCGGGGCGGCCACCGTTCTTCTCGAGGACTTCCTGTCGCGACGCCGGGCCGACTGATGCCATCGTCTCGTGGGCGCGCGGTGCCGCCGCGGCAGCGGCGCTCGTCGCTCGGGCCGTTCACGTTCCTGCTGTTCGTCGCGCTGATGATCGTCGGCGTCTATGTGGTGGGCAGGCCGCTCGCCGAGGACGCTGCCGTCGCGTATGTGACCGAACACGACACGCTGCTGCGCCAGGACTTCATTCGCGGTTTCGTGGCTGACCGTGTGGCCAACGAGGTCGATCTGGCCAAGGACCCGCGCGCCGACAACCGGGCTTTCGTGATCGCGCGGGGCGAGACCGCCGGTCAGATCGGGAAGCGACTCGAACAGGAGGGCATCATCCGATCCGCTCTGGCGTTCGACTACGTCCTCTACGAGACCGAACGCGAGAACGCTCTCCAGTCCGGCAGCTACACGGTCTCGGCGGCGCTCACTCCGCGCAACCTGGCGAAGCTCTTTGAGAAGGCGCCCGGCGAGCAGGTCGTCCTGCGCCTCATCGACGGCTGGCGCGTCTCCGAGATCGCGACGGCCGTGAACAAGGCGTTCCCCTCGATCACCAAAGACGCGTTCACCGCGGCGGCGGTCGTGGGCGATCGAAAGAACACCGTCCTCGCGGGCCTCGGCGCGACGGTGCCGCTCGAGGGCTATCTCTTCCCCGACACCTACTTCATGCGGCCGGACACGACGGCGCCGCAGATCATCGACGTGCTCCTGGATACCTTCGAACGCAAGGTCGGCGCGACGCTTCGGTCCGCGTCGGCGGAACGCAGAGTCCCGATCTACGACATCGTGAAGCTCGCCTCGATCGTCGAGCGAGAGGCGCGCGACCGGAACGAGAGCCCCACGATCGCCGGCGTGTACACCAACCGCCTGAAGATCGGCATGAAGCTCGATGCGGACCCGACGATCCAGTACGCGCTCGGCGAGTGGCGCGAGCTCTCGCTCGACGACCTCAAGCTCGACTCGCCGTACAACACGTACCGCTACGCGGGATTGCCGCCGACGCCGATCGCGAATCCCGGCGTCGCCGCGCTCGAAGGTGCGGCGAAGCCGGCGGACGTGCCGTACTTCTATTTCGTCGCGAAGAGCGATGGGACCGGCGGGCACGCGTTCGCCGTCACGATCGAGGAGCACGAGGCCAATCGGGTCAAGTACGGCAACAAGTGAGCGTGTGACGCATGGCGACCGTGTACCTGCTTGGCCATCCGGTGGCGCACTCGCTCTCGCCGGCGATGCACAACGCCGCGTTCCTGGCGCTCGGGCTGCCGCACCGCTACGAGACTCGTGACGTCGAGCCGGAACGGCTCGAGGATTTCGTCGAAGCGCTGCGCAGCGATGACGTTCTCGGTGCGAACGTCACGATCCCGCACAAGGAACGCGCCTTGCGATTCGTCGATGACGCGGGCCAGGACGCGCGCCGGGTGGGCGCGCTGAACACGATCGTCCGGCGTGGCGCGCGACTCATCGGCGAGAACACCGACGTGTACGGCTTCGAGCGCGCGATCAGCGAGCCGCGACCCGGCCGCGCCGCGAAGCTGTTCGCCGGAGAGACCGTGCTGGTGTTGGGGGCAGGCGGTGCAGCACGGGCCTGCGCGGTCGTCCTCCTCCAGCGTGGGAATGAGGTACGGATCGCGAACCGCAGCCGCCAGCGCGCGGAGCAGCTCGCGGCTGGGATCGAGGTCGACGGCCGACGGCCCTCGGCCATGCTCTGGCCGACGCCCGAGGACCTTGCGGCAGTCACGGGAGTGGTGAACGCGACCCCGCTCGGCCTCCACGGTGAGGATCCGCTCGCCGGGTTCGAGATCCGCGAGGGCCTCCGTATCGTGGACCTAGTGCCCACCGCCACGGTGACGCCGCTCGTCAAGAGGGCGCGCGCCGTCAAGAATGTCGTTGTCGTGGACGGACTCCTGGTGTTGCTCTATCAGGCCGCGCGGTCGTTCGTCATGTGGACGGGCCGCGAGGCCCCGCTCGCGGTGATGCGCGCGGCGCTCCCCCGCGCGATATGAGACTTCTCACCGCCGGCGAGTCGCACGGTCCGGGGCTCGTCGCGGTGCTCGACGGCGTCCCGGCCGGTGTTCGGATCGCCGCGGCGGACATCGACAGCGACCTGCGGCGCCGGCAGCTCGGCTACGGCCGCGGCGCGCGACAGAACATCGAGCGCGACGCGGTGAACATCACGGGCGGCGTGCGGCACGGACGCTCCACCGGCGCGCCGATCGCGCTGCAGATCACGAACCGCGACGCCGTGAACTGGGAGCGCGTGATGAGCGTCGAGCCGGTGCTGGATCCACCCGATGCGGTAACGCGCCTGCGACCGGGTCACGCCGACCTCGCGGGCGCGCTCAAGTTCGGCCACGAGGACGTGCGCGACGTGATCGAACGTTCCAGCGCGCGCGAGACGGCGGCGCGGGTCGCGGCCGGTGCGGTCGCGAAGGCCGTGCTCAGGCTCGCCGGCATAGAGGTCCGCAGCGAGACAAAGGCCATCGGCGAGGTCGAGAGCGAGCCGCGTTTCGATTCCGAGGCGGTCGAGGCGAGCAAGGTGCGCTGCGCGGACGCGAGTCGTTCAGAGGCGATGATCGCCGCGATCGCCGCGGCGCGCGAGGCAGGCGACACGCTCGGTGGCATCGTGGCCCTTCGCGCGAGCGGCCTCGTCGCCGGTCTCGGCACGACGGCACAGTGGGACCGCCGGCTCGACGGGCGCATCGCGCAGGCATTGCTGTCTATCCAGAGCGCAAAGGGCGTGCAGTTCGCGGACGCATTCGCCGCGGCGCGCGAGCGCGGCAGCGCGGTGCACGATCCGATCAGCGTGGCGGACGGGCACTTCACGCGTAGCCGCAACCGCGCCGGGGGACTCGAGGGCGGCATGAGCAACGGCGAAGACATCATCGTCGAGGTCGCGTTCAAGCCGATCTCGACGCTGATGAAGCCACTGCCCTCCGCCGACCTCCGCACCGGCGCGCCGTCGCCAGCGCATGTCGAGCGCAGCGATGTCTGCGTCGTTCCGGCGGCGGGCGTCGTAGCGGAGGCGATGCTCGCGTTCGTCCTCGCCGACGCGCTCGTCGAGAAGTTCGGCAGTGACAACGCGGACGATCTCGTCGCCGCTGTCGACCGATATCGCGCCCGCCTTCGTCCGATCGACCAGAGGAAATAGCGGCCGTGCACCTCTTCATCGTGGGTCCGCCGGGAATCGGCAAGAGCACCATCGCGCCGCTCCTCGCGAGCCGGCTGGGCGCCGGTGTCGTCGAGACCGACCGCGCGATCGCGCGTCGCGCCCGGAAGCCGAACAAGGACGTCATCGAGCAGGACGGGATGGAGAGCTTCCGCGATCTCGAGACGCGCGTCATCGCGTCGCTCCGGCCCACACCCGCCTGGATCGTCGTGGACACCGGTGGCGGCGCGCCGATCCGCGAGGAGAATCGCAAACGGATGCGCGAGCTCGGCTTGATCATCGGGCTGCGCGGCTCGGTCGAGCGCGTCACCGCGGGGATCGCGGCGACGATGGCGAAGCGGCCGAACCAGAACGTGACACCGGAGGATCGCGCGCGGTCGGTCCTGCGTGAGCGAAAGACCGCGTACGCCGATGCCGACGTCATCTTCGACGTGGACCGTGATCCGACCGCGGACGACTCTGCGCAGGCGATCGCGGCGTGGCTCGTCGCAGCGCGCGGCGTCCGTGTCGATGTCGGCGGTGATCGTCCCTATCCGGTGCTCGTTCGCGCGGGCCTCCTCGACCAGGTCGGCACGCATCTCGCCGATCTCGGCTGGTCGGGCCGCGTCGCCGTCGTGAGCGAGCCCGCCGCGGCGGCCCGGTACGAGGAGCGCCTGGTACGTTCTCTGACGCACGCCGGCTTCGACCCGATCGCGCTCCGACTGCCGACCGGCGAGAGCGCGAAGTCCGTGCACGCGGTCGCGAAGCTCTGGGGCGAATTCGCCGCAAGCGGGCTCGGCCGCGACAGCGGGATCGTCGCGTTGGGTGGCGGCGCTGTCGGGGACGCGGCAGGGTTCGCCGCGGCGACGTTCCAGCGCGGCGTGCGCGTCGCGCAGGTACCAACGACGCTTCTCGGCATGGTCGACGCGGCGATCGGTGGCAAGACCGCGATCGACATCCCGGAGGGCAAGAACCTGGTCGGCGCGTTCCATCCGCCGGACGCCGTGTTTGCCGACGCCGGCGTGCTCGCGACGTTGCCGCAGCGCCAGCTGTCATCGGGTCTCGCGGAGGTCGTGAAGAGCGCGTTCCTCGCGGACCGCGACGCGGTGGCGCACGTCGAGCGCTCGCTGGACGCGGTGCTGCGCGGCGAGGTCGGCCCGCAGCTCACGACAGTCGCACTCGCGGCCGAGGTGAAGGCCGGCATCGTCACGCTCGACCCGCGCGAGACCGGTCTGCGGGAGCTGCTGAACTTCGGCCACACCCTCGGTCACGCCTACGAAGCCGCGTCGAGCTATCGCGTGACACACGGCGAGGCGGTCGCGATCGGTCTCGTGTTCGCCTCGGCGCTTTCCGAGACGCTTGGTCTGGCCCCGCGCTCACTGCGCATCGACGTCGAACGGCTCCTGGCCCGCGCCAGGCTTCCGATCCGCGCCCACCTCACGCGCGAGGTATGGACCTATCTGTCTCGTGACAAGAAGGCACGCGCCGGCAAGGTACGTTGGATCCTCCCGCGGCGCGTCGGCCTCTTCAGCGAGGTGACCGATGTCGGCGACCAGACGCTTCGCGAGGCTGCACGGCTGGTCCAGGGTCGTGCCGCGTGAAGCGCTTCTTGCTCGTGAACGGGCCGAATCTGAATACGCTGGGCACGCGCGAGCCCCAGATCTACGGCACGACGACGCTCGACGAGGTCGTCGCGCGCTGCACAGCGGTGGCGCGCGACGCCGGCGCGACGATGGTCGCCTTCCAATCGAATCACGAAGGGGCGCTCATCGACTTCTTGCAGCAGCAAGCTTCGGCCGATGGTGCCATCATCAATCCTGGAGGACTCGCTCACACGTCCGTCGTGCTGCGTGACGCCGTCGCGGCCTGCAAGTTCCCGGTCGTCGAGGTGCACATCAGTGACGTCACGAAGCGCGAGCCGTTCCGCCACCATAGCTATCTGACGGACGTGACCGGCAACCAGGTGATCGGCCTGGGTGTCGTTGGCTACGAGGTCGCGCTCCGTTGGCTCATCGAGGAGACGAAGAAGAAGCAGTGATCAGCACAGGGGAGATCAAGCGCGGTATCACCGTCGAGATCGACGGGCAGCTTTACCAGATCGTCGAGTTCCAGCACATCAAGATGGGACGCGGCAGTGCACAGGTGCGCATGAAGCTGCGCAACGTGCGCAAAGGCGATCTCATCGAGAAGACGGTCCAGGCCGGCGAGCGTTTCCAGCGCGCCCGCCTCGACCACCGCGTCGTGCAGTTCATGTACAAGGACGGCACGCACTATCACTTCATGGATACGAAGACGTACGACCAGATCGCGCTCGACGCGGACCAGCTCGGCGATGCCGTGAACTACCTCACCGATGGCATGGAGGTCACGCTCAACGAGTACGAGGGCGACCCCATCGGTGTCGACATGCCAGCCTCGATCGTGATGACCGTCGCATCGACCGACTTCGGTCTCAAGGGTGACACCGCCACCGGGGCGACGAAGCCCGCGACGCTCGAATCCGGGCTCAAGGTCAACGTGCCGCTCTTTGTGAAGGCTGGAGACAAGATCAAGGTCGACACACGGACGGGTGAGTATCTCGAGCGCGCCTAGGGATGTCCTGCGCGTCGGCCAGCTCGCCATCCGGCTGGCCGAGCACATCCAGTCCGGCGACGAGTTCAAGGACCTCTGGGTCGAAGGCGAAGTCTCACAGGCGCGCGTGTCGCCGGCGGGTCACGTCTACTTCACGCTGCGCGACAACGTCGGTCAGCTGCAGTCGGTGCTCTTCGCGTCGCAGGCCGCGCAGATCGCGCTCACCCCACGCGATGGCACGAAGGTGCTCGCGCACGGGTGGGTCGAGTTCTACCACCGTGAGGGCCGCTGCCAGCTGCGCATCGACGATGTCCGTCCCGCCGGCGCCGGCGACGCGTACCTTCGCCTTGAGGCGCTCAAGCGCCGCCTCACTGCCGAGGGTCTCTTCGCGCAGGAGCGGAAGCGCCCGCTCCCCCCGACGCCGCGTCGTGTCGGCGTCGTGACGAGCCCGATCGGCGCGGCGTGGCGCGATGTGCAGACCGTGGTCGCGCGTCGCGATCCACGGATCGAGCTCATCCTCGCGCCCGCGCAGGTGCAGGGCGTCGGCGCGGTCGAGTCGCTCATCGGCGCGCTGGACGGCCTCGCCCAGCTGCGCGAGCTGGACGTCGTCATCGTCGCGCGTGGCGGCGGCCCGAGCGAGGATCTCGCCGCGTTCAACGACGAAGCGCTGGTGCGCGCGATCGCGCGCTTCCCACGGCCGGTCGTCTGCGGTGTCGGACACGAGACCGACGTGACGCTGGCGGATCACGCCGCGGACGTGCGCGCGCCGACACCATCGGTCGCGGCGGAGCTCGTCGTGCCCGACTCGACCCGTCACCAGGTCGCCGCGGACCGGCTGTGGCGCCGCGTCGCGACGCGGATGCGCGAAGCGCTCGAGGGACGCCGGCGTCGCCTCATCGACGCGCGCCGGCTCGTCGAGCGTCGCGCTCCACCGGCGAAGGTCGCCGCGCTGCGGCAGCGGCTCGACGAAGATCGGCGGCTCATCGACCGCGCCGTGTCGCGGCTCGTGCCGTCCCGGCGCCAGCGGCTCGTCGGATCGCATCGCCGCCTCGAAGCGTTGTCGCCGCTTAAGGTGCTCGGGCGCGGCTACGCGATCGTCGAGGGGGCGGACGGTAAGGTGCGCGCATCGGTCGCCACGCTGCGACCCGGCGAAGGCGCGAGACTGCGGATGCGCGACGGGCGCGCGGATGTCACGGTGGAGAAGGTGGAGAAGAGTGGCTGAGGCCGAGCCCAGCATCGAAGAGGCTCTGGTGCGCCTCGAGACGATCGCCGATCGGCTCGAGGATCCCTCGCTCGACCTCGACGAAGCTGTGCGTCTCTACGAAGAGGGACTGCGTCTGTACGAGCGCTGCGCGAAGCGGCTCGACGCGGCCGAGCTGCGTATCACGCAGCTCGCGGACGCGCTGCAGAAGCAGGCGAAGGAGCGGACCTCGTAAGACTCAGGTCGCCCGGACGCGGCGAAGGAACGGCTCCAGCGTTTCGAGGAACGGCTCCGGTCGGAACCCGTGCACGACATGGCCGTGGCCGGGGAAACGCTTCACCGTGAGGTCTTTGATCTGCCGCTTCAGGATGAACTCCGCGGAGTCATCGAACGCCGCGCCGAGTCGCGGCTCCCCGGTCACGACGAGCACCGGTGCGGTCACTTTCGGTATGGAGTCCCCGATGACCGAGGCGCTCGGGTCAGCGCTCGACATCCGCCAGTCGAGGAACGCGGGGTCGATGTCCTTGAAGTACGTCGCGACGCGGTCCGCGGCGTAGAAGCCGCGCATCTCGCCGTAGGT
>Ga0114129_10017324_pt1 | contig 10256 bp, 10 predicted proteins | sample RhiMetdeltSRZDD1_FD_80071 | JGI IMG/M metagenome (GOLD analysis project Ga0114129, IMG submission 80071) | Populus rhizosphere microbial communities from Tennessee, USA - Rhizosphere MetaG P. deltoides SRZDD1 (version 2) (version 2) | ecosystem: Host-associated > Plants > Roots > Rhizosphere >... | reverse complement strand
TGACGGCCCAGAACACGATCGGGGTGACGGCCGTTCAGGAGGCAACGCCGGAGCTCATCCGTGCGCAGCTCGAAGCGGTGTTCACGGATCTCGGCGTCGATGCCGCGAAGACCGGCATGTTGTTCTCGCGCGAGTCGGTCGAGACGGTCGCGGGCTTTCTCGAGCAGCACCGTGTTCCACTTGTCGTCGACCCGGTGATGCTCGCGAGCTCCGGCGCTCGGCTACTGCAGGACGACGCGGTCGAGACGCTGGTGTCGCGCCTGTTTCCGTTGGCGACGGTCGTGACGCCGAACCTGCAGGAGGCAGAGGCACTCGCCGGGATGTCCGCGTCGCGTCGCGACCTCGCAGAGCGGATCCACGAGCTCGGCGCGGCGGCCGTGATCGTCACCGGCGGCCACGGCGCCGACCCGATCGACCATCTCTTCGACGGGGAGCGCCACATCGAGATTCCCGTCGTGCGCTACGCGGTTCCCGCGACTCACGGGGCGGGCTGCACCCATTCGGCCACGCTCGCCGCGGCCCTCGCGAAGGGACTGTCCCTGGACACGGCCGCCAGGGAGGCTGCGCGCGCCGCGAGCGACGCCGTGCGCCAGGGGCTCGTCGAGCTCGGCGCCGGTGAAGGGCCCGTCGACGTGCTTGGTCTGACTGCGTGAGCGTCTCGCCCGGCCAGACGCTGCGAGTGCTGCGAGAGCGCAGGCCGCTCGTCCATCAGATCACGAATTACGTCGTCATGAACGAGACCGCGAATGCGACGCTCGCGCTGGGCGCGCTGCCGGTGATGGCGCACGCCCTGGAAGAGGTCGAGGAGATGGTCGGGCTCGCGGGTGCGCTCGTGCTCAACATCGGCACCCTCTCGCCGCAGTGGGTCGAAGCGATGATCGCCGCCGGCAAGGCGGCGAACGCAGACGGCATTCCCGTCGTTCTCGATCCGGTCGGCGCGGGCGCGACGCGGTATCGCACCGAGACGACGCGGCGCATCCTCTCGGAGGTCGGCGTCACGGTTCTGCGCGGGAACCAGGGCGAGGTCGCCACGCTCGTCGGCGCCGAGGCGGAGGTGCGGGGCGTCGAGTCCATCGGCGCCGCCGGCGACGCTGCCGACCTCGCGCGGACTGCGGCACGGAACCTCGGGCTGATCGCTTCCGTGACGGGTGTCGTCGACCGTGTCTCCGACGGCACGCGCGTGCTCGCGGTAGCCAACGGGCACGAGCTGCTGGCGACGGTGACCGGCACCGGGTGCATGTCCAGCGCGATGACCGGCTGCTTCCTCGCGGCGAAGCGTGACGAGTCGCTCGAGGCGGCAGCCGAGGCGCTCGCGGCCTTCGGCGTTGCGGCCGAGGACGCAGCGCGCGACGCGAGAGGGCCGGGCACCTTTCACGCCAACCTTTACGACGCGCTCGCGGCGCTCGACCCCGAGACGCTCGACGGTCGCGCGCGGATCTCGTGAAGCTCCACGTCCTCGTCGACGATCTCGAGACGGCGCGCATCGCGGTCGAAGGCGGCGCGACCGTCGTGCAGTGGAGGCTGAAAGGCGTTCCACGCGTCGACGTCGTGGAGCGTGGCCGGGCGACGCGGAGCCTGTGCGCTCGCCACGGCGTCCCGTTCGTCGTCAACGACGACGTCGAGGCCGCGTTGATGCTCGGCGCCGACGGCGTTCACCTCGGCCGCGACGACGAGGGCGCGGAGACGGCGAGGGATCGGGGCTTGATGCTCGGGCTGTCAGCATCGACGCTCGACGAGGCGCGGGCCGCCGACGGGCATGCGGACTACATCGGGGCCGGGCCGGTCTGGTCGACGCCGTCGAAGCCCGACGCGGATTCGGCGATCGGGCTCGACGGCCTCGGGGAGATCTGCGCCGAGGTGGCGACACCGGTCGTCGCCATCGGAGGGGTCGACCAGCTGAACGCGGGCGAGTGCATCCGCGTCGGAGCCGCCGGCGTCGCGGTCATCCGAGCCGCGCGCGACGCCGCGGCACTGCGCCGGGCGATCGATGCGGCTCTCTGAGCTCGGCGAGCTGGGGCTTCTGGCCGAGCTCGAGCGGCGCGGGCTCGCGCAGCACATCGGGCACGACGCCGCGGCGCTCGCCGACGGCGTCGTCGTCACGCAGGACGCGCTCGTCGAAGGCGTGCACTTCCGCCTCGACTGGATCTCCTGGCGCGACCTCGGCTGGCGGGCGGCGGCCGTGAACCTGAGCGATCTCGCGGCCTCCGGTGCCGACCCCGAGGGGTTGATCGTCACGCTCGCCGCTCCCGGCGATACGAACGTCGAGGACGTGCTCGAGCTCTACGCCGGCATGGCGGAGACGGGCGTCGCCGTGCTCGGGGGCGACACGACGAGGGCCGAGCAGCTCCTCCTCAGCGTGAGCGCCGTCGGACGTTCCACACGCGTGCCCGGACGCGCCGGCGCGAAGCCGGGGGACACGCTGGTCGTCACCGGCCCGCTCGGCGCCGCCGGGGCGGCGTTCCGCCGCCAGGCGTTCGTGCGCCCGCCGCTGCGGCTCGGGGAGGGAAAGGAGCTCGCCCGGCACGCGCACGCGCTGCTCGACCTGTCCGACGGGCTCGCCGTCGACGCCGCGCACGTCGCTGCGCGCTCGGGGTGCCGGCTCGCCATCGAGCTCGAGCGCGTCCCGATCGCAGTCGGCGCCGAGCTGGACGATGTCGGCTTCGGCGAGGACTACGAGCTGCTCGCGGCGGTTGCGGGGCCGACGCGCTTCACCGAGATCGGCCGCTGCGAGGAGGGAGAGGGAGTCGCTCTGACGCTCGACGGCGAGCCGTACGAGCTAGGCGGCTGGGAGCACTTCCGCTAGCGCATGCTCGTAGTGCGAGCGCGGCCGGGCGCCGATCACCGTCGCCCTCGCCTCGCCGCCGTCGAACAGGATCGCCGTGGGGATCGAGAGGACGTCGTACCGCGCGGCCGTCAGCGGGTTCTCGTCGATGTTCAGCTTCGCGAACTCGACCTTGCCGTGCGTCTCCGCTTCCAGCTGCTGCAGGATCGGCTCGACCGCGCGACACGGTCCGCACCACGGCGCCCAGAAGTCGAGGACGACCGGCACGTCGCACTCGAGCACGTCGCGCTCGAACGTCTCGTCGGTCACCTCGAACACGACGCCAGGGTAGCGCGCTACAGACGGCCTGCGATAGCCGCGAGCCGCAGCGCCGGCACCTTCCAGATCGCCTCCGCGACGATGGCCCGCGACATCTTCGAGCCCCCCGCCTCCCGGTCGACGAACGTGATCGGCACCTCCACCACGCGGAAGCCCGCGCGCAAGGTCCGGTAGGTCGTCTCGATCTGGAAGGCGTAGCCCTTCGAGTGAATCGCGTCGAGGTCGATCGATTCGAGGACCGCCCGGCGATAGCACTTGAAGCCGCCCGTCAGGTCGCGCACATGCGCTTGCAGCAGCACGCGCGCGTACCACGAGCCGCCGGCGGAGATGAATCGGCGCAGCAGGCCCCAGTTCTTGACGCCGCCGCCGGCGACGTAGCGCGAGCCGAGCACGACGTCGGCGTCGCCGGCAGCCGCGATCAGCCGCGGCACGTCGTTCGGGTCGTGCGAGAAGTCGCAGTCCATCTCGAGAACGAGCTCGGCGCCGTCGGCGAGCGCTCGGCGGAAGCCGTCGAGGTACGCCGGTCCCAGTCCCTCCTTGCTGGGGCGGTGCAGCACGCTGACGTAGTCGAGCTCCTCGGCGAGGCGATCGGCGAGCTCGCCGGTGCCGTCCGGTGAGCTGTCGTCGATCACGAGCACGCGCGCGCCTTTGTCGCCGAGCGCGCGCAGCATCGGCTCGAGGTTCTCGCGCTCGTTGTACGTGGGGAGGCAGACGACGGCGGCAGGCACGGACGTATATTCAACGCATGGCTCGAGCGCTGCCCCGCAACGTCGACGTGGCGGACCAGCTCGACCTTCTCGCCGACCTGCTGGAGATCGAAGGCGAAGCCTCGTTCCGCGTGCTCGCGTACCGCAAGGCGGCGACGCGTATCCGCGAGACCGCCGGCAGCGTCGCCGAGCTGGCGCTCAACGGTCGCGCCAAGGACCTGCAGGGCATCGGCAAGACGATCGAGGAGAAGATCGTGCAGGTCGTCGAGGACGGCGAGATGCACGCGCTGACGAAACGGAAGCAGATCATCCCGGCGGAAGTCGTCTCCTTCATGCGGCTGCCGGGCCTCGGTCCGAAGACTGCGGCGAGGATCTGGAAGGAGCTCGGCGTGACGACCGTCGAGGAGCTCAAGCACGCCGCGGAGCAGGAGCAGCTCCGGACGCTCACGGGCCTCGGCGCCAAGACCGAGGAGCGGATCCTCAAGGCGCTCGCGGAGAAGCAGCAGGAGCCTTCGGACCGCCGCCTGCTCGGCGACGGTCTCGGAGCGCTGCTCGCGGTCGTGTCGGTGCTGCGCGACCACCCGGCCGCGGTAGAGGTCTCCGAGGCGGGCAGCGCCCGCCGGCGCAAGGAGACGTTCCGCGATCTGGACATCATCGCGACGGCGAAGGACCCCGCGGCGCTCGTCGACTACTTCACGAAGCTGAGGTGGGTGATCGAGGTCGTCGCGAAGGGACCGACGAAGGCGACGGTCCTTTCGAACGAGGGCTTGCGCTTCGACCTGCGAGTGGTGCCGCCCGAGTCGTACGGCAATCTCCTGCAGCACTTCACCGGCTCCAAGCATCACAACCTCGCACTGCGCGAGCGCGCGGTGAAGGACGGCCTGTCGGTGTCCGAGTACTCGATCACCGTCGTCGAGAGCGGCGACGAGCTGACGTACGCCGCTGAAGCCGACGTGTACGAGCGGCTCGGCTACCAGTTCATTCCGCCGGAGCTGCGCGAGAACGCGGGCGAGCTCGAAGCGGCGCGGCGCGGCGACCTGCCCGCGCTCGTGGAGCTCGGCGAGATCAAGGGCGACCTGCACTCTCACACGACGTACTCCGACGGTCGTGACTCGCTCGAGCAGATGGCGCTCGCCGCGCGTGAGCGCGGCTATGCGTACCTCGCGATCACCGACCATCCTCGCGGCACGCTCGCCGAGCAGAACCTGGAGATCGATGCGCTCAACGAGCGCTTGAAGCCGTTCAGGCTGCTCAAGGGCGTCGAGGTCAACATCCGCATCGACGGCTCGCTGTCACTGCCCGACGAGGTGCTCGCCGAGCGTGACTGGGTGATCGCCTCGCTGCACGCCGCGTTCGACCGCAATCCGACCGAGCGCGTGCTGGCGGCGATGGACAACCCGCACGTGGACATGATCGGCCACCTGACCGCGCGCAAGATCAACATCCGCAATCCCGCCGACGTGAGCATCGAGCGCGTCGTCGAGAAGGCGCTCGAGACGGGCACGTTCCTCGAGATCAACTCGCAGCCGAACCGGCTGGACCTGCGGGACTCACACGCTCGCATGGCGGGCGAGGCGGGCGTCAAGATCGCCGTCAACACCGACGCGCACCAGCTCGGCGCGCTGCAGCACATCGAGATGGGCGTCGCCCAGGCACGGCGCGCGTGGCTGACGAAGGCGCAGGTGCTGAACACGCGCTCGTGGGCGCAGGTCCAGAAGCTGCGCAAGAAGTGAGCTTCCGCGACGACGGTGCGGCCGCGCTCGAGTGGGCCGCGCGCTATCTCGAGCACGTGGGCGAGTACCCGGTGCTGGCGCAGGTGCAGCCCGGCGACGTCCTCGCGCGCCTGCCGGCATCGCCGCCCGAGCACGGCGAGCCGTTCGCGGACGTCCTGCGCGACCTCGACGAGATCCTCCTGCCCGGGATCACCCATTGGCAGAGTCCGCGCTTCTTCGCGTACTTCGCGGTCAGCGCCTCCGAGCCGGGCATTCTCGCCGAGCTGCTCGCCGCGACGCTCAACTCGGTCGCATTCCTCTGGCGCACGTCGCCCGCGTCGACGGAGCTCGAGACCCTGACGCTCGACTGGACCGCACAGCTGCTCGGCCTGCCAGAGGGTTGGCACGGCCACATCGAGGACACGGCCTCGACGTCGACGATCGCCGCTTTGGCCGCGGCGCGCGAGGCGAACGGCGGCACCGTCGTCGTCTGCTCGGAGCACGCGCACTCCTCCGTCGACAAGGCCGCGAAGCTGCTGGGTCTCGAGGTCCGCAAGATCCCGGCCGACGAGGAGTTCCGCCTTCGTGTGAACGAGCTCGACCTGGCCGACGCGGCCGCCGTCGTGGCAACCGTCGGCACCACCTCCACCACCGCTGTCGATCCGGTTCCGGCGATCGCTGAAGCGTGCGCCGACGCCGGGGTCTGGCTCCATGTCGACGCGGCCTACGCGGGCTCGGCGTGGGTCTGTCCCGAGCTCCGCTGGTCGCAGGCGGGCGTCGAGCGCGCCGACTCGCTCGTCGTCAATGCGCACAAGTGGCTGTTCACGCCGATGGACTGCTCGCTGCTGTGGTCGCGGCGGCCCGAGGATCTCCGCCGGGCGTTCAGCCTCGTTCCGGAGTACCTGCGCACGAGCGACGAGGTCGACAGCCTGTCGGACTACGGCCCTGCTCTCGGCCGTCGCTTCCGGTCGCTGAAGCTCTGGTCGGTGCTCCGCTGCTACGGCCGCGAGGGCCTGCAGTCACGCATCCGCGAGGCGGTGCGGCTGGCCGAGCTCTTCGAGCGCTGGGTGCGCGACGAGCCGGGGTGGGAGGTCGCCGCACCGCGCCACTTTTCCCTCGTCTGCTTTCGCCGGGACGGCTCCGACGACGAGAACGAACGGATTGTCGAACGGGTCAACCGGAGCGGCGAGCTGTTCCTCTCGCACACCCGGCTGAACGGCCGCTACGTCCTACGGCTCGCGATTGGGAACGAGCGGACACGGGAAGACGACGTGCGACGCGCCTGGGAGGCGCTGAGGCAGGCCTAACAAATGGCTGCTGGAAAGGTCTCATTGCTTGAATCCCATTTGCAAATGGGGGATGGAGCAAAAGCTCCAAGTGGTGATTGGGGTCGGCCCTGGCGAGGTCCAGGGCCACAAAGGAGGAGGAACAGGATGAGGAGAGCGTCACTTGTGGTGCTCGCGGTGCTCGTCGGCGTGGTCGCCATCGCCGGCGCGCAGGCACGAGCGCTGTTGCCGGACAAGGCGTCGTCGGTCAAGAAGACGACCGTCACGCTGACCGGCTGGGCGTCGTCACCGGCGGAGACGGCCGCACTACGAACCACGATCGCCGGGTTCGAGCGCAGCCATCCGAACTTCACGGTGAACTACGCGCCGATCAACGGCGACTATCCCGCCGCGATGCTGGCGAAGTTCGCGGCGCGGCGCCCGCCGGACGTGTTCTACGTCGACTCGAACGTCGCCCCCGACTGGATGTCGCAGGGCGTGCTCGAGCCGCTCGACAGCTTGATCAAGAAGAACCACTACAACGTTAAGCCGTTCTTCCCGCGCCTGCTGTCGGCGTTCAAGTACAAGGGCCACATCTACGGCTTGCCGAAGGACTGGTCGCCGCTCGCGATGGAGACGAACAACGCGATGCTGGCGAAGGCCGGCGTGAAGCCGCCGAAGACGTGGGCACAGCTGCGCACCGCGGCGCAGAAGCTGAAGGACGCGAACGCGGTTCCGGGCGGCGCACCCGTGTGCATCGATCCGGACTGGGCACGCCTGCTGGCGTTCGTGTACCAGAACAAGGGCTCGTTCCTGAACGCGAAGAAGACCGCGCCGGCCGTCAAGTCGGCGGCCGTGCGTCAGGCTGTCCAGTTCTACGCCGGGTTCCAGTCGGCCGGCCTGGCCGGGACGCACGACAAGCTCGGCGTCGGCTGGTGCGGTGAGGCGCTCGGCAAGGAGAAGGCCGCGATCATCTTCGAAGGCAACTGGGTCGTCGGCTACATGTCGGACACGTTCCCCGGCGTCAAATACACGATCAGCCCGCTGCCGAAGGGCAAGGTCAACGGCAACCTCGGGTTCACGGTCTCGTACTCGATCGGGAAGAACACCTCGAACAAGAAGGCAGCCTGGACGCTGCTGTCCTACCTCGTCGGCAAGCAGGGCATGCACCTGTGGACGCAGCAGGGGATCGCGTTGCCGGCGCGCAAGGACGTCGCGGTGCCGAAGGGTCGCAGCGCCTTCCTGAAGCAGGCGGGCTACGCGCATCCATGGCAGTTCGCGCCGCGCTTCTCGAAGGTGATCGACACGGCGAACAATGAGCTGACGGCGTACTTCCAGGGCAAGGAAAGCCTGGACGACATGCTCAACAAGATCGACTCAGCGGCACGGGACGCGCTGGGGTAACAACCTGAGACGCTCCCCTGCGCGTCGCTGACGCGCGGGGGAGTGCTCTCCCAAGGAGGGGCGGCGTGGCAATCGCGGTTCCGAAGCGGCGGTTGTTCGGCAGGACCAAGCGTCCCGGCTCGACGCGCGAGGCGCTCGTCGGCTACGCGTTCGTGTTCGTGCCGATGGCCGTCTTCCTCCTGTTCTTCATCTATCCGATCGGCTACGCGGTCTACATCAGCCGCTACGACTGGGGCATCCTCGGGCCGCTGGAGAACCTCGGCTGGAAGAACTACAGCCATCTCTGGCACGACACGCTGTTCCGGCGCGCGATCAAGAACACGATTGAGTACACCGTGTGGGTCGTGCCGGCGCAGATGGCACTCGGCCTGCTGCTCGCGGTCGTTGTCAACCAGCGGATCAAGTTCCGCACCTTCTTCCGCGGCGCGTTCTACTTCCCGGCGCTGGCGTCGTCGGCGGCGATCACGTCGATCGCGCTCTACCTGCTGAACATCAACGGCCTTTTCAACAAGGTGTTCGGCTTCCATCGGGCCTGGTTCTACGACACGCAGACGGCGTTGCCGGCGATCACCGCCCTCAATGCCTGGACCACGTCCGGGACGATGATGCTCTTCTACCTCGCCGCTCTGCAGGCGATTCCGACCGACGTCTACGAGGCCGCAGCGATCGACGGTGCCGGGCCCTGGCGCCAGTTCTGGAAGATCACATTCCCACTGCTCAAGCCCGGTCACTTCTTCGTCGCCGTCGTCTCGATCATCGGCGCGATGAAGGTGTTCGACCAGAACTACATCGTCTCGAGGGGCACAGGCGGGCCTGACTATGCGACCTACTCGGTCGTGCTCTACATCTACAACACGGCGATCAAGGATTCTGCGCTCGGCCTGGCCGCAGCAGCAGGGGTGGTCCTGTTCATCATCATTTTCCTGTTCACGATCGTGCAGTGGGCGTTGTTCGGACGCCAGGAAGCCAACTGATGTCGGAGCCCGCGGCCCCTCCGCTTGCCGCTCTCGACGAGCTCGCCGCCGGAGAGCCGGTCGCCGTCGGCGCAGCCGGCCCGCCCGTAGGGATTCCCGGACGGGCACGCTCGGAGCTCATCCAGCGCTTGCTCACGTACGGGGCCTTGACCGCACTGGCGCTGCTCTTCTTCGTGCCGTTCATCTGGAGCGTCTCGACTTCGCTGAAGCCTCTGCCCGAGACGGCGAACTTCTCCCTCTTGCCGCATACCTGGACGGTCGCCGCCTACAAGGAGGCCTGGACGCAATACAACTTCGCGCGCTACATGGCGAACAGCGCGATCGTCTCCGTCGCCATCACGTTCACGTCCGTCTTCCTGGCGGCGCTCGGGGGGTATGCGTTCGCGCGCCTGCGCTTCCCCGGGCGGAACCTTCTCTTCTTCGTCGTCCTCGGCACGCTGATGATTCCGGATCAGCTCCGGCTCGTTCCGATCTACCGCATGCTGACGATCTTCCCGGTGACGCACTGGAACCTCGTCGACACGTATCAGGGGTACTGGGCGATCCGGATGGTGAGCGCGACGGCGCTCTTCTTGATGCGGCAGTACTTCCTGACGATTCCACGCGACCTCGAGGAGGCTGCGGTGCTCGACGGAGCGGGGTACTTCAAGACGTTCTGGCGGGTGATGCTGCCCCTGGCCGGGCCGGCGCTCGCCGCGATCGCGATCCTCGAGTTCCAGGGGACCTGGAACGACTTCTTCTGGGCAAACCTGTTGCTCCAGTCGCCGCAGCACTGGACGATGCAGGTCGGGCTGGCCCAGTTCTTCTGGTCGTACGGAACGCTCTGGAATGATTTGATGGCCGCCAGCGTGATTGCGCTGCTGCCCGTCGTGATCGTCTATCTGTTCTTCCAGAGGTACTTCGTCGCGGGGGTCGCATCGGCGGGAGTCAAGGGATGACCGTTCGGTCTGCCTTGCGCGCCGCCTTGGTCGACACGTACCAGTTCTCGTGGCGGTTGTTCGTGCTCAACACGACGCTCTCCGCAGGGATCGTGCTGATCGTCGTGCTCGTGAGCGCGTTCCCGCTCGTGCTCTTCGTCGCTCCGCTGGTCACCG
>Ga0114129_10017323_pt1 | contig 10256 bp, 10 predicted proteins | sample RhiMetdeltSRZDD1_FD_80071 | JGI IMG/M metagenome (GOLD analysis project Ga0114129, IMG submission 80071) | Populus rhizosphere microbial communities from Tennessee, USA - Rhizosphere MetaG P. deltoides SRZDD1 (version 2) (version 2) | ecosystem: Host-associated > Plants > Roots > Rhizosphere >... | reverse complement strand
TCTACGACGGCAAGACCTTCACCATGTTTGCGCGTCGCGCCGGCTACTACGCCACGGTGCCCGCGCCGCCGACGCTGCGCGAGCTCGACGACGCGCTGAGCGAGAGGTACGACATCGAGCTCCCGCTCGCCGATCTCTTCCGCTTCGGTTCTCCGAACTGGAAAGGCGCCGACATCAAGGCGGCCACGGACATCGGTCCGAGCGAGGTCGGCGGAATCACCTGCGAGCACTACGCCTTCCGGCAGGACGATGTCGACTGGCAGGTCTGGATTCAGAAGGGCGAGTACCCGCTGCCGCGCAAGCTCGTCATCACGACGACGACCGAAGCCGCGCGGCCGCAGCACACGGCGACATACACATGGAATCTGGCGCCGTCGTTCAACCAGGAGTCGTTCACGTTCGTGCCGCCGGCCGGCGCCAGAAAGATTGTCCTGGCCACGGTTGGCGAGCCGCAAGGAGGCAAGTGATGGCCCGCGCATTTGGTGCACCCGTGGCGGTCGCCCTGGCGGCCCTGCTGTGCGGCCCGGTTACCGCGGATGCGCAGCGCCGCGGCGGCGGCGCTCGAACCAGCGTCAACCGTAGCGCCAGCGCAAACATCAACCGGAGCGCGAACGTCAACCGGGACACGAACGTCAACCGGAACGTGAACGTCAACAGCAACACAAACGTGAACCGCAACGTCAACGTCAACCGCAACTACAACGTCGACGTCGATCGGGGAGGCTGGGGAGGCTGCTGCTATCACAGCGGCGTCAGCGGCGTCGGAGTGGCCGCAGCGGTAGCGACGACCGCCGCCGTCACGGCCGCTATCGTCGGCACGAGAGTCCAGACACTTCCCGCCAGCTGCACCGCCGTCGTGGCGGGCGGGGTCACGTATCAGCAGTGCGGGAGCGTGTGGTATCAGCCGCAGTTTGTCGGGACGGGAACGACGTACGTCGTCGTGAACGCACCGTATTAGTGCGGACATCACCGCGCTGAATCGGACGGTCCACATGAGGAACGTTATGCGAGTGTATTCGGCGGAGTTCGTCGGGACTTTCTGGTTGGTCCTCGGCGGATGCGGCAGCGCCGTTCTATCGGCTGCTTTCCCAGGCGTCGGCATCGGGTTGCTTGGAGTGTCCCTCGCCTTCGGCCTGACCGTTCTCACGATGGCGTTTGCGATCGGGCACATTTCCGGGTGCCATCTCAATCCCGCTGTCTCCATTGGACTGTGGGCGGGCGGCCGGTTCCCGGGGCAGAAGCTGGCACCATACATCGTCGCCCAGGTTCTGGGTGCCGTCGTCGCCGGCGGCCTGCTGTTCCTCATCGCCAGCGGCAAGGCGGGCTTCGACGTTTCGGCCGGATTCGCCTCGAATGGGTACGGCGTCCACTCTCCGGGAGGCTACTCGCTGCCGGCCGCGCTCGTCACAGAGATTGTCATGACGATGATGTTCCTCGTCATCATTCTCGGAGCGACCGACAAACGTGCACCGCAAGGGTTGGCGCCACTGGCCATCGGCCTGGGCCTGACACTCATTCATTTGTTCAGCATCCCGGTCACCAACGCGTCGGTGAACCCCGCGAGAAGTACCGGCGTGGCAATCTATGTGGGCGGTTGGGCCGTCGCCCAGCTGTGGTTGTTCTGGATCGCTCCAATCGTTGGGGCGGTACTGGGAGCGGCCGTCTACCGCTTCATTGCCGGCGAAGAACGCTCATTGTCCTCGAGCGCGGGCGTGACCGAGTGGACGCCCCAGAGGAAAGCCACTGCCTGACAGTCATTCCAGCGCCGCGCCATCCATCCTCAAACCGCCCGTAATCCATCGGTTTCCGCCAGCCATCGGGTACCATCGAGCATAGCGTCGGCGTCTGACGCTGGTGTCACGGTTCAGGTATGTCATGACACCGGCGCGATATCACGAGGATCAACGCGGCGCAAGGGAGGGAACCCGTCGCATGACGATCGGAGCTGTCGCGCTGCTCGCATACGTGGCTGCGCGATTGGCCGTTGCTTCACCCCCGGTCCCACAAACTCGAGACTTCGGCTGCACGGAGTGGCACCAGTGCCGCGAGCTGGCGCTCGCCGCGGCAGCTCGCGGCGAATACGAAACCTTTCACGACCTGGCGTGGCGTACCGTGCAGACGGGTCCACGCAACGATCCGGCGCTGATGTACCTGCTCGCTCGCGCTCAAGCGTTGAGCGGTCGCCCGCACGACGCGCTGATCATGCTCCAGCGTCTCGCCGAGATGGGCGTCGCCTCCGATGCCGCCACCAATGACGACTTCGTTCGCACGCGGCAGCTGCCCGGGTGGCCGGACCTGTTGGCCCGCATCGAAGGCCTGAACCCTCCAGCCGCGCCGCCGTCTGCTTCCGCCTCAACCGCGATCCCGGCCCCGATCCCGGCCCCAACCCCGGCCCTGATCCCGGCACCATCCCCCAGCCCATCGCCACCCACACCACCCTCGCCGCCAACGCCGGAGGTCTCCCGATTCTCGACCCAAGGTTTTACGCTCGGCGGACTCGCGTACGACGCGGTGTCGCGCAGATTCCTGTTCGGCGATCGCCTCGGGCGCAAGCTGATCGTGGTAGGCGAAGGGACGAACCATACCGTGGACTTCGTCCGCGCCGATTCCGCTGGATTTGGCGACATCGCGGCGATGGAGATCGATGGCAGGCGTGGCGATCTCTGGGTGATGAGCGCCGGGCTTGCTAACGGCGCAGCCGCACTGCACAAGCTCCAGCTGGTTTCCGGCCGTCCCTTGAAATCATTTCCGATTGCTGCCGATCCGGACGCAGTCACACCCGTCGATCTCGCCGTTACTCCTGCCGGGGTTGTCGTCGCTCTCGACTCGGCGGGCCATCAACTGCTGGTTCTGCGTTCCAAGGGCACTGCCGTCGAACGTGTCATGAGGGTTGACGCCGTCGAGCCCGCGAGTCTTGCCGCCGCCGGGGACGAGGGCATTGTGTATCTGGCGTACCGCGACGGCGTGTCGCGAGTAGACCTGCGAGCGCGAACCGCGACGAAGGTCGCCGCTCCGAGATCGGTCTCGCTTGCTCATCTCGAGCGGATCCGCTGGCGCCCGCGCGCACTGATCGCGATTCGCGTCGATGCCGATGGCACTCGCCGCATCGTCCGTCTCACCCTGAGCGCCAGCGGCCGCGCGGTCACAAAGGCCACGAAGATCGACAGCCCGGTCCTCCCTGTTGGCGGCCAGACGTTCGTCACCATTTCCGGGGACGAGCTTGTCTATCTGGTCAACGGTGAGGGGTCGGACTTCAACGTCTTTCGGGTGCCTTTACGATGAGACGCTGCGACGCGATGGACCAGGAGAGAATAAAAGGCGAAAGTCATGATATTCTCTCCGGCCGTGGCGGTTCGCCTGTGCGTCGTCAGTTATGTGGATCACAGGCAGATCCGGCACGCCGCGGAAGTCCAGGCCGAGAGCTTGTATGAGGCTGCGGTCGTAGCGATCAAGTTGTTTCGCGAAGACCCGTGGCTCGAAAAAATTGGACCGTCGACAGTCCTGGACGTGGAAGTCCGGGAGCCAGGCACCAGGCACGCGATATCGCTTCAGCAGGTGGAACGGTGGCTGGCAGGAGCGACGACGAATCCGAACGAAGCCAGCAAGAAAGCGAAGCTCAAGGTGCTGCTGATGCAGCGATAGATCGCCAGGCAGTCCAGCGCCGTTAATCCTCGAGAAGAAACGGCACGTACTCTGAAACGGTGGGATGAATGTGCATCGCGCGCTGCAACACGGCGTGCGGCGCCTTGGCATACATCGTATCCAGCACACAATGAATGACCTCGTCGCCGCCCGTCCCGAGCACCGCAGCTCCGAGAATCTCGCCGGAATTGGCATCGACGACAATCTTCATCAGCCCGTTGGTTTCGCCCTTCTCGAACGCCCGTCCGACACGTGACATTGCTCGCGTTCCCACGCGGACTGCGTGTCCGCGTTGTCGCGCTTCTGCCTCGGTGAGGCCGGCGCGGCCGAGTGGGGGGTCGATGTAGAGCGCATACGCCGGAATCCGATCCGAGACGCGCCGCGTCGCTCCGTCGAGAAGATTTGAGGCCACAATTTCGAAGTCGTTGTACGCCGTGTGAGTGAACGCGCCCTTGCCGTTGCAGTCACCCATCGCCCAGATGCCGGGGACACTGGTCTGCAATCGATCGTCGACGACGATGTAGCCGTTGTCGTCGCGGGCGACACCGGCCGCGTCGAGTCCAAGGTCGTCGGTGTTCGGCCGCCGGCCCACCGCCAGCAGGAGATGCGAAGCCTCGATTGTCGGACTGCCTTCCGCGCAGTCGACTCCCACCGCCACGCCAGCGTTTCCAGGAGAGACGCTGATGCAGCGCGCATTCAGCCGGACCGCGATGCCTTCGCGCAACAGGATGTCGTGAATCGCCGTGGACACGTCGTCGTCCTCGCGCTGGACGAGTCGCGGCGCCATCTCGATCACGGTCACGTCGGAGCCAAACCGGCGGAACATCTGGCCGAACTCGAGGCCGACGTAACTGCCGCCGACGATCGCCAAGTGGGTGGGCGCGACATCCAGGCGCATCATCGAGCTGTTGGTCAAATAGGGAACACGATCGAGGCCGGGCAGGGGCGGTACCAGCGCCCGCCCGCCGACGTTGATGAAGATGCGATCGGCGTGTAGCCTCGCATCACCGACTTCAACCTCGTGCGCCGACAGGAATCGGGCGTGTGCCTGGTAGACGGCGCACCGCTCCAGGCTTCGCAGCATCCTCTCGACACCAATCCGCGATCGTTCGGCGATGGCGTCCTTTCTGGCCATCACCGTTTTCATGTCGACGGTCACGGCGCTTCCGACGCGAACTCCGTATTCTTCCCCGCGCCTTGACATGTGAGCGACGTAGGCGCTGGCGACCATCGCTTTGGTCGGAATGCACCCCGTGTTCACACATGTGCCGCCGAACAGATGCCGTTCGACAATGGCGACTGACATTCCCGCTTTCGTCAGCCGCTTTGCCAGTGGCGGGCCCGCCTGGCCGGCGCCTATGACAATCGCGTCGAAGTTCGTGACGCTATCCACGATGCCAACCTTCCTGTGATGAAGACATCACGCTTGAGCTTCGCCAGGACGGCTCGTTTGATCGCCGGAACATTTCGTCCCCCGATGTGACGCCGTCACGATCGGATAACAGGCAAAGCGCATGCCTCGATCAGCCGGATGTGCGGAACGTGCTGGCCGCCCGGTCGGAAACGTGTAATAAAGATGGCGAACATGTGACCGTGAGCCGGCAGGAGGAACCCTCGATGCATCTACCGCTGCGCTTCGCGACTATGACCTGTCTCATTCTGTGTGTGATCACGGTCGCGAGTGTACCTGCCCAGCGCGCAGCGACAGCAGCCCCGCCGAGCGGTGCCCAGGCTGACGTCACGGCGCGCATCGCCACGTCGGCACAGGCGCTCCTCACCAAGCTCGATGACGCGGGCCGTGCCAAGGTGCAGTTTCCGTTCGGGGGACCGCAGAAGACGCGCTGGTCGAATTTGCCGACCAGCATCGTCCGCCGCGAGGGGGTGCGCATGGGCGATCTGACGTCCACACAGCGTGCCGCGGTGAAGGAGCTGCTCGCCGTTGCGCTCAGTCGAGACGGGTACCGCAAGGTCACCGAGATCATGCAGGGAGACGAAGTGCTGCGGAACGCGCCTTCGCAAGGTCAGCGCGCGGGTGGCCGCGCCGGCGGTCGCGGCGGACCGGGCGGCAACCCGATGTTCGGCGAGGACGAGTACTACCTCGCATTCCTGGGAACGCCATCGCCGACCTCCCCGTGGATGCTGCAATTTGGCGGTCATCACCTCGCGATCAATCTCACGCTTGCCGGAAGTCAGGCGACGATGGCGCCGAGCCTGCCGGCCACGCAACCGGCGACCTTCACGGTCGAAGGCCGGACGGTGCGCCCGCTGGGAAACGAGAACGACAAGGCGTTTGCGCTGATCAACGCGTTGAATACCGAGCAGCGCGGCCAGGCCATCCTCAACTCTCGCGTCGCCGATCTCGTCCTCGGTCCCGGGCAGGACGGAAAAACGATCCAGCCCGAGGGGATTCGCGCCTCGGCGCTGTCGGCGGCGCACCAGACGATGCTGTGGGAACTGGTGCGAGAGTGGGTAGGCATCATGAACGACGCCTTTGCGGAGCCGCGCATGGCGGAAATCCGCGCGAAGCCGGCGGACACCTTCTTCGCCTGGAGCGGACCGACCACCAATGGCAGCGCGGCTTACTTCCGGGTCCAGGGGCCGACGCTCGTCATCGAATACGCTCCGCAGCAGGGCAATGTCGATCACATTCATACGATCTACCGGGATCCGACGAACGACTACGGTGCGAAATTCGCGAAGTAGAGCCATCGGCGCGCTGACGCTGCTGCTCGCCCTGACCTCAGGAAGCTGGACGTCCGCGCACCGGCGGGACGAGTACCTGCAAGCCGCGCGTCTCGGCATCGATCCGGACCGCGTGGAGCTCGCGCTGGATCTGACGGCCGGGATCGCGGTGGCGGAAGTGGTACTGTCGGAAATCGACCTCGACAAGAACGGAATGATCTCGGTCGCCGAGGCTCGGGCCTACTCGAACCGCGTGCTGAGCGCCATTGCGCTCGATGTCGACGGCATCCCACTCCGAGTCGAACTCGTCGAGAGTACTTTTCCCGCGTTCGACACCGTTCGGAACGGCGAAGGCACCACGCGCATTCAAGCGGTGGCGAAGATACCGCGACTCGACGACGGGCTCCATCACCTGCGGTATCGGAACGCCTACCACTCCGACATCGGGGTCTACCTCGCGAACGCGCTGGTTCCCGCCAGCGATCGCGTGATCGTCGCGGCGCAGCGTCGTGACGTCGATCAACGCGACCTGGTCATTGACTACATGCTGAGCGGACAGCCGACGCCGACCGCTCGTCGCGGTCTTTCAGTCGGCGTCGCTGGCGCGCTCGTCCTGATCGCAAACGTCTGGTGGCGAACTCGTAATCGCCGGAGAGAGGACTTGTGATGAACCGCCGTGAATTCCTCGAATCGGTTGCCCTCGCCGCGGCAGCGCCAACGTTCGCCCTTCAGAACGCGGCAAACGAATGGGGATCGCCTGTCTTCGATCTGCACTTTCATCTGCGTCCGCAGCCGGCCGGCAATCTCGCGCACCTGGACGGGGCCGGCGTGACGAAAGCCAATCTGCTCACACGTGGAGGGGCGCTCGAGCAGGTGAAGGCGGTTCAGGCGGCCGCGCCGGGCCGGTTCACCTGGTACACCAGCTATGACGTGACGAAACCTGATGCCGAACAGGTGCTGACGCAGGCCGTGAAGAACGGCGCACAGGGCTTCGGCGAGATGAAGTTTCACGTCGCCGCCGACGGTCCGGAGCTACGGCGGATATATGCGCTGGCCGCGGACCTGCGCGTGCCGATCCTGATTCACTTCCAGGAAGTCGATCACACCCCGAATGAAGGGACCTGGAGCACGGGGTATGCGAAAACCTTCGCGTCGGTTCTCAAGGAATACCCAAAGACGACGTTCATCGGCCATGCCGACGCGTTCTGGGCCAACGTCAGCGGCGACTATCACAACGAAGCGGTCTATCCGACGGGTCCAGTCAAACGCGGCGGTGTCACCGACCGATGGCTGGGCGACTTCCCGAATCTCTTCGGGGACATGTCCGCCGTCTCCGGCAACACCGCGATGGCCCGCGATACGGCGTTCACGGAAGATTTCCTCAAACGTCATCAGGACAAGTTGATCTTTGGCAGCGACTGCAGCTGCGGCGACGGTCACGGCGCGGGATACAACAACCCGGCGGCCCCCGGTATGGCAGGCAAGTGTGTGGCGCGCGAGACGTTGACTGTCCTGAAGCGGTCAACGTCACCCGCGGTCTTTCAGAAGATCGTGTGGGGCAACGCACACAAGTTGCTGCGGATTCAGTCGTAGCGCACTTCGGCCCGGACGTTCGGCACATCCGTCGGCCACAGGAGGAGGGCAGGATGGGTCACCCAGTCGACGATTCGGCGATGGACATTCTCTTCCGCGAGGCGCGCACGTACTCGAAATGGCAGTCGCGGCCCGTCACCGATGAAATGCTGGGGGACTTGTACGAGCTTCTGAAGTGGGCGCCGACGAGCGCGAACGCCGCGCCGGCGCGTTTCGCGTTTCTCCGGTCACGGGAGGCGAAAGAGCGTTTGCGTCCGGCGCTCGCCCCGCTCAACGTCCAGAAGACGATGACGGCGCCGGTCACCGTGATCGTGGCGTATGACCTGAAGTTCTACGAACACCTGCCGAAGCTGTTCCCTCACAACGCTGGAATGGCGGAGCTCTTCGAGCGCAACCCGGAGATGGTGGAGACCACGGCGAAGCGCAACTCGAGCCTTCAGGGCGCCTACCTGATCATGGCGGCGCGATCGCTCGGCCTCGATTGCGGGCCGATGTCCGGCTTCGATCACTCCAAGGTGGACGACGAGTTCTTTGCCGCCGGCAAACCCTGTTTCGGCTGCGATCAGGAGTTCTTCTCCGAGGGGCACGTGAAGTCGAACTTTCTCTGCAACCTCGGGTACGGCGATCCAGCCGGGCTCCACCCGCGTCTCCCGCGCCTCACGTTTGGCGAGGCGTGCTCACTCCTGTGAGCTTACGGGCCGGCGACTTCGTAGCTGGCCCGGTGGTCCTGCGCGCTTACCCGTGCGGCGGTAACCGGACGCCGACCACATTCCGCAGGTAGTTGATGTTGTGCCCGATGTAATCATCGACGGCGACGTCCATGTTTCCGCCGATGGCATCGAACCCGTCGTCGCCCTTTCGCGGTCCGTCGAGGTCGAGGACGACCCACCCCTTGTAGTGCCGGTCGCGCAGCAGCTTGAAGACGCCGGGAAAGTCGACGCCGCCGCCGCCCAGATTGTGGTAAACGCTCGCGACGGCGTGTTGCTCCTGCGTCGGCGTCGAGGTGTTGCCGCGATATTTCGCGTAGGTGTCCTTCAGGTGCACTTCGGCGATGCGCGGAAAGTACTCACCCATGATCTGCACCGCATCCATGCCGCCGAGTGTCAGGTGCCCGGTGTCCGTCGTTAGCCATACGTATTTCGGATCGGTGAGCTCCATCACACGGCGCACGTCGCGTTCGCGCTCCATCGGTCCCCAGATATGCGGATGCGGGGCGAGCTTGATCCCCATGGCGAGCGTCTGCCGACCGATCTCGTTCAGCGTGTTGGCCAGCCGCTTCAGCTGATCGTCGCTCGGGCCGCCGGCCGGGCGGGCGCCCATGTTGCACTTCCAATGGGTGGACCCGAACGGCTGGAGAAAATCGCGCGCGAACGCCACATGATCCGCGATCGTTTTCGGGATCTGATCCGGATCGATGAAATTGGTCGACTGTCCTCTCGCGCCGTTGGACACGTCGATCATCGTGATGCCGGCCTCGTCGAACAGCTTCTTGAGCCCCAGCGGGTTGCTGCGGTACTTCTCAATCTGGTTGGCGTACGGCTCGATCCCCTGCAGCCCGAGCGCCGCGATCCGTTTGATCGCCCACTCGATGTCGTGCTGGTTGCTCCAGAGAGAACTGGTGCTTCCGAACAGGATGTCGGGGTTGACCGGGTCCAGCGGCCGATGTGCGACCGCAGCCCAGACGTCGGACGAGCCGGCAACACGCGCAACCGCAGCCATCCCGCCCCACGCGAGCGTCTGCGACATGAACTCGCGCCTTCCAAGACCGCGCTGAGCAGCACTCATCGGCATGGGTGTCTCCTCAGCGCATTCTTGGGATCGCGGCGCCGGACGTCAACGAGAATTCGCTGATGCTCCGCGCGGGCCCGGCCGCGCCCGTTCCAGTACTTTTATCGCCGTCCACGTCCGCTGCTGGTCGGCACAACGCACCAGCGCGTTATACGCCGAAGGGAGGGCGTGTCGTTTGAGGACGCAGACGAGCAGCCGGTGAGGCGCCGACTTGGCGTCGCAGTCGTGTGGAATGTCTCCCGTCACCAGCGCGGTGCACGAAACGTATGCGTGGATCAGCGAATGGGGCGCACCTCGCTGCTGGAACCAGTGGACATCCCGGAGGTCGCCGAACCGCACTTCAGCGCTTCGCCATCCGTGCCATTCACGGTGAACTCGAATCAGCAGCCCGTGTTCCGGTTCCATGTGTCTTTCGCCTCCTGCGGTCGTCTGGTACTAGATGTCACCGGCGACTGTGGAACCATCCGGTCGATGGGGGAGAAATCTGCCGGTCAGGAGATGAGTCCCTTCCGAACGGCGTACAGGACGATCTCGGCCGTATTGTGCAGGTT
>Ga0114129_10017321_pt1 | contig 10257 bp, 9 predicted proteins | sample RhiMetdeltSRZDD1_FD_80071 | JGI IMG/M metagenome (GOLD analysis project Ga0114129, IMG submission 80071) | Populus rhizosphere microbial communities from Tennessee, USA - Rhizosphere MetaG P. deltoides SRZDD1 (version 2) (version 2) | ecosystem: Host-associated > Plants > Roots > Rhizosphere >... | reverse complement strand
TTACCCGATCTGGCCGCAACTAGATTGGCTGCTCTTCGGCATCTTCGCCGCTATGTCGCTGCTCATCATGGCCGGCGCCGACTTGAAAGTGGATGCGCTTATCATCCTCGTAGGATTAGCGGGCGGCTTGGTGATTGAAAGCTGGGGAACGCAGACGCAGTTGTGGACTTACTATACCTTTGAGCGTCCACCGTTGTGGATTATTCCGGCCTGGCCCATCGCCAGCCTGGCGATTGACCGTTTGTTTCGCGCGCTGCGGCGTTTGACGGCGAGCCTGCGCCCAAACGTGTTCCGTTATTTGTATTGGGCGGTCTTCCTTTTGTTTTACGCGCTCATGCTCAGCTTCGTCTGGCCCACGCTGAACAAGTCGTTCACCTGGATCGCGCTCCTGGTGTGCGCCGGATTGATTTTGACTCCGACCGATTACCGCCTCGCCGTGCTCACTTTCATCGCCGGGAGTGGGCTGGGTTATTTTTTGGAAGTGTGGGGAACGACGCGCGCGTGCTGGACTTACTACACTCAGCAGACTCCGCCGGTGTTCGCCGTCTTCGCGCACGGAATGGCGGCGGTGGCGTTCTGGAGAGTAGGAAGGCTGGTGGTTAGTTGCTGGTCGCTGGTAGCTAGCAGATGGCAGATAGCAAATAGCTGATAGCTAATGGCTGTTCACTTGAACACCTGGCACTTCCGCACTTCGATACATTGCCTCAACAACCTGTACAGTAGCGACACTATCCTGTAACTCCGGTCGCAGACTCCGGCCGCTCCGCAGACTGTCTATAAAAAATTTCCATTGAGCTTGATAGGGCTGCAAAAGATCTTTGGCGCTCGTCGCCGTCACGGCGACCGGATGATCAGCCTGCCAAACGCGCAAGGGATATTCCGGGCGATAACCGGAAGGACTAAACCCAAACAAAGTTTTCAAACGCGCCAGGCCCTGTCTGCCCCGCACGTACAAATAGGTTTGATCGTACGGCACGCCGCAATCCCAACTGACTTCGACAAAAATAGTGAGCGGCCCCTGGCAGACGATGAAGCCGGTCGCGCTCACTTCCACATCCCAGGTTGTTTCCGCCGGAGCCTCGCCGGGCAAATACCAACTCGTCTGCCCGGTTGACTCCAACCTCCGATCAAGAACACCGGTTGTGGAGAGCACCGTTGGCCGGCCACTCAGCCACAGCGCAAGATCAATGAGATGGGAACCGAGGTCAGTGAGGACGCCGCCGCCGGCCAACTCCCGGCGCGTGAACCACGTCCCCACGCCGGGGACGCCTTTACGCCGCAGCCAACCGCAGCGAATGGCGGTGACCTCGCCCAAGACGCCGGCTTGAATCATTTATTGCAGCGCCACGATCTCCGGCCGGAAGCGGTTGGCAAAGGCGATCATCAATTCTCGTCCGCTACGCTCGGCGGCCAGAAACATCGCCTGCGCTTCAGCGGAATTGAGGGCCATCGGTTTTTCACACAACACGTGAAGTTTCGCTTCGAGCGCGGCGATGCTCATGGAGGCATGTTGTGCGTTGGGGCACGCGACCAAGGCTACGTCCAGACCCAGGCCAAATAATTCGTCCAAAGTCCGGCAAACGTGAGGCACGTGGAAACTGTCGGCGGTCGCCCGCGCGCGGTCCAGGTCCGGATCGAATAGTCCGGCGACGACGACCTCCGGGAGATTCGCGAGCACCGGCAGATGCGCCCGTTCGACAATGCGCCCCGCGCCGATGAGGCCGATCCGTAAAGGAGAAGTTGTGTTATCCATCAAATTTTACCGCAGAGCGCGCGGAGAGAAAGAAAGAGAAAGAGAAAAAATAAGTCTCAGCGAACTCCGCGCGCTCTGCGGTTAATGAGGAAAGTTTATGAAGGCACACTTAACGCTAAACCGAGGGCTGCATCGGCGGTTAAGGTCAAACGCGGGAGACACGCTTGCAAGCCGGAGGCGATGGCACGCGCTTCATTCGGTGCGACCACCAGAGCCGCATAGAGTCTTTCCCCTGGAACAACCGAGACGTTTTGGGCCACCACCGCTTCCACCGCGGCCTCGTTCGCGCACAAGTGGAGATGGATCGCCGTGTGCGGTCCCACGGCCGGTAAATGATAGCGCTCCACCATCTCGCGCACGGTGAACTGGCCGGGGGCCGTCGCCCCGTCCGTCGTCGGGGAGGCGTAGGTGAGCAGACAATTCTGAAAGCACGGAGACAGCAGGCGCGTCAGTTGGCCGGCCGCGCCCATCGCGATGCCAATGACCGGGGTCGTCGCCCGCCACAAGAGATCGAACACGGGGAACATATCGCCTGGGCGGTCAGCCGTCCCCACCAATTTGACGACATCTGCGTGTGGACGCAGGTCGGTGTAGAACAACCATAAGTCTTCCGGCATCTGGTCATGCCAATGGCGGGAAACGATCACACGCGTCTGGGTCCGGGGCTGGGCCGCGAGCCAGGTCAGACAATCCCATTCGACATCCACATACGCGCAGCCGAGGTTCAACGCTTGCGCTAGAATGCCTAAGCGGGTTTCTTCTGAGCCGGAGAAACGTCCGCCCTCACGCGAGGGGCGGCAGGTGATGATCAAGGGACACGGCGACTCCGCAATCAGCCGAGGCAAGTCAAAGCGCTGCATTAAATCCAGGCGTAATTCGGCGAGGCCAATATGTGGCGCGAGCGACTTCAGCCGCGCCAAGCAGGCATCGGTATCCGGTTCAGCGAGGGGAACAGCCAAACGATTAGACATTCAGTCTCAGTCTCCCGCCAACCGCGCGCCATCCGGCAAAGGCACAATCGGCCGCGTGTCGCGGCTGACCAGAAAGTCCGGCCGGGGTGGTTTAGGAATGGGCAGCAGTCGGTTTTCGACGCTATTGTACGTCACAATAACCACTTTGCGGTCAAAGGGCGACATGTTAGGCGAGGAACCGTGCGCCAAGTTGCCGTGGAAAAACATGACCGAGCCAGCCTGGCCCTTGGGCGCCACCAAGCCATTTGCTTTGACAAGCCGGGCGACCGTCTCCTGATCCAGAGAATACTTCAGGTCGGCGGTCAAGTTGGAAATCCAGGCTGGCCCATCCTCATAGCCCTGGGGCACCTCCGTCAGCGTCAACGGTTCGATGACTCCATCTCGATGCGAACCGGGGATGAGGAACAACGGTCCGTTGAATTCATTCACTTCATCGAGGAAGACGACGGCATTGATCACCCGGTCGGTGGGCATGCCATCTTCGTTTCGCCAGAAGACGTAATCCTGATGCCATTCCCAGATATCACCGCCAAAAGCCGCTTTGGCGTTGATCTTGAACTGGTAGACGTATACGTCACTCCCTAGCAGTTGCATGGCGGCTTTGGCGAGGCGCGGTTGCCGGGTGAGGCCCTGGAAGACGTCGTTCGTGGTATGCACGCCGTAAACAGAACGCACGATGTTCCCGTTCTTCTCCAAAACCCGCCGGGGCGAATCTTCAGCGAAGAGGCTGGGAAGTTGAGCGTGCATTACTTCCAATTCCGCCGGCGAAAAACAATCCGGCAAAACCAAAAAACCGGTCGTCTCGTAGGTTTTCACTTGCTCCGGGGTCAGTAGGCCGTGGTGATTGTTGGTGCTCATTGAATTGCTCCTTATAAAAAGTTTTCTGAAGACTACAGCTCCAACCTATCTTTCCAGGTAGACCTCCGCCGGCCTGATCCTTTGCTCGGCGAGGTGGGCTACACCAAGTAAACCGGCTGTGTCCGGCAGAATGGCCCGCTGAAGCGCCACTGTTCGATGGGCTGAGTTGAGCAGGTGGGCGTGCAAGGTTTCGTCCAGGGTTGACCACCAGGGCGGGCCAAGGCCGCTTAACCCGCCGCCAATGACCACTGCCTCCAGGTCAAGCAAATTGACGACGTTCGCCGCGGCCAGCCCCAACCACCGACCGGAAGTCGTGAGGGCTTCTAACGCCCAGGCCTCGCCGTGTTCCGCCTCGGCGGTGACGGCGGCCGCGCCGGGCAGTCCACGCTCGGCGGCCAGGCGCTCAAGCGCGCGACCGGAGGCCAGCATTTGTAAACAACCTCGATTCCCACACGGGCAAGCCGGTCCGTCCGGCGCTACGATTAGATGACCGAGTTCACCGGCCCAGCCATGTCGTCCCCGGAATAGAGTTCCATTTAGAATGAGACCAGCGCCGACGCCGGTGCCGACCATCATCACTAGAACATGTTGATAGCCGCGGCCCGCGCCGAAGGCCCACTCCGCCAGCGCCGCGGCATTCGCATCGTCCTCGACCAGAATCGGTATCCCCAGCCGCGCTTGAAGCAAGGCGCGGAAAGGCAAACCGGCCCAGGCCGGACGGTTGGGCCAACTCACGACCTCGCCCGCTTCATTCGTCAACGCTGCGAGCGCGACGCCCGCCGCCGCGACCGGCCCCCATCCATCTTTCTGACTCAGCAGGCTCGCCGCCAGATCAGCCACGAAGCTTACCTCGTCAGCCGGCGATAAACCAGAGGGCCAAGTCAGCGCGCGGTGATTCAAGATTTCGCCGCCCTTGACCAATGCGCCTCGGACTTGCGTGCCGCCGATGTCTAGAGCCAATAGCGTTGGGTTCGTTTCCATGTGTCTACTGTTTACGGAATACGCAATCCGGAATATCTTGTCGTATTCCGGATTGCGTATTCCGTCGCAGATCAAATCAGAAAGCACTCCAGTTTCAGCGACCGGGCGAAACGCGCGGGCGCGCGAGCACATGCGCCAGGCGCAGCTTAATCACAATCTGAAAAAGCGCGTCCCAATCCATCGCCATATAATCCGGTTGGCACAACTGCTGCACGCGTTCCGGTTTGATCCCCCACAGGGCCGCGATAGAGGTCACGCCGGCCCCTTGGGCGCAGAAGATATCGCTCACCGCATCCCCGACCATGGCCGCCTCGTCCGCCGAACAATTCAGCACCTCCAAGATGTGCAGCAAGCCCTCCGGATCAGGCTTGGGGCGGTTGAGTTGATCTGAAGTGACGACGGCGCTGAAGAAATCCGCCACTTCAAAATGCTCCAGAATCTGGAGCGTCCGCAGCCGATCTTTGCCGGTGAGGACGGCCAGCTTCAAATTGAGCGTTTGCCTGGCCCAGGCGAGCATGTCTCGCGCTTCAGGAAAAAAGGTGATGCGATCAATGTGCGCCTGACACAGTTCCCGGTAAGGCTCCCACAGCGCGTGCGGCAGGCCCAGCTGATCCATGATGCACGGAAACGACTCGCCCATGTGCTCCAGATAAGACTCAATCGGCGGCGAACCGTCGCCGATGACTTGCCGGTAACTCGCCTCGAAGGCGAAGCGCATGAGCGGCTCTGAGTCGATGAGCACCCCATCCAGATCGAAGACGACGACTTTTAACATGAGTGGTTCCCGGCCCCCACCCTGCCCTCCCCCATCGGAAAAACCACCGATGGGGGAGGGTTGGATGGGTTCTTAAGCAAGCACCCGCTGCGTGTGCATCCGAATCTTTTTGATGGCGTCCACCAACTCCACCAGATCGGCCTCGTCCCCCAGCAAAACCCGATGATGCAGCCAGACGACGTGATCGCTGATATCCTCCGCCACCGGGCAACTGACGCGCGAGTAATCCGGCAACAGGGGATCGTCGGCGCGCCAGCGCGGGCCGAAGGCGCGATCCCGGAAAACCGGCGTCCGGTGAATCGCGAGGTAAGCGATGAAGGCCGGAATCCCCTCGGCGATGAGCATGTCCACCAACTGCTGCCGAGGCAACCCATCGAAGGCGGCGTCATCGTAGCGGAACATGTACATGTAGTGCGGATTCCGGGTGACGCGCGGGTCGCGCCCTTGCGGGACAAGCCCCGGAACTTCGGCCAAGAGCCGATCCAGCAAGACGGCGTTCCGGCGGCGGCGTTCAATCTGCTCATCCAGGCGTGTTAGTTGCACGCGCAACACGGAGGCGTGCAGTTCGGACATGCGGCAGTTGCTGCCCAACAGCGTGTGCTGATAGGTGCGGTCGGTTTTGGGCCGGCCACAATTGCCGTAGAGGAAGCAGCGCTCGATGAATTCCGAGTCGGCGGAGGTGATGATACCGCCCTCACCGGCGGTCATTAGCTTGAACGCCTGAAAGCTCAAGATGGCGGGTGACGGCAGCGCGCCGACCCGGCGGCCTTTCCACTCCGCACCCTGCGCATGCGCGGCATCCTGCAGGATGACCAAATCATGCCGGCGGGCGATGTCCAGAAGTTCATCCATGTCGGCCAAGTGTCCGGCCATGTGCACCGGGAGGATCGCGCGCGTGCGCGGCGTGATGGCGGCCTCAACTTTTTTCGGGTCCAGGCAGTAGGTCTCCGGGTCAACATCCACGAGCACCGGCACGGCGTTGACGCACAACACCGCGGTCGCGGTCGAGATAAAGGTCGAGGCCGGGACAATGACTTCATCGCCGCGTCCAATGTCCAGACCCATTAAAGCCAGTTCGAGCGCTTGCGTGCCGTTCGCGACCGCCAACGCGTGCCCGGCGCCGTGGTAAGTCGCAAACTCGCGCTCGAACTCGGATACGTGCGAGCCGTTGCCGCGCCACCATTGACGACTTTTGATGACGCCGGTGACCGCCGCCAACTCTCGGTCATCATAGACAGGCCAATCCGGGAAAGGTTTTCGTTTGGCGGGTGGGCCACCGTTAATTGCCAATTCAGATTCAGACATGCAAGCCTCCTTCGAGAGATAGAGAAAAAGAAAAAGAAAGAGAAAGAGATGTGACGACTCAGGTTGTGGCCGGAGAACCGACCGGATTCAAGACGACTTCTTCAGTTACCGCCGGTGACTCACTGGGGAACGCATCCGGCAGTTCTACCTCGACGTTCCGAATACGGGGATTGAGATATCCCAGGCCGATGCTGATTAGGAAAGCTATACCGGAGATGATGAAGAGCAAGCCAATCCCCCGCCCCGGCCCGACGCCGATAATTTTTCCGACACTCTCGGCCAGCAGCCCGCCCTGGGCCATGAGCGGCTCGAACACGTTGTCCGCCAGCGGCCCGGCGATGAGCGAGGCGATGGGCAGGCTGATCGAGATAAAGATTCCGCTCACGGCGCCGGTCCGGCCCTGAACATCTGGCGCAATTTTGCTCTGCCACAAAGCAATGATGGAGCCGGTCGCAAGGGGAACGAAGAAGAACGCGCCAAAACCGGCGAAGGCCAAAAGCGGAATGGAAGGTCGCAGTCCGGCCAGCATCATGAATACCCCGTTCGTCGCCATGAAGCCATAGATGCCCAAGACGCGGCGTTTGGGGCCGCCCCAAATCCCCATCACCACACTGCCCACTAACATACCCACCCCGGCAATAGATTGCACCGTGCCAAGCATCAGCGGTGTGGCAAAGGAGAGCACCAACGGGTTGACCAAGACAACGACGATGCCGGTGAAAAGATTGGTGGCCGCAAACAGCCAGAGCAAACCCAGCAGCCCCGGTCGCGCGCGCAGATAATTCCAGCCAAATAAGATTTCGCTCCAGAAGGAACCCTGGGCCCGAGCGCTTTCTGCGGTGAGCGGCGGTTTAGGAATCCGCAGCAGGAAGAGGGTGAGGATGGGGAAGGAGAACGAGATGAAATCAACCAGCAGAACGCCTTGAATTTGGATGGCCGTCACCAGCACGCCCGCCAGAAGCGGGCCGAGGAGTTGCCCGGCGGCGAAGGTGGCTTGGGTGATACCGCTGGCCCGACCGAGTTGGTCTTTGGGAACGAGCAGCGGCGTGATGGCGCCGTAAGCCAGCCGGAGGAACGATAGGATGATGGAATTGAGAGCTGTGCAGAGATAGATTTCCCACAACTCCAACCGTCCCAACTGAAGCAGAATGGCCAGGGTTAAGGTGGTTAGACTTAGCCCACATTCGCAGAGGATAATTGTCTTGCGCCGATCCCACCGATCCACGGCGGCGCCGGCGAAGGGCGAAACCAGGAGGTTGGGCAACGTAGCAAACAAGGTGATGAGGGCCAATTCCGTGGCCGAACTGGTTTTCTGATAAATCCAGACTCCGAGCGCAAAGCTGCTCAACATCGAGCCGACGACCGAGACGAATTGCCCGACGGAGATGAGGATAAAAACTCGCATCCCTTTGGCTTCAACGGGTTGTTGCATTAGAGAGCCTCCTAAGATAGAGATAGAGAGAAAGAGAAAGACACAGGATAGCTAATGATTCGTTCAAGGACAGAAACCCGGTTTCTGGTTGAGAATTCAGAAACGCCATATGAAAGGACAGAAACCGGGTTTCTTGTGAGCATTAACGATTAGCCAGCACAATATGAATCCCGTGGCCCGGTTGAAGGGTGAGGCCGGGCTTGAGGGTGACCGGCGGTTCCGGGGCCAGAGTCCACCGGAACTTCTGCGCCAGGGTTGCCATGATTAGCACCAGCTCCACCATCGAATACGCATAACCGATACACATCCGCGGCCCGCCGCCGAACGGAAAATAAGCGTAGGTGGGCAGGCGCTTGGCGAGATCATCCTGCCAACGATCCGGGTTATAGGTCTCCGGCTGATCAAAGTACCGCGGATGGCGATGTACCACCCACTCACTCATGAAGACCGTCGCGCCTTTGGGAATGCGGTAGCCGCCGATTTCGCAGTCTTCAATCGCTTCCCGACCAAAGCCCCAAACCGGCGGGTAAACGCGCATGGTTTCCTTGATGACCCACTCGGTGTAACACAACTCCGGCAGATCGGCCATGGTGGGTGAGCGACCATCAAGCACGGACTTCAACTCCGCCAGGAGCTTGGCTTCCGCTTCGGGATGCTGCGCCAGAAAATAATATGTCCAAGCGAGCACGAGCGTGCTCGTATCATGGCCCGCCATCAGCAGCGTGATGACTTCATCTCGCAATTGCTGATCGCTCATCCGCGTGCCATCCTCATATTGAGCTTCCATCAGCATGGACAGCAGGTCGCCCAGGTTTTGACCGGCGACGCGCCGTTGGCGGATGATGTTGAAGATGACTTGATCCACTGCCTGCAGCCAATTTTCTCCATCCAGGTCAACCCCAAAGAGCCGGCTGCCCTTTTGATCCTGAGCCTGCTCATCCGGCACTTCGACACCGAAGAGAGTCTTGGAGAGAATCTCCAACGTCAGGCGACGCATGTCCCAGTGAACGTCGCGAGTCTCGCCCGCGCGCCAAGTCTTAAGCATCCGCTCGGTGTAAGCAACCATCACTTCACCGTAAGCCGCCATCCGCTCTCGGTGAAAAGGCGGCTGGGCGAGACGACGTTGGCTCAACCAAAAATCACCTTCACTCGTCAGTAAGCCATTCCCATAGATGGCCGGATAGCCGCGCAGCGTTTTGTCCTTGATAAAACTGCGATGTCGCCGGCCCAGGACTTCTTCGATGTAGTCGGCGTCGCTCACCAAATACATCTGAATGCCCAACAGATTGATGTGGACGAGGCCGCCGTACTCATGCGCGCAACGCGTGAGAAAGGTGAGCCAGTCGTCTCGCATGAGCGCCATGTTAGCCATCAGGAACTCACCGGTCAGACGCGGCGGGGTTTGAACTTTTTTCGTAGCGACAGAAGTGTCCATCTTTAAAAATCCTTCACTTAGACTCGAAAAATGACTCGTGCTTAAGTGTCAAGTGTTCACGTGTCACGTGACACTTAAGCACCTGACACTTAATCACTTGACCCACCATCACGAGTCACTTCTCACGAACCGCCTCCAAGCACCCCTTCAACGCCGCCGCTAAAGCGGGAACATTCGGCTCTTCGACAATCGTCAGATGCGTGCCCGGAACCGTTTGGACGATCGGCGATTGAGCGCAGAACTGACTCCAGCCTCGGGCCGGATCACTCCGCTCGATCTGCGCCGCGGCTTCCGTGGGAGGCTCGCCCTGGATTTCCGCTCGGAAGAATGCAAGGCGGCCCGGATACGAACGCGGCCGCGGAGCGTAGAGGAGTTCCGCTCCTAAGTTGGCCTTCCAGACCCCGACGTAATTGCGCATTTGCTGCAAACCTGTTCCGGGCGGCAGCACATTCATCCGCCAAGCAAACTCTAGAGCGATGCGCAAGCGCTCATCCGAGGGGAGTTGTTGAAAATCCGCATAAGGCATCGTCAAGTTTTGCTCACCAATGATCGCGGCAATCACTTCCGGTTCTTCCGGCAAGGGGTGATCCGGCAAGGGCAGCCGGGTATCCAGCATCGCTAACAGCGCGACTTCTTCACCCCACTCTTCCAAACGGCAAGCCATCTCAAAAGCAATCAGGCCGCCCAACGACCAGCCGCCGAGGAAGTAAGGGCCGCGCGGTTGAACCGCGCGCAGCGTGTTCAGGT
>Ga0114129_10017318_pt1 | contig 10258 bp, 11 predicted proteins | sample RhiMetdeltSRZDD1_FD_80071 | JGI IMG/M metagenome (GOLD analysis project Ga0114129, IMG submission 80071) | Populus rhizosphere microbial communities from Tennessee, USA - Rhizosphere MetaG P. deltoides SRZDD1 (version 2) (version 2) | ecosystem: Host-associated > Plants > Roots > Rhizosphere >... | reverse complement strand
CGCGATCTCCAGGATCTCAATCGGGTCTTGCGTGGACCCGAGAGCGGCTTCCGTTGCCTCAGCCACACCTCGAGCGACGGTTAGAATCGTTCCCTCCACCGGGCGGACGACTCCCTTATAAGCGGTGTCACGCGCTTCACCGAATGCCCTGACCAGTGTAGGACCATCCAGAATTCCCTTGCCAATCACACCGCGTGCGAACCCGCGCCATAACTGTGAAAGGATCACGCCCGAATTACCGCGCGCGCCCATCAACGCCCCTTTTGATACCGCGCCCGCCATATCAGTAATACTGCGATGACCGAGATCCTTGATCTCATTCCACGCCGATTGCATAGTGAGCACCATGTTCGTGCCCGTATCCCCATCAGGGACCGGGAAGACGTTCAACGCATTCACGGTTTGCTGGTTCGTGCGAAGCCAGATGAGGCCGGCTTCGACCAGCCGCTTCATCGACTGACCATTAATCTGCTGCCTACGGAGTTTCTCAACGCGTGCGGTATCTACTGCCATGACACTCTACTCCTAGTCGGGATTGCTCACGCGTAGTCCTGCCACGTGTACGTTAATTGAATGTACTTTCAGCCCTAATGCCTTCTCTACATGAAAACGGACAGTATTGGCCACGCTTTCAGCCACCGAGTTGATGCGTGTGCCATATTCCACAACAATGTGAATTTCGATATCAAGATCTTCGCCGTTGTAACGAACGAACACACCACGTGAAGGCTCACGAGTGATCGACTTTACCAGGCCATCTGCAATATTCTTTGGCGCCAGCCCCACTACACCATAAGATTGCAAAGTAGCATGATAAGCGATCGTTGCAACTGCGTTCGGTGAGATGTGGATCCTGCCCAGAGATGTTGTTTCTTCGCCCATGATTTTCCTTATGTTTATTATGTCATTGCGAGCGCTCTTAGCGAAGCAATCTCCCGTTGAACGAGAGAACCCTGTCAATGAGCACATACCGTTTAAGAGGAGATTGCTTCGTCGCCCCCTGGGCTCCTCGCAATGACAGTTCTTGCGTCTATTTTATCATCTCACCTTGAGGAAGGTTGTGATGTATGGTAAAATGCCGTGCCTTCTAAAAAGGCAACTGGTATTCGCGGTGCAAGCACCGCTCGGAATTATAGCAAGAAAGGATGTTGTAAGAAATGGCTAAGTGCGCAAACTGCGGTAAATCAACCACCTTCGGTCATAATCGCTCATTCTCCCAACGCGCCACCAACCGCACGTTCAAACCGAACCTGCAAAAGACGCTCGTAATGGAAAAGGGTCGTGTCGTACATAAAGTATTGTGCGCCAAATGCATCAAGACCCTTAGCAAGACCGCTGCGTAAGGTTTAGAGTCACGCAACAAAGGTCACGGCCGCAAAGCGGGCCGTGATTTTTGTTTTAAAGCAGTGCTCGCAATGCCCTGACCCCTGCTGCCGGACCCTGGGGGTGTTTGAAGACCGCCGTCGCGGAGACGAAAGCAGTAGCGCCCGCGTCTTTCATTTTGGGTAACGTCTCAACGTCAATCCCACCATCGACTTCCAACCATGCAGAGGATCGCAGCGCATCCAATTTTTTGCGGATTTCTGATACTCTCGCAATGGACTCTGGGATGAAGCTTTGGCCCGAATATCCAGGATGCACGCTCATCACTAATATCAAATCTGCTTCCATTAAAGCAGGCTGGATCGCGCCGACAGGCGTCTCAGGGTTCAACACTGCACCGGCTTTACATCCAAGGACTTTGATCTTTTTTAACGTTCCGACTATATTGGGACAAGTCTCTACATGGACAGTCAGATTCGTCGCGCCTGCTTTTGCGAAGGCTTCAATATAACGCTCGGGGTTTTCGATCATCAAATGGACATCCAGCGGAAGGTTCGTAATGCGCCTGCAGGTCTGAACGATAAAAGGTCCCATTGTAATATTGGGCACGAAATGTCCATCCATTACATCCACATGAATCCAATCTGCACCTGCAGCTTCAACTGTTTTAATCTCTTCGCCAAGGCGTGAAAAATCTGCAGAAAGAATAGAGGTAGCAAGAACGTGTTTGTTCATCATATTAAAAATAAAGGTGACAGTCACTCTAAGATTTGACTGTCACCTGTTTTATCGAGGGTTATAGAGGAAGTAAATATAGATCCAGAATGGGATCAACCCACCCACCGCAATGAGCGCCATCAAGCCCAGACCAACAGAAGTCCAATCAATGTCTGGCATCGAAAACTCCGGGATAGGAAGCGTAGTCTCAGGAGTCGGCGTTGGTAGAGGCGGTGGCAGTGCTGGTTCTGGGCGCTGATAAGTAGATACAGTTTCCGGAGTCAAGTTCAACGCGGCCGCGGCACGCTCATCCCGTTGAGTACCGAAACGTAGAAGGACTCGTCCCAATTGATCTGCAGTACGGTAGCGCGCGGCAGGTTCTTTTGAAAGGACCTTCAATACGATTTGTTCAAGGGCGGGTGGGATGTCAGGCACATATTCGCTTGGAGGAATGGGCGAAGTTTCCAGATGCATACGGGCAAGTTCTTCACTGGTAGGAGCAGTGAAAGGCAACGCGCCGGTTAGTACTTCATAAAGAACAACGCCAAGCGAGTAAACATCAGAGGCGGGCGAGGGCGCTTCACCAGTTGCTTGTTCCGGGGAAAAATATTGCGGGGAACCCCAGACTACGTCCGCGCGTTCATCTGGCATAATCGTGGAGAGGGCGCGGGCGATCCCAAAATCTGTTACTTTGAGGCGTGCATCAGGCGTGACGATCATATTGTGCGGTTTGACATCACAGTGGACAAGTCCTGCGCGGTGAGCATAGCCTATACCGGCGCAAGCTTGCACCATTAATGGAATTGCTTCCTCAACTGAAAAACGTCCGCGTTGACGGAGGAGGGTTTTCAAGTCCTTGCCAGGGATATATTCCATCACAATAAAGAGCTGACCATGGTCGAGACCAAAATCATGAACAGTGACAATGTTGGGATGTGAAAGGTTTGCTGCGGCGCGTGCTTCCTGACGAAAACGTTGCTGGAATGCCTCGTCGTTGGAATAATCCTCATGTAAAACTTTGATTGCGACCGAACGCTCCAGCATCAAATCGCGTGCGCGGAATACATCCGACATACCGCCTGAACCGAGTCGTTCAAGTAGCTGATAACGATTGTTGAGCAACATTCCTTCGTTCATCGCAAAAAGATTATATCACTGCCCCTACCGCCCTTCGGGCACCTCCCCCAAATACGCCATAGATTGTTTAAATAATTATTTTGTTTTTCTGGCGTATTTGGGGGACGCCCAGCCACAGGCATGGGCGGGGAGGGGTCAGGTATAATCCTCACATGCGCAGTGCTGTCATCATTTATAACCCCACAGCAGGACGTTTTTCGGTAAAGCCATTTATCAAGTCTGCTGTGAATGAGTTGGAATCCGCAGGGTGGAAAGTAGAGGCCGTAGAAACCCAAAGTGGTGAACACATTATCAAATTGGCGAAACAGGCCGCGGCTGAGAAAAAAGACGCGGTCTTCGCGGTCGGTGGGGATGGAACCATCGGAAATGTAGTCAATGGGTTGGTCGGTTCAGAAACCGCGCTGGGAGTCCTCCCTGCGGGCACTGCCAATGTATGGAGTATCGAACTGGGATTGAGCCCCTTTGCATGGACTCATCCATGGGTGTTGCGCAGGAACGCATCAATTCTTGCTAATGCTCCCTGTCATGAAGTGGATGTCGGTCTATGTAATCAAATCTACTTTATGATGTGGGCAGGGATCGGTCTGGATGCATTAACTATTCAATCCCTCGAGCCACGCGTACGGTTGGATAAATTTTTAGCCCTGCCCGAATATGCGGCAAAGACAATCTGGAACGCGGTGCAATGGAGCGGCTTAAGTTTGCGTTTGTGGGTAGACGAACATGAAGTGGATGGGCATTATATCCTTGCAGTAGCAACCAACATTCGTCATTATATGGGCGGCCTCTCGAACCTTTCGCCGGATGCATATATCAACGATGGTCTTCTCGATCTATGGCTATTTAGTGGAAGCAATCTCGGTGATGCACTGCGGCACGCCTATGATCTCTGGCGCGGCAGTCATATCAATTCAGAAGCAACGCGCCGCATCACATTTCGCAACCTGCGCGTCGAAGCCGATTCCCCGTACTGGATTCAGACCGACGGCGAAGCGCGCGGTTCAGCTAAAATTGCCGAGATCAGTGTTCAAACACATGCATTAAAACTTCTCATGCCGCCTGATGGCATGGACTTATTAAGAAACGGGTTATTAATGAAATGAATGCTCGTCAACTTTTCAACAAATGGGTCATTCTTGGTGCACTTCTCTTGGCAGGATTTTTACTTCTCATTACCGCGATATCCATTGGATTAACCTCCTCACCTCGAACCTCAGACGTGGGATTTGCTCCCGCGGACGTGACCGTGATCCCCGCCTCAACCGGTACCTCTGGCGCGCCGCCCACACCAACCATTGACCCGTTCGCCTCACCAACTTCGCCTACGGGTATCGCGATTGGCAACTATGTGCAGATCAGTGGCACGAATGGAGAAGGACTCCGCATACGCAAGGATCCTGGCCTGGACGGTGAGTTCGAATTTCTTGGTTATGACTCAGAAGTCTTTGTTGTCCAGGATGGTCCGCGTGAAGTGGATGGATATGAATGGTGGTATCTCGTCGCTCCATATGACGATACACGCGTTGGCTGGGCTGCCTCAGACTTTTTGAGTTATGTTCCTTCACCATGACCTCACCTCAACCCATCTCCGAATCGCGCTGAGCGGAGGTCTGAGTATTCTTCGAAGATCAAAGTCGATGCGAGAGAAGGTAGAAAGTTAATTATGAACGAAAAACCAACTGGCATTACAGCCAACAAAAAAACCAGAGAATTTACGATTACGTGGAACGACAATCATACAAGTGTCTATCCATTTGAATTGTTGCGCGCAGCTTGTCCCTGCGCTTCCTGCCGCGGCGGACACGAGAAAATGAGTTCCGAACCTGATGCGGATGTGTTCGATATCAAGCTCGGAGATACCCCTTCCACGCGGATCAACAATGTTGTCGCGGTGGGTTCTTATGCAATCACCATTGTCTGGGAAGATGGACATGATTACGGGATCTACAACTGGCATTATCTGCGTGCGTTGTGTCCTTGCGCTGAGGATCGTGCGAAGTATGGAAAAGGAAAATAATAAACGGCGACTGATCTCTCAGTCGCTGTTTGATTACGGGGTTGGTGTTGGGGTACGAGTGGGCGTTTTCGTCGGTGTTCGCGTGGGCGTAGCCGTTGGTTTCTTTGTGGCGGTCGGAGTAGGCGTTGGGGTACGTGGTCGTTGAGTCTGTGTTTGCTTGGGTGTCGCTGTAGCCGTTGGCGTGACGAGTGCAGCCACACGCTCTTCCGCTTCTGTGCGCATTTCGGCGGTCATTGCATCCTCAGGGAGATCCAACAATAATCCCCAATACTCGGCAGCCTTATTAAGTTCTTTTCGGGCCTCATATACTTTTGCGCCCCAATAATAAAAGAGGGCCTTTTGCTCATCGGTTTTCGCGAGCGAGCGGGTCTTATCCAACTCCAAAAGCGCGTTGCCGTTCCGGTTTAGGAGTAGATTTGTGCGAACGATCCCCAAACGAACATCGAATGAATCGGAATAGAACAGCAAAACGTTCCGAATATCGCTATCTGCCTGCTCGCCATTGCCCAGTTCCACATTCGATAAGAAACGATAGAGATAGGGCTCGCGCTGGTTCCGATCGCGCGCGATGACCTTATTCATATCATTGATGGTCTCTTCATATTCCTTATTTTTGAAATGCATCTTGCCAAGCAGCAAATAACTTGCAGTATCTTCCGGTTTATATTTGAGATAAATATCCAACGCCTTGACTGCTTCTTCTTCATTCCCTGAGTCTGCATAAATTTGCCCGAGCAAAAGATATGTGGGAAGATAAGTCACATCTAATTCATTTGCCCGTTTGGCCGCGCTGAGCGCAAGGGCAAAATCCTTTTCCTTCACCCTGGCCTGTGCCAGATAAAAATATACCAGCGGGGAATTCGGCAAACGACGGTCTGCCTCACCCAGGTCAACCAGCGCGCCCTGAATGTCGTTCTGTTTCAATTTTGCAATGGCACGTTCGAGATAGGCCTCTCCAAAATTCGGGTCGAGCCTGATAGCATCATTCAAAAAGGAGGTAACGTTTGCATTTGGATCAATACCGAGTCTGGCGCGCGCCAGGCCAACATAGGCAGCGCCAAAGTTAGGGTTCAAACCGAGTGCCAATTGTTGTGCCGCGATCGCGCTCGAATAATCTCCCTTGAAGCGATAGGCCTCGCCGATGTAATAATACGCGTCTGCAGCCTGAGGCTCCACTTTGACGACCTCCTGCATACCGCGGATCACTTCATCCCAATTCCCTTTTTCATAAGCGATTTTTACAGACCGATAAATATCTGCAGATACAGGCGAGCGCGGGGTATTGACGTATAGAGGTGTCGCCGTATAAGGGACAGGCAATAGTTCTGAGAGCGGCGCAGCGGTTCCAATTACAACAGGCCGACCAGTTGCATTCAGGGCTGTGGGCGTCAATGTAAAGGTTGGTGATGGGCCAGGCGTAGCTGTAGGCGGGCGCTCAATTCCACTCCCGCTCACCCGCATGAATCCATAAATAATAGCTCCAACCAGCACAACCCCCAGGGCCACAAAGCCACCTAATCTCGCGACCGGGCTGGCCCGCACGGCTGCCCATCCTGTTGGCCTGGGCTTTTCATGCGCGAGCAAAAGTTTTTCTTCCCAGGCACGGGGCCTGTTCACCGGAAAAGGCTGAATGGTTTCATCTGCCGGTAACGCGCCGTGCAGGATCAAACCGCGTTTGGCGGCGGCATTTTCAGGGTCCAGTTTGAACGCTGTTTGCAAACAATAGATCCGCTCTTTGGCGGTTTCCACTGTGGCGCTCATCCAGACCCAATAGGTTGCGTTGTTCTGATCTGTTTTCAATAAACCCGTCAGCAATTCACGGGCACGGCTTTTATTCCCTACGCGCAGCGCTTCTACTGCTTCCTGGAAAACTGCATCGTTATCAGCCATATGCCGATTTTACCCTACTCGTGAAATTCCTCCACTTGGTAGGTTAATACTTCGAAATGTTTACTGCGCCACAGATCATGTTTCACCCCCATCTTATAACAAAGGTTGTTCAGAAACTCTGCCGGTTCCGGGATTTTTTCCCAAACCTGCGGGAGAAATGTTGCCCGGTGGTACGAATTATCACGCAGGATGACTCCATCAATATGCGGATGCAATTTGGACAACAGATCATTCGCATCTTTATATTCCAACGGGACGGGGCGGGTCAACCGCGAGATCTCGATCCGGATCCCGTTTAATTCCTCTTCTCTCACCACAGGGAAGCGCGGATCTTTCACAGCAGCAGCAACCGCGTGTTCACGCACATCTTCAGCCAGTGACTGATATGGGTCCAATGAACCAATGCAGCCGCGCAATTCTCCATGTGCAGTTAACGTGATAAAAGAGGAACCCTCTTCACGCAAACTCTGCGGTAAAGAGGATTGATTGAGATACGGTAACTCTTCGCCTTTCACGCCGCGCTCAATTGCCTCACGCGCCAGGCGGAGCAAAATTTTTTGTTCTTCGAGGGTCAATTTTTCCTGCATACTCAGCCCCTTCCAACTCACCATACTCTTCCAGCTATCCAAGCAGAGGGATGGATGAGGCTAATGAGTCAGTTTCCAATACTCACGGTTGTGATACACCAGCGGCTCGCCTTTCCCTTCGCCGCGCGCATCAAGGACTTCGGCAACAAAAAGTGTGTTCTCGCCAACAGGCATCGAGCTTACCACGCGGCAGTCGAAATAGGCCATCCCATCTTTGAATACGGGTGCATCCAGGGAAATGGTTTCGGTTTGCACGCTATCAAAACGATTGATGATATTTGGCATCTTCCCGGCAAAGCGATCGGAAAGTTCCTTTTGTGCATCCGTGAGAATGGTCACGGCAAACATACCAGATTTTACGACCAGATCATGCGTATGGGTTAATCGTTTCAGTGTAACGGAGATCAGCGGCGGCTCAAGCGAAATAGAGGTAAATGAATTAACTGTCATGCCATATTGCTGACCTTCATAAATGGAAGTAACGATCGCCACACCTGTTGTCCAGGCACGCATAGCATGCCGAAGTTTCTCCGGATCAAGAGTCATATTTAATTTCTCCATAGAAAATTCATCATAACGAGGAGGCATACCAGAGTCAAGACATAAATTGAATCTTTGTCACGCTTTAAAATGACACAACTCTTCAGTTATGCCACGCCAATTAAGTGTACATTTCCAAGGGGATCAGTCACAAATATTAACTTCCTGCCAACCCTTGCGCATTAATTCCTTAATAAGGTACTATTACACGCAAGCGACATGGAAACCGCCTCTCCAAGCCCGCGACGGCGTTCGCGTTCCTTCCGCGCAGTGCAAACTGTCCTTGGTGTTGCCATTCTGCTGGCAACTCTCTTCACGGCTCTACCATCTCGTGGACTGGTTGCTGGCGACTTCTATAATCGATTGAGCGTTATCCTCACCCCAAATACAAACGAATCACAACCACTTGCGTCTCAGCCACAACTACGAATTGGGATTGTTGCCGGACATTCCGGCAACGACTCCGGCGCGGTCTGCATGGATGGGAACGGCAACGTTACGCTGACAGAGGCCGACCTGAATTTGAAGATCGCTGCCATGGTCCAGGAGCAACTTACTCAAAAAGGTTATCAGGTGGATCTTCTGCGCGAATTCGATACGCGCCTCAATGGATATCGTGCCCTTGCCATCGTTTCCATTCATAACGATTCATGCGATTACATCAACGATGAAGCCACTGGCTTTAAAGTCGCGGCAGCGCTGAACACTCATGACGTCAACCGCGCCAACCGGCTCACCGCCTGTCTGGTAGACCGTTATCAGCGCGTTACTGATCTGACCTTTCACGCGGGAAGCATTACTGGTGACATGCGCGAATATCATGCCTTCCGCGAAATCGATCCAAATACCGTCGCAGCGATTATCGAAACTGGATTTCTCAATCTCGACCGCGAGATCCTCACGAAACATACCGACCGAATTGCAGAGGGAGTGGTGGAAGGTATTTTGTGTTTTGCTAACAACGAAAACATTGAGCCTACACCCGCCCCCAGCACAACGCCATGAGTGTCTTTTTCTCAAACGGACGCATTCGATTCTTTCCGATGCTGTGGTTGATATCGTTATTCATCAGCATTGGACTGCTGATTTTTTTTGTTGCTACATCTCCAGCCAATGCCTCTATTATTAATGTGTTTGGCCCAACACCGACGGCCGCCCAGGAAAATTTGTGGGCCTTTGCAGATCTTCCCAAGCCAACCTACACACCTGCACCAATCATCCCCACAATCATCCCAACAGACCCGATCCTTCCTGCCGCGACCGAAACGCCCGGTTCGATGGTAATGGAAATTGTGGATAATGCATCTGGCCCAGCAAATGCGGCTCCGGTGAATGTATCCAGACCTTCGTATGGCGGGTCAAAATATATCCTTGTAGATATTTCAGAACAACATATGTATGTTTATGATGGGGATGCACTCATTTATAGTTTTGTAGCTTCTACCGGCATACACAACGCCACACGCATTGGTAATTTCGCGGTGCAAAGCAAGATACCCAATGCCTATGGTTCCACCTGGAATATTTGGATGCCCGATTGGCTTGGCATTTACTGGTCGGGCGGCCTGGAGAACGGAATCCATGCGCTGCCAATTTTGCCAAACGGCGCAACATTATGGGAAGGTTTCCTGGGCAGTCCGGTTTCGTATGGATGTGTGGTCCTTGGCACGTATAATGCACAGGTTTTATATGATTGGGCAGAGATAGGTACGCCGGTAGAAATTCAATGGTAGTTCGCCACGTTTCTGTGGCTTGAGTTTATAAAGTTATTTTTTTATTAAGGGTCATCCTATGAATCATCAATTTATCGAAGCCCGTGAACTCATTGCAAAAGCGCGTGAGGCATTGCGCCGCGGCGACAAGGCCTCCGCAAGACAACTGGGGGAACAAGCTGCGCTTCTCGCGCCCAATATCGAGGATGTGTGGCTGGTGCTTGCCGCATCTGACCCAAATCCGCAGGATGCTCTGGCCTATGCCCGGAAAGCATTGGAAATTAACCCCGTGAGCGAACGGGCACGTCGCGGCGTGGAGTGGGCCTCAGGTCAGT
>Ga0114129_10017317_pt1 | contig 10258 bp, 8 predicted proteins | sample RhiMetdeltSRZDD1_FD_80071 | JGI IMG/M metagenome (GOLD analysis project Ga0114129, IMG submission 80071) | Populus rhizosphere microbial communities from Tennessee, USA - Rhizosphere MetaG P. deltoides SRZDD1 (version 2) (version 2) | ecosystem: Host-associated > Plants > Roots > Rhizosphere >... | reverse complement strand
CGAGCACGATACACTGCGCCCATTCCACCCTTCCCGAGCAATGCTTCCATCTGATATTGCCCGTCGAGAACAGTGTCCACCAGAGAAGATGGATCCGCCTCGAGGACCTCGCCATCAAGGGTGCAGAAGCTTACGCTGTCGTCGTATTTTGCTTTGCAGGCAGTGCAGTATTTCATTCGGGGCTGCGTCAACTAATCTCATTTCGGGGAGGCAGTTAATCCTTCATGGAAGGTGACTTCCCATCCGAAATTACGGGGGACGATTAGTCTAGCACACGGTAGAAGCATGTCATCACCCTTTAAATATGAGGTCGGCAGGTTTTGTTCGTGTTAATTCGTGTGATTTCGTGGATCGTCTGTGGTTGCCGATAAAAGCGATCCACGAATCACACGAATTAACACCAACGGAGTGCGAGGCCAGCTTGAGATTTGACACACTAATGTTAGTGCTGGGATTTTCACTTCCTTGTAAAAGGCGTGTCTGATTGGGACAGAAAAACCTTCCGCAATTGGTATGAGACTAAAGTTTGCTACATAGAAGGTCTTGAGATTGTGTGCAGGGAACGGTAGCTCACGAATAGATCTTGCGAGCGTAGTCTTCCACCATTCGATCGCTATTGTATTCGGGTCCGAGTGTCGCTATTGCCCGCTTCATCATCGCCACCCATTTGCGAGGGATACCAGAGTGATCGACGTCGTAGTACAGCGGTACAACTTCCTGTTCGAGCACGCTGTATAACGATTCGGCGTCACTCGCGTCGATTGTAGTCAGATCAGATGACTCGACGCCGTTGCCGATCGCAAAACCATTGCTTCCGTCGTACCCTTCCAACCACCACCCATCCAAAATCGAGAGATTGAGGCCGCCGTTCATTGCCACCTTCTCGCCACTCGTGCCAGATGCCTCAAGAGGCCGCCTCGGAACGTTTAGCCACACATCTACCGATTGCACTAACTGACGCGCGATCTCCTGGTCGTAATCTTCGAGAAATACTGCGCTCTGTCTGACGCGAGGGTCGTACTTCCATTGAGCAAGCTGTTGCAAGATGCGTTTCGAGCCTTCGTCCTGTGGGTGTGCTTTTCCGGCGAAAACAAACTGTACGGGTCGTTGCTCATCATTGATTAGTCGTAGCAGACGCTCAGGCTCCGTGAGTAACAGATTCCAGCGTTTGTATCCAGCTACTCGACGCGCAAATCCGATCGTCAATGCCTTTGGCTTGAACATCGTCTTCGCAGCGTCAATATAATCAATCCGTTCCCCCGCCGCCCGCCGTGATTGAAACGAGCGATCACGCAAGAACGCTACGAGGCGCTCTTTCAATAATGAATGCGCGATCCACAACTCCTCGTCCGAGATCCGGTCAACAGCATCTTGCCACTGTTTGCGATCTCGCAATTGAACTGCCCAGTCAGGTCCGACGTAGCTCTCGTACACATAACGGAGCAACGGAGAAACCCACGTCGGTGCATGTACGCCGTTGGTGATGTAAGTAATAGGTATGTCTTCAGTCGTTCTGCCCGGCCAGAGTTCCTGCCATAGCGCTCTCGAGACTTCGCCGTGCTTCCTACTCACACCATTGGTTGACCGACACATACGGATGGCGAGTGGTGTCAAACCATAGCGCTCCTCCTTATTAGCTGGATCGACTCGACCGAGCCCAAGGAACTCGTCCTGAGTTATACCGAGTTCATTCAAATAGGAAGAGCCAAAACACTGCAAAATCAATGTGGGATCAAACTCGTCGTTTCCGGCAGCAACAGGAGTATGTGTAGTGAACACGCATTGCCGACGCACCAACTCACTGGCCTGCGCCAGCGTTTGCTTCTCTTTCTGAATAACTTCTCGAGCAAGCTCCAATGTAAGGAATGCCGAGTGACCTTCATTCAAATGAAATACATGTGGCGTGATGTTCAATCTCCGCAACAGGCGGATGCCGCCAATTCCCAGTAGCATCTCCTGAACAATGCGCGTTTCACGATCGCCACCGTACAGATGACCTGTTACCCAACGGTCGGTTTCTACATTTTCCGGTATGTTGGTGTCGAGCAAGTACAGTTGGACATGACCAACATCAGCACGCCAGACCTGCGCTAACACCTTTCGCTCGCGAATCGAGACTTCTATCTGCAAAGGCGTGTTGTCAGCATTGCGCACCAGCTGAATCGGCAACTCCGAAGGAAATGTTTCGCCGTAATGTTCTTCTTGCCAACCGTCCGTTCTCAGCCGCTGAACAAAGTAACCATAGCGATACAACAACCCTACTGCGACCAGCGGCAAACGAAGATCACTGGCAGATTTCAAGTGATCTCCCGCGAGGATACCGAGACCACCGGAGTACAAAGGAAGCGAGTGATGTACACCAAACTCCGCACAGAAGTAAGCAACTGGATTCTCATTGGTGATTATTGCGGAACCTTCTTGCGGCCAACGCGGAGTCGTCGCCATGTATGACTTAAACAGCTCATCAACACGTCGCAGCCTTCCAAGGTAAACCGGATCGGTCGCTGCTTGCGCTAACCGGTACGCAGACACGCTTGCCAACAGTTGGCGCGGATTGTGCTCGCATTCCTCCCAAATCTCTGGATCCAGATCTCGGAAAAGACTCGCGCCGTCGGCAGCCCAACTCCACCAATAGTTCCAAGCCAACTGACTTAGCGGCATTAGTGGCGCCGGCAACTCCGGATTTGTGACAACGGTCTTTTCGACTTCAGCAGTATCAATCATTCAATTGTTTGTGTCCCGAACAATAAAGTGCGAAGAACATAGTCTTTCCCGAAAAACATCGATGAACCTGGAAGGGCGAGATTCCGTGGGCCGCAAAATTTGAGAGTCTACTCGAAGATCTGATATTGCAAAAATACCCGTGCGTCCCGCGGCTGAAAGAAGACGAGGCGAACCTCCTCGATGACATCGTTTTTGGCGAGCGAATTTTTAATCGCTTCCGATGAAACTGCTGCGGCTTCCTCTTTGGGATACCCAAAAGCGCCGGTGGAAATCGATGGGAACGCGACGGAATCCAGGCGATAATCGGCAGCGCAAGTTAACGAGTTTTCATAACAAGCCGCTAACAGTTGCGCGTCCCTTTCTCTGTCCCCGCCATAAATGGGACCAACTGTATGAATCACGTATTTAGCTGGTAAGTTGCCGGCCGTGGTTATTGCCACTTCACCGGTTGGAAGACCCTGTGGGTATTTAGTCTGTCTGAGCTGCTGGCATTCCTTAAGGATCTCTGGCCCACCGATTCGGTGAATTGCACCATCGACTCCGTCACCACCGAGCAAGGTAGAGTTGGCAGCGTTGACAATGGCCGCCACGGACTGCTGAGTAATATCACCGATTAATACAACGACGCGTCCGTTCAGGAACGTCGCCTCTGACTGAGAATCCATTCTGCTATTCGTCGGGACGCGGCTCTGTTCTGATTTCGTCAAACATATCCTGACGACGTAAAGCTTCTGCCACTCCCTTCGCTTTGTGTTCCGTTAGTGGATGGTCTGGATCGATGCTGGCGATTTCAAACATCCGATCATCCAACATAACTACGCCGAGTGATCCCAAGGTTACGCCAGGAGCGATCTGGATCTCGTCCATGTTGTGAATACGAAAGCGTCCGGTTTGTTCAACCCAGTCTTCTATAAATGGGTCGCGCAGCGCGTGTTCGGCTTCGGATTCGGAAAGATACGCGCCTTCAACTATGAGACAATATTCGCGCACTTCTTTTTCTGTTTTGCGTGAGCGCCGTTAATGGTCCAAGCTGCCGGCAGGCTTGTCCGACGGCGTCAACTTTACCACCACGGTTTGCTGAACGCCAAGCACTTGAGCGAGATCACACAGATAACATCGTTTGAATCGTCACGCTGCACTATCTGCGATTTATCTAGCGAGGAGCAAAGCAAAACACCGCCAAGAGGTCTCTCTCGACGGTGTTTTTGCAGTTGTGGAACAGATGCTAAGTAGCTTTCGCGTATTGACGATTTAGCGTTTCTCTTAACTGTTTGAAGTACGAGTCGAAGGTCACGAATCCTGTGATTCCCTGGAAGAATGCCTTACCTCCAGTCTCGTCAGCCAATCGATTCAGCGAACTTTGTCCGTAGCTGGCTGCCAAATGGCTATGACTAGTCAACCCAACGGAAGGCGCATAGAAACTGAAAACGGCAACGTTGCGCCGGTTGGCTTCCTTGATTGCGCGTTCGAGATCCAGCGTATGTCCAGCAGCGGTTGAATCAAATCCTCTTGAAATATCAAGTCCATCTGAGACTAACAACACAGCCTTCGCGTTCTTGCCGTTATCAAACTTCTTAAGGGCCTCCAAAACCTCGACGTAAGGATTGTATGGCGCACTGCTCGTAGTCGAAATTGGTATTCGCAGCGAGTTTGCTGCCTTGTCCAGGTCGGAAGTTAATGGTTGTCGAACCTGTAATGATCCAGCAGTAATGTATCCAACCATCACGCGAGATCCACTCGGGAGCGAGCGGATGAACTCGCGAGTCACTCCCAGTTCGTTACTAACCTGTGACACCAAATCGTCCTGAATCAACACTGCGAGATCTAACGGTTCGATGGCTTGCAATCGATGCCGATCATTGTCAGCAGAAACTGATTTCGCTGATGCTAAACAAAGACTGCCTAGCACAAACACTGTCGCCATTGCCAGCGACACAAACTTGCGGTAACACATGTTTCAAAAGCTCCAATACTCTTTAAAATCCTGCCTGATGTGATGCTGAAACGGAGACTAAGGATGGCCTCAGAAGCGAATTAGAAGCGCCTTTGCGTCAACTTGCTTTGACCCGTACGGTCAGATAAATTAACCCCAAACCACGGAACACATCCCGCCAAAGATCAGAAGCTCTTGCAAACGCGGATGGGTATCCTTCGCCAAAATTCGCATGCCTGAAAGGAATTCAACTCATGAAAGTCTATCCGACTGAATCAATCCGAAATCTCGCTGTCATTGGACACGGCGACGCAGGGAAGACGCAGCTTATCAGCTCTCTTCTCTACGTCGCCGGAGCAACGCCGCGTTGGGGAAAAGTTGATGAAGGAACCACGGTTACGGATTATGAAGAAGATTCTATTGCCAGAAAAATAACTCTGAATACTGCTATCGCTCATCTCGATCATCGCGATACGAAACTAAATTTTATTGATACTCCTGGATATGCAGCTTTCATAGCCCACGCACGACCGGCACTGCGAGTCGCAGATTGCGCGATCGCTGTTGTTGACGGAGTCAAAGGCGTTGAAGTTCAGACCGAGAAGAGTTGGGCTTACGCCAACGAGTTTCTGGTGCCGCGAGTCATGGTGATCACGAAACTCGACAAAGAGCATGCAGATTTTGGCGCAGCGCTTGAGAGCGCACAGAAAACGTTTAGCAGGGCGATAATTCCATTCACCTTGCCGATCGGCAAAGAAAAAGATTTTCGCGGTGTAGTAGATGTCGTTCACATGAAAGCCTACGAGCTTGGACCGGATGGTCAGGCGAAGGAGATCGACATTCCATCCGAAGGTCGCGACGTCGTTGATAAAACCCGTGAACGCCTCGTGGAACTCGTCGCTGAATCAAATGACGAGTTAATGGAAAAATACTTTGAGCAAGGAACACTGGACGAGGCTGACATTCTTCCAAACATCAACAACGCGATCGCACAAAGCAAGCTTTGTCCCGTCTTCGCTGTGTCAAGTGTCACGCAGGTTGGTTTGCGCGCTCTCCTAAATGGCTTAATCGACTACGCACCGGATCCAGCGCATCACGAAGCGGAGTGGGGTAAGCCAATGGATGCAGGTCCGGATGCCGAGCGGATCGGAAGAAAGTACAGCGACAATGAACCCTTCTCGGCTTATTGTTTCCGCACAATCGCGGATCCGTTTGCCGGCCGAATCAACGTGTTCAAGATTATCAGTGGTAAACTTCAGACAGATGCGAATGTGTTGAATTCAACTCGTGGCACCGCGGAACGTCTTGGTGCGCTTCACACCATTCAGGGAAAACAACTCGATAAAGTCTCCGAAGCCCATGCAGGTGACATTATTGCTTGTGTGAAACTGAAAGAAACACAAACCGGCGACACACTGTGCGACAAAGGTTCTCCAATCGTTTATGAGCCGGTTGAATATCCCGAGGCAGCGATTGCTTTTGCGATCGAACCGAAGTCACGACAGGATGAAGAGAAAATCAGTGCCGCCTTGCACAAGATTCTCGAAGAAGATTCGGCACTTCACTTTACGCGTGACGCTCAGACAAAAGAGTTTCTGTTGTCAGGCTCGGGACAACTTCACGTTGAAACGGTAGTTGAGAAGCTTAAGAAACGCTACAGCGTCGAAGTTACGCTGCATCCGCCCAAGGTTCCATATAAGGAGACGATTACGCAACGTGCCGAAGTGCAAGGGCGCCACAAGAAGCAGACCGGCGGACGCGGTCAGTTTGGCGATTGCAAGTGCGTGTTTGAGCCCCTTCCACGCGGAGGAGGCTTTGTCTTCGAAGACAAGATATTTGGTGGTTCGGTGCCGCAACAGTTTCGTCCCGCGATTGAAAAAGGAATCATCGAGGCTTCTAAGTCAGGAGCGATTGCGGGTTATCCCCTGGTTGATTTCAAAGTACAACTTGTCGATGGTTCATATCATCCTGTTGATTCAGATGAACACTCGTTCAGGGCCGCAGGTCGAAAAGCTTTTCGCGCAGCAATGGAAAAGGTGAAACCGTCGCTGCTTGAGCCGGTGATGGATGTTGAGATTGCTGCCCCGCAGGAATACAGCGGTGACATCATGGGCGATTTGAATTCGCGACGTGGGCGTGTTCAGGGAATGGAAATGAGTGGGAAACAGCAAGTGATCAAAGCTCAGGTGCCGATGGCTGAGATGCTTAGCTATCAGTCGATCCTGAATTCAATAACGGCCGCTCGAGGTTCATTCCACATGCAGTTTTCACATTACGATCCGGTTCCGGGACAACTTGCACAGAAGATCGTCGAACAGTCGCGAGCGGAAGGACGAATCCGCGGAGGAGAGGAAGAGGAGTAGCAGGAGCAGCAGCAGCAAAAGCTACTTGCGAGTTAATAAGCGGTCAAGTCCTTTCTTCGTGTGCCAAGTAACAAAGGCAGCGATTTACTCGCTGCCTTTTGCATTTTGAGCTTCGAAAGTCCTGCTCCTGCCGCCTGCTCCTGCTTACTGCTCCGGATTCTGCTCCGGCTTCCTCATTTTCGCGGGCGCAATCGCCGGCAAGACCTTGAGTCCTTCGCTGACGGTGTAATCAGCAGGAACTTCGAATAACGACTTTGCCTGTTCTGACCGATTGATGTTGGTTAATCGATAAGTGGTCTCGCCTGTGCGCGGATCGTTCTGACGAGTCATCACGTCCATTTGCAATTCCGGTGAATACCATCGTTCATTCACAATCTCGATAGGTCGTTCATTTCCAATCTCGCCCGTCGGAATCGTAATTGTGATCCGTGTTCCTTGTGCCTCAACGCCCTCGATCGTTTGTTTCCCAAGATCTTCCGTGACCGCGTTTTCGTTGGGCCCTTTTCGTCGAAACATATAGACACCGCCGCCAGCGTTGTCTGTCTGAATCTTAAAGTTGAATTCAGTGTTCGCCTTAGCCGCGGCTTCGGGTGCGCCTGGCGCTCCGGGCGGCGCGGTCTTCACCACCACACCCGTAGTTGGTCCATTCTCCACTTTAAACTCGAAGCGATTTCCCTCTTCAAGTCCTGGTAGCTCATCGCCCGGCTTAATTTTTTGAATTAACTTGAATGGAACACTCTTATGAGCAGTTTTCGTTTTCGAGTCGAGTGAATAGCTGACGCCCGCAACCGGATCGTTAATGAAGATTGTTTGTAAGGGTTCGCCGCTGTCTCCAATCGGACCCAACATTTTGATTGACACTTCACGTCGTGTACGTCCGTCGCCATCGCGGTACAGCGCGCTAGTGTTCTTATTGATAATTCGATTGCCGTCGCCCAGCGTTTGAATAGTCTCGGTTACTGCCTGAGCGGAGTAAGGTGCCCCTTTGACAATTTTTCCACCAAAGTTGATCTCCTGGCTCATGAAAAAGATGTCCGCCGCCGGAAGAGGCGTAGGGCCGCCGTCCTGCGTCTGAAAAACGCGTTGTCTCAACATAACGCCTTCAGGCGCGGGCTGTGATTGCTGAGCAAGTACCGTTATTGAGACTGCGGCAAAGATTGGTAACATGATTGCCGCACGAAAGATTAATAGTGTTCTCATTTCCTTTTCCTTTCAGGCGATTGCCTGGCTACTGCGATCTCTTATCTTGAACAAAACGTATAGCGTGTGGCACACCATCAACCCCGAGTAGTACGTCTGCTTTAACTCTTTCGTTATAGCGGTCCATGTTTACCGGGAAACCAAAACTCGCCATGGTAGTCCTCGGTACTTCTACTCGTACTATCTGTCCACCATCCTGAAACGACGCAGGATTCAAATAACCCAGGGGAATGAAGTCTGTCGCCACCTCGTTGACTGCATGGTTAGCAACGGTGTTGGCGTCTCTGCCGCTCCTGACGCTTTTCGCCTGAAGAACGCCTGGATTGATGGTTCGCTTCGGTTTACGCAGCGGTGGCGTTTTATCAACAACCATTTGGCGCTCGGGGGCAACCGCACTCTTCTCTTCTTTAATTTGTTTGGGCGCTTCAAGCGTTGGCTGTTTCACTGCAGTTTCTTTCTGAGGCGCTGGTGATCTTCGCCACACTGCTGCTGCTACCAAACCAAGAACAATTAGGAGTACAGCCGCCACAGCTGTAAGCCAATAAGGTCGATAATTGCGAGCAGGCTTCAAAGGCACAACGACGGAAGATTGTCTGAAAGCACTCAGCAGTCGCTCTTCAATCGAACCGGGCACTTCCAAAGAATTCATCTCGGTTGCCAATGAATGCAATCCACGAGTCAACATCTCTTCGTCACGAAGCCGCAATGAACACTTGGCGCACTCCGCTTCATGCGCTCGAGCATCAACCAAAACATCCACTTCCATCATTTCGCCTCGCGCCAATTCAGCGGCAAGACTCTCAAACTTTTGACAATTCATGCGAAACACCTCGCAGACTCTACGGCCGCAGAGCTCACCACCTCGGATTGTTCTCTATTAGGGCGCAACTTTGCGAGCAGCAACCCCCGAGCTCTGTGCAGGCGCGAGCGAACTGTACCGATAGCACAACCAAGAATCTCGGCAGTTTCTCCGTAACTCAACTCCTGAAGTTCACACAACACCACTACTTCACGATACCTTTCGGGCAAACTCAAAACCGCACATCTGACGTTGTCGATCATCTCCGCCCTTGTCAGATCCTCAAGCGGACTGACCTCATTAGCCATCTGATCGAACGGCTCATCACTGTCACCGTCCGCAAAAGGCACTGTCAACTGGTCACCTCTAAACCGCCGGAGCACATAATTGCGTGCGACGCCGAACAAAAACGAACTAACCGAACCGCGCGCAGGATCGAACACGTGTCCATCTTTCATTAAGAACAGGAAAACATCCTGCGTAACGTCCTCAGCCACCTGCTGCGAACCAGACATTTGAAGCGCAAATCGGTAGATGCTCTGATGTCTGCGTTTGTAGAGAAGCGTGAACGACTCCTCATCACCCGACATCATGCGCCGAACCAGTTCTGCATCAGTTATATCTATGTTTGGCTTCATTCGTTCCTGTGACTGGAGCACCGGTGAACTCATAGTCTATTCGCCCGAAGGTTGGCGAAAGTTCCACAATATCGGGCAATTTTAGTTTTCCGACGAAAACTGCTGTCGAAACTCAGCAGAGCCCTGTCGGAGCTCCAGCCAATCCATGAAAATCTCGGGATTTTGAAGCCAAATAGTCAGCCATTGAACAAGCTCCCTGGCGAGTTCCGTGCGCTTGCGGGCCATCTCCAGCTTTAATTCCCGAGCCCGTTCAACAACGATTTGCACCCCTGCGTCGTTCCCGGCTGATGAGAATCTCTTGCGCAATGTTTCGAGTCGTTGCACTGAGCTGATGGCGCTTGCGATGGTTTCGAAATTGAATTCTCGAAGATCAGGCCATTTGTTGATTTGATCTTCACGCCACCTGGAATCTGTAGCGAGAACTTCAAAATGCCGAAGTCGAACCTGATGATCCGCCAAGGTCCGCGCAATGCGAGCCGGGCTCTCCACAACACCCAAGGTATCTGACAGCGCCTGCTGAATGTGAATTAGTTCGGGCTCTCCAACAGATTCGCTACGACACTCTTCCCAAATAGTGAGAATCAAGTCCTCTTTGGTACGG